>Ga0210057_1000273_pt1 | contig 88611 bp, 75 predicted proteins | sample CryGeyCG2114_010_2_FD_183968 | JGI IMG/M metagenome (GOLD analysis project Ga0210057, IMG submission 183968) | Groundwater microbial communities from aquifer - Crystal Geyser CG10_big_fil_rev_8/21/14_0.10 (SPAdes) (version 2) | ecosystem: Environmental > Aquatic > Deep subsurface > Groundwater ... | reverse complement strand
ATGGTTTCTGTATTTTATGATTTAATGTCCGACGGAATTAGTTTTTTTCCCAAAGAAGGAGAAAAAGTTTTCTTTCTCAATAGGTTTTCCGGAATTTTAGGAAATTCAATATTTTTAGCCGGTTATCTTTTGCCCCACATATTTTTATCAATTTTTCTTTTTATAAAAGAAAAAACAACAAAGAATAGAATTTTATGGCTGGTAGCTTGTTTTGTTTTTATTTTGGGAATATTTTTGACGCAAACCAGGGGCTCTATTATTTCACTGGCAATTGCCACTCTTTTTCTGGGAATCTTTTTTATTTATGAAGCGTTTAAGGATAAACAAAAAATATTTTCTCGACTTGCGATTGTTTTTGGACTTTTAGTCGGTTTTGCCGGATACATGGCCTTAAATAATAGTTTACTATTAAGACTTTCCAAATTTTCTTTACATTCGGATACGATCGTGACAAGGCTTATAACTTGGAAAATAGCAATAGAGGCGTTTTTTAGTAAGTGGCTTTTTGGTTGGGGACCGGAAAATTTTTCTTATGCTTTTTCCAAATTTTATAATCCGACGCTTCTAAAATTTTCTTTTTATGAAACATGGATGGATAAGCCTCATAATCAATTTTTAGAGGTTTTTGCAACAACCGGGGTAATTGGCGGAATTTTATATATTTGCATATTTCTTTACGCTCTATTTTTGCTATATAAGCTCGGGAGAAAGAATATAGAAGATAATTGGATTTTTATAGTTTTGGGCGCGGCAATTATTGCTTATGCCGGACATATATTTTTTGCTTTTGAAACCAATGAGCTTCGGCTTGTGATGTGTTCTATTTTTGGGTTTATAATTTTTTATTATAATGAATATTTTCTGAGTCAAAATAAATTTTCAGTCGGTCTTTTTAAAAAAATAGTAACCCCGCTTTTTTTAATAATTATTATTTCTTTGGTGCTTATAGGATTTAGAACCGTACGCGCTTCTTATCATACGAGCCAGGCGAGCGATGCAATAAAATCAAATAATTATAATAATACAATAAAACACATAAAAGAGTTGGGAAAGCTTGATGGGTATTATCAATTTGCAAATTGGGAATATCTTTCAGATATTATAATAAAAGCTGATGCCGGAGGCAGAATACCCGTTGTTGTAATGCGAGAGATTTTGCCGGTTGCTATAGACGGCTTAGAAAAGGCTAACGATAAACACCCAGATAATTTTTCCTATAGTTATCGTTTGGCGCAGATGTATAATTTTATGGGTATCTATGTTGATTCAGGCTACGTGGATAAAGCCTTGATACAAGCGGAAAAGGCCGAAGCCATTAGTCCGGATAGGCAAGTTGCCGGCATATTGCTCGGGCAAATATATTACCAAAAAAGAGATATTGATAAAGGAATCGAAATTTTAACAAAAATGGTAGAAAAAAATCCGGAGATTATGGAGCCTTATTGGTTTTTGTCTATTTTATATGATGCAAAAGGCGAATATGAAAAATCATATGCTTTTATGTCAACAGCGGTAGATAATGGGAGAGCGCTAAAAAGTATTGATGATGCTATCTTATATGTGACAGTTTTAGGAAGATATAACGATTATATAAGGATGGCGCCTGTGTATGAAAAAATAATTTCAGAAGATAAAGAAAACCCAAGATGGTGGGCTAATGCGGCAGTTGTATATTTGGAGATTGGAGAGTATGAAAAGGCCAGACAGTATGCCCGGCAAGCAATCTTTTTAGATCCTAAATTTGGAGATGAAGGAGAAAACTTTTTGAAACAAGTAGATGTAAAAGAATCTGAAGAATAACACTATCAAATCAGTTGTTTTTTGTAAATCTTAAATTTATATGTTTTTTAACCGGCTTACAAAAATTATAAAAATTTTATTATATTCATTGGCGTTTACCCCTCTTATCATTACTCCAATGACGATTTTTCCTTTTAATTTTGGCAGAGGTCTTATAATACAATTTTTAATAGAAGTTATTTTTGGGCTTTATTTAGTCTTGGCCATTTTTAATAAAGATTATCGGCCGAAAAAAAATGCATTGTTAATTACTTTTGGATTATTTGTTGCCGTTATGTTTTTGTCATCTGTTTTTGGGGTAGATTTTAATAAAAGTTTTTGGGGAAACGAGGAGCGTTTTACTGGTTGGTTTTATCTATTGCATATATTTTTACTTTTTGTTGTTTTAAGTTCTTTTTTGAAAGAAAAAAAAGAATGGCAAAGATTTTTATCATGTAACGTTTGCGTGTCACTTACGATGTTCGGCATTGCAGTTTTATCACTTTTCGAAATAAAATTTTGGGGAGTTGATTTGGGCGACAGGATCTCTGGCACATTAGGAAACCCGATTTTTATAGGAGCTTATTTTATATTAAATTTAATATTATCCGCATATTTATTTTTCAGCTATAAAGATAAGAAATTGAAATTGTTTTTTACTGCAATATCGTTAATCTTATTATGGGGAATATTTTTAACGCAAAGCCGAGGCGCATTTTTAGGAATAATTTTTGGGATATTTGCCGGAGCTCTGTATTTTTGTATATGTAATAAAAATAAAAAAATAAGAAAAGCTGTTTTTATTGGATTAATTATTTTTATTTTTTCGGGAGTTTTAATTTTTTCTTTGCGAGATAAAGGTTTTATAAAAGAAAACGAGGCGTTAAATAGGATAACTAATATTTCACTGGAAACGACTACTGGTAAAACACGTATTCTCGGCTGGGAAATAGCTTTAAAAGGAATTGCTGAAAAGCCAATTTTAGGTTGGGGGCAAGAAAATTTTCATATTGTTTTTAATAAATATTATAACCCGGTTTTATTAAAATATTCGTATTATGAAACTTGGTTCGACAAGCCACACAATGTTGTTTTGGAAATGGGAATAAATGGTGGAATCCTTGGGGTTTTATCATATCTCGGTATATTTGGAGCAGGATTTTATATTTTACAAAAAAAGAAAAACATTTTTGGATTATCTGAACGCGCGGTTATTTTTGGCGGTAGCGCAGCTTATTTTATGCAGAATCTTTTTGCTTTTGATACTCCGGTTTCATGGTTGTTATTTATTATTGTTTTAAGTTTTATTTCAGGGATTGAAGAAGGTGATGGGAGGAAAAAAAGAAATATTCCTTTTACGTACTTGATTGGAATAATAATTTTTATTTTAATATTTGGATGGATTGTAAACATAAGACTTTTGTTAGCGAGCATAAAGCTACGACAAACAACACTTTTATATGAAGTGGGGCAAAAGAATGATATCGCAGGCTATAAGAGCGCGATGAGTATTTTTAATCCGTACAAAGAAGAATGGCGGGATGATCTAGCGAAGAGTATAATTACTGACTTAAGAATCAATGGCGATTTTTATTCTAATGAAGAAGTCTTTTTTGGAATATCAGAATTGCAGAAAAATATTACGGAGCATCCGAATAATGCATATAGTCATATGCTTTTGGGCATTTTTTATAGCGAAGCGTCAGTAAAAGATAAAAAATATTTTGAATTGGCAGATAACGAATTTAAAACAGCTTTGTTACTTTCTCCAAAAAGGCAACATATTTATTTTGCTTTAGGAAGATATTATATTCTCTCTGATAATATTGAGAGCGCAAAGAAAGCATATCAAGAAGCGATAAACCTTGAACCAAGCGCGCCACTTTCTTATTGGGAGGGGGCAAAAAATATTTTCTTGGTAGATGAAAAAGATAAAGATGGAATAGACTGGATGTTAAGGGCGGTAGAGCTGGGATATCGTTCGTCAGAAAAAAATGAAATTTTGTTTTTATTTGAGAAGTGCCATCAATATTTTTTGGATAATAAAAATTATGGAGTTTTGGGTGATTTATACAAGGCTATGCAGGCTATTGAACCAAATAACGCCGAATGGTATGCGCAGGAAGCAACTGCAAGATATATGGAGGGGCAGTATGCGTTAGCGATAGGTTTAATTAGGAAAACTATTGAACTTGACGCAAGCTATAAAGAAGAGGGAGAGACATTTATAAAAATAATAAATAAACAGCTACTTGATTAACTTATTATTAGTTTGTGACTACTTTTTATGTTAAGTTCACAAAATTTAATTAAAATAATAAAATTAGGCGTTTATATTTCATTGCTTGCGTCTTTGGTTTATATTTCCCAAACAATTTTTGGAACGGTTTTCGGTAAGATGATTTATTTCCAGGTAGTAATAGAAATAGTTCTTCCGTTTTTTGTTTATCTAATGATTTTTTATAAAAATTATAGGCCAAAAATCGATCTATTAACAAAATTAATTTTATTATTTTTTGGAATAATTTTTGTTTCGTCAATTTTTGGAGTTAATTGGAGTCAAAGTTTCTGGGGAGAACCTTCAAGAATGCGAGGAATTTTTACACTTCTGCATTTATTAGCATTTTATTTTTATATAATTACTGTATTTAGAACTAAAAAAGAAAAAAAACAACTTATATTTTTTATTTTACTCGTAGGCTTTGCAATGGCAATATTCGGTTTTTTTGAGCGTCTCTATCCGCAAATAAATATAGACAAGACGAGCATGAAGAGTTCTACCGAACACCGTGTTATGTCAACTACTGGCAATTCTATTTTTTTTGCTGGTTTTTTGCTTTTTATGGTTTTTCTATCGATTTATTATTTTTTTATTGAAGAACAACGATACCGTTGGATATTTTTAGTTGGAGCATCTTTTTTTACTTTAATTTTATTTTATACAGGAACGCGTGCGGCTTTCGTAGGGTTTGTTATTGGAATATTTTTTATATTTTTATACTTATTTTTAATAGCGCGAAAAAAGCAAAAAATTATTATTTTAAGTATTTTTATCATTTTTATTATATCTCTTTTTGGTATTTTTGGGCTATCCAAGATGAATATCGGAGATAATAAATTGATAAATTTTAATCGTCTTACGGAGCTTTCTATAAGCGATATGGATGGCTCAATAAAGGGACGCTTATTATTATGGAAGATTTCCCTTTCTCCTTTTAAAGAGAGATTGTTTTTGGGGTGGGGGATGGAAAATTTTGATTATGTTTTTGATAAATATTATGATCCGCATTTTTTAATAAATGGAGTAAACGAGACATTCTCAGACAGGGCACACAACATATTTATAGATGTTGCTATTATGACGGGCATTTTTGGTTTAATGATATTCTTGGCGATATTTGTCTATTCAGGTATTACGTTTTTAAAGAAAGGATATTTTAAAAAAGAAAATGCCCCTCTTTTTGGACTTTTGGCAGGCCTTGCTGGTTATATGTTTTTTTCCGTTGATTCGCCCTCGGTAAACATAATGATATTTTTTATGCTTGCGCTCTTTTATCTTTGTTTTAATAATAATGATTTGCAGGTCGCAAGCCATGAATTACGAAATAAAAAAGCATGGTTTTTTGTTTTTTTACTTCCAGCCGTACTTTCTATTTATTTTTTTAATATCAAACCACTTTATGCGGGAATTGATTTTATAAAGTTTAGATATACTGAAAATTTTGAAGAAAAGAAGAGTCTATCGGAAAATTTTTTGAGTACTCCTATTTATAGAAATGACATCGATCTTCTTTTTAGTAATAACTCTTTTTTGGGCAATGGAAAAGATGATATAGAGTTAAGGCAGTGGGAAATTTATAAGGCAATAGAAGTCTTGGAAAAAAATCAAAATTTAGAAAAAAACTTTTCTTCTTTATTTTTGTTGGGGAACCTTTATTTAAGAAAGGGTAGTATCTTTAAAGATAATAATGATTTTATAAAAGCCCTTGATTATTACAATAAAGCGTTACAGGTCAGCCCAAAGCGCCAGCCTGTTATGTTTCAGATGGGGACAACTTATCTTTTATTGGATAAAATTGATGATGCGGTAAGTATCTTACAAAAAGCATTAGTTCTTGATGAGAGTATCGGTCAGGCTCATTGGCGATTGGGGATTGCCTATTCAACAGCAGGAGAAGAAGGTGATGCATATACAGAATTTAAAAAATCTATGAATTTAGGATTTTTTGGCACAATAGAAAGCGAGTCAATTAAAGTCGCGTCTTTGTGTGAAAAGTTTAGAGATAGTAAGTGCGAATTAAAACAAATTGCCAATATTTATGAATTAAGAAGAGCATCTGATCCTAAGAATATTGAGAATTTTAAAATGCTTGTGAACGTTTATATTGAATTGCAGAATTATGGTCAAGCGAAAGAATATCTTTTAGAACTAATAAATTTGGATCCATCTTTAAAGTCCGAAGGAGAAGCGTTATTAAAGCAATTGGAAGGATAGGCTATATTTTTGAATAATGTTTTATCTATGATTAATTATAAAAGGGTTGAGAAAATTCTATTAATTATATTAGAAGGGCTGATATATTTAAGTTTTTTAATGCCCTTTGTTTTTGTAAGTACGAGTATTTTTCCTTTTATTGTAGGAAAGATTTTATATTTTCAAGGATTGGTTCAGCTCATGGCGGTAGTTTATCTGCTTCTTTTGGTGATTAATTTTAAAAAATTTCGACCAAGAAAAACGTTGCTTTTATATTGGTTTGGCTTTTATGCTTTGTCATTATTATTATCAGCGATTTTTGGAGTTGATTTTAGAAGGGCTTTTTGGAGTAATTTTGAGAGAATGACAGGCGTATTCGTGGTTTGGCATTTTATTGCTTATGCGATTATGGTATCTATTGTTTTTGATGCTTGGCCAAAGATTAAGCGCGCATTGGACGTTTTGTTGGCCGTAAGCTTATTGCAGGTGTTTGTTATTGCTGCTCAATATACAAAAGAAGGTGTCTATCTATACGCTAACATCGGAGGACGTGTTTGGGGAACTTTAGGGAATTCTATTTATATTGGAAGTTATTTTCTTTTTCATATTTTCTTTGCGTCATTATTGGCTTTTAAGGAAAAGAAACAAATTTGGCAAATTGTCTATTTAATAATAGCAATTCTTGAGGCATTTATTATTTTGCATTCCAAGAGCAGTCGAGGCGCGGATATTGCTATTTTATTTGGCATTTTAACTGTTATTTTTAGCTATGCGATTTTTGCCAAAACTAAGAATATAAGAAGAGCGGGTATTGGCGCGCTATTAATAGGCATTGTAATTTTTACTTTTTTAATTATCTTCCGGAATGCAGATACTGTTAAAAATATACCTGTAATTGGGAGCGTAGTTAATATCTCTTTAAATGAAGGAACCGGAAGAACTCGTGCGATTGCATGGGAGATTGCTTGGAAAACATTTAAAGAAATGCCTGTTTTAGGTATTGGATTGGAAAATTTTTATTATACTTTCAATAGTCACTATAACCCGGAATCGTTATTACACTCCTATTATGAAACTTGGTTTGATAGAAGCCATAGCATTTTATTTGATACTCTTTCTATGGGAGGAATAATTGGATTTTTTGCTTATTTTGGGCTTTATGTTATTGGTGGAGCGTCTTTATTTATTGCATGGAGAAGAAAATTGTTTAATAAAACTTCAAAAAGTATTTTAATTGGTCAAGAGATAGAAGTAGATCGGCACATGGTAATTTTCTTTTTTATAATTTTTAGCATTTATATTATTCAGAATCTTTTTATTTTTGAACATCCCGCTTCGTATTTTTTAATTTATTTTTCATTTGGGCTTCTTTTATCTTTGATAGCAGGAAAGAGATCTGACATTTCGCCGAAATATGAATTTTCTTATAGCGCTTTTTTTGCTATTACCGGATTTTTTTTGATAGTGTTTTTTATATTATTGTTTGGAACAACAATAAAAACTTATAAAGTAGCGACAGGAGTTATTAGGGCAGAATCTACTTTTGTTAATAATTATAAACTTGGGGCAGACGCTTATAAGGAGCTTTTATCAATGGATACTCCATTTATATTTGATATCCGAAGCTCTATGATAAAAAGAATAGCGAGGGTAAATGATAACATCCTAACTACCAATCCAGATTATAAGAGTGCACTTTTATTTGCCAGGGAAAATCTTTTAGAGCAAATTGAGGAAGGTGGAAAAGACGTATATGATTATATTTTAGCAGGTCAAATAGATATGATACTTGCTTCAAGCGACTCAAAATACCTAGATAGCGCAGAAAGTTTTTTTATTAAAGCAAGCCAACTATCTCCAAAAAGACAGCAGATATATTATACATGGGCTAAAGTAAAGCTTATGAAGGGCGATACTGATGGCGCGAAAAAAATATTAAAAGAAGTTATTGAACTCGATCCAAGAGTTCCCGAATCTTATTGGTACTTAGCTTTTGCATATGAAAAAAAAGGCGAAGAGCCATTGATGTGGGAAAATATTAAAAAAGCAATAGATAAAAATTATAGTTGGAAGTCATCAAATGAATTGTTGTATGCTGCCGGTTTAGCTGAAGAATTAAAGGAAGATGGTTATTTTATAAAATTATGTAACTTGGCGATAGAGCAGAACCCTTCGGCTGATTTATATTTAAGGCTTGGATTGGCATACCGTCGTCAAGGAGATGAAACAAAAGCTTATGAAGCGTTTAGTAATGCGCAAAAATTAAATCCGGATTTATTTAAATAATAGGATTAAAAAAATAAAAATCAGCCCCATTCGGGGCTGATTTTATAAATATTTCTTTATTGCTTCTGTCAGTTTTTCTATATCAGCCGGAGGAACTATGGTTTTGTTCGGGTAATTTTCTAGCATTTCTGGGACAGCCCCGACCTCTGTTACGACAATGGGTAGTTTTGCTTGCATCGCTTCTAATATCGCATAAGGCATGCCTTCTTTTATTGATGGAAGGACAAAAAGGTCAAATGCATTTAGATACTGTGAAGCGTTATCTTTTTCCCCCAATAATAAAAATCTATCCTGTAATTTATAATTTGTAATTAGTAATTCATAATTATTTCTTTCCGGCCCATCTCCAATAATTGTAAAAATTATATCTGGATTATTTATTTTCGATGCAACTTCAATCAAATTCTGCAAAGCTTTTGCCGGATAAAAATTTGCTATCGTTCCGATAATTTTTTTGTTTTGAGGAAGGTTAAGCACTTTTAATGCATTTGTTTTTTCCAATAGTGACTGTCCGCCCCAATAGATATGGTTTTTCACTTCAATTTTTTCTTCTGGGCAAATTTTATATTCTAGAGCAATTTTTTTTTCTTTTTTTCCAAGAACAATTATTTTATCACGATATTTACTAGCCAAACGTTCTAGAAAAATATAAAGCTTTTTTCTCCAATTAGCCATTGGCTCTAAAAATGCCCAACCATGAACCGTATACCAGACCTGTGGTTTATGATTTGATATTTTAGCTGCAAAAGAGCCGACGATTCCAGCCTTTGAGCTATTTAGATGAATACGATCTGGTTTTTCTTTTTCTATATATTTTTTTATTTCCCAAATTGCTGGTAAATCGTAGAGGGATATCTGTCTTTTTAGGTTTTTGAATTGGTGATAAGGGATATTTGATTTTTTGCATTTTTCCATTAAGTTTATTTTTGAATCAAATGCAGGTTGACCATAAGCAACTGTAATTTCAAATTCAGATTTGTCAAAACCAAAAGATGTCGAATCAAAAACATACTTTTGTGCTCCACCCCAGTCGGGTATTGTGACGATATATAATATTTTTTTCATAATTTGCTAAATTGACATAAATATACTAAAATGATATAGTAAAGTATTAAAAAAATCAACTCCTCTATAATATGCATATACTTATTACCGGCTCAAGTGGTGAAATTGGAACAAACTTAGCGCTAAAATTACAGGAAAAAGGACATCATATTTTTGGCGTAGATAAAAGAATAAATACATGGACTGATAAATTTCCATATGTAATGCAGGATTTATCTGGCAGGTTTTTTAATTTTAAAGATGGAATTGGGAATGTTCAATATCCTGACGATATTGATTTGGTAGTTCATTTGGCGGCAAACGCGAAAGTTCATGAATTGGTGAAATATCCTGAAAGAGCGATGGATAATATTGCGATTACTTTTAATGTTTTGGAATATGCGCGACAGAACAATAAACCAATTATTTTTTCAAGTTCCCGAGAGGTTTATGGAGACATTCAGCGTTATACGACCGATGAAAATCAAACTGACATTGCTTTTACTGAAAGTCCATATTCGGCAAGCAAGATTTCTGGCGAAGCGCTAATATATTCTTATGCCAAATGTTATAATCTTCCCTATATAGTTTTTCGTTTTAGCAATGTTTATGGCAGATATGACGCAGATATAAAAAGAATGGAACGTGTTATGCCACTTTTTATAAATAAAATATATAACGAAGAGCCAATTGTCGTTTTCGGAAAAGATAAGACATTGGACTTTACTTATGTTGACGATTGCGTGAATGGTATTATTGCCGGCATAGAGAAGCTATTAAGCGGAGAGGTAAAAAATCAGACATTCAATTTGGCCTTTGGTGAAGGTCATACATTAATCGAGCTGGCAAACTTAATCGGTGAAGCGCTTGGAAAAGAAGTTAAAATGACAGTAGAAGAATCTAAGGTTGGCGAGGTAACTCATTATATCGCGGATATTACCAAAGCCCGTAATATTTTGGGATATAGTCCAAGAACATCTCTTAAAGAAGGTATAAAAAAGGCAGTTGAATGGTGGAGAAGTTATTATAATAAATAAAATGGAATCAGAAAATAAAAAAACAATAGTTATTTTCTCTTGTTTTTATGAACCGTTTATGTCTGGCGCCGAGCGGTTTGTAAAAGAAGTGGTAGAGCGATTATCAAACAGATATCGCTTTATTGTTATTACTGCGAAACTTTGTTCTGACTTGCCGGATAGAGAAGATACGGGCGAATATAAAATTATTCGTATTGGCAAGGGTAATAAATGGGATAAGCTTCGCTATATCTGGCTGGCGCCACTTGAGGCAAAAAAATATAATCCACAAATTATTCATGCTGTAATGGAGTCATATGCCGGTTTAGCGCTTTGGAGAGCGAAAAAGGCAGTATCTAATGTAAAACGGATATTAACCTTGCAGTCAGGCGATTTGGATGCAAAGATTTGGTCTAAAATGCCGATCTTATGGAAAGGAATTCATCGTTCACCTGACGAAATAACAGCAATCAGCAACTTTTTGGCAGATAGAGCAAAGCGACTTGGCGCGAAAAATATAGAGGTTGTGCCAAACGGGGTTGACTTTACGCAAATAGAGCCGGTTTTAAAAATCGGCGACGTAAAGCATGATATTGTTTGTGTTGCCAGATTATCTTGGGAAAAAGACCATAAAAACTTGGTCGCCGCAATGCCAAAAATTTTAGAAAAATATTCCGATACAAAATTAATTTTGGTTGGTGATGGGCCTTTACGTGAAAAAATTGAAAATCAAATAAAAGAATTAAAATTAGAAAATAGCGTTAAGCTATTAGGAAATTTATCGCATAAAGAGGCGCTTTGCGTGCTCGCGAAAGGCGATGTTTCTATTTGTCCTTCTTTGGCAGAGGGGCTTGGCATTGTTTTTATAGAAGCGCAAGCATGTGGCGTACCTGTTATTGGGACACGGGTTGGCGGAATTCCTGATGTCATAGAAGATGGGAAAACAGGCATTTTGATTGAACCGAGTAGTAGCGAACAAATAGCAAACGCGATTGTTAAGATTTTTGAAATGTCATCTGAAAAAAGAAAAGAAATGATCGAATTGGCAAAAATCAACGCAAGAAGAAATTTTTCTTGGGATGTGAGCGTTGAAAAAATAGATAATATTTATCAAAAACCAAAATTATTAAATATTTTAATTGCAACAGGGATTTATCCGCCAGAGATTGGCGGACCGGCAACATATTCAAAATTGATAGGCGAGAAGTTGAGTCAGCGTGGACATAAAGTTCGTATCTTAACCTATTCCAATCAAAATATTAAAGATGGCAAGTTGGTTGTTACGGGCGTTAGTAAAAAGTTACCTGTTGCCATAAGGCACCTGGCATATTTTTTACAGGTTTTGAAATTGGGCAGAAACTCAGATCTGATTTATATGCAGGATTCTGTTAGTGTTGGTTTGCCCGCGACCTTGGCAAATATATTTTTAAAAAAGAAATTAGCTTTAAAGGTAGTGGGGGATTATGCTTGGGAGCAGGCAGAGCAAGTACCAGAGCTAAAAGATAAGATGCCATTATTGGATAGTTTTTATCCATTTTTAAATGAAAATTATCCATTAAAAATACAGATTTTAGAAAAAATACAGAATTGGGTAGCAAGACGCGCGGAGAAAATAATCACACCAAGTTTTTATTTAAAAAAAGTTTTAATTAATGGATGGAAAATAAATCCAGAAAAAATAAAGGTAGTATATAATTCATTTGATATAAAAGAACTGGGAATCAGGAATAAGGAATTAGGGAATAAATTTAAAATATTATCGATCGGAAGATTGATGCCATGGAAAGGATTTGATACCTTGATTGATATTGTGAAGGATATTCCAAATGTTGATTTAGAAATTATTGGAGACGGACCGGAATACAAAAATTACGAATCACGAATCATGAATCACGAATTACAGAATAGAATAAAATTATTAGGCAGGTTAAGCCATGACGAAGTTATTGATAGAATGCAGAAAGCTGATTTATTTATTTTGAATACCGCTTATGAGGGTTTAAGTCATGTTATCCTGGAAGCAATGGCGTGTGGCACGCCGATTGCGGTTAGTCGTGCCGGTGGCAACACAGAGCTCATCGGGGAAAATGAGGAAAGGGGAGAGCTTTTTGAATATAACAATAAAGAACAAATCAAAGAAATTATTTGTCGTACGGTAAGTAGTACGACAAGCTATACTGCAAAAACTAAAAAAGCCAGAGAGTTTATTTCCGGCTTTAATGAAGAGATGACGATTGATCAATTAGAAAATAATTTGCAGAGATAATGTGGTTATTAAAATAATAGCCAAGAAAATAACATTGGAAAGAAGCATCCTACACGCTTCTTTTTTGTTTTTTTCAAAATATAAATAGATCGGACCACCTAAAAGTAAAAGCCCGCAGATTAGAACAGAGAAAACCAGAAGTAAGAGCATCATAAGAGCTGTGAAAACATTTGATGTTTTACCGAATAGGTCTGTGCCACTATTTAATAGCAAGCTTACGAGAAAGACATAGGTAACCAGTAAAAACGATGATAACAAGCTTGAGAGCAACGGATGTTTTTTTAACATAAGATGTATTATTTAATAATCTTATCTATTATTATAATGGGTAGTTTGAATAAAAGCAAAATAAACCATTGCCATTTTGGTTTATTTTTATAAAAGTAATAAAGCATAGAACGGGAGTATAGAGCTTGTTTTTTTATAGTATTGATTTGCATGAAAGACTCTCCTCCATAATGGATTATTTCTATATCGGGAGAATACAAAATTTTATACTCGGCTTTACGTGTACGTAAACAAAGATCAACTTCTTCAAACCAAATAAAAAATTTTTCATCAAAGAATCCTATTTTTTGAAATAATTCGCGATTTATGAGTAAGCAAGAGCCCTGTAATTGTGGGACAAGAGACTCTTTATCATAGTCAAAATCATTAAAGTAATATTTTTTAATAGGGCCCCAATTTGGAAATAGTTTTTTCATTTGTGAGGGGAAAAATAATTGACTCAAAATGTTAGGATCACGGCGGACAGTCTTTTGTATATTCTTATTTTTATCTAGGGTTTTTGGCCCAAGAATGCCGATTTCAGGATAGTTTTTAATTATCTCTAAGGCATGTTCTATGGTATTACTTAAAATAAGCGTATCAGGATTTAAAATTAAAATATATTTTCCTGTTGCTTGACGAATCGCTTGATTATTTGCAGTAGCAAAACCAACATTTTTATTATTTTTTATAAGATGCACTTGTGAGAATTTTTCTTCAACCATTTCTGCGCTGTTGTCGTGCGATGCATTATCAACTACAAATATATCAAAATTAATATTATGAGTATTTTTATAAATAGAATCAAGACAGCCCTCTAAGAGCTGTCTTGTATTCCAGTTAACGATAATAATGCTTAGATCCATAATTATTTTGCAAGTTCTTTTTGAACTTCTTCTTTTCCTGCTTCCAGCTCTCTTACTTGCTCTTCGTCTAAGCCCAGTAGTAAGGATTGGAATTCTCCAATATGAGTTTTTTCTTCTTTCGCGACATCTAGAAGTATCTTTTTTAAGTCTTCGTTGCTTGTTATTGCCGCCATCTGTTCATAAAGAGACACGGCATCAAGTTCTGCGATGATGCCAAGACGCAAAATTTCTTTATTAATGTTTTCTTTGCTTACCCTTGATAGGTCGAGGGGTGAACGTGATAACATAGAATTATTTTTTAATTGTTAAGTTATTTTAATTTATTTACTTATTTTAACATAATATTATAAATTATACAATTATGAATAAGGGATTTTTTGGGGAAGAGCTTGATTTTTTAATATTATATATATAATATATAAATATGAGAACTATTTTAATAACCGGAGGAGCCGGATTCATTGGTAGTCATTTATGTCGTCAGCTTTTAGATTTGGGCAACAAGATAATTTGCCTTGATAATTTTTCTACGGGTCAAAAGAATAACGTAAAAGAACTTTTAGAAAATAAATATTTTAAGCTTATTGAGCATGATATTGTAAACCCAGTTTTTTTTGATGAGAAAATAGACCTGATATATAATTTGGCTTGTCCAGCATCTCCTGTCCATTATCAAGCAAATCCTATTCATACAATAAAAACTAATACAATTGGAGTAATAAATCTTTTAAATCTTGCCGAAAAATATGGAGCAAGAATTTTACAGGCCTCAACCTCAGAAGTTTATGGCGATCCATTAGAGCACCCTCAAAAAGAGGATTATAAAGGCAATGTCAACACCATTGGTCCGCGTGCTTGTTATGACGAGGGTAAAAGAATGGCTGAGGCTTTATTTTTTGATTATAGGCGTCAATATGGAATTGATATACGAGTAGCAAGGATTTTTAATACATATGGTCCAATGATGGCACCAAATGATGGGCGTGTAGTTTCTAATTTCATAATTCAAGCGCTTCATAATGTTGATATTACGATTTATGGGAAAGGCGAGCAGACGCGGTCGTTTTGCTATGTATTAGATTTAATCAGAGGGCTTCAGAGCTTGATGGATAAGGAGAATTTTATTGGTCCGGTGAATTTAGGGAACCCTTATGAAATAACTATTTTAGAAATTGCCAAAAAGATAATAGAATTAACTGGTTCAAGCTCAAAGATTATTTTTACTCCTTTGCCTAAAGACGATCCTCAAAAGCGTAAGCCGGATATTGAATTGGCAAAAGCAGAATTAGATTGGAGTCCGCAAATTAATTTGGAAGACGGATTAATAAAAACAATAGAATATTTTAGGAATATATAAAAATATTTGCGCCAAGCGCAAATATTTTTTAAGTTATTAATTCTTTGCTTATTGGACAATATTTTTTTATATCTTTTAATGCAGGTTTATTCAAAATTTTTTCATAATCTTCAGACGGTAGCCCTTCTATATATTTTTGTGGTCGCATAGCATATATTTTTTCAGAAGTTATTTTTTCGTCAGCTTTTATATCGCAGGCGATAATAAGTGATTTTCTGAAAAGTGGCCTAAAAACAGCTTCGCCTTCCTGTAGATCTTTTCCCTCGTCTTCATAAATATTTTTTTTGTATAGTGTAGCGATTTTTTCTTTAAGCTGATGATTTTTTTCTAAACTCCGCACTTTTTTTACAAGTTCTGCCATCTCTTTCGGAATTAGTGAAACTTTATGGTCAGAGCCCCACAGGTTCCGGTCAAGCGAAAAATGCTTTTCAACTATTTTGGCACCTAAAGAAACCGCTACAAGCACGGAAGTAATATTTAAAGAATGGTCGGAAAATCCGGTTCTAATGCCATATCTTTCATTCAAGAAGGGGATTGTATTTAATTTTAGATCCTCGGGCGCGCACGGATATTTGGAAACGCAATGCAAAAGATGTATTTCTGCACCTCGTTTTTTTAAAAAATTAATTGCTAAGTCGGTTTCTTCAAGTGTGCTCATTCCCGACGAAAGGATAATTGGTTTTTTAGTGTCTGCAAGATAATCGAGCATTACAAAGTCTAGGATATCGCCTGATCCCACCTTCCAAAAGGGTATTAAGTGATTAATTTTTTTTGCTGCGCCTCTTGACATTGGCGTAGAAAAAAAGATAATTCCGATTTTGTCGCAAAAGTTTTTTAATTCCGTCCAAAATTCCATGGGCGTTGCAAGTGTATTACGAGTTACCCATGAATAGCGGTCAGAACTCTTAAAATGTGATGAAATCACATTTATATCAAGCTGTTCATCGTAAACATTATGCGTTTGGAATTTTATGGCATCAGCTCCGGCTTTTTTAGCTTCCAGTACTAGTTTTTTGGCGTTTTCCAGGTATTCCGATATGGGACGGCCATTTTCTGTCTGTATAAAATTTTTGCCTGCTTCGGCTATAATAAAAATTTTATCGTTATTTAGGCAATTATGCGGTGTTTTATTCATATAAACATTGAATATATAATTATATTATGTTAATATAATAAGACCAATTTGTCAATTATGAAGATTTTAATGTTGAGCTTAGATGGTTCAATTTTAGACAAAAATTCAAGTTCAGCTGGCCGAATGAGGGATTACGGCTCTATTTGCGACGAGCTACATATAATTATTTTGGGTAAATCAGGGGAAAAAAACAATCTGGATAAAAATATATTCGTTTATCCGACTTCTGGTAATAGATTAGCTGCTTTATTGAAAGCAAAAAATATAGGGAGTAAAATTTTAAGCGTAAAAGATGAGTGGGTGATTACATCTCAAGATCCGTTTGAGACGGGTTTTATTGGCTGGCTTTTAGCGCAAAAATATAAAATTGGGCTGGAAGTTCAGCTTCATGGTGATTTGTATGGAAATAAATATTGGAAAAACGAAAGATTATTAAATCGTTTTAGATGGTATTTGGGAAAATTTATTTTAAGACGAGCGACTTTTGTTCGTGTTGTTAGTGAAAGAATTAGAAGATCAATTGAAGAAATAAATAAAAATATTACTACTGTTCCGATTTTTACGGAAAGAAAAGAATTGATAAAAACCCAGAAAGATAATAATGATTTTATTATTTTATCGGTTGGAAATTTAGTGCCTGTTAAAAATCATAAACAGCTTATAGAAGCGTTTGCGGAAATAAAAAAGCAACTACCAAATGCAAAACTTATTATTGCTGGTGAGGGTTGGCTTAAAAAAAGTTTACAACTTTTAGTTCGCAATTTACAACTTGGAGAAAGCGTTGCTTTTATCGGATATCAAACAAATTTGGATAAATATTACGGAGAAGCAGATATTTTTGTTCATTCGTCACTTTATGAGGGTTGGGGAAGGGCTGTGATAGAGGCGGTTTTTTGTGGCTTGCCGATTATAATGACGGATGTTGGTCTGGCTGATGAGGTAATAAAAAATGAAGAATCTGGGCTCGTTGTTCCGGTAAATGATAAAGAAGCATTGAAGGAGGCAATATTAAGATTGGCAAAAGACAGAGGGCTTGCCAATCGGTTAGCGCAAAATGCTAGACTAGTGATAGAAAATATATTATTAACAAAAGAAGAATATTTAAATAAAATAAAAGAAATATGGAATAAAATTCAATAATATTTTTATGAAATTATCAATAATTGTTCCAATTTATAATGAAGAAAAAACAATTCTCAAAATATTAGAGAGGATTGATGCTGTGGATTTGGGGGACATAGAAAAAGAGACAGTTTTAATTGATGATTTTTCAACTGATAGTACGCGTGATATTTTGAAGAGTTTAGAGAATAGATACAGGGTTTTCTATCAAGAAAAGAACCAGGGTAAGGGCGCTGCTTTGAGACGCGGTTTCAAAGAGGCAACCGGAGATATATTTTTAATTCAAGATGCTGATTTAGAGTATAGCCCGGGGGAATATCCAAAACTTTTGGAGCCGATTTTATCAGGGCGGGCAGATGTTGTTTATGGTTCGCGTTTTATTGGCGGAGGAAGCCATCGTGTTTTATATTTTTGGCACTTATTGGGAAATAAATTTTTAACACTTCTTTCAAATATGTTTACCAATCTAACTTTAACTGACATGGAAACGTGTTATAAGGTTTTTGTAAAAAAAGTAATAGAAACAATAGGTCCTACTTTACAATCAAATCGTTTTGGATTTGAACCAGAAATCACAGCCAAGATTGCAAAAAATAAATTTCGTATATATGAGGTAGGTATTTCCTATTCAGGTAGGACATATGAAGAGGGAAAAAAAATAAATTGGAAAGATGCTATTAGCGCCCTGTGGTGTATTATAAAATTTAATTTTTTTGATTAAAGCTATGAAGGTATTATTAATTAATCCTCCTTGGATTATAGACAATATAAGTGCATGGTCAATTATAAATCCGTGCTACCCATCCATAGGTTTATTGTCAGTTGCGGGAGTTCTTTTGGAAAAGGGCCACGAAAAGTTATTATGATAGATGCGCGTGCAGAACAATTGACGGCAGAGTTGTTGAAACTGCGTTTAGAAGGATTAAAAGAAAAGCCGGATTTTATTGGTCTTACCGGCACAACTAGAATTATAAATAATGCTTTGGAAAGCGCTAAAATTTGTAAAGAAATTTTTCCAGATAGCAAAATTGTTTTTGGTGGAGTCCATTCCACATTAAGACCTGACGAGGTTTTATCGAATGATTTTGTAGATTATGTTATTCGTGATGAAGGAGAATTTGCTATGAACGAGCTTGTTTTCGGTAAATCCTTGAGCGAAATTTTGGGATTATCTTATAAAAAAGATCAGCAAATTATCCATAATGAAAGACGCCCATTTTTAGTAGATTTGGATATTTTACCATTTCTCCCTACTCATCTTTTACCGATGGAAAAGTATCATCCAGCCCTAGGAGCATACAAACGATTGCCGGCTTTTGGTTTTATAGCGACGAGAGGTTGCCCGGGTACATGTACCTATTGTTATCAGAACTTTGGTCCGCGAATAAGATATTTTACAGCGCGTCGTCTTTTAGATGAAATAAAATTATTACAAAAAAACCATGGAATTCGAGAAATATCTTTTTACGATGATACTTTTACTGCGGTGAAAAGAAATATAAAAGAATTTTGTGAACTGGTTATCGCAGAAAAGGTTAATATATCATGGTCTTGTTTTTCGCGTGTTGATTGTGTGGATAGAGAAACTTTGGATATTTTAAAAAAGGCAGGTTGCCATCAAATAATGTATGGTGTTGAGTCGGCTGACCCGCAAATTTTATTAAATATTCGGAAACGTATAAATTTGCCACGCGTTGAGGAAGTCGTAAAAATGACGAAAGAAGTTGGGATTAATTGTAGGTTGGCTTTTATGTTTGGCAATCCGGGAGAGACAGAAGAAACAATGCAAAAAACTTTAAATTACGCCGTGGAGCTCGATCCTGATTTAGCGGTTTTTAATATTGCCACGCCTTATCCTGGGACAGAAATGTACTACTGGGCAAAAGAAGAGGGGTATTTAAAAACGGAGGATTGGACCCAATATAATTTTTCTCAGTCAATTATGGAATTGCCTACCGTTGCTTCGGAAAAAGTGGAAGAATTTTATAAAAAAGCATTTAAAACATTTTATTTTCGTCCAAAATATATTTTGAGGCGTTTTTATAAAATAGGCGTTTACGATTTGAATACGATAAAAGCAATATCAAAATTTTTTATTAAGTGGATTTTGGGTTTTGGTAGAGGTGCCAAAGTGCCGTCAACCCAAATGAAGTTTAAATAAGCATCTATTATGCTTAGAATTAAAAAATTCATTAAGAAAAATAGAGGCTTGCTACTTGTTTTAGCGGTGGCTCTCATTTTGCGCATAATTTTTTTTGGGTTTATTTTACATAATTTCGGAGATAAGGGTTTTTATCCTCATAACAGCGAGGATTCTGAGCAGTATCTGACACTGGCAAAGAATCTATCTGAACATAGTGTTTTTTCAAGAAACGAAACGTCCCCTTTTGAGAATGAGTTTTTTAGGACGCCGGGCTATCCCTTTGTTATTTCTATTTTTTACCGTTTTATTCCCGTAGCCTGGCCCACAGTTTTATTCCAAGATTTACTTGCGCTTTTTGTTATAGTTATTATTTATAAGTTGTGTATTTTGCTCTTGCGAAAAAAATCAATAGCTCTGTTAGCGGCGGCCATATATGCGTGCGAACCAGCTGTGATTTATTGGAATAATCAGTTGCTTAGCGAGACATTGTTTACTTTTATATTGGTAGTTAGCGTTTATATTTTTGTAAAAAAGATTCTCATAAACCGCCAGGTCAACCCTTTAGCTTTTCTTGTGACAGGCGCGTTATTGGCATGTCTTAATTATGTGAGACCGGTCGCGCAATTTATTTTATTAGTTTTTGTAATTTTTTCCTTAGCAGTAATTAAAAAAATAAATTTTTGCTCTTTTTTCCGCTATTTTGTTGCCATATTGTTGATGGTTGCAGCATTTATAATTTTGATCTCTCCCTGGGCCGCAAGGAATAAAGTTTTATTTAATACTTTTGATTTATCTTCAGCAAGCAAAACCGTAGCTTTTAGAAAATATTTGACGATGACATATTTAAATGTCGGTGATAATGTGGCAGAAATAGGTGACATAAAAATGAATGATCTAAAATTAGTTACTTTAAAGTACATTGCCGCTCATCCCATTGCTTTTATGGAGGTTCATTTATCAAATATGATTCCTTTTTTTCTGGGTGATAGTTATTTTACTACAGCCGCTGCTATATATCCACCGCTTGAACAGCAAAGAGTAGTTTTTGAAACTTGGTTTTATTCCTGGAAAGATATTTTAAAAATTCCCGTACTACAATATAGGGGAGTTGGCGGGGTCATATTTTTGGGTGGCAAGGCAATACTTTTGATACTGAATTTATTCGCTTTGTTTGGTGTGCTTTATTGGATATTTGGCTTCAAGGACAATAGAATAAGTGCGGTATTCCTTCTTTTTTTAATTTATTATTTTGTCCTGGCGACAGGCGTAGCGTCTTATTCCCGTTTCCGGCAACCAGTCAATCCGTACATATACATATATATTGCCCTAGGAGTCTATGGGTTTGCTTATAAAATAAAAAATGCCACTAAAAAATAGTGGCATTTCTGGTTGTTTTTTGTTTTACATTAGCCCTACCGGAGCTTCCTCAAGATTAATTTCAAGATATTTTTTTAGAATGTCCCGGTTTCCTTTACCGTGATAATTTTCTAAACCCGGTTTATAATAATTTTCAGATGGCTCTTCATAAAAGTTATACTCTCCTGAATAGTTGGTTTCAATGTCGTTGTAATCAGCTTCGAATTGTGAGTATTCATCCGTTTTTATATTTTCTTTATTGTCCCAGATAATATTGTTATATATTTTTCCAAATCCGCCACCAAAAATCTCTTTTTTTCTATAGGCATTTATGCCTATATTATTATTTATAATGACATTATTCAAAATAACCGGGGTTGATAAATCTTTTGATTCTATTCCTATATTACATCCATTTAAAATATTATTAAAAATAACCGGCTCTTTTGAATTCTCTCCTACGCTTATACATTTGTCCCCTGATGCAAGTATTGTATTATTTTTAATACTGATTGAAGAACCGGAGATATCTATGCCGTCATTGCCATTGCTACTAAAATAATTATTACTTATCTCTCCTTTTGCGTAGTCTATATCCAAGCCGTCCGCACTATTTTTTATAAATCTGTTATTTTTTATTACCACATTTCCGTACTTTGCATTTGCGCCGTCATCCGATGAGCTGTTTTGAATTAAACTATCGCTTAATTCAAGGTCGGCATGGTAGGCTGATAACATTCCACTAAAGAAAATACCGTTTATATAAGAACTCCCACCACCGGATATATTTATAAATTGTAGCTTGTTTTTTTCTTTCTCGGTATTAACTATGCCAAAAGATCCCCACGGTTGCCCTTGATAGGCGGATTGGAATATAATAGGACTATCGGAATAGCCAATTGCCGAAACAGGGCTGTAAGATATGAGTGATATTTTTGGATAAAAGGTTAGGACAACGCCAGGCTGTATTATCAACTGGGATTTTTGCGGAATTATTATATTTTTTGTGATGGTATAAGAGCCAGCGGGTAGAAATATTTTTTCTCCATCTGTTTTAAATATGGGATTTTCGTTTACAAATTGCCGAGGACTATAGATAGTCTTGGGAAGATAATTAAAAGAGGTGTCGTCTGATAAGACTATGCTTTTTATATCAATATCTTTTTTGGTGATTGCATTGTCAAATTTTATTTTTACATTTTTAAGATTTAAGCCGTTTTGCTGTGTTCCATAAGGAATAATTTTTATGAATATGGCCACTTCATCTTTATCATAAATTAATTTATTAATATCTTTTATTGTGTTGTCATTTTTATTGATGTAGCCGGTTTTTATGATTTTATCGTCCTTATCAAGTTTAAGATTATTATTGGAATCATCAAATGCTTCAACAAACATATTGTCGTCTGTCGGTAGTTTAAGGCTTTTTAGCATTATGCCGGCGAAATTATCCGCTTTAGTCGTTGCCGTTATCAGATTTATATCGGAGTCATAATTTATAATCATGCTTGAATTATCAATTTTATAAAGATCTTTTAGATTACTAAACCTATTTTTAATAATATCGCGCATTTCTTTTATTTTTTTATCAAAGGTTAAATTATTGTCTACTTTTATCCAATCATCGTAAAAAGCTGGGCGTGTTGTTTCATAAAGTTTATCATAAAAGCTTAGGTCGTCTTTTAAATTATCTTCGTTACTTAAATAATTCCACAGGGATTTTTTTTGTTCAAAAAATAATTTTTTATTTGAATATATAAAGTTATTGATGATACTTTGCCAGTCTTCAAAAAGCGCATCGCTATCTCTTATTGTTACATCCCAAGGGATTGGTTCAAATTTTCCGCTACTATTGTTAAAGTATAGACGCATATTGCCTTTACCTCCCTGATGGCCTCCTGAAACCAATAGGGCAACGTTAGTCCAGCTGTAAAACTTTTCCATATCAAGTATTTGTGGCAATATTTTGTATGCTTCGTCTTTATTTTGGCTTTGCAGTATTTCGACCAGTTTTTTTATATCTGAAAAATTATTATAAGTAAATAATTTATCAGATATATTTTTTTTCCAAAGATTTATATCTTCAAAGGCTGATGTATCTTGGCGGTTTTCTTCTTTTCTGAGGCTAATAAGACCGTCATTGGTCGTATAAATACTGGAGTCGGCCGGCACTTGTTGTTTTTCCAAAAATCCTTTTGACCAATCTTCGACTTGGTAATATACGCCAGCATTTTTTTTATTTATTTCTAAATTTACAAAATTGTCCGCAGGCACCAATAGACCCATTTTTTTTGCCCGATAAGCATTTAGAGCCTCCGCAAGATAACCTCGGTCTATGGGCAATATAAGTTTTAACACTTCTTGGCCGTTAAATAAGTTTTCCTGGCTGAATATTATTTGCCAAGATTTTTTTTCTTTGGTCCAATGGTTTGGGTTGTCACCTCGGTAATGTACCTCTACTTCGTATTTTTTGTCACCATAAGAAAAGATTGCGGGCACTGTTTTCTTATATTCGTCCTCCAAGAAAACACTTCCGCTAAAAACGGCATCGGATATCGACTCAGGCAAATTTTTATTTAATTTTTCCAGCTGATTTTTTTTAATCGTCAATTTGTAGTGGGGTATTTCCGATGCCCCTATTGTTTTTGGCAGATAGAACGTATTTATCGCGTTATTATAACTTTTGCGCATAAATCGATAAACAGGTAGGAGATATTGTACTGCAGAATCAAAAATCAAGATATTTTTGTTGTTTCTTATATATATTCCCAAGAAAAATAAATTGGCAGATAAAATACCGATAATAAATAACACCGCGCATGCCAGCAGTTTCTTTTTGTGCTTTTCAATTATTATTTTGAGCATAATTTTGTGGCTGTATTGACCTTGTATCTATTTACCACTATTTTCATATTTTTTCAAATTATCATATTTGACGCTCTATATATTATAGAGTAAGGTATATGTATATAATTTTAACATAAAATATGGAATACCCGTTAAAAATAGCAATTATTGGCGCAGGTTACTGGGGAAAAAACTTGATACGAAATGCAGCTTCGTCCGCAAGCGTTTCTTTGGTCTATGTATGTGATTTGGACCTCAGGCTTTTGGAAAGGGCAAGAAGTAATTTTCCATTTATAAAAACCACTTGTGATTCCGAAGACATATTTAAGGCAAAAGATATTGAAGCTGTTTTTATAGCAACGCCGGTTGTGAGCCATTATAAGCTAGCCAAACGTGCTTTGGAGTCGAGTAAGCATGTTTTTGTTGAAAAGCCTATGACTGAAACATCCGCCGAAGCAAGAGAATTGATTGAATTGGCAAAGAAAAATAATTTATTACTTCATGTTGACCATACGTTTATTTATACTGGCGCTGTCAGGAAAATAAAGGAGCTTATTAATGCTGATGAATTGGGAGAAATAAGGTATATTGATTCCGAAAGGATTAATCTCGGGCTTATACAGCCGGATGTAAATGTCATTTATGACTTGGCAGTTCATGATCTTTCGATTTTTAATTATATTTTAAAGGAAAAGCCTATGTCTGTGGCGGCTTTTGGGAAAAGTTATGTTACGCAGAACAGAGAAAATCCAGTAGAGGAAATGGCGCATATTCATTTGGAATATCCTTCTGGGACCATGGCGCACATACACATAGGATGGCTCTCACCGGTTAAAATAAGAAAAATGTTGATTGGCGGAAGCAAAAAAATGGTTTTATATAACGATATAGAACCAACTGAAAAAGTCAAGGTGTATGATCATGGAGCAGACTTGGATTTTAAAAGTGAGACACCAAGTGACGTAATATACAGGAGCGGTGATGTCTATATTCCGGCATTGGAACGGTCCGAAGCACTAGCTATAGAAATAAGCCATTTTGCGGATTGCGCGGTGAATGGCAAACCTTCTTTAACCGGCGGAGAAGAAGGCTATGAGGTGGTCCGTATTTTGGAGGCTACTCAAAAAATATTAAAACGCAATAGGTAATATGCCCGGCAAGCGCGATATATTCCAAAAAAAATATATTGGAAAGGACTGTCTGTCTTTTGGTAGCTCTTTAATTCTGAATAAAGAGCTGGCTTGGGATAGGATTTCTCGCAGAGCAAAGCGCTCAATAGTAAAGGCCAAAAATTTAAGCGGTTTGGAAATAAAAAAAGTTGCAGGTACAAAAAGCGACATAGACCTCTTTCGGACAGTATGGTACAATCCGCAAGATTCAGATTTGAATTTAGGTGGAGGGGGGTTTAAAGATAATTGGCGCGGATGGTTTGCTTATTTAAATGGTAAATTTGTTGCAGGAACGATTGTCGGCGAAGTGGATAATATATTATTTTTATGGTTTAATGGCGCCAATGAAGAGGCAAAAAAGTTTGGGATTCCTAGTTTGATGATATGGAATATTGTAGAGCAATACCATAACTCAAAATTTAGATATCTTGATATAGGGTGTTCTTTTAAGCCATCCTTGCAAGAGTTTTTTAAAAATTGGGCGACATACGAGTATCCTACTATTTTCCATGCGCCCGACTTAATCCCCCAAATAGACATAACCCCTTTTGATACCAGTAGTCTTGGGTCAATGCCTGATAACGGTATTGATGTCGATAAAAAGCTTGGCGAAAAATTTGATCATAAGCCTTTTACATATTTTCCTCGCGGAAAGTATGCTATCTTTGCAGTATTAAAATATTTAGGACTAAAACAGGATGATGAGGTATTCATTACCACGACAACAGGATCACCTTATTTGTCTATCGGAGTTTCCACAACCGTAGAAGAGGTATGTTCCTGGTCGCGCAAAATATCCAGTAAGACAAAAGCGGTTATTTTAATACATGAGTTTGGTTTTTTGCATCCCAAACGAAAAGAGATAAAACAAATGTGCAAAGAACATGGCTGGCCTCTTATTGAGGACTGTGCATATGCATGGAATAGCGGAGATGCCGGGCAATATGGCGATTATGTAATTTATTCTTTTCCAAAATTTTTTCCCGTCCAATACGGAGGTATTTTAGTCGGCGTGTCCTTTAGTGATAAGGAAATATGGGATAATTTTTATTGTTTGGACGTTAAGAAAAGGGAGGTAATAAAAGAACAACTTTCCGCATTTATAAAAGGAGAAGATGAAGCGGCGGAAAAGAGGTTGTATAATTATAGATATTTAGAAAAGCTGGCAAAAGAAGAAGGTTTCGAAACTTTTTTTGAATTAAAGTTGGGCGAAGTGCCGGCAGCGCTGATGTTGAGGGTTGGAAGCCACGAAAAAATGCTTGAAGTAAGTGGCAGGCTCAGGCATTTTGGAATTGAATGCGGAGCTTATTATCATAATAACGCATGTTTTTTCCCAATCCATCAGAACTTAAATGAGCGCCATTTAAATTATATTTACGGAGCTTTACGATCCTTGTATAGGGAAGGATGCGGAGTGCGCTTGCCGGAATATTTTATTGAAATAACCCAAACTAAAAAAAATAGAAATGACCATCCAGAAGAAAAATGGATAAAATAATATGCAGACTAAAGATTCAATAAATAAATATGCAGGGTGTTATAATACGGAAGTTGATTTTGATCGCTATTTTATTGATTTTCGTTTTAGATGTTTACAAGAAAATTATCCAAATTTAGGAGATGCATTAGAGCTTGGGTGCGCAAACGGATTAATGACTAAGAATCTTTTAGAAATTAGTAAATCCTTAGAGGTTGTAGAAGGCGGCGAACATTATATTTTAGCAACGAAAAAAAAATTAGGAGCTAAGGCAGAAGCCATTAAATTTAATCATTCGCTATTTATTGATTTCGAATCGAATAAAAAATATGATGCAATTATTTTTTCTAGTATGTTGCACGAAGTTGATGAGCCTGTAGAGTTATTAAAAAAATATAAAAATTTAATTAAAGAAGATGGTATGATATATATTAATGTTCCAAATGCACAATCTCTTCATCGTCAAATCGGAAAGGAAATGGGTATGTTAGAAAATTTATATGAATTTAATGAACGCGATATAAAGTTTTGTCATCAGAGAATTTATGACATGAAGAGCCTTGTTGCTGATATTGAAGGTGCTGGTTGGCAAATAAAGAAAAAAGGCGGTTTTTTTCTTAAGATGTTATCTAATAGTCAATTGAATGGATTAGAGCCAAAAATGATTAGCGCTTTGTATAATGTAAGTAAAGATATTCCTGCAGAATTGTGTGCAGAAATTTATGTCTTTGCAACTTTATGAAAATAGCTTGTTCAGTACCAATTTTGACATTAAATAACGAGGAGACGCTTGAGCGTTTGCTTTCTAGCCTGATAAATTTTGATGACGTGTACCTTGTTGATGGAAACAGCACGGATAAAACCCTTGAAATAGCAAAAAAATATAATATCCCAGTTTATAAGCAAGTTGATACCAATGAGCCTAATGTGCGTATTTCAAATTTTGCCGAGATGAGGAATAGGGCACTGTCCTTTGCCCGCTATGACTGGATTTTTGACATAGACTCTGATGAATATATAACTTCGGAGCTTGAAAATGAGATTAGCAGCTTTATCGAATCCGAGGATGAAAATATTATCGGATGTATCCAACGTTCTCCTTTGTTAAAAAGCGGACGCATCATAAAATACGCTTTTTTCATGCCGGATTATTATCCTAGGTTGTTTAACCTTAAAACCGGAATTCATTTTGACCCCAAGAAAGTTGTTCATGAAACACTGATAATTCCCGAAAATGTAAAAAGTGTATATCTAAAATCAACTGCAATAAGCGGATGGCCTACTTATGATGAGTGTATTATAAAAGATAATAATTATTTAAGTATAATGAAAAAGAAAAGAAGCGGTTTGGGTTTTAGAAAAGGATCAAGAGTAGCGGTAATAAATTTTTTAAAAGCTCTAAACATATTACGAAAGTCGCTATATGATAAAATTATGCATCCGAAAGACAGTTTACCTATTAAATTTATTTGGAGGTTTGTGCGCTATCATTTGATTTTATCAAAAGACGCCATAAAAAAATAATAAAATATATGAAAGTACCATTTATAGACTTAGAGGCACAGTATCAACCGATGAAAGGGGAAATAAAAAGCGCATTGGAGGGTATCTTAGATTCTTGCGCTTTTATTCAAGGTCCGGCAGTTTTTAATTTTGAAAGGGATTTTGCCGATTATCTGGGGGCGCAAGCCGTGGCATGTGTAAATTCCGGTACGTCAGCCCTTTATTGCGCTTTACGCGCGTTAGGTATAGGTCCGGAAGACGAAGTAATAACCGTTCCGAATACTTTTATAGCTACAGCCGAGGCAGTGTCCTTAACCGGTGCAAAACCTGTTTTTGTTGATGTTTGCAAAGAAAGCGCGCTTATGGACGTTTCACAATTAGAGAGTACTATTACAGAAAAAACAAAAGCAATTATACCTGTTCACTTATACGGCCAGTGTGCCGATATGGATGAAATTTTAAGAATTGCGAAAGAACGCGGATTATTTGTGATAGAAGATGCTTGTCAGGCTCATGGGGCCGAATATAAAGGTAAGAAAGCCGGTACGATAGGCGATGTGGGTGCTTTTAGCTTTTATCCGGGAAAAAATCTTGGCGCATATGGAGAAGGCGGAGCAGTTGCTTCAAATAATGCCGATTTAATAAGCAAAGTAAAATTAATCCGCGATCATGGTGCGCTGGAGAAATATAAACATAGCGTAATCGGGGGGAATTTTAGAATGAGTGGCTTTCAGGGTGCTGTTTTAGGTTTAAAGCTTAAGTATCTGGACAATTGGATAGAATCCAGAAGAAAAAATGCAAGATTATATAGAGAGAATCTATCGGGCTTGCCAGTGGAAATAATTAAAGAAGAAGAATACAATAAGCATAATTATCATTTATTTGTGATTTTGACGGAAAAAAGAGATGAGCTTGTGGATTATTTAAAAAAGCATGATGTTTTTTCCGGAATTCATTATCCAATACCGGTACATTTGCAAGAAGCTTATGCAGATTTTGGTTGGAAGAATGGCGATTATCCGGTTTCGGAAGGGCTTGCGAAGAAGATTTTGTCTTTGCCGATGTATCCTGAACTTAGAGAAGAACAGATAAAATATGTTGCCGGACTTTTAAAAGAATTATATCAAAAGTAACTCATGGATTTGCAAGTAGAAAAAAATCATTATTTTAATAGACGCTATAACCATAAGGCACGATGGCTTTCTTATTGGTATCAGATAGATTTAGCATTAGAGATAGACGCAAGGTCTGTTTTGGAAGTTGGCATTGGTAATGGGATTGTAAAGGATTATTTAAAAAAAGCCGGCAAATCGGTTTTGGCTCTGGATATAGACAAAGGACTTGAACCGGATTTTGTCGGGTCGGTAGAAAAAATACCAATGGAAGGAGAAACGGTTGATTGCGTGCTGGCGGCTGAGGTTTTGGAACATTTGCCGTTTGAAAAATTTGACGCTTGCCTTAAAGAAATGGCAAGGGTTTCCAAAAAATGGGCGATTATTTCTCTTCCTGATGCAAGGAGAACACTTTGTAATTTTTATTTGAAAAAACCGTTTTTACCGCCGTTAAAATTATTTTTAAAAATGCCGGCAATGAAAGCGCATAAATTTGACGGTCAGCACTATTGGGAGCCGGGTAGAAGAAGATATCCGTTAAAGCGGGTAGAGAGTCGGATAAAAGCGACAGGCTGGAAAATAGAAAAAAGTTTTACGCCATATGATGTGCCGACAAAACATTTTTATCTTTTAAAAAAATAATCTATTTTTTTATGTCGGGAATAAAAGAACTTAGAAAGATTTGCCAAAAATCAGAATACGCGCCTTCATGGCAAACACAAAGCATTGAGGGTAGGATAAACAGGATTTTTTCTATTTATTTTACCCATGTTTTTATCCATACACCTATTACACCAAATCAGATTACAGCGCTTGGAACTATTTTTTATTTGTCAGGAGTGTCACTATTTATTTTTGGAAGAGTGAATTTTTATATAATTGGACTTATTTTGATGTTCATATCATTCATATTGGATGCTTGTGACGGCGAAGTTGCGCGCTATAAAAAATCCGCTCAAGGAGGAAATATAGGTGGCGCTTATGTAGAGCCGGTAAGTCATGACATAATGTATGCCTTTTATTTTTTGCCGATAGGTATCGGCCAGTCATTGATTCTTGGAAACCGTCTGCCTTTAATAGCCACCCTTATAGCGACTGTATCAAAGCTTTTATTTCGGCTTGCGGAGTTTAGGTATGACGCAATGCAGAGGATTGTCGCGGAAAAACAAGGCAAGACTTACGGTTGGCTCCAGTATAAAAAGGCACCCACAAACATATTTTATTTAATATACAGAAATTTTTTTACCGGCACGGGAATGTTTTTTGTGCTTATTATAGCCGTTCTCATAGGGCATATAGACTGGTATTTATATTTTTACGCATCGGGATTTTTTATGATATGGATATATAAAATGTTGAGGCAATGGAAACGAATAAGAAAATTATAATATAATCAAAATGAAGATTTTTTATATCGCTAATGTCAGGATGCCGACCGAAAAGGCGCATGGCGGACAAATTATGAAAATGTGCGAGGCCTGGGGCAAAAAGCACCAGGTTGTTTTGTGGTCGCCTTGGCGGATTAATTATATTAAAAAAAATCCATTTGATTTTTATGGTGTAGAAAAGAATTTTAAAATTAAAAAAATATTTTCTTTGGATTTTTTGCCGATGCAATGGCTTTTTGGTAGAGCTGCCTTTTATTTTCAGAATATTTCTTTTGCGATTTTTGTTTCTTTAAGATTGGCTTTTTCTCAAGCTGATTTATTTTTTAGCCGTGATTTTTGGTCAAGCTTTTTTCTATCTTTATTTGGAAAAAAAGTAGTGTATGAAATACACGATTCTCCAAATCAGCATCAAATAACAAGATTTGCATTTAAAAAAATTTATAAATTTATCACAACTAACGCTTTTAAAAAGCAGGAGTTGATAAATAGCTTTGGCATTAATGAAGGAAAAATATTAGTAGCAACAAATCGAGTTGATTTTGATTTTTTCAATATTAAAGAAAATAAAGCTGAAGCCAGAAAGATATTGAATTTACCAGAAGATAAAAAAATAGTTTTATATACAGGACACCTGTATTCTTGGAAGGGGGCGGAAACACTTGGGAAGGCGGCAAGAAAAATGAGCAGAGATGTTTTGACTGTCTTTGTTGGTGGCACAAGGGAAGATGAAAAAAAATTTCGTGAAGATTTTGGTAACGATGATGCTACTTTGATATTAGGGCACCAAGAATATAAAAAGATACCTTATTTTTTAAGAGCGTCAGATGTTTTAGTTTTGCCAAATACTGCCAGAGAACGTATTTCTTTACGCGAGACTTCACCTCTAAAACTTTTTGAATATATGGCTTCTGGTAAACCGGTGATTGCGTCTGATTTACCATCCATAAGGGAGGTGGTGAGTGAAAAAGAGGTTGTTTTTTTTGAACCGGACAATCCAGATGATTTGAGTAATAAGATAGAAGAAGTATTATCAAATTATGAAAAGTATTCAGGCTCGGTAAGAGATACTGAGACATTCGCAAAATGGTTTTCTTGGGATAATAGAGCGGAAAATATTTTAAAATTTGTGGAAAATTAGACAAATATTGACTTTTTGCCCTTTTTCCTCTATTATATTATAATAATAATTTTTTCGAATTATGAAGAAAATCCTATTTATAGCTGGAGCCAGACCTAATTTTATGAAGATATCTGCCCTTACAAGGGCGGCTTCTTTATATGCGGATAAGTTGCAAATAGGAATAATACATACGGGACAGCATTATGATGACGAACTTTCGGAAGTATTTTTTAGAGAGTTCAAAATGCCAAGACCTTTGGCAAACTTGGGCATAGGCTCTGGATCGAGAAGGGAGCAGATCGGTAAGACCTTAAAAATGCTTTCTTTATATATCAGAGCATTAAAACCGGATTTGATAGTTGTTGTCGGAGATGTTAATTCTACTTTAGCAGGAGCCTTGGCTGGAGCCAGTGAAAATGTTCCAGTCGCCCACGTTGAAGCAGGACTCCGTAGTTTTAATTGGAAAATGCCGGAAGAAGCAAATAGAGTTATGACAGACCATCTGTCAGATTTTCTTTTTGTAACCGAAAATAGCGCTGTTAATAATTTGAAAGCAGAGGGCATTACAGAGGATAAAGTATTTTTTAGTGGTAACGTGATGATTGATACACTTTTACATTTTGGTGATTTATCTGAGAGGTCTGATGCTCTTGTGAAAAATTCTTTAACTCCGAAAGGTTATGCTTTGTTAACTTTGCATCGCACGGAAAACGTAAGCGATGGTAAACATCTGGCAGAATTACTTTTTGCTATCAATGAAATAAATAAAAGTATACCCGTTATTTGTCCGCTTCATCCTAGAACAGAAAAAGCGTTAAAAGATTTTAATTTGACTGCAAATTTTACTATTCTAGGACCTCAACCATATTTGGATTTCATAAATTTACAAAAAAATGCCGAATTCGTTTTAACTGATTCCGGCGGAATACAGGAAGAGACGACTATTTTTAATGTGCCATGTATTACTTTACGCGAAGAAACAGAAAGACCGGTAACTTGCGAACTTGGAACAAATGAAGTTGTGGGAAGAGATAAAGAAAAAATATTTGAAGCTGTGGGAAGAGTTTTGAATGGTGAGTGGAAAAAAAGAGAAGGAGAAATAATGGGCTGGGATGGTAATGCAAGCAAAAGGATAATGGGCATATTAGCCGAACATCTTAATATATGAAACTTTTATTTATAACCACAAAGATACATGAGCGAGATGATGATTTTGCATTCGCTTCTCTTTGGGTGAAAGAGTTTATACGCCAAGGCTTTGACATAAGTGTTATTTGTCATGAGAAAGAGGTTTATACTGACAATTTTCCAGTTTATTCTTTAGGCCGTGAAAAAGGATTTAGTAAGTTTAAGTCAATGCTGATATTTTTAAAACTTATTTTAAGCCTTGATTATGATAGGGTATTTGTTCATATGAATCCAAAATGGATTGTACCCGGTGCTTTATTTTGGCGGATAAAAAATACCCCTGTTTATTTATGGTACACCCATTATACAATGCATTTTCCTTTACGAGTTAGTCATTGGCTTTGTAAACGTCTTTTTTGCGCAACAAAAAATAGTATGCCTCAGTATGAAGGAGATCCTAAAAAGATAGTTACTGGACATGGGATAGACATGCGTTTTTGGGATTTTAATGCTACGCCTCAGAACGAGAGAAGGGCAAAGACAGAACTCTTATCGATACACAGGGTATGTCGCTCAAAACGTCTCGACTTGGTAATAAAAGCGCTAAAATTTTTACCTGATGAATACACCCTAACAGTTTATGGTCGTGAATTAGAGGATAACTATGCAAAAGAAATAAAGGATTTAATTAAAGAATTAAATCTTGTAGATAGGGTAAAACTGATGGGTTCTGTGCCAATGCCCGAACTTTTAAAAATATATCCTCAATATCAGATTATGGTAAATATGGCTTTAGAAACTATTGATAAAACAATGATAGAGGCGATGCTTGCCGGACTGCAAGTAGTAACAACGTCAAACAATGCCAGAGCGATTGGATTACCGGATTTTCCAAAAGAAGAAACGCCGGAAGCGATTGCAGAATATATAAAAAATATTAATTTTTTATCGATAGAAGAATCGCGCAAAATTGTTAAAGAAAATCATTCTTTAGAGTCGCTTGTTAAAAAAATGGGAGAATATATAAAAGCAGGAAATTAATATGGAAGATTTTAAAATAAAATTAGAAAAATCGTATCATGATTTATCGCCTCTTTCTAAAAGATGGAAAAAAGAGGAGAAGGAGCACTTGAATACACTGTCTTTATTCAAGGAAAGGATGGGTAGTTTTGAAAATAAAAAAATATTAGAAGTTGGAAGTGGTCTCGGTATCTTGGTACATACCTTAAATTTATTAGGAGCAAAAACAAGTGGGATTGATAAGTACATTTTGGAAGAATGGGGGATAGAGGGCGTAGAAGACTTGTGGCAAAAGTTTGGATTGGATATAAAAGTGGAAGATCTTTTTGATTGTAGTTTAGAAGAGGGAACTTATGATGCGATTATTTCTGAAAACGTTATAGAACATTTAGGCTATAGTCAAAAAAGATTTTTAGAAAAAATATATAAAACTCTTAAGCCGGGCGGGATCTTGGTTTTATCAACTCCTAATTTGGCGACTTTTTTAAAACAAGCAAGATTTTTGTTTGGAAAAAGCGTATATTGGGATTTTGATGATTTTTTCGTGAACGGTCAGCCGTATGGACATACTAGAGAATTTACTGCGGATGAATTAAAGAAAATGGCAAAGATTGTTGGATTTAAAGACATGGAAGTCCATATGCATAATACTTATTTTAAAAAACAATGGATGTTTAATTTTAAAAAATTTCCAAAATTTTTAAGTTGGTTATTGTCAGAGATTTTTCAATCGAGAAGAGACACTCTATATTTAATTACAAAGAAATAAGGCGCGTGGAATAGGTGGAGTTTCAAGAGAATTTTTGTAAAATCATAAATTATGAAAAAAATAACTTGTGCGATTTGTAACGATAGTAGTTCGGAGCTTATTTACAATAAGGGTATTTTTAAAAGAGGGGAAAAGCTTGTGAAGTTTAATAATGTTATTTGCAAAGAGTGTGGCTTAGTTTATATAAATCCGAGAAAGGCGCCGAATGATGTAATGGGTTTTTCTAAAGAAAATTATGTTGCCAGTTGTTTCGCGTTAGATACTGAAGAAAAGATAGAAGAATATATGCAACACGTATTGGAAAAGAATAAGGGTGAAAATATTAATTTGACTTTTTTATCAAAATTTTTAAAACCAGAATATAATGTATTGGAAATCGGTTCCGGTTTTGGTTTATTTTTGAAAGACATTAAAAATAGCTATGGTTGCAAAACTAAGGGGATAGAGCCGGCTACTTCAGCCTGTTACGCGATAGCCAAGTATGGTCTTGATATTTATCATGGCACTTTTGAGGAATTTTATGATAAAGAAAGAGGCGCGGAAAAATTTGATATTATCTTAATGCATCATGTTTTTGAACATTTTTCTGAGCCAGTCCAAATATTAAAAAAGATTAGTACTTTTTTAAATCTGAATGGATTTTTATATATAGAAGTTCCGAATATTCTAAATTTTGAGCGGCGAGTAAGGCATTTTTTCGATTTTTGGCATTATTACAATTATTCGCCAGCTACATTAAGTAGGGTTTTAAAAAATGGTGGGTTTAAAATAATTAGTAGGAATGTTAAAAAACCCTCTCGTATTCAAGTAATTGCTACTAGAATAGAAAGTAATATTTTAGAATTAAATTTAGAAAACGAGAATTCTTATAAAGAAATTAAAAAATATATTAGAAAAAGGATAATTTCTGATTCTTTTTATGTAATTCCCGCATACACTAAAAAAATTTTAAAATTTATTTCACAAAGAATATTACAGAAGAAGTAAACTATTCTATTTGTGTTTAAAATAATATAAAGGTAGTTTTTAAAAAATTGAATCTTAATAAAGTCGGAAATTTTTTCGGCAAGGAGAGATATTTTATATTTAATTGCAAAAAAATAAAATGTGTGGAATAAACGGTTTTAATTGGCGCGACGAAGACTTGATAAAAAAGATGAATACAAAAATTACTCACCGCGGACCTGACGGCGGGGGTATTTTTTTGGATGAAAATATTTCTTTAGGACATAGGCGGTTAGCTATTATTGATTTGAGTGATAAGGCCAGTCAGCCAATGAAGAGCGCTGATGGAAGATTTGTTATTACCTATAACGGCGAGTTATATAATTTTAAAGAAATAAAAAAAGAATTATTAGAATTTAATTTTAAATCTGATTCCGATACGGAGGTTGTTCTATACAGTTTTATAAAATGGGGGGAAGATGCGCTGAAAAAATTTAATGGAATTTTTTCTTTTGCTATTTGGGATAAGCAAAAGAAAGAGCTTTTTTTGGCGCGTGATCAATCTGGCGTAAAGCCACTATATTACTGGCATAACAATAGAAAATTTATTTTTTCATCAGAAGTAAAAGCAATTTTGGAATATGAAAATGTAAGGAAAGATTTAAATATTGATGCATTGAACAAATACTTGCGTTTTTTATATTGCTTAGGTCCAGAAACGATGTGGCAAGGAATTATGAAATTACAGCCCGGACATTTCGCAATTGTAAAGGATAATAATTTAAAAATAGAAAGTTATTACGATTTAGAAGAGGGGACATATCTAAAAGAGAGTGAGGCTGATCTACGGATATTGATTAGAGAACAAGTGGAACGTGCAGTAGAACGTCAGCTTATTTCTGATAGGCCGGTTGGACTTTTTCTTTCAGGCGGGCTTGATTCAAGTATTATTTGCGCGGCAATGACAAAGAGCGCAAAGGGACCGATAAAAACATTTTCAGTTGGATTTGAAACAGAGATTGAAAAAGAAAAATTTAATGCGGATTTTAACTTAGCGAAAAAAACTGCCGAGTATTTTAATACAGCGCATACTCCAATTACTATTACGGCAAAAGACGTTAAGGATAATTTTGAAAATTGTATTATTGCTATGGATGAACCGGTCTCCAATCATATCCAAGTAGCAACTTATATTCTTGCGAAAGAAGCAAAAAATCAGGTCGCAGTTGTTTTAGGGGGAGACGGGGGAGATGAAACTTTTGGGGGTTATGATAGGTATTATTATAACTATTTTATAGAAAGAGCGCGAATGTTTTTCCCGTTGTTAATGAATAAAAAAATTGTTCAATCTATCGGAGGAATTTTTGGTAAAGAAGAGTTGGCAAAAAAGTTATCTAGTGAACACGGATTGGACCGTTTTTGGCTTTTTATGGCGCAGAAAGAAGATGTTATATCAAGATTTTTAAATAATGATTTCAATAATGCTTATTCTGTAAGGAATGCTTATACCAGGTATTTTGAAAAAAGTGTAAAAGATAACGTTAATCAAATGATATTGACTGATTTAAAAACTTGGCTTCCGGATGAGTCACTTATTCGTAGTGATAAACTGACAATGGCTCACGGACTTGAAGAAAGAGTGCCTTTTTTAGATAAAGAACTTGTGGAGCTAGCTTTTAGGATACCGTCAAAATATAAATTAAATAGTAGATATCAAGGAAAAAAATGTTTAAAAAATGCCTTTGCGGATATTCTGCCGGAGTTTGTTTTAGAAGAGAGGAAGCGAGGATTTTTCTCGCCTGCGGCAAAGTGGTTGCGTACTGATTTGAAACCGATGGTCTGTGAGATTCTTTCTCCCGGTTATTCTTCAAAAACTGCAGAGTTATTTAATTGGGAGGTAATAAATGATATACTAAATAATCATATTGATAAAAAAGAGTATGGATTGAATACTATATGGTCGCTTATGACATTTCAAGTCTGGGCTAGAAATTATCTATAAAAAATATGCAGCAAAATATTTATATAAAATGTCCGCTTTGCGGAGAAGATAATACTGAGACGATTTATACGAAGGGAAATCTAAGTAAAGGTTTAATTAATGTTATCTGCAAGAATTGTTCGCTTGTCTATATAAATCCACGCCCCTCGGAGGAGGAATATTTAGAATTCCATAAAGAAGAATTTCTACGCGATAGCCATGGCTTGAAAGATGTATCGCAGTTTGCGGAAAAACAAGAAAGCAATTTGCGCTTAAAGGGAAAAGTATATGATTTTTTGGAAGAGTATCTAAAAGAGGGAGATAATGTTTTGGACATCGGATGTGGGTTTGGGACGCTTCTCCATATAATACAAGAGAAGAAACATTGTAATATTTGGGGTATAGAGCTTTCGCAACTTGATGTTGAAGCCGGAAAAAAATATTATAATTTAAACCTCTTGAATATCAATTTTGATGATTTTGCCAGCCAACCGGAAAACAAAAACAAGTTTGATTTTATTGCCATGCACCATACCTTTGAGCATTTCCCCGATCCTTTAGAAAAGCTGGAATTCATCAAAAGCATATTAAAAGATTCCGGAAAAGTTTATATTGGCGTGCCTAATATACTGAACGTCAAAAAGCGGCCTGATGTATTTTTTCAAATAGGTCACCCTTTCAGCTATTCTTTATATACTATCGGTAAGGTTTTAGAAAAGTCTGGATTTAAAATTATAAAATTCAGCAATCGTGCGGCTTTTCCTGGCGGAATGGAAATGATAATATCTTCTAGCCCTGCCGAAAAAGGCATTGTATTTAAAAAAGACGATTATCGTAAAGTGGTAGAATATGTGAAAGAAATTGAAAATAAATTTTCCCTTTTTAGGAGGTTGCGGGATAGGCTTTTTTTCTGGTTGCCGGCTAGATTGAGGCTAAAGCTTTCTAGGGCGATAAACAGATTGCTTAAAAAAATATAATTTTTGCTAAATTTGGCTAAAATATCTTAGCAATTCTTTACATTTTTTGATAAATCGGGTAATATTGATATTATAATTAATATTGATACTATAATATAGTATTTATGCGTAGATATGCTTGATAATTTTTATAATAAAGCATCGAAAAAATATTCTATTTCCCATGCGCTTTGCAGGGTGTGGGAATATACTGAAATGGTTGGTAAGGATTTTTCTTATCCGATGCTTGATTTAGGCTGTGGCGATGGCAGTTTTTTGAAAATGATTTTAGAGGGCAAAGAACAGGAAGACAAAGGTGTGCTCAGGGAAATTTATGGACTGGACATATCTGAGAGTGCATGCCGAGGAGCGGAGAAATCCGGTATATATAAGGAAGTAAAATGTGTCCCTTCGCATAAAATGCTTTTTCCAGACAACCGTTTTAGTATGGCGATATCAAATTGCGTCATAGAACATATTCCCGCGGTGGAAGAAACAGTAAGAGAGGCGTACAGGGTGTTGGCTCCGAGAGGCGTGTTCTTTTTTACCACACACTCTAATTTTTATATGACGGATTTATTTTATCCAAAAATTTTTAACAAGCTAGGGCTTGGTTTTTTGGCTAAGGCTTATATGAATTCTGTAAATAAGATTTTTAAGCATTATAACCTGTTTACAAAAGAAAGATGGGAAGAGCTTTTAAAATCAGCCGGTTTTGAAGTGGTGGAAATAAAATATACTCATTCGCCAAAGCATATGAAGTGGTATGACGTTTTAATGCCACTTTCAGCCCTTCAACAATTTTTTATAAAAACAATCGGATATGTTCCGTTTAGCTCTTCAAACAAAAGCATGCTAAAGGCAATAATTAAAAGGACAAAGCAGCACGAAGCTGGACTTAACAATGGCACTAATTATACGATTACAGCAAAAAAGTTATGAGTAAAATATTAATTACCGGCGGAGCGGGATTTATTGGTTCAAATGCTGCTAAAAAATTTATACTTGACGGACACGACGTCGTCATTTTTGATAACCTTTGTCGAGTAGGGGTTGAAAAAAATCTTGAATGGTTAAAAACTTTTGGGCAATTTAAATTTATTAAAGGCGATGTTCGAAATTTTGAAGAACTAAGTCATCTTTTTTCTGATTATCGGTTTGATGTAGTTCTACATTTAGCCGCTCAAGTAGCAGTTACTTCATCAGTTTTGAATCCGCGAGAAGATTTTGAAAGTAATGCACTAGGCGCCTTTAATCTTCTTGAAGCAGTAAGGATTTCAGCTCAGAATCCAGTTATTATATATTCTTCAACAAATAAGGTTTATGGTGGAATGGAAAATGAAAAGATTGAGTTAAGCGGTGATGCTTACAAACTCACTGATTATCCAAGGGGTATAAAAGAGGAGTATCCTTTAGATTTTCATTCGCCTTATGGATGTTCAAAGGGCTCGGCAGATCAATATTTTAGAGATTATTCCAGAATATTTAATTTACGGACAGTTGTTTTTAGGCAGTCCTGTATTTATGGTTATCGTCAATTTGGCAAAGAAGATCAAGGCTGGGTCGCTTGGTTTATTATTGTGGCTATGACCGATCAACCAATGATGATATATGGCGATGGTTTTCAGGTACGAGATATATTATTTGTTGATGATCTAATCAGGGCATATGATATGGCGATCAAAAATATTAATATAACTGCAGGACAAATTTATAACATTGGCGGAGGAGTGGAAAATTCGTTATCTTTAGTTAGCTTTGTTAGACTACTGGAAGAAAAAATGGGGACAAAACTGAATTTTGGTCATGGAGAAATGCGTATTGGTGATCAGAAGATTTTTATAAGTGACAATTCTAAACTTAAATTGAATTTGGGATGGGAACCGATAACTAATTATGAGGATGGAATTGATATTTTATATAAGTGGATTAAAGATAATATACATTTTTTTAAAAAATAGCAACCGAATTAGACATTTTGTTGCCATATTGTCAAGGTGCGAGTGAAAAATTTAATTTTGATTATTTAGTATGAAAAAAATATTTATAATTATCCCTGCCTATAATGAGGACGAGAATGTCGTTGATTTATTGTCTAGCATTAAGAATATAAAATTAATTTTTGATAAAAAAGTAATTTTAGTTGACGATGGAAGCACGGATAAAACAAAAGAACTAGCAATGAATTTTAAAAATCAGATGGATTTAGAAATTCTTGTTCACGCTAAAAATTTGGGCGTACCAAGGACTTTTTTTGATGGTATTACGGCGGCTTGTGTTAATGCGGAGGACGACGATATCGTTTTGATTATGGAAGCGGATAATACGAGTAAGCTTTCCTTAATGCCTGAGATGATAGAAAAAATAAATTTAGGAAGCGATATAGTTATAGGTTCCCGCTACATAGCGGGCGGAAGTTATAAAAACTTTCCGTTGTACCGCACCATTGGTAGCAATGTAGTAAATAGTATTGTCAAGTTATTGGTCCACTTGCCAAATGTGACGGACTATTCTATTTTTTATCGCGCGTATCGGGCAGAAATTCTAAAAAAAGCATTGGCATTTTATGGGAATAATTTTATTACTACAAATTCTTTTGCGGCCAATTTAGAGATTTTATTAAAATTAAGAAAATTTGTTAAGAAAATTGATGAATGCCCTCTTGTTTATAATTACGGATTAAAAAAAGGGAAGAGTAAGATGAATTTAATTAAAACTCTAAAAGAGTACGGAATGGTAATAAATAAATTTAAAAAGTAATGATTTTTTATGAAAGAGCAGAAAATTTTATTTGTTAAACCCTTTAGCACTCTTGGTTATGCAATAACTCCGCCTCTTTCTTTGGGCTATCTTGCTTCATATTTAAGAAAAGATGGATGGAGTAATATTGAAATTCTTGATTGTACCCTAAAACAAGTATCGCCAGAAAAATTTAAAGAATATGTTTTGGAAAAAAAGCCGGATGTCATAGGGGTTACGGTGTATTCAAACAATATAAAAATAGTAAAAGAGCAAATTAATGTAGCAAAAGAAGCTAATCCAGAAGTCCTTGTGGTAATTGGTGGTCCGCATGCTTCAGCTATAGATTCAAAAGAATTGATGGGCTACTTTGATAAAATTGACTTTGCTTTTAAGGGTGAAGGAGAAAAAGGTCTAAAGATGCTCCTTGAAAAATTATTTCAAAATAAAGACATACCCCTAAGCCATATTCCCGGACTTGTTTATAGAAGCGAAGGGGAAGTTTTTTTTAATCCCGTTTATTTTGAAGAAGACCTAGATAGTCTTCCGTTTCCGGCGTGGGACTTTATGCCACCCGGTGAATATCCCGAGGCACCAGCCGGAAGTTTCTTTAAACAGCTCCCTATCGGCTATTTGGTAACTTCGCGAGGATGCCCTTATAATTGTACTTTTTGCGCCTCAAAGTCGGTGGTTGGTAGAAATATGAGGATGAGAAGCGCGGATAATATTATAGAGGAAATGAAATGGGCGATAGAAAAATATGGTATCAAGGAATTTCATATTATGGATGATAATTTTACAGCCCATAGGGCGCGTGCAGTAGAGGTACTTGAGAAAATAGTGGCTAATAATTTTAATATTTCGCTTTTTGGTGCAAATGGTCTTCGCTTGGACACGCTGGATGACGAGCTTTTGAAATTAATGAAAAAAGCTGGGTTTTATGCAATTCATGTAGGAATTGAGTCTGGTTCCCAGAGGATTATGGACCATATGAATAAGCACATAAAAAAAGAAATGGTTGAAGAAAGAATAAAAGCCATTAGAAAAATGGGATTTAGGACTGGTGGTGCTTTTATAATCGGTTATCCCGAGGAAAATGAGGATGATTTGAGGCAAACTTATGAATTTTCTAGAAAGCTTATGCTGGATAGGGCTGGGTTTAATTTTTATCTTCCACTCCCAGGATCGGAAATGTATACATGGCTCAAAGAAAGTGGGCGGATTGATGGCGTTGATTGGGACAAGATACGCTTTGATAATATTACTGTTTGTCCAAAGGGTATTAGTAGAGAAACTTTAAAAAAATGGCATAGGAAGATTTTTTTGGGGTTTTGGTTAAGGCCAAGAATTGTTTTTAACGTTTTACGGGATTTAAGATCGCCCGCGCATTTGAAGCTTATATTAAAGCGAGTTTTTAATTATTTGCGCCCAACAAAGTAGAGCAGTATGGATAAAAAAAAGAAAAAGACATTACTTATAGTAGCAGTATTATTATCCGCCATAGTTGCGGGTTGTATTTTTGATTTAACTAAAGCGTCAGCTTTTTTCAAATTGAAAGAATATGGTTTACCTTATAGTGATTTTGTGCCAGGAGCGCCTGATCCAATCACTTTTATTGCTCCGCAAATAAGGGATCTTTTGGATGGGCATTGGCTGGGGTCTGACGGCGCAACATATGAGTATATGCACGCGCCTGCGCTTTGGAGTACATATTATAATGCATGGCTTCTTTTTCCTCTGGTTGCTCTATTTGGCTCCCTGCAGTATCTTTATTTGGTGGGATATTTTATTGTGGGTTTTTTTACCTTTTTAATTTTTTATTTGATTATAAAAAATATAACCGGCAACCGATATTTTAGCATTTTTTCTTCTCTTGTTTTTACTTCAGCCGCAAATATTTTTTATCTGATATTTCCCATTACATTGGAGCAGATAAAGATTTCTGTAAGAACGCTGACTTTTTTGGGTAGCCCGCCAATCCACATCCTTACGAATAAATATGACAGCGTATCGGTATTGCCGGGGCTTATTCCTTTTTCTCTAACCTTTCTTTTTACATATTTAGCCATAACAAAAGGAAAGAAGTTGTATATAGCCTTAGCCGGAATATTTAGTGGTTTGCTCGTTTATTTTTTTCCAACAAGCGCTATGTACATTTGGACTGCTTTGGGGATAATGATGATATTATTTTTATTATTTAAAGACCATTTGGTGGCAAAAAGAATTTTTTGGATTTTAATGCTGGCCATGCTGATTTCATCGCTATTTTTCTTTAATTTCTTTGCTCTTAAGTCCCTTCCGTGGTCAACGGACATATTCTTGCGTTTAGGGGGCGAATTTGGCAGGACGCTCCGCTTGGGACGGCATGTTTTCGAATATCTACTGTATGTTGCTTTTGCTTTGCTTATTTGGAAAACAATAAAAGAAAAAAAGACTGCCATATATTTAATAGGCTTTGCATTGGCGCCAATATTCCTGCTTAATATCCAGCTTTTTGGAGGATATTCGCCTTTTGCTACAAATTGGTATTACCATCAATTTTATTACGGATTTGCTTTGGCTTGGATAGCCTTTGCCTATACTTTATATAAGTGGTTGGAAGCGAAATATCCGACGAGGCGAAAGATTGTGACCGGATGTTTTATTTTGTTGGCGCTTATAATAACAGCACGCGCAGTTCATGTAAATATATATAGGGGGATAATGGATTATCCGGCTCATACTATCCCTAAAAATATTAGTAATTCGCTGGAATGGATGGATAAAAATATAGAAAAAGATGCGGTCGTTGTTTCTCCGTCGCTTTTTATAAATTTTTTGGTGCCCGTATATACTTCTGGCAAAGTAATGTACGGAGACCCAATGATGTTTCCTGGATCTTCCGAAGAGCTTTATGACCGGTGGATTATTGTCCATAAGCTGTTTAATGTTTCGCAAGATGTTTTTGATGGGATAATAAATAAAGATTCGCTGTATTTATTTGGAGATTATTTTAGTGATACAAGAATTGGTAGCCAATTCAAAAAAGATCCAGAATATGAGAAAACAGCAGAAAAGCTTATTGCGGAAAAGCTTGGCGACATATCGAAATTGTATATGGCGTATCCGCGCAATATCCATTATTTGATCAATAAATATAAGATTGATTATTTGTATTTTGGTGCCTATAAAAGTGAAGGCATTTATGATTTTATAAAAAATAGCAGTCTGGAAGGCGAAGACTGGTTAATAAAAGTATATGATTCAGATGATATTAAGATATATAAAGTTATTAAATAACAAATTAAGAAGCCCTGTATTTAGAAAGATATTTTTCAGGTGCCTTTTTGTGGCCAATCTGATTGTTTTGGTTGTGCTTGTATCTCTTTTTTATGATTATGGCATTAAAAAAAGATATCTTTTTAGCATACTTCCAGCACCTTATTCAAAATGGGCCGATAAAATTGTGCGCAAGATCCAAGATGCGCCGTATTTGATTTATTCTTTTAAGAAACCAGACCTGCCTGTTTACGATTTGATAATAGACGAGAAAGATTGGAAGAAAATAAATGATTCGTTGCCAACCGAAGAAGGTGCGATGTTTGTTGAGGAAAATCAAAAGTATATAAATGCCAAGTTTTCATATGGGGGTAAGAGTTATAATGTTGAGGTAAGATATAGAGGCAATTCTGATTTTCATTGGAGATATGATAAAAAATCATGGCGCATAAGATTTAGTGATTCTGCGATTTTTGAAGGGACGAGTGCGATAAATCTTATTGTGGGCGGTGATTTACTTGAACCGTTCAATAACTATAGAGCGGAAAAGATTGGATTAAAGGTGTTGGACAGCGATTTTGTGTTGCTTAGGATAAATGGCAAGGCATATGGAGTTTATTATAAGATAAATCAATGGAGCAAAGAGTTTCTGGAAACAAACAAACTTTCTGGAGATACTGATTTTTTTACGGAAAGGTATATAAATGAAAAATATATTTTTGAAGATCCTTATTATTGGGATAAAAGAGTTGCTGATCCGGGCGAGAGACCGGATAATTACGTGGCAATTGCTCGCCTTACATATTTAGTAAACCAGGCAGACCAAGAAGAATTTCATGACAATATTTTTAATATTGTAGATAAGAAAAGTTTTATGGAGTGGTATTTGCACACACTTTTAATTGGTGGAAATCATGAGGACTGGAGACATAACATGAACTTGTATTATGATAATACAAATGGAAAATTTAAATTTTTTACTTGGCAATCAGAGGGAAATGACCTGGCTTCAATCGGTTCTCCTTATCTTTTCTTTAATCCTCTTATAACGCGCGTTTTAGAATCTCCAGATTTTGCCACTGAAATAAACCAAAGGGCTTGGGATTATGTTAGCGACAAAGATAATCTTAAAGATGATTTAAAGTTTATAGATGATTTATACAACAGCGTCCGCATTGAATTTTTTAAGGATTCGAAAAAGAATTTTTCAAATAGCACTTTTATCAAGGGTTATAAGGAAACAAGGAGCTTGATAGAAAGTAATTTTAATTTCATAAAAGAATATCTTAAAAAATCGGAAGCCTTTACAAAGGTTATCTATAACAAAAATTCATTCTTAAACTATGAAATTGCAGAGGCTGATATAACGGTAAACAGCGCGGTGGATATGACGATAAAAGAAATAAAAATAAGCGGGCTTGTTCCTGGTTTTCTGGTAAGCGCTTATTATGACAGCGATATGGATGGAAAATTAACCTCGGCCGATATTCTTTTAGAAAAAGACACTGTTAACAAGGACGGAGAAGCTAAATTTGGAGAACAGAAAATAGTGCTATCTTCCAAACTTGTTCCTCCTGCTGATAAGTATGACGATGAATATGTAAGAACAGGCTTTATTCTACAGCCTGTAACCCATAAAATATTTTTTACCGCAGGCATTGGAACCGGATTTTATTCGGATGATTTTGCGGTTGACATGGAGCTGGATAATTCTTTAACCGGTAAAAAAGTGGGTTCGGAAGTAATTTATATAGATAATAGTAATTTTAATAATTTAGATGATATCAACCTATCTCTTAATGAGTTTATATCTAAAAATCCTTCGTTTAAAGCTACGGGAAATGGAGACGCATATGTTTCGGCGGGTACGTATTATATTAATAAAACGCTAATAGTCCCGAAGGGGATTCATCTAAAAATAGAGCCGGGTGCAATTTTTTATATGGCAAAAGGAGTATCAATCGGTTCTTATAGCCCAGTTATTGCTAAAGGAAGTAAGGACTATCCGATTAAATTTTTATCGGCGAACTCCAACGATTATTGGGGAAATTTTGGCATAGTGGATGTGCCGGAGAAGAGTGAATTTGAATATGTTGAATTTGAATATGGCGGGGATACTCGCGTAAATGGAATTCATTTTTCCGGTGCCCTGGCAAGCCACAGTTCGGATATCTCAATAAAAAATTGTCAATTTAAATATGCCGGCGGGGATGACGGATTGAATGTTAAAAATGCAAAAGTAGAAATAGTGGACTCTTATTTTTATAAAAATGGATTTGACGGTTTGGACGGCGATTTTATAAGTGGTAAGATCTATGACAACATTTTTGATGGTAACGGTAATGACGGAATTGATATTTCCGGTTCCAGCGTGGAAATATCGAATAATGAAGTAAAAAGTTCAGGCGATAAATGCATCAGTTTGGGAGAAAACTCTAATCCGGATATTTTTAGTAATAAGCTTAATGGATGCGTTATGGGTATTGCTGTGAAAGACTTGTCTGAACCAAAAATATATGACAATATAATTTCCGGCAACCAGACGGGAATATCCGTCTATCAGAAGAAAGAATTTTTTGGCGGAGGATTTCCAAAGCTTGGAAAGAATACTTTTGAAAATAATGGTCAGGATATAGCGACTGACGTTTTGTCTAAAATTACAAACTTATGAAAATTTTAATTAGTGAACCCGGCGATTACAGTAAGGAGGCGCTTGCAATTTATCAAGAGGTGGGAGATGTTTTTGCAGAAAAGAAATTATCGCGAGGTGAATTACTGGCAGGCGTAAAAGACGCTGATATTTTAGTTATCCGTTTAGAACATAAAATTGATAAAGAGATTTTAGATGCAGCGGAAGATTTAAAAATTATTGCTTGTCCGACAACCGGGCTGGACCATATTGATATGAAAGAGGCAGGGAAGCATGGCGTGCAAGTTGCAAGCTTAAAGGGGGAGACGGAATTTTTAAATACAATAACAGCTACTGCAGAATTGTCTTGGGGACTGTTCTTGGCTTTAATCCGGCATATACCTGATGCATATGAGTCGGTGAAAAAAGAAAATTGGGACCGTGATAGTTTTAAGGGTATAGAGCTGCGTGGTAAAACTTTAGGAATAATTGGTTTTGGACGGCTAGGAAAAATTATTGCTCAATATGGAAATGCGTTTTTTATGAATGTTGTTGCCTATGATCCGTATGTTAACCAAGAGGAAATTGAGCGTGGCGCGGCAGAGTCAGCAATTTTTGAAGAGCTTCTGTCGCGGGCTGATTTTATTAGCGTGCATGTGCCTTTGGATGAAGAGACGGTTGATTTAATAGGTGAACGGGAATTTAAGATGATGAAAGAAAGCGCATATCTAGTAAACACTTCGCGGGGAAAAATTATAAATGAAAGCGCGCTTTTAAATGCCTTAAAGGCCAAGAAAATTGCCGGAGCAGGGCTTGATGTTATGGCAGAAGAAACCGCTGGTGGAGAATTTTTAAAAGGTAATTTGCTTCTTGAATATACTAAGTCGCATAATAATCTAATAATTGTTCCGCACATCGGTGGTGCAACTTATGACTCAATGAAAAATACGGAAATTTTCATTGCTGAGAAAGTGAAAAAAATATTATAAAACATCCTGCGATATCGCAGGATGTTTTAATTAATATAGTTTTTTATCAAGTGAAAGCCCTTTTCTTTATTAAATTGTTTTTGTATCTGGACGTTATGGTTTGCTAGAATTTCGGCAATACGCTTGGCGCTCTGTCCGTCGCCGAAAAAATAATCGGGATTATATTTTCCGTATGCCAGCTGTCCTTTTATGGCGTTTTCTATTTCTTCTCTACTATATCCTGTATTTACAACGTTGATACATTTCTCGCGTCCTTGCTGACGGGTGCCGATATTTACTGCGGGTGTACCGAAAAATCCGCCTTCCATTATTGCTGATGATGAGTTACCGACAATGCAGGAGGCGTTTTTTATTAAGCTCAAATAATCTTCATTGGCAAAGCTTCTGTAAAAGTGGATTAGTGATTCCGGATTTTTTTCTCTAAATACTCTAATTCCTTTTGAAAGCATATCTGTACCGGCGTCAGGATTTGGCCAAAGCATGATTGTTTGTATATTTATATTTCTCAACGCTTCAAGAGTAGTAATAATTTGTTTATATGCATCTTGATATTCGGTAGTTACTGGATGTTGATAGCAAAGAATATATGGTTTAGAAAAATCTATTGGGGATCCTGTACCTCGACTAATATCTATAAACTTTTCAATATTTATTTTTTCAGAGATTGTTTTTGCAATATCCAAAGAAGGGTTTCCGACTATAAATATATTATTTGGATCTTCGCCCATGCTGGCAATTCTTTCTGCCGCCGGTTTATGCGCAGCGAAATGAATATGCGCCAGTTTTGTAACCGCATGGCGCACAGATTCGTCAATTGTGCCGGTTATTTCTCCGCCCAAAGTATGTGCTAAGGTGATGTTCATATATGCGGCGGCAATAGCGGCTGGCAGAATTTCAAATCGGTCTGCATTAACTAAAAAAATATCAGGATTAAGTTGTTCTAGGATAGTTGGCAAATTCATAAGCCCTAAACCGGCAGATTGGGCCATTGTTGTTGGTGTGCCACCTTCAATAATCATGTTGAATTTAGCTGAAATTTTAAAGCCGTCTCGCTCAATATAATCAATGTCATTTCCAAATCTGTAAAGCAACATTGATGAGCCGACTATTAATTGCAATTCTAAGTCCGGATGTTCTTGAATTGCTCTTAACACCGGTTTTAGGCGGCCATAATTGGCTCGGTTGATGATTAAAACGGCAATTTTTCGCTTATTTTGCATAATTTTTGATGTTATTATATAATATAAATTTACACCTATATAAATTTCTTGTCAAATTGGTCAGATTAGTGTATTTTATAAGAATATCATATGAATACTACATTATTATAATATGTTCAAAAATAAGACAATTTTAGCTGTAATTACAGCACGTGGAGGGTCTAAAGGAATACCACGGAAAAATATAAAAGAGTTGGCGGGAAAACCGCTTATTGCCTATACGATAGAGGCGGCTAAAAATAGCAAATGTTTGGATTATTTTTTGGTTTCAACCGACGATAGTGAGATTGCTGGAATTTCGCGCGAATATGGTGCGCTTGTGCCATTTATGAGACCTGATGAATTGGCGACCGACAATGCAAAAAGCATTCCTGTAATTCAGCACGTTGTAAAATGGCTCCAAGAAAATGAAGATAGAACCTTTGATTATGTAATGATTTTACAGCCTACAAGTCCACTTCGCACAGCAGAAGATATTGACATGTCAATAGAAAAAATAGTTGAAACGGACGCGGATTCTGTTATGGGAATGAAAAAAATGGAAGATATGTCGATTGCAAAATTGAAGGTTTTAGATGGCGATAAAATTTTTCCTTTAATGGAAGACGAAGGAAACAAAAGCGCATCTCGTCAATCATTAAAAAACGTTTATAAAAGAAATTGCGCTATTTATTTGACGCGAACAGATTTAATAATGCGAGGAGATTTATTTGGTAAGGACAGTCGTGCTTATATTATGTCAGAAGAGCGTTCTGTTGATATAAACGCACCAATTGATTTTGAGTTCGCGGAATTTTTAATGCAACAAAAAAAATAAAATGAATGATATATCACGATGTCCATTGTGTGACGACCGAAATTTCAAAATTATAAGCACATGGGGTATTTTAGAAAAAGGCGCATCACCCATTAAGTTTAACAATGTAATTTGCAAGAAGTGCGGGTTGGTATTTTTAAATCCACAACCCAGCATGGAAGAATATGCGGATATCTATAATGAATATGAAAGAAACTGTTATGGCCTTCAATATTTAGATAAAATTAGTAAGTTACTTGATTTTAAAGATAACGAAAAAGGCAGAACGGTATACGAATTTATAAAAGATTATTTAGGAGAGGAGAGGACGGTTTTGGATATAGGGTGCACTACTGGGCAGATTTCACATTATTTAAAAAAGAATGGTGGATGTACAGTACAAGCAATAGATCCTTCAAAATTATTTTCAGAAGTCGTAAGTAAAAAATTAGATATAAATGTTTTCAATGGACTTTTTGACGATTATTATAAGCTGAGTCAAGATAAATTTAATATTTTGATATTGCATCATGTTTTTGAACATTTTGTCGATCCTTTAGAAAAGTTAAAGCAATTTAGAGGCCTGTTATCAGAAAAAGGAGTTGTATATATAGAGATACCTAATGTATCATCTTTTAAAAAACCAGTTAATGCATTCTTTAATTATATGCATCCTTTTAGTTATTCTCCGAAAACTTTCAAATATTTAGTATCTAAAAATAATTTTAAAATAATTAAAATAAATAAAAATAAAAGATACCGTTTGCAAGTACTAATTGCGCCACAGGATGCGAACTATCCAGATGTTGGAGAAGACGCTTTTTGGGAACCGGGCAGTTATCGTCAAGTATATTTTTACATTAAACAAAGAAAATTAATTGATTTATTCAAGCAAATAAAAAAGAAGATTTATGGACATTAGAGAAAAAATAATATCCGGAACAATGGTGCTTAGTGCGGCAAATGTTTTGATGCGCATTTTTTCTTTTTTTACCATCCTTATTGTCGTAAGGGTTGTAAGTGTTCATGACTATGGAATTTTTACGCTAATTATGTCTTTGGCCGGGCTTTTGGGTGCTTGGTCAAATATGGGTATAGATAGCCTTGTCTTATCTGATGTTTCCAGAAATTTTGGCGAAAATAATCTCTCAAGAGCAAAAAGTTTGCTTTATAATTTTTGGATATTAAGGGCAGGGCTACTTTTTATAATGCTATTGGTATTATTTATCATTAAGGCGTATTTAAAATCGGATTATAGCATGATAGCCGAACAATATTTTTGGCTGGTGGTGTTATTGACATTGGCGCAATATATGCGCGGTATATCTTCTCTACTTATACAAATTAATGAAAGATTCAAGCTTTTATCAATAACTAATATATCGGAAGTTGTTGTAAAATTTATTTTTATTATCATTTTTTTATTGTTTGGAAAATTAAATATTATTACACTGATTCTTTGTTATATTTTTGGGACCTTTTTTGCCGCAATTATTAGTTTGCCACAATTTAAGAAAACTTTATTGTTATTTAGAGATATTCCAATGGAAAAAATGAGGTTTATATATGAAATTTTTAGAGCTCATGGTAAATGGCAGATTGCAAATAACGTTATTTCCAGTTCTACAAATACAATAAAATTTTGGTTGGTAAAAGTTATAATTTCTACCGAGGCGGTCGGCTATCTGGCACTTGCGCAAAATTTATATTCAGTTCTCGCCTCGCTTATTCCGCTTGGGACAGTAATCTTTCCGATTATTGCCAGAAAGTTGCACGATGTAGTCGTTTTAAAAAAAATATTGCAAAAGGCTACAAAATATTCTTTAGTTTTGTATATTTTGATGATAATTAGCTCCTATGTTGTCATCTCTCCTCTTATACCGTATGTTTTTCCAAAATATATTATTGCAATACCGCTTTTTAATCTTTTGGTTTTACGTCTTTTATTTAATGCTTTTTCAATATCGCAAACGCCTATTTTATTTGCTTATCGTGAACAAAAATTTATGTTTTTATGTGCGGTGATATCTTTCTTGTTAACTTTTATTTTGTCACCCGTTCTTATGTTACGATTTGGTATTATTGGTACAATAATAGAAGCAATTATAACAATATTTATTGTTTCAATAATACGGGAAATATATCTAAGAAAAAAATACGGACTGAAAACTATAGGATGGAAATCGTTTTTTTCAGTTGACGAAACGGATAAAGTAATAATTATGGAAATGATAAATAGATTTTTTATAATTTTTAGGAAAAAACCATTGTCAATAAGCAAACATTAATTTTAAATAGTATGCTTGACGTTTCATTGTCGGGATTTAGATACGGAAAATTTATTTTTGATGAATTTAATTTTAAAAAAATTCAAAGCTTAAAAGATAATTTTGATTGTCTTCATATTGTATGCTATGAAAGGGGGCCGTCGTTGACTGGATTCGAAATGCAAGAAAAACAAGATGCGATTATCAGTTTAAAACAAGGGTTGGGAGATATTTTTAAGAGTTTTAATTCTACAACTCGAAATGAAATTAGAAAAACACAAAATATAGAGGGGCTATCTTTTGTGAGAGAAGATGAAAATATGGAAGAGGCTTATAATTTAAGTAAGGAGTTTGATTTAATTCGCGGTTGGGCGCCTGAACCGAAAGAACAATTTGGGAAAACTAAACTTTTTTCAGCTTATTTTGATGGACAGACAATCTCGGGCATAACATGTTATGATGATAATAATTTTTTAAGAATTGAAAAAATATTTTCAAGGCGATTAGAAAATGAAAAAAACATAAAAAATGCAATAGTTGGGTATGCCACAAGAAGGTTAGTGTATGAAATCTGTGAATATGCTAAAGAAAAAGGATATGTGCATTTCGATTTAGGTGGTATAAGTATTAAAGAAAAGAATAAAATGGGGATTGCTAAATTTAAAATGTGTTTTGGTGCCAAAATAAAAGACGTTGGCCTTTATAAATACGAAACGACAGGATTTACTTGTTTTCGTGATGAATGCAGGAAAAATGAAATAGATATTGCTTAAAATATGCAAACAAAAAAAACAATTTTTATAACTATTTCACGCGGTTCTATCGCAAAGAATTTTTTACATAACGAGTTTTATGAGATTCTTAAAAAAGAGGGCTGGAAAATTATAATTTTGAGCCCTGCTTTTAGTGACGAAGTCTTTAGGAAGGAGTTTGGCGAAGAAAATATTTTTTTTGAACCGCTTTATAACCATAAATGGAATCTACGTGATTATTTTTTTGCCGGTCTCAATAAGGCCTTAGTTTACAATGAGAGTACTGTTCTGCGTGATAAATATGGCATTATGGACAAAAGCGAAACTAGCGCCATGCGTAGAATATTAAAAAGAATTTTTTTTAAGCCCCTTTCCAAATTTGGATTTATTAAAGAGGTAATTCGCTATATTGATTTTCTTTTTTGTCCCGGTAAGGAGTATTACGTTTTTTTTCAGAAATACAGTCCGGATATAGTTTTTTCTACAAATCCCATGGATGATGCTGATTCTTATGTGTTAAAGGCTGCAAAAAGATTTGGCGTAAAAATTATAGCTATGCCTAAAAGCTGGGACAACCTTTCCAAGATGAGCTTTCGAGTAAAGCCAGAGAAATTATTTTTATGGGGAAGTGGTCTTATAAAAGAAGCAAAAAAGTATCAGAATATTGATAGTGACGATATCTTTGTTGTTGGGATTCCGCAGTTTGATGTTTATTCTAAGCCGATGAGTTCTTTTTCGCGAGAAGAGTTTTTTAAGAAAATAGGCGTAGATCCGAAAAAAGAAATTTTAGTGCTTGGGTCAGATGCCAAATATTCCTCGACTGATATAGAGATTGCAGAAATGGTTCGGGACTGGATAAATAAAGGCGAGCTTGAAAAAGATTGTATTTTATTTATTCGTCCTTATTTTTCAGCAAGAGATGGTGAAAAGAAATTTGAAAAATTTTTAGGAGAAAAAAATATTATCATTGACCATTGGTTTAAACGAAATAATATTTTTCGCGATTCCTGGGATTACTCGTATGAGCATATGGAATATTTTTCTGCATTAATGATGCAGATGACAATAATGATGAATTATTCTTCTACATTGACTATTGATGCGGCTGTATGCGACAAGCCGATAGTAGGGATAGCTTTTGATGGCTATAAAAAGAAAGAGTACGGGAGTTCGGTGGCGCGTTGGTATGACTCGACTCATTTTAAGCCGATTGTAGCTTCAGGAGGAATAGAAATTGTTAAATCTCCTAATGAATTGAAGATAGCAATCAATGGATATCTGAAAAATTCCACCTTAAGAAGCGAGGGTCGTGAAAAATTGAGGAATAATTTTTGTTATAAGGTAGATGGACAATCAGGAAAACGTATTGCCGAAGCATTAATAAGTTTATAAAAAAATATTTATGAAAGAAGGACAAGAAAAAGAATTGGCTATAATAATGTATCATTATGTGCGAGATGCGGATAAAACGCCCTTTCCAAAGATAAATGCTATAGGGACAGACTTATTTAAGAATCATATTGAAAGATTTAAAAGCGAATATGAAATAATTTCTTTAGAAGACGTGCGACAATCCGTATTAGGACAAAAAGAGTTACCATCAAAGGCGTGTGTTTTTACTTTTGATGATGGATTGAGTGATCATTATGACAGTGTCTTTCCGATTTTAAAAAAATATGGAATAAAGGGTGTATTTTTTCCTATCACGATGTCTTTAGAGGGAAAAGTAGCCAATGTACATAAGGTGCATTTTTTACTTGCTAAAATAGGTACAAAAAGATTAGCGGAAGAATATTATGAGTTTATTAAAAAACAAAATAAAACGATACAAAAAGAATTTGCTTTAAGTGATAAAGAAAAAAGAGACGATAGGTATATATATGATGATGTGCTTACGGTTAATTTGAAAATTATTTTACAAACTTTGCCTGAAGAAAAGAAGATGGAGTTTTTAGGCGCAGTTTTTCCGAAATATATAGGTGATGAAAGAGAATTTTGCGAAAATCTTTATTTAAATAAACGCGAAATAGCGGAAATGGCGGAGGCGGGAATGACAATCGGGACGCATGGCGATAGGCATTTACGTTTAGATGAGCTATCGAAAAACGATATGTATGAAGAAATAAAAAAGCCAAAAGATATATTAGAAAATATTATAAACATTCCTATTTATGCCATTTCTTATCCTCATGGAAATTATAATGCGAATACCATTGCTATTTTAGAAGAATTAGGCTATGATGTGGCATTAAGCACTAAGTTGGGGATTAATGGCAAGAATTTGGAGAGGTGGGCATTAAAACGTCTTAATGCAAAATTAATATAAAGAATTATGTTATCTAATAAAAATACAATTATTTTTGATTTTGACGGTACATTGGCTGATACGATGCAGATTTTTACTGACGTAGCGAGCTCCCTTATATCGGAGCATTACGGAATGGATAAATGCGAGGCGCGGAAGATGTATTTGAAAACTAGTGGTTTTCCGTTTTATCAACAATTAGAAATAATTTTTCCGGGAAATGAAAAAAATAAAATTGTTGCGCCGATATACGAAGAACAAAAGTTATTCGCAACATCTGATGTTGAATTGGAAGATGGGGCGCTGGAAGCTCTGAAACAGCTAAAGGAAGTTAATTATAACTTGGTGATATCTTCAAATAATTTTCAGTATAATATTGATAAATTTATTGATAATAATAATTTACATAGTATTTTTGATTTAGCATTAGGTTTTAAAGACGGTTTTGCTAAGGGGAGGAATCATTTTGATTTTACTATAAAAGAGTTGGGCTTAGAGAAAGATAAAATAGTCTTTATTGGCGATTCTTTGAACGATTATTTTTTAGCAAATGCCGAAAATATTGATTTTATAGGAAAAGTCGGAACTTTTAAAGAAGATGATTTTAAGGCGCTTAATAATGAAATTCCAATTATTAAAAAAATTAGCAATTTAATTATATGAGCAAATTAACAGGTGTTCTTTTAGCGGCCGGAATTGGTAAACGTCTGGGTGCCGGTACAACAAAGGCGTTGGTAGAAATTGAAGGAAAGCCCTTAGCGCATTATGCTATTGATTTTTTGCGTGCGGTTGGTGCAGATGAAATAAAAATTATTGGCGGATGCGATTATGAAAAATTGAAAGAAAAGGTTATTGGCTACGACAGTGAAGCGGAGGTAATTGAAAATCCGGAATATTTGAAGGGTAATTTATACACATTGTTAAAGGCTTTGCCAAAAATAGAAAATTCTTTTTTGATTTGTAATGCTGATCATATATATAAAAAAGCAATCGCTGAAAAAGTAAAAAATCAGTTAAAGGGGATTACGGCTTTCTGTGATTTTGATCGTCCCTTAGGAGATGATGATATGAAGGTTGAACATGAAAGTTTTATTTTAAAAAAAATTTCTAAAAAACTTGATAAATTTAATGGCGGATATGTTGGGCTTACTTATTGTGATATTGCTATGTTAAATGAATACAAAAATTGCATAGATGAACTATTGGCGCAAGGAGAAGAAAATTTGGTTGTGGAAGATGTTGTTCGGAAGCTGTCGGAATCCAATGAAATATTAATTGGAGATATCTCCGGGCATGGTTGGCTAGAAGTTGATTTTCCGGAAGAGCTAAAGAATGCCAAAAAAATAATCGGAGAAAATAAAAAAGACTTTTTTGGGGTTTAACCATTTAAATATGCAAAGTATAAAGTTTGAAGATAAGTGGAAATTAATATCAGAAAAGAGTAGTGATGATGAATTTAGTTTGTTTGTGCCAAAGGGAATGAAACCGAGAACGCAGAGGCAGATAAATTTTTTTTGGTATTATAAATTTTTTGAAAATTTAATAAAAGATAAAAATTATAAAAATGGATTAGAGCTTGGATGTGGACGTGGAACGATGTCGTTATTTTTGAATAAATACGATGGGATTGAAGTAGCGCTTCTTGATATATCTGAAGACGCAATAAAATTAGCAAAAGAAAATTTTAGCAAGTATGATGCACGAGCGGAATTTTTTGTTGGTTCGAGTGATTCCATTCCTATGCCGGATAGTTCTGTTGACATTGTTTATTCAATAGGTCTTTTGGAGCATATAGATAATTATGATGTAACGATTAAAGAGGGTTATCGCGTATTAAAATTGGGTGGCGTAATGATACACTTGAATATTCCTGAAAAATGGTCAGCACAAAATATTAATAATTTGTATAAGTGGTTTTTGAGGTTACTTTCCGGTAAGTTCTATCCACCAAAAGATTATTATCGGAACAATGATACGCCGGAAGATTATATTGAAAAGGTAAAAAATATGGGTTTTAAAAAAGTTTATGCGGTAAACGTAAATCCTTTTCCGATATTTGTGCCGATTTCTATGAAAACGGATAAAGCTATCGCAAAATTATATAATTTTACGCTTTGGATTAGAAAAATTTTCTTAAAATATCCATTTAAAACTAACTATACTTTGTCGCAAGGACATTTTTTAGTAGGGTATAAATAATTTATGAAAACAATTTTTATTATTATAAGTAGAGGAATCATTGCGAGAAATATATTAAGAACAGGAATAATAGATCATTTATTAAGAGACGAAAATATCAGAATTGTTTTGATGCTTCCTTCAGAAGCACCTCAATATCTTAAAGAAGAATTTAATCATTCGAGAATTATTATTGAAAATACTGGAGAAGGTGAGTTATCAAGGATACAAAGAAAATTTTTTCTTCCATTGATTGATAATCTTGTTTATACGAAAGGTTCGCGGCTATTGTCGCGTTATGGAACGTACAAAAAAAAAGGTAAAAATACAATTATATATTTTTTGGAGGCTGGTATATTTGGGGTTTTATCACAAAGCACCGTTTTAAAAAAAATTTTTAGATGGCTGGAACTCTATCTTTTTAAAGAAAAAAAATATGAACACTTTTTTGATAAATATAAACCAGACCTAATTTTTTCTACTACTATTTTAGGGAAAGTAGATATTGCTTTTCTAAAGATTGCTAAAAAAAAGAAAATAAAAACAGTTGCTATGGCAAAAGGATGGGATACGGTTGATCGTCGGCTTTTTAGGGTAGAACCAGACAAAATGATAGTATTTAATCAATCAATGAAGGAGACGGTTAGTAACTTGCAGAATATATGTGCCGAAAAAATTTTAGTTACAGGATTTCCGCAGTTTGATATTTATTCCAAAAAAGAATTAATTATTTTGAGAGAAGAATTTTTTAAAAAAAAGGGGCTTGACCCCAATAAAAAATTAATTTTTTTTGGTTCAGAAGGTCTTTGGGGTCGGGCAGATGAGGGAGTGGCTAATATAATATGCAATTTTATAAAAAATAAAGAATTATTGCACGATGCTTCTTTGGTCATCCGTCCGCATTATTCGGACATAGAAAAAAAACGTTTTCTCGAATTTAATAAATACGATTTTGTTTATATAGACAATAAACACAGAATAACAAATCTATTTTTAGATTCGTGGGATGCGTCAAAAGAAGAAATGATTGATTTTTTTAATATGCTTTATCATTCGGATGTAATAATATCTACCTGTTCAACGCTTTCTTTGGACGGATCAATGCTAGATAAGCCACTTATAAGCATAGCGTTTGATGCTGTGCCACAGGCAGATTTTAGGCATTCGGTAAATTATTTTTATTCTTTCAGTCACTTTAATGACGTGGTTGAAACCGGCGGAGTTAGCATGGTGAGTAGTCCTGAGGATTTAAAGAATCAGATTAATGAATATTTAGAAAATTATAGCCTGCATAGTGAAGGAAGAAGAAGGATAGTGGAACAATTATGTTATAAAAATGATGGGCAAGCTAATAAAAGAATTGCCAATTCTTTATTGGAAATTTTAGTTAAATAGGCTATTTTTTAATTTTTAACCCTCTTGATTAAAATTTAATAATGTGTTAAGCTTTATGTAGTAATATGTCTTGACAGCTTGGTCAAAAAAGAGGAGGAAAGGCAATGGAAAAGCGTGAAGAAAATATAGAACATAGGTTGCTACGAAAAAAAGTATGTCTTATCGCTTGTCCATGGCTCTTTTACAATGAGGTAGAATTTAGATCACAGCAACTCGGGTTAGGGTATGTTGGTGCTTATGCAGAAGAAAATGGGCACTTAATTATTGCCTTTATTGATCCGATGATGGAGGGTGGAGAAGCAATTAGCGAAGAGGTTTATAATTTAAGGCAGCAACCAATTAGGCGTTTTGGACATTCTGATGAATGGATTATTGGTCGTATTCCAAAAGAGACAGATATTATTGGTATTAATGCACCGTTTACTGATTCTCGATTGGCCTTGTATCCGCTGGTTAAAAAGATAAAATCTATTTTTTCCAAAATAACAGTTGTTGTCGGTGGCGTATTGGCAACTACTTTGCCACGAGAGGTTATTGAAGAGTCGGGAGCTGATATTGTGGTAAGAGGCGAGGGTGAAATAGCCTTTACGCGCATATTGAATGACGAACCTTGGGAAAACATTCCGGGGTTAGTGTGTCGTTTGCCCGATGGGACAATTAAAGATACGGGTTTGCGTGTAGAGCAATTTAGAGACATAGATAAGCTACCTTTTCCAAGTTATAGATTTAGACCCATGGAAGAATATGTAACATTGTCTACATGGGGCAATAGAGTTGACAGAACCCTTCATTTAATTAGTTCTAGAGGATGCCCCTTTGATTGCCAATTTTGTTCATCTCCAGAAAAGGGTCAGCGTTTTCGGGCATTTTCCACAGAGAGAGTATTAAAAGAAATAAGGTTTTGTATTGAAGAATTTGGCATAAATCGGATAGAGATTGCCGATGATAATTTTACGTTTAATAAGAAACGTGTTCTCGAAATTTTAGACGGTATTGCAAAAATTCGAGAAAAAGGACATGATCTGAAATGTACCTTTCCAAATGGTGTTATGTTGGAGAAGATGGACAAAGAAGTTGTTTTTGCAATAGCGCGAGCAGGAGTGGAAATTCTTTATTTGCCAGTAGAGTCTGGTGATGAGCGAATACTCGTAGCCATGAATAAGTTTAATGCTTTTCAACATTTAGATCAGGCGCTTCAGGTAGCTGATTGGTGCAACGAGGCGAAACTTCCGTTCAGTTGCTTTTTGATCGTTGGTTATCCGGGTGGAAAAATAAAAAGATCAAGTTATCGAAATGTACCAAAATACGAAGAGTTTTATTTTAGAGACAGTAAAGGGAACTCTTATATTCAAGGTGAAGACGAGAGAAGCTTTGAGAAGACATTAAAATTTTTAGAAAAGTTTCATTATATGGGGTCTAAGGGTATAACCCCATTGATTACTACGCCACTTCCTGGTACAGAACTTTATGAATTTTGTGAAAAATTTGGGTATCTTGTATTTCCTGATAGCACAGATACGTTAGTGACCGTTTCTTATGCTGCCGTGACACCTGAGGTTGTTCAGATTAATACACCATGGTGTTCGCGTGAAGATTTATATAAACGGTGGAGAATTTTAATGGAGGCTTTTCCTACTTATCATAATGTAAGAAAATTAAAATTAAATGGGGACGAAGGTATTCTATCTGGAACCCAGATGAAAAAATAATTTTTTAAGCCCCATCCATGACGGGGCTTTATTTAAAAAAGATGGATATATAAAATTTATGAAAGATATAAAATTTGGAAATATTATTATTGGAAAAACTACCCCAGTTGTTGTTATAGCTGAAATTGCATGCGAACATATGGGAAATATGGAAAATGCTAAGGAGCTTATAAGGATGGCAAAAAATGTCGGGGCCGATATTGCCAAATTTCAATTACATATTCCGGAAATAGAAATGGTTCCCAATGTTATTAATTTTTGGGCAGGGTCATTAGACAAAATTTTGGCGAAAGTTAACATTGGTGAAAAAGAACAGCACAAAGAATTAATGAAGTATTGTAATGAAATTGGGATACAATATTTATGTACACCCTTTTGTATTGAAGCATCCGATATTTTGGATGAAATTGGAGTTAAAGCATTTAAAACCGGTTCTGGTGAAATGACAAATCTTACGATGATTCGTCATATAGCCAAGAAGAGAAAACCGATGATTGTTTCAACTGGTATGTGTACAATGGATGAAATTAGGGAAACGGTAGCTGTACTTAAGGAAGAAGGTGTTGATTTTGTTCTAACCAACTGCACATCCGAATATCCTGCTAACTATGAGCATTTGAATTTGAATTTGATTAATATTTTAGAAAAAGAATTTGGAATTTTAATTGGTCATTCGGATCATACTAAAGAAATTTATAGCTCTATAGCTGCAGTAGCGTTAGGTGCGCGAGTGATTGAGAAACATTTTACAATTCGTGATTTACATGGACCAGACGACCTCGTGTCATTAGATCCGGAAGAATTTAAAGAATTGGTCTCCGCAATAAGAAAGGTAGAGAAAACACTTTTTTCAGAAAAAAATATAACCAAAGAAGAGCAGGACGTGCGCGATTGGGCTCATCACAGCGTTATAGCCAAGGACGACATAGGAGCCGGAGAAGTAGTTGGTGCGCATAATTTGAGGGCTGCGCGTCCGGGTACAGGCATACCAGCAAAATTTTTAGATAAAATATTTTCAGAGGGTTTGTTTGGTCGTAAAACTAAACATGATATTGCAAAAAATGCTATTTTGCAATGGAATGATTTGGAGTAAATATGTATAAAAATAAAAAAATCGTTGCTGTTATCCCAGCGCGTGGAGGCTCAAAAAGAATACTTGAAAAAAATATCATCGATTTGAATGGTAAACCGCTTTTAGCATATTCGGTTGAATTAGCTAAAAAAATTTCTATAATTGATAAGATTGTTGTTTCTTCAGATAGTGAGAAAATTTTGTCTATAGCGTCCGCTTATGGAGCGGAAGCATTAAAGCGTTCAGCAGAGCTGTCTGGAGATATGATAAAAACAGAACCGGTTTTAATAAATGTTTTAGATGAGTTTTTAATAAAAGGCGAGATTTTTGATTATCTTTTATTGCTTGAGCCGACTTCTCCAATGCGAGAACAGCATACGATTGAGAAGATGATATATAAGGTTATTGATGAAGGATTTGACTCGGTAGGTACTGTTATTGAAGATAGAAGCTACTTTTGGCTGATTAATAAAGATAGCCACTGGGCGCCGCTTTTTTCTAATGCTTCGCGTAGAAGCCAGGAAAGAGATCCACTTTACAAAGAGGCGGGAGTAGGGTATATTATTAAATCAAGCGTTTTAAAGGAAAGTGGCAAAATTTTAGGAGGAAAAAGTGCATTTATAGTAGTTGAAGAAAAAGAGGGCGTAGATATAAATACACTGTTTGATCTAGAAATCGCCCGTTTTTTATTGAAATAAATTATGTCACGAAAAATAGCTATAATTACGGGGTCAAGAGGAGAATATGGATATATTCGCCCAATTATTAGAAGGATTGAAAAAGATCCGGATTTAGAATATGAAATTATTATAACAAATTTGCATCTTTTGCATGAATTCGGATATAGTGCGCAAGAAATAAAAAAAGATGGTTTTAAAATATCAGAATCAATACATAATACTTTTGATGGCTATAATCATCAAACGATGGTAAAATCTCTTGGAGTATTTTTGATGCAAGCTCCAGAAGCTATTGATCGTCTTAAGCCAGATATTATTCTTCTCGCAGGTGATAGAGGGGAGCAGTTAATGGCGGCTATAACAGGATCGCATCTCTATATACCCGTTGCGCATATTCAAGCTGGTGAAGTATCGGGGAATATTGATGATGCTACTCGCCATGCAATTGCAAGATATGCGCACGTTCATTTTGCTGCTAGCCAACAAGCGGCTGATCGCTTAATTAAAAGCGGGGAACAGGATTTTAGGGTTTATAATACTGGTGCGCCAATGTTGGATGAGCTAGTTGATGGTTCGGAGATTGCTCCAAAAGAAGAAATTTTTAACAAATTTGGTTTTGATTCAAGTAAGCCCATTTTTCTTTTGGTTATGCATCCAGTAACCGAAGAATATGCAAGTGCTGCAGAGAATACTGTAAAAGTTTTGCAGGCAGTGAATTCTTTTGGTGCACAGGTTGTAATTATTTTTCCTAATTCTGATGCCGGAAGTAAAGAAGTGCGCAATGTTATAAATAAAAATCGTTCGCCTTTGACGAAAATTTTTAGAAATTTACCTCGGAGAGAATATGCTGGAATTATGAATGTTGCCTCAGTAATGATAGGCAATTCTTCAAGCGGGCTTATCGAATCACCTGTTTTTAAGTTGCCAACAGTTAATGTAGGTAGACGACAGTTGGGTCGCGAGTATGCTACAAATATAATACATTCTAGTTATGATACCAACGAGGTAGTGTCTGCAATAAAAAGAGCATTGTCGGCTGAATTTAAAACGATTGTTTCCCAAGCGGTGAACCCATATGGGGACGGTGCTTCGTCAGAACGTATCGTGAATATTTTAAAGAATTTAAAAATAGATGACAAACTTTTAATAAAAAGGATAACTTTTTAATTTTATGTTTAAAGATAGCGATCTTGTTATTAGTGAAACTGCCAATATAATGGAAGCTATGGAGGCAATAAACTCTAATCAGAAGGGGGCAGCTTTTATTGTAGATTCAAACGATACTTTACTTGGAGTTGTGAGTGATGGCGATATTAGAAGGGCGTTACTCCAAGGTGCTATTTTAATAAGTCCGATTGTAAAAATTATGAATATTAATTGTATCTCTATTGACAGAGACGGTGATGCTTTATTGGTTGAACAGGTATTTGTGGCTAATCCGCAAATAACTATTTTACCGGACATAGATCAGAGTCGTAAATTAAAAAATATTTATTACAAAGATTCTAAAAATGATAAAATTTTATCTATAATATGAACGATAGCGAAGTAGGTGTAGACAACCAAAAAATTAAAAATAGATTCCAGAGGTTTGAATTTAAATATTTTTTACCTAAAAGAGAAATGGGTCAAATGTATAGCGTTCTACTTAGAAATCATTTAGTGCGTGATCCATTTTTAGAATTGGGACAGGATGGGTATTCTGTAAATAGTATATACTTTGACAGCCCAACACTTAGATGCTACAATGAAAAAATTAGCGGAATGAAAAATAGGGCAAAACTTCGCTTAAGAACTTACGGTGAGCAGTTAGATAATCCACAAACAATTTTTTTAGAAATTAAAAGGAAGTCGGATGCTATCGTTGTAAAAGATAGAACTTTTTTAAGCATAGACAATTATAGAAGAGCGATAAGCGGTGAGGTATTGCATTTTGAAAAAAATGATAGAGATAGTGATATTCTTGAAGAATTTACGGTAAGACAGCGGAGCTATTCAATGCTGCCATTAGTGTTAGTTCGCTATAAGAGGAATCCGTTAGTTTCGCGTTTTGATAATAATTTACGCATAACCTTTGACTATGATATTGAAGCGGCTGGCGCGGGAAGTTTTACAGATAGAAAAAATTTTAATCCAATTTTTCGTGATTTAGCAATAATGGAAATAAAGTATAATAATATTTTACCAGGGTGGTTGCATAAGGTTATCCAAAAGCATGAATTAAATCGTGAAGCGTTTTCAAAGTATTGTTACGGGATAGATACAATTAAAAAAAATAATCAATTAAAATACTAAAAATATGTTTGATATTTTACAAGGAGCAGGAGGGGGTTTATCAATTAATCCAATCACTATTGTAGTAAACATTGGATTGTCTTTTGGTTTAACGGTACTAATAGCGCTAGTATACAAAAAGACACATTCGGGTCTTTCTTATTCGCGTTCGTTTGTATTTACGCTTATCTTGATGAGTATCCTCATCTCTATTGTAATGATGGTAATAGGAAACAGCATCGCCGCCGCGTTTACTCTATTAGGTGCTTTTACTATTATTCGTTTTAGGACTGCGATTAAAGAAACTAGAGACATCGCATTTGTTTTTTGGGCATTAGTGACGGGCATGGCAGTCGGTACCGGGAACTATACAGTTGCTATTATTGCAACCATTCTTATAATGATTGTTGTGTTAGTTTTGTCTAAGATAGACTTTGGCTCAATGAAGAATTATGATTATGTTTTAATGTTTAATTTGAACAGCTCCTCGGACAATAATGCATATAAGCCGATTTTTGATAAATATTTAAAATATGCCAACATAATAAACATAGGAACTCGTGGAGAAGGGAAGGCACTTGATTTCACATTCAACATTAGATTTATTGATGATAAAGAAGCTACAAATTTTGTAAAAGAACTACAAAATTTGATGGAAGTTTCTAATGTAAGCTTAATGAGTTCAAAAAATGATATTGAGTACTAATTGATTTTAGCTTAAACTTTTTAATTATTAGGAGATTAATATGCAAAATTATAAAATTGGAATAATGGGTGTAGGGATGGTTGGAGGAGCTATGGCCCGTTTTTTTGAAAAAAATGGTGAGATGCCAATTTTGTATGATCCGCCAAGAGGATTAGACTCAAAAGAAGAAATCAATAAGGCTGATATAATTTTTGTTTGTGTGCCTACTCCTTATGATGAAGAAAGGGGTGGCTTTGATTTATCCTATGTAAGACAGGCTTTTTCTATCTTAATAGGCGAAAAAATAATTGTTTTAAAATCTACGATTTTACCCGGTTCTACCGATATGTTACAGGAAGAATTCCCTCAGCACAAGATATTATTTAATCCGGAATTTTTAACTGAAGTTACGGCTGACCAGGATATGAGTTATCCGGACAGACAAATTGTGGGTTATACGGAAAAAAGCTTTACAGTTGCGAAAGATATAGTACTTATGTTGCCTTTGGCTCCATTTGAACGGATTGTTCCGGCAAAAGTTGCAGAACTCATAAAATATTTTAATAATACATGGTTTTCTACAAAGGTAATCTTTGCAAATCAGATGTATGATGTGTGTGAAAAATTAAATGCCGACTATGATTTAGTTTCTGAGTGCGCGGCTGCAGATAAGCGAATAGGCCCTTCTCATCTAAAAGTAATGCACAAAGGTTACCGTGGTTATGGAGGCAAATGTCTTCCAAAAGATACAAGAGCATTTATTCAGCTTGGTGATCGGCTTGGTGCGGAGCAACGACTTTTAAAAATCGTAGAAGAAATTAATAATAATTTAGTTGGTAAAGAAGGAAAATAAAAAATATGTCAAAATTTTTAGTCACAGGAGGGGCTGGTTTTATCGGATCTAATTTTACACAAAAGGCGCTGGATCTTGGGCACGAAGTTTTGATATTGGATAATTTATCAACCGGAGTGCGCGAGAATATTGATCCGCGCGCAAGCTTTTATGAAGTTGACCTTTGCGACTATGAAATAATGAAACACTATTTCAAAGGAGTAGATTATGCCTTTCATTTTGCGGCTTTGGCGCGCGTGCCCCTTTCAATAGAAAAGCCGAGAGAGACTAACCGCAATAACGTTGAGTCGACGATTAATGTTTTAATGGCGGCCAAAGAAAATGGATTGAAGCGCGTTGTATATTCAGCATCATCATCTGCATATGGCGCACAAACTAAGATGCCCTTAGAAGAAAGTATGCCGGTAGCGCCCCTTAGTCCGTATGGAGTGCAGAAATATGTTGGAGAGCTTTATATAAAAAATTTTTATGACCTGTTTGGTTTAGAGGGCGTTTCCTTACGTTATTTTAATGTTTATGGTCCAAAGATGGCTTTCCACGGAGCATATACAACTGCAATCGCTACGTTTATAAAACAAAAAAAAGAGGGAAAAGCATTTACTATTTTTGGTGATGGTGAGATTACCCGTGATTTTACTTATGTTGATGATGTAGTGGAGGCAAATTTAAAAGCTGCAATGAGTTCTAAAGCTGGAAAAGGCGATGTTATAAATATTGGAGCGGCCAATAATCAAAGTATTAATAAAATAGCCGATTTGATTGGCGGAGAAAGAGTGTACCTGGAAAGAAGAAAAGGTGATCCGCAAGACACTATCGCGGACGTAACAAGAGCAAAAGAGTTGCTTGATTGGGAACCTAGAATAAACATTGAAGAAGGAATAAGAAGAGTAAAGGAAATCTATTTATAAAAATTTAAAATCCCCGAAAGGGGATTTTAAAAATACAAAAATAGAATATAAGAATTAGCCGCTGATTATTTTTCTAATATTTTATCCGTCCAATAAAAATAGAATAATGCAAGAACTCCAGCCAACGCAAAAGTAAAAATCATTTCTCCTGTAAAGAGAACTACCAAAAATCCCAATATAGCTGTGAGCGTTTTACCTAATGAAAGTGCCATCTCTCGAAAGATTAAATAATTCAAAAGGCGTTTTCTATTTGGTCGACTGTAAACTAATGCCTGAACCGGCACATCAAGTGTCCTTTTTGAAGTTTTATATAAACTATCGCTAGCAAAAAGTGATAACCAGTTAAAAGAAAAAATACGCGCAAACCAAGCAAGGGAAACAATTGCTGTAGTTGTTTTGATTAGGCGGGTTCGTGTTGGTTTATTTGCTAGTTTTCCTACAAAAATAATCATTATAAAGGCAATAAATAAAGAGATAGTAGTGAGTATTCCTATGTCTTCATAATTTGTGAATATAGTTAAGAGGAATATTGGCCAGATTGATTGTGCAATAACATCTTCCCCGGTTCCTAAATTGGCAATGACATCATTTCTGTAAAGAGGTGAGATGAATTTTTTTAGAACTCTTTTTATTGAATATTCTTGTTTTTCGTATTTTTCTTTGCTTATTAAAAGAGGAATGATAGAAATAAAAGATAAAGCGACAACAATAATAAATAAGGCGTTAAAACCGATTTTCATTAAAATAAAACCGCCAATCGTCGGGCCTAAAATGCTTGTGATACCTACTATAACTTTTAATGAGCCTATCTCTTCTCCCACAGCATCAATATTACCGTAATTTGTAAAATCAGCATGAAATGCCGGCCAATACAATGACTTATAGATTGCCCAGGCGATTGCGGAGATATAAAAGAGTATTGGAAATTGGCTTATTCCGAAAAGTGAAACGAGAAAAATAGTATAAAGAGGCATAGACCAGCCAATTGATGATTCATAGCCAATTCGAGAAATTATTTTTCCAAAAAAAGGCAATATTATACTGTATATAAAATAATGAACAGCAAAAAACAAAAGTATTTTTTTGGCGTCATACCCTAGCTGGTATAAATAAATCGGTATAAAAAGCAAAATCATTGATTGTCCAAAAGAAAAAATAACCGTACTCACGTATAGTTCGTTTAATTGTCGTGATAAGTGATGGTTGAGGTAGCGAATATATGGCATGTAAATACAAGGCTACAGTTTGATTTTTATCTTCCTTTAAATCTTAGGATAATGTTGAAGGTTTTGAGAATTATTGTTGCATCCAAAAGGAAAGAACGGTTTTTTATATAGTATATATCATATTGTAATTTTTTTACATTTTCTTCAATGTTACCAGCATAAGGATAGTTGATTTGCGCCCAACCGGTTAGTCCCGGTTTTGAAAGATGACGCAAAGGATAGAACGACGCTTTTTGCGATAATTCTTCTACAAATTCTGGTCGTTCCGGACGCGGTCCGATGAAACTCATTTCTCCGCGTAGAACATTTAGTATTTGTGGTAGTTCGTCAATTCTTGTTTTTCGCAAAAATTTTCCAAAAGGCGTAACACGGCTATCGGATTTTTGTGCAAACACCGCATTTCCGTTTTCAGCATTTTTTATCATTGTCCTAAATTTATATATTTTGAAAGGCCTTCCTCCTCGTCCTATGCGATATTGAGAATAAAAGACAGGACCCCTATCTATGAGTAGTGTTATTATTGCAACAAAAGGAAAAAGAACAATAAGTATTACGCTACAGAAAAGAGCTAGAATAAAGTCGCCCAAAATTTTTATTCGGTCATATATTTTTTTTTCAGATTCCATTAGGTTTTCCAGAAACCATCCTCGAGAGAGCGTTTCCAAGGGAAGCTTGCCGGTTATTTCTTCGTAGAGATCTAATAAATTAATAAAAGATAAGTCACAGAAAATAAGTTTGTAGAGTTTATTGGCTGTGTCGTTATCAAGATTTTTTCCATGGTGGATTACTACAGTATTAACGCCGAGTTCTTTGACACTATTTAGAAGCTCATGCATTGATACTTGTTTAAGAAACGTGTTGATTATTTCATCATGAATAACACACACGGCTTTATATCCAAGTTGAGGTTCGGCTTCAAAAGCTTTAGCAAGTTCTTCCACCTCTTTAGAGTATCCCAAAAAAGCAATTTTATTTACAAATAAATATTTTGCAGTAAAAAGGTTGAAAATTCCTCGCCAAACAAAAACAAGACAACCTGCTAAGATGACGTTTAAGAATAAATTTGTTTTCGGCGCAATTCCGAAAAAAGGAGTAAAATAAAAGAAAAAAGTCGCTATGAAAATATTTATTAAAAATGCTTCAAAAAGTGTTTTAAAAAAGAAGAGATTATTTTTAGCGAAATTCAAATTGTATAGATTTTGCGAATAAAATACTAAAAGCCAGATAAAATAAATAATAGCAAAAGGATAAAAATGCTCTTGCCAGTGATCTACTGCTCCAGTTTGACTATAGCGGACAATCAAGGTAAAATAAAGAGAAGCGAGAAGTATTAAAAAATCGCCAAAAAGTAAAGTTAATTGTTTAATTTTAGTTAAAATAAGCATACTCTAATGAATAGATATTCTTTATTTAGAATAGCTTATTTTAAATAAAAAATCAATAGTAACATAAAGATAGCCGATAATCGTAAATAATAAATTTGCGGTAGAGGCAATTTTATAAATTTTTATGAAAAAAGTACTAATTTTATTAATAGTTTTGATTATTGTCATACTTTTGACGGTCGGTGGATTTTATGGATATTCGTATTTCGAAAAACAAAAAGAAGCAAAGTTCTTATCGGAAAATCCCCAGACGAAGGATGCTTATGCTCTTATAGTCCAACGTGAAAAAGAAGTTAAGAAAGACCCTACCTTTTATGACGGTTGGATGAGTTTGGCGTTTAACTGGAAAGGAATTGGCGAGGTGCTGAAAGATGAAAAATATTTATGGCGTTCCGCAAAGCTTTATGATGAAGTTATAAAACGTTGGGGAACAAAGGCTTATTTACCATTTTTAAATCAAGCCAACGTTTATATAGAGTTGGAAGAGTATGACAAAGCAGAAAATGATTTGAAAATTGCGCTTGAGCAAGATATTGGAGAGCAAAATCTGTATATCGCATTGGCTGACCTTTATCGTTTATATATGAATAAAAGCAAAGAAGACGTTATGGCTGTTTACGAAAAAGGACTAGTAACTGTTGTAAGTGGAGGCAATTTAGTGAATAGCTACGCCAGTTATTTGAATAGTGTAGGAGAATATGAAAAAGCCCTTAAGTACTATAAGATGCTTTCTCAAGCTTATCCAAATAACACCGGATATCAAAATTTAATTAAAGAACTAGAAATTAAAGTTGAGCCAGCTAAGAACTAGTTTATGCATAATTTTTCAAAAAAATTAGTTTTTGTCCATTTATTTATTTTTGTATTTGGTTTTTTTACGCCCGTTTGTCAAGCAGAAGAGTCTCCTGCAAAATTTTATCTTGCTGGATTAACAGTTAGTGATATAGGAGTAGAATATCAGTGGCATTTACAAAAAATTGGCGCTCCAGATGCTTGGATAGAAACACAAGGAAGTAATGACATAGTTGTTGCCGTTATTGACTCCGGGGTTCAAATGGATCATCCGGATTTGAAAAATAATATCTGGATAAATCCAAATGAAATTTCGGGGAATGGGTTAGATGATGATAATAATGGATATATAGATGACGTAAAGGGCTGGGATTTTATAGAAAATGATAATGAGCCAGAACCAAAATTAGAAAATTGGCATACAGAAATAGCAATTCATCATGGAACAGCTGTTGCCGGTCTAATTGCGGCAGAAGGCAATAACGCTTTTGCCGGAGCAGGTGTTGCTTGGAAGGCAAAAATAATGGTTTTACGGGCTTTTGATGAGTTGGGTGAGTCAGATACGGTTATTGTGCAAAGAGCTATAGAATATGCTATGAAAAATGGAGCAGACATTATAAATATGAGTTTTGTCGGACTGGGGTATTCCAGAGATTTGGAAGAAACAATAAAAAAAGCTTATCAACAAGGTATTTTATTGGTGGCTGCGGCAGGAAATGAAAGCGGTAATAATCATGGGACTAATTTGGATAATATAAAATCTTATCCTGTTTGTTTCGGTGAGAATGGCGAGAACTGGGTTTTGGGAGTTGCCGGAGTAGATAAAGACGATAAACGCGCAGAATTTTCCAATTATGGAAAAAGTTGCATAGACTTGTCAGCTCCAGCGACAGATATTTATAGTTCTTTATTTTATAGTTCAAAAGATAGTGATTTTAATAAATTTTTTGGTGGAAAGCTAAACGGCACATCAATGTCAGTTCCACAAGTAAGTGGCGCTGCTGTTTTAATCAAAGCCATTCATCCAAATTATACAAATAAAGAGATAACAGAAGTTTTGATAAATAGCACGGATAATATTGATGGAGCAAACCCGTATTTTGCAGGACTTTTGGGAAGCGGAAGACTGAATGTGGCAAAGACTGTAGGATATGAGCCGATTTCAATGGAATTAAATAAAGAGCAGGAAGTAAAGTATGTTTTAGGTTCTAATCCAGGCGATGAGCCAAAAATTTGGCTTTTAGACGGAAAAGGGGATGTTAAAAAAGAATTTTATGCTTTTGCCCCTAGCTTTAGAGGCGGAGTTAATTTGGCATTGGGAGATGTTGATAATGATGGAATGACAGAAATTGTAGCCGGCGCAGGCGCAGGCGGTGGTCCACATATACGAATTTTCAATTTATCCGGAGAATTGGAATATCAATTTTTCGCTTATGATACCAACAACCGCAATGGTGTCAAAGTGGCAATTGGTGATTTAGACGGTAATGGAAAATCAAAAATAATTACAGTGGAGGCGAGGAATGGAAAGAGAGTAAGAGTATATAATCAAAATGGAATAGAAGCGGGTAAAGAGATAGATATTGCGGGAATAGCTTCGCAAATAGCTTTGGGCGATATGAACAAAGATGGAAAAGATGAGATAATTGTTGCAATCGGAAATAATATAAAAACTTTAAATAATAAAGGCGAACTTTTAGGAGAATTTGTTTATGTATATAATAAAAGTATGGCAGTCGCAGATATGAATAATGACGGATGGGCGGAAATAGTTTTAACAAATGGTAAAATAGTTAAGACCTATACATTAAATGGACGTTTATTATCTCCCGGATTTAGTGGTGCGGACTTTGTTTCTTCCGGAGATAGAGATAATGATAATGAATATGAAATATTGACTAGAACGGGCAGTGAAATATCCATTTGGGATAAGTATTTCAATCGTACAGCAACTCTATATCCGCTTGGAAAAGACAGTAAAGTAAAATTTAACGCATATATTATTTCAAGATAAGTTAATTTAATTAATTTTTTAATAAAAAAATAATTTTTATGAAAAAAAATGTGCTTGTTGCCGGCGGAGCCGGATTTGTTGGTTCGCATTTATGTGAACGATTGCTAAAAAAATATAATGTTATCTGTTTGGATAATTTTTCTACCGGCAGTGAGAAAAATATAAATCATTTGGTTCAGAATTCTGATTTTGAGTTTATAAAACATGACATAAGCCAGGAATTTGATTTAGAAAAAATGACCGAACTCCAAAGGTTTCAGATTAATGTCAAGGGATTATACGCTATTTTAAATTTTGCCTGTCCGACATCGGCTAAAAATTTTGAAAAATATAAAATAAGTACACTCGATGCAAACGCTAAAGGAATGAAAAATATAATGGAGATGGTTTTGAAATATAAATCAAAATTTGTTCACGTTTCTTCATCGGTTGTTTATGGCGGAAGAGAAAAAAATGCAGGCAAAGTTTTGGAAGATGCCGAAGGCATAGTTGACCATCTTTCTCCTCGCGCTTGTTATGATGAAGGAAAGCGTTTTGCGGAAACAATTGTAGCAACATATCACCAGGTTTATAAAACCGATTATAAGATTGCTCGTCTTTTCCGTGTTTATGGTCCTCGCCAACGCCTTTTTGATGGAGAAATGATAATTGATTTTATTGTTTCTGCTACCCAGAATCAAAACTTAGAAATATATGGAAATGAAAAATTTAAGACCTCTATGGTTTATGTTGCCGATGTTGTTGATGCTTTGGAAAAATTAATAGATGCAAAAAGTAATATAGGCCCGGTAAATATTGGTTCTGATGTCGATATGAGCCTTGTAAGCGTCGCAGAAAAAATTATGAAGCTGACTGGTTCAAATTCTAAAATAGTTTATAAAAAAGAACTGCCATTTATAACCGAGCTTGCTTTGCCAGATATTAAAAAAGCAAAAGAAGAGCTAGGGTGGTTGCCGTTAGTACGCCTTGAAGATGGACTTAAGAAGACGGTTGATTACACATTGGCACATAAAGAACTTTTTGGAATTTAGAATATCTATGCAAACTTTTGTCATCATTCCGGCTTATAATGAAGCGTCTGTTATTGCAGATACGATTAGAGACGTGCAAAAGTTTTATAAAGATATAGTAGTCGTTGATGATGGTTCAAAAGACAAGACAAGCAAAATTGCAGAGATTGCGGGTGTAAAGGTTTTGCGTCATATTTTAAATAGAGGTCAGGGGGCAGCTCTGCGCACAGGAATAAATTATGCCCTAAAGCAGGGCGCAGATGTTGTCGTAACATACGACGCCGATGGTCAATTTGAAGCAGAAGAAATTTCAAGATTGTGCCACCCGGTAATTAACGGAAAATGTGACGTAGTTTTAGGTTCGAGATTTTTATCTGGGAATAGAATACCTCTTTTTAAAAAAATAATTCTTAAATCCGCAATTCTTTTTACTCGCGCTATCACCGGACTGAGATTAACGGATACACATAATGGTTTTCGTATAATGAACCGCAAAGCAGCGGAACAAATTAAAATCCGTCAGGATAGGATGGCTCATGCGTCAGAGATTGTTCATGAAATTGCTCGATTAAAATTGAGCTATAAAGAGCTTCCTATTACCGTGAAATATACGATTTATTCAAAACGCAAAGGTCAGCGTCTTTCTGGCGCTTTCCATATCTTATTTGATTTAATTTTTAAATAATTATGCTGATTCAGTACGTTATATTAATAATTATTGTACTTATAGTTTTGCAGACGGCTCGAAAGTATAAAGAACGAAAAATAAGTCTGCGTGAGTTTTTATTTTGGATTATTTTTTGGTTGGTGGTTGGCGCAGTCGTTCTTCTTCCGCAAATTACAAGTCTTCTGGCGGAAAAATTGGGTATTGGGAGAGGGGCGGATCTTGTGGTCTATAGTTCGCTTATTTTTGTTTTTTATATGATATTCAGGTTATTCGTGAGGCAGGAAAAGATTGAAAGGGACATTTCTAAAATAATAGAAAATCTTGCAAAAAAAGAGTAGCGCTTTTAATAAAATAAGCATAGCAAACGAAAGTTTATTATGAATCCAAAGATAGGTATAATTATTGTTTCCTATAATAGTCGCCCATATCTTGACGACTTGTTTTTTTCTTTATCGCGAGTTAAATATCCTAATTTTTTGATTCTATTTATTGATAATGCCTCAACAGATGGGAGCGCGAATTATGTAAAAGAAAAGTTTGGAAAACAATTTTCTAATTTGACTATTTTACGATCTTATAAAAATCTTGGTTTTGCCGAAGGGAATAATGTTGGATTTAAATATTTGGAAGAAAGAGGGTTTGACTATGCATATCTTTTAAATCAGGATACTGCTGTAAATTTTGATTTTTTGGAAAATGCGCTTAAAAAAATGGATGAAAAAATAGGTTCAGTTCAATCGTTGATTTATTTATATCCAAAAGATGCCACAGGACTTCCTGTACCCAATGTTATGAATACAATGGGAAATGCGATACACTATCTTGGTTTTGGATATTGTTATGGCTATGGATGGAGCAAAGAAAAAGCGGACAAATATTTATTAGATTGGTACGCGCGCGAGGAAGAATTAAATATTGCTTATGCAAGTGGAGCGGGAACACTTTTTAATATGAAAGCGCTGAAAAAAGTTGGGTATTTTGATGAAGAGTTTTTTATGTATCACGAAGATACTGATTTGGGCTGGCGCTTAAGCTTGGCAGGATATAAAAATATTTTGGCGCCCGAATCAACTATTTATCATAAATATGAGTTTTCAAAATCAATAAAAAAGTATTATTTTATGGAGAGGAACCGTTATCTAACGGTTTTGAAAAATTATAACGCTTGGACATTGATTCTAATTTTTCCGGCGTTTATTGTTATGGAGGTAGGATTATTTTTCTTTTCATTATTTTCCGGTTTTTGGCGGGAGAAACTTCGTGTTTATGAATATTTTTTGTATCCAAATAATTGGAGAAAAATTTGCGCCAAAAGAAGGCAAACACAAAAATTACGGAAAACAACAGACAAAGAAATTGCCCAATACTTTGTCGGAAAAATTTTATTTCAGGATGTGGATAATTGGATTTTAAATAAAATCGCTAATCCGATATTTGCTCTATATTGGAGAATGGTTCGAAGAATATTATAATAAAAAATATGAAAATTGCTCAAATCGTTTGCACATTTCCGCCGTATAGAGGAGGCATAGGGAACTCTGTTTATGGTTTTTCACGTGAGCTGGCAAAGGGAGGTGCTCGCATAACTATTTTTACGCCCAATTACAGTAATATCAGTCCTGATTTTAATGAGGATTTTAAAGTAAAGAGGATAAATTCCGTCTTAAGCATTGGCAATGCCGCATTGATCCCGAAGATAATTTTTGAATTGAAAGATTTTGATATTATTCATCTCCATTTACCATTCTTAGGCGCGAGTTTTCCGGTTTGGTTTTATTCTATTTTTCATCCTAAGAAAAAATTGGTTTTGACTTATCATATGGACTTGGTGAGTAATGGATATAGAGGGGTTATTTTTCAGCTATATAAAAAATTTATTATCCCTTTACTCCTCAAGCGCGCGAATAAAATAATTGTTTCTTCGTTTGATTATGTAGAAAGTTCTGACATAAAAAAATATTTTCATAGTAAAAGAGAAAAATTTTTTGAATTGCCATTTGGAGTTGATACTCAAAAGTTTTTTCCAAAAGAAAAAAATGAAGATCTTTTGAAAAAATACTATATTGATAATAATGATAAAGTCATTCTTTTTGTCGGAGGTCTGGATAAACCACACAACTTTAAGGGTCTTGCGATTTTATTAAAATCAATAAAAGAAATTAATAACGAAAATATAAGATTAATTATAGTTGGTGAAGGAGATCTCAAGCAGGATTATCAAAATATGGCAGAGGGCTTGGGTATTGCGCAAAAAGTTATTTTTACTGGCGGAGTTGTAGATGCAGAGCTTCCGGATTATTATCGCTTAGCCGACGTTTTTGTTCTGCCGTCAATAGATAGGGCAGAGGCTTTTGGCATTGTTCTTTTGGAAGCAGGAGCTTCTGGAATCTCACTTATCGCATCAAACCTTTCTGGAGTAAGAACCATTATAAATGATGGAGAAAATGGATTTTTGGCAGAGCCTGGGGATGCAAAAGATTTGGCAGAAAAAATTCGTAAAATTATTTTTGATGAAAATTTAAGAAAAAGAATGGGAGGAAAAGCTCGTCAATTTGCAGAAGAAAAATATAATTGGAAAAAAATAGTGGAAAAACTGATTGAGGAGTATAAAACTATTATTTATGATTAATTAGCATAGCTATGTTTCGATTATTAATCGCAGCCTTAATTATAACAGTTGCTTCGGTAACATATTATGGCGGAAAGACAATTGCAAGTAATGCTGGCATAACGCCGGACAGTCCATTATATTTTTTTGATACTTTAGTTGAAAAAATAGATATTTGGGGAACTAAGGAAAAAAGTGAAAAAGTAGAAAAATTGACAAAGTTGATTGGAGAGAAAATAAGCGAAGCCGGAACTTTGCTTGAAAAAGGAGATATGGCTTTAGTGGAAAAGGCTTTAAAGGCCGGGGATGACTATTCTTATGATGCGATGAATTTTATAAATAGTCTAAAAAGCGAGGGCGGGGACACAGCAAAGTTGACTGAGGATTTGGGTGATGCAATTTTAAAAAAGCAAGAGATTTTGGCAGATACATATGCAAATGCTCCAAAGGCGGTTCAGTCTATTATTGAAAGCAAATTAGAAGAAAGTAAGGATGAAGTAAGAAAAATAATAGAAAATTTGGATGATGAAGCAAATGAAAAATTAACTTTAAAAATAGAACAAACTGCAATCTTGGTTGATGATAAAATTGAAGAAGCAAAAGAAAATTCGGAAAAAAAGGAGCTTGAAAGCCTTACGGCAGAAGAGAAAAAATATAATATTTGGATTGAGCATTTTTATAGCCAGACTGAAAATGGTGAGACTAGTATTTTAGCGCATATTAGTCGTCGTGATCCGCAATGCAGTGAGTTTCAGGGTGTGTTAAAGATTTTTATAAATAATACTTTTTATAGAAGTTTTAAAGTGACTGCAAGGGGTTATGACGATATTCGTCGGAGTTTTGATAAGTTTTATTTAGAAAAAGGAGAATATATAATCAGAGGACTATTAGAGGATATGAATGAGAATAAGATTTCAACCCAGCAGTTTAAGATAATAATATAAATCTAATTATTATATCCCTAGCATTTCTTTGAGATGACCGAGGCGCTTATAAAATCCCGAGCTGTGGATTGAGTTTAATCCCAATTTTTTGAAATCATAATGATGTAGCCATTCATGGAGAAGGGTATCTAAAAATGTTTTTGGCGCCAAGTTTTTTCCTTGTACGGCCGTGCGGTTATATATAAATATATAATTAGCATTTGGTTTGTAGTATCCATATTGTTTGGATACTATTTTATTTTGGTAACGTTTGTGGTATTGCTTGGTGTTAGAAATTTTTAGCTCTACAATATCAATTTTTGCCAAATCGGACAACTCATCTAAAAGCGCTTCGCCAAATCTTTGCCGATCAAATTCATTTGAGCTCTCTAAAAGAGCATTCACGAAAAGCCTGGCATTTTTTGAAATATTCAGGTCTATTTTTAGTATGTGATTGCTTTTTAAGTAATTACGATCCATAGGGCTAAAAACGCTTATTTTTAGAGTATTTGTCCGCCATTTCGTTTATTTCTATTATATCATAGAAACTATCTTGCATATTTAGCTAAAATATGTTTATATATAAGTAGGAACGCCCCGCTCTTTGAAAATGGAAGAGGTGAAAAATGACGAAGCAAAAGTCTGTTTTCCCTGCTGTTTTTATTAATGCCAATTTTATTCCTGTGGATCAATTGCAAAGAGCAATATTTTTTGAAACCAATGTGAATATTGCGACTTTTAAGGCAGTATTAAAAAGTGGCTTAGACTTGGGAAATAACAATGTATTAAGCGATTTTCATACAAGGTTTGTCTTAATTCCGACTTATGATGAAAAAGATCCTACTAAAAATTTGGAAACCTTTGATGGATTGGGCGTAAAAGTCAAGCTTATGTCGTGTAAAAAAGAAGGGTCAAAATATCAGTGCGCTTTTATTACAGAAAGAAAGGTACATATTAAAAGCTTCACCAGTTCAGTCGCGCCTTTTTTTGTAAACGTAGAGTATTACAATTTGTATGGTGTTGATTCGCTTTTGGTGGGACGGCTACTTCGTGACTGTAAGGAAATCTTGGAAAAGCTTGTAAGATTAGGAAAAATAGAAAATCAAATTATCAAAGAAGTCAGCCAAGCGAGTAACGTCCATACTATGGTAGACATTATGATTTATGAGCTTGTGAAGTCAAATATTTTGAGTTCAAAAGAACAGCGAGAACTATTCAATGAATTTAGTGCGCTCAAGCTTCTTGAAAAGATATACGAGTGTTTTTCTAATACTCTCGTTGAATTAGAAGTAGATGAAAAAATTGACGGCAAAGTTAAAGACAGTATTATTGAAAGCCAACGACAGTATCATTTAATGCAGAAAAAAAGGCAGGTTTTGGATGAATTGAGGAAAACGACCGGTGCAGATGAAGAGGATGATACGGAAGAACTTGCCCGGCGCATTGAACTGGCTGATATGCCTATTGGGGTAGAGAAAGTTGCCCAGCGCGAACTTGAACGTTATAGTCAAATGCCGAAGGGTATGATGGAGGCTAACGTTTCGCGTGATTATATCATTATGCTTTGTGATTATCCTTGGAATAAAAAGACAGAAGATATTATTGATCTAAAATTGGCAAAGGAAATTTTAGATAGAGATCATTATGGTTTGGAAAAGCTCAAGCGGCGAGTTATCGAATTTTTGGCAATTTTTAAGCTTAATCCTAAAAAGCGTGGAATGATTCTCTGTTTTGACGGACCTCCGGGAACAGGCAAGACATCAATTGCCAAGGGCATTGCTGAAGCGATTGGCAGAAAGTTTGTCAGAATTAGTTTGGGTGGAATTCGTGATGAAGCGGCAATCCGTGGGCATCGTCGAACTTATGTTGGCACAATGGCCGGACGGATTGTAAAGGCAATGATTGAGGCTGGCGTTAATAATCCAGTTTTTGACTTAGATGAGATTGATAAGCTGACGCAAGATAATAACAAGGGCGATCCGGCTTCTGCGCTTTTGGAAGTTTTGGATCCGGAACAAAATTATGCTTTTTTTGACAATTATTTTGGACCAGAGATCCCTATTGACTTGTCTAATGTAATTTTCATTTGCACATCAAATTATAGGGATAGAATTCCTGCTACTTTGCGCGATAGACTTGAATTTTTGAATTTTGACGGTTATATCGGCAGTGAGAAGTTTCATATTGCAGAGCGCCACCTTATTCCAAAGCAAATAAAAGAGCATGGACTTGAAGATTATGGAGTTGAATTTTCTGAAGCGGCAGTCAAGAAGATTATTAGGCAATATATCCGTGAAGCAGGTGTTCGCGAGCTAGAAAGAACGCTTGCCGATGTTTTGCGAAATCGAGCTGTTCTTATTGCTCAAGGCAAATCGTTTGAAAAAGTCATTCAGGCGGAAGAACTGTCAATTATTCTTGGTCCAGAAATATTTGAGGTTACAGACAGAATTCATGTTGATGGTCCCGGGGTTGTGACCGGTCTTGCCTGGACACCTTATGGTGGGACAACTTTGACAATAGAGGCACTGAGACTACCGATTTTGCACAAAGGTGCGGGCAGTAGACTTATGATTACAGGGAAGCTCGGAAAAGTAATGACCGAGTCGGTCCGAGTTGCTGCTACGACAGCTTTTAAGTGTGCTACAACTGCATATCTGGAGTCTCAAGGAATGGATCCAGAATACCTTGATAAGTATGATTTTCATGTCAGCTGTGATGAATATGGTATTGGCAAAGAAGGGCCTTCTGCCGGAACAGCAATCACTCTTTGTTTATTGTCCATTATTCTTGATAAGAAGGTACGTGACGATTTGGCACTTACCGGCGAAATCAATTTACGTGGACAGCTTCTGCCTGTTGGCGGAATCAAGCAAAAGGTTCTGGCGGCTTATCGCTCCGGATATACTCAAGTTATTATTCCCAAGTGGAATGAAAAAGATTTGGTTGATATTCCAGAAAGAGTCCGCCAAAATCTCAATATCAAAACTTTAAGCAGAATTGAGGAAGTTGCAGAGTTCGCTTTTAGCGAATAATTATAGTTTATGAGGCCTACAATAAAGGTCTCTTTTTAATTGGCAATGTTGAACGGATGGAATAAAGCTCTATATTTGAAAGCATAATATATTTATGATAATATAGATTTATATGTTAATAACACTTTTGATATTTTTAATTGTTTTAGGATTAATTGTCTTTGTCCATGAATTTGGGCATTTTATTTGTGCTAAGAAATTAGGGGCAAAAGCGGAAGAATTTGGTTTTGGTTTTCCGCCGAGAATGATAGGTATTTATAAAAAAAATAAAAATTGGAAAATTTGTTTTAGAAAAACACCAAAAGCCGACAACACTATTTATTCTTTAAATTGGATACCGCTCGGCGGATTCGTAAAAATAAAAGGAGAAGATGGGAGCGATAAAAATGATTCTGATAGTTTTGCCGGATTAAAAATTTGGAAAAAAGCGGTAATATTGGTAGCAGGTGTAGTAATGAATATTATTTTAGCAATGTTTTTGTTGGGAGCGGGTTATATGATTGGTCTTCCGCAAGCGCTAGACAGCACTATCTCTAAGTCAGCAATTATAAGTGAAAAAAATGTTCAGATTGTAAGCGTTTCGTCCGGTTCGGAGGCAGAGCACGCCGGGCTGAAAACAGGCGATGAGATTTTGTTGATTGATGGAAAAGAAATTGTATTTAGCAGTATACAAGATTATTTAACACAAAATGTGGGAGAAGGTGTTGTTTATACAATAAAAAGAGGCGACCAACAATTTGAAAAAACTATTATTCCACAAATTTTGCAAGAAACAGGCAGGGGTGGAGTTGGCGTTGGGCTTGTTGAAACCGCTATTGTTTCTTATCCGTGGCATATAGCAATATGGAAAGGTATAGTTGAGGCTCTTTATTATTTTAAGGAAATTGCGATTGCATTTATCATTCTTCTTAAAAATTTAATTATTGGCCGAGGCGGAGCAGAAGAAATATCAGGGCCTGTCGGCATTGCCGTTATTACGGCGCGTGTTGCTAAGCTCGGATTTATCTATATTTTGCAATTTACGGCTTTATTATCAATTAACTTGGCAATTTTGAATATTTTTCCTTTTCCTGCGCTTGATGGCGGTCGGCTTCTATTCTTAGCCGTAGAAAAATTGCGAGGCAAACCAGTCAGTCAAAAAATAGAAAATATTATTCATAATTCCGGTTTTGCATTACTGATGATATTATTGATAGTCATAACATATAGAGATTTTGTTAAATTTGGTTCGAAGTTTGTGGATTTATGGCAGAGTATAATTCATTAGCATATAGCGACAATTAGTATTTAGTTAAAATTAAATAAAAACCATATGGAAAAAAAATTAATGCCAGAGGAGGTAATAGAATTAACAGGAGAGGATATTGAAGAGATGACTGACGAAGAGCATCCAAAGGGGAGTTTGGATGATGATATGCAAGGGACGGGGGTTGACGAACCGGATTTGGATAGCGCGCGTTTTGACACAGAAATAGAAGATCAGGATAAAGATGATACGCATTTGAAGAATTTGGATTTTGATAAACTTACGCCAGAAGATAGAGATTTTTATTTAGAAATGGTTGGTTTGCGTAGAGAGTATGAAGAAAAGGGAGAATCAAAAGGATTGATGGCAAAAATAGATCGTTTAGCGAATGAAATACGCATATCTTCGCGAGAATTAATTAGCGACGAAGGCACAAGGAAAAAATTTTTGGCAATGATAAATAATAAGCTAACAGTTGTCAGCATGCAGATGCAAATGGACTCAAGAAAAAAGAAATAAAATATAAGTTGTAAAAATTACAGCAATCAATCGCCCGCTACTATCATAAGCGAGCGGAGCAAGTCGAGGAATACTATTTATGAAAGACAAGCTTCAACAATTAAAAAAATCCGCTATGGCGGATTTGGAAAAAGCAAAAAATGCAGAAGCTTTGCAGGATTTTGAAGTTAATTATTTTGGAAGAAAAGGAAAATATACTTTTTTAGTTAAGGAATTGCCAAAGCTTTCTACAGAAAATAAAAAAAATATAGGACGTTTGGCGAATGAGATAAAAACAGAAATACAAGAAGCTATAAAAACAAGACAAGTAGAACTGCAATCAGAACGGCTTGGAAATTTTGCTAAAGAAGAATGGATTGATAGAACGTTGCCAGGTGAAAAGCCAAGAGTTGGGCATTTGCATATAACAAGCCAGGCAATAGAAGAAATCGTTTCTATTTTTACACGTCTTGGATTTGTAAGGCGTAAATATCCGGAGATAGAATGGGATTGGTATGCATTTGAAGCTCTAAATATGCCGGCATCGCATCCGGCGCGAGATGAATGGGAAACATTTTTTATTGATTTACCTGTTGGAAAAAAAGGAAAGATTGTCTTGACGCCACACACATCAAGCGGACAGGTTCGCGAAATGGAAAGTGGAAAATTGCCAATTAGAATGATGAATATTTCAAAGACATATCGCAGGCAGTCCGATGTATCACATACGCCCGTTTTTCATCAGTTTGAAGGGCTTTTTATTGATAAGGATGTAAGTATCGCCAACTTAAAAGGCGTGCTCGATTATTTTGCCAAAAGTTTTTTTGGGGAGGGTAGGCGTACACGTCTTCGCCCGTTTCATTTTCGTTTTACCGAACCGTCGTTTGAGATTGATGTGAGTTGTGATGTTTGTGGAGGAATAGGAAAATTGGAAGACGGCTTAAAATGCCGACTTTGCAAAGAAGGCTGGCTTGAACTTGGTGGTGCGGGAATGATTCATCCCAATGTATTGAAAGCTGGCGGAATTGATCCAAAAATATATAATGGGTTTGCATTTGGTTGGGGTGTTGAGCGGACATTTATGATGAAAGAGGGGATGAAAATAGACGACATCCGTTTGCTTTATAAAAATGATTTAAGATTTTTAAAACAATTTTAATTTTTAAAATTTATATAACTAATTAGGAGAAAAAATATGAAAGAGAAACCAATAATATACTCAGGACAAACGTCCGAAGTATCAGGAGAAATAAAGACAACAAATAAAAAATTACTGGAACGGAAAGAAGAAGACACTGTAATCATAGAAAAAGACAAAATTGCAGAAAAGGGTCGTCCGACTGAAGATGAAATACAAGAAAAAGTAGGATTGATGCGCACGAAAAAAGAAGTAGATCCAAAATATTTTGAAAGTACGGAAGATGATTTGGAAAGTCTTTCGCAAGGACGTGATTCATCCGGAATAGGAAAAGAATTTTATCCGGGTTGGAAACCGGAAGATTTCAAAAAATTATTAGAATTAATAAAATGAACATTTTAGTTTCTTATAATTGGCTAAAAGAGTATTTAAAAACCGGATTAAAGCCGGAAGAGTTTGCGTCCTGCGTTTCTTTGTGCGGAGTGGGAGTTGAACGCATTTATCCACAAGGAGAGACTTGGGATAAAATTGTATTAGGAAAAATTTTGGAAATAAAAAAACATCCTAATGCCGATAAATTAAAATTAGTTTTAACTGATATTGGAAAAAAAGTAGAGATTGTTTGTGGCGGGTCAAACTTAGAAGTGGGAATGAAGGTTGCTGTAGCATTGGAAGGCGCAAAAGTCCGTTGGCATGGCGAGGGAGAACTTGTAGAACTAAAGACGACAGAAATTCGCGGAGTAAAAAGCGGAGGAATGATTTGCGCTGCGTCGGAAATTGGCCTTGATTGGCAGTTTGAACAAAAAGACAGCCATGAAATTTTGGACTTGTCAGCTATTTCTGCAAAATCAGGGACATTGTTGGCAAAAGCTCTTAATTTGCAAGATACTATTTTTGATATTGAGGTAACAACTAACCGGCCTGATGAGCTTTGTATTTTGGGAGTAGCTCGTGAAGCAGGAACAATATTGAAAGCACCGTTTGAATTCCCAAAAATAACTTCAATAAACGGGAAGAAGGGTAACATATTGAAAGTGGAGAATAAAGAGCCAGAGCTTTGCTATCGTTATCAAGCAGTTGTTATTGAGGGCGTAGAGGTGAAAGAATCGCCCTGGTGGTTAAAACAGAAGTTAATGACCGTAGGCTCGCGGTCCATTAATAATATAGTAGATATTACAAATCTGATTTTATGGGAAATGGGTCAACCTTTACATGCTTTTGATTATGATAAACTTTTGGATAAAAAAATAATAATTCGTTGCGCTAAAAAAGGCGAAAAAATAAAAGCATTGGACGGAGAAGAGTATAAGTTAGGAGAAGATAATCTTGTGATAGCTGATGGTAAAAATCCTTCAGCAGTTGCCGGTGTTATGGGTGGAGAATCTTCTGGTGTGAGCGAAGAAACCAAAACTATTGTTTTAGAAGCTGCAACGTTTAATCCTGTAACAGTGCGAAAAACTTCGCGCGGACTTGGACTTCGGAGCGAATCGTCAAATCTTTTCGAAAAAGGACTTTCTACCGAAGCGACGACAAATGCTCTATACCGCGCAGCAGAATTGATAAAAGAAATAGCCGGTGGAAAAATTGTAAGCGAAGTATTTGATTTGCGCAGTAAAAAATTTTCTCCAAAAGAAATAACTTTGGATACGGAACGAGCCAAAAAAATTATTGGCGCAGATATAAAAATTGCAGAAATGGCTGATATTTTATCTCGATTGGGATTTTTCGTTAAAACAGATGGTAAAAGGATAAAAGCCAAAGCTCCGTATTGGCGCGAATGTGATATAGAAATAGAAGAAGATTTGATAGAAGAAATTGCTCGCATATTTGGTTATCATAATTTGCCGAACACTCTTCCAAAAGGAGAGTTGCCGGACGAGGTATTGGATAAGAGTTTTGTTTGGGAGAAAAAAATAAAACAATTTGCAGTGTCAGCCGGATTTTTTGAAGTAATGCCATATACCATGGTAAGTAAGAAGGCGCTAGATACTTTCAATCTAAAGGATGCGGTGAAAATTGCTAATCCGCTTTCCGAAGATTTGGCATATATGAGACCTTCGATTTTACCATCTCTTGTGGGTATCTCGCGTGAAAATGAAAACAGGTCTAGCGAAGGAGAAATATTTGAGTTGGGCAGGGTTTATAAAAAATCAGGCAAAGGCGAACTGCCAAAAGAAGAGATACGTTTCGCCGGAGCGGTCTGGGGAAATTCTCCAGAAGGGCAATTATTTTATAAAATAAAAGGATTTTTGTCGGCATTATTAAAAAAATACGGAGTTAGTTATACTTTTGGAGATTGTGAAAATAAAAATTATCATCCTACAAGAAGTTTTGTTGTTTTGGTAGGAAAAGAAAATCTGGGATGTTTTGGCGAACTCCATCCGGCAGTTCTTTTAAAAGTCGGAGTAGAGACAAGGGTTGCTGTCTTTGATTTGGATTTCGGAAGACTTTTAGAACATCTAAAATCTCATAAACCATATGAGTCATTACCTGAGTTTCCGGGTATTTTGCGTGATGTTGCTTTTATTGTGGATAAAAAACAGGAATATGAAGAAATAAAACAAGCGATTTATTCGCAAGATGCGCTTATACGAGATGTGGATTTTTTTGACGCTTATGAAGGTAAAGGTGTGCCAACAGGAAAAAAATCTTTAGCGCTTCATATATTTTTTTGTTCTTCGCACAAAACATTAGAAGCAAAAGAAGCAGAAAATGTTATGGGCAAAATTGTAAATATGCTGAAGAATAAGTTTAAGGCTGAAATTAGGATGTAGGAAACAATTTTCAATTATCAATTACGAATAAATTATTAAAATTATCAATGGATATATTTTTGTATAAAATTGAGGCATTACCTCATTTTTTTGTATGTTATGATATAATACAATCATAACATATGAACTACATAATAGTTGCGATACTGATTTTGTTTTCTGCATTATTCTCAGGCTTGACGCTGGGATTAATGAGTTTGGATAGTTATGAGTTAAAAAGAAAAAAATCATTAGGCGACAAAGACGCGACTAAACTTTATCCCATAAGAAAAAAGAGCAATCTTCTTTTATGCACTTTGCTTATTGGGAATGTGGGAGTGAATTCTTCATTAGCGGTATTTTTAGGTTCAATCACTTCCGGTATAATTGCCGGTTTTATTGCGACCGCTCTTATAGTTTTATTGGGAGAAATAACTCCGCAAGCTATTTTTTCGCGTTTTTCATTAAAGTTGGGCGCTAAGCTCACTTGGTTTGTTAGGATTTTTATGATTTTGCTTTTTCCGGTTTGTTGGCCGATTGCGAGAGTGCTTGATAAATTATTGGGAGAAGAAATGGCAACGATTTATTCTAAAAAAGAATTAATGAAAATCGTAGAAGAACATGAAGATTCCGTAGCCAGTGATGTAAAAGAAGAAGAGGAAAGAATTATAAAAGGGGCTCTTACGTTTGCTGATAAAAAAGTTTCTAATATAATGACGCCAAGGACAGAGGTATTTGCTCTTCCTTATTCTCAAAAGATAGATGTCGCCTCCCTTGATGTTATCGTCAAATCCGGTTATTCGCGTATTCCGGTTTATAAAAATAAACTGGATAATATTGTTGGTATTCTATATGTCAAAAAATTAATCGGTGATAAAAATAAAAATAAAAAAGTATTTCAAGCTTGTGAAAAAAAAGTTTTGTTTGTGGATGAGAATAAGGGTTTAGCTCAGGTTTTTGATTCTTTTTTGGAAACAAGAAATCACCTTTTTGTTGTAATGGATGAATTTAGCGTCCTTTCGGGCGTTGTAACCATTGAGGATGTATTAGAAGAAATTATTGGTTCGGAGATTATGGATGAAACGGATAAATATGAGGATTTGCGGAAACACGCTAAACAAAGGTTGAAAGGAAAGAAAAAGAGAGTTGTGGTATAATAAAAGCAAGACTAATGAATAAATAATTTTTGAAATTATGTTTAATACTACTTTGGATATTTTATATTTTGTTTTAGCTTGTTCTGCCGGGCTTCTAACCGTTGTTTTAATAATATTTTTCATATATCTTATTGGTGCTTTAAGTAAAATAAATAAAATAATGAAAGAGGTGATGGGGATTAGCAAGGTTATTGCCGGTATAAAAGATAAGATGGAACACGGAATGGGGCATTTGGGACTTATTGCTGATATGGTTGGAAAAATTGTGATGCATTTTATTGAGGGAAAAATAGAAGTAAAGAGAAAGAAGAAGTAGACAGTGGTTAATATACACTAAAAAATCCGAGGCGTTGACCTCGGATTTTTGTTGGCATATTTTTAAATTTTATTAATATAAAAAAACCGCCAGAGGTCTTGAAGACATGGCGGTTGCCACTCGGCCTATTGGACCGAGCAGCTGTCGACACTGCAGACGTCGTACGCCGGCGTGCGCGCGGCGCACTCCCTGAGGGCGAGTTGCATCGCGACGGTGCGGGCGCGATGGATGCCGACGCCCCAGGCGTAGGCCGAGGAGGCGGTACAGCGCCATATGTGTACCATCGGCGGCAGATCCTTCTTGCCGCCCTTCTCGGAATTGGCGAAACTCGGAAGGGTCGCGAACACGACGAGAACGAGGACGACAAGCAGACTACCCAGCATCTTTTTCATTGTTTCTCTCCTTTTTGCGGTATTCTTACTGTGGTTTAGGGTTAGGAGAAATATAGCACATTTTAAAAGATTTGTCAAGCGTTACGAGTCTTTTCAATAATCTAAACTGAACGCACCACCCAATTAGAAAAATATGGTCAAAACCATTAAAGTGGTGGATATGTCAAATAATTTAAAATTTTACGATTGGCAGAAGCTGGAATACTGGCTTAGAACAAA
>Ga0210057_1000272_pt1 | contig 88680 bp, 75 predicted proteins | sample CryGeyCG2114_010_2_FD_183968 | JGI IMG/M metagenome (GOLD analysis project Ga0210057, IMG submission 183968) | Groundwater microbial communities from aquifer - Crystal Geyser CG10_big_fil_rev_8/21/14_0.10 (SPAdes) (version 2) | ecosystem: Environmental > Aquatic > Deep subsurface > Groundwater ... | reverse complement strand
ACATCGAGGTGCCGAACCGCGCCGTCGCTATGGACGCTTGGGCGCGACTAGCCTGTTATCCCCGGAGTAGCTTTTATCCGATGAGCTTCCGCCGTCCTATATCGAACGGTCGGATCACTAAGTTCTACTTTCGTAACTGCGCGACTTGTTGGTCTTGCAGTAAAGCTGGCTTATGCCTTTACACTATCTCCCGGGTTTCCATCCCGGGATAGCCAACCTTTGTAAACGCCTCCGTTACTCTTTAGGCATTTGTGTTAACCTAATCCTTCGAGCTTGTACTTCATTGAATCATGAAGATATGGCCCGATGATTTGCGCGAATTTTTCCGCGCTTTCTGCCAGAATCATAATCTGGTAGCCTTCCGGCTGTTTCCTGAGTTTACTTTGCAAACCAAAATTGTCCTGCAAAGTTTTAATCAGTAATTCTACTTCTGCTTTGGTAAAGCTCTGGGTATTAATAATCCGAGCTTTATGTACTTTTGATTTTATCGAACCATCATCCATAAACCAAACCGCTAAACTCAAGGGCGTAAGCCACTTGTAAATCAGTTTAGGTACGATCTTTTTCTTCTGTTTATAGAATTGCTGTCCATAAAATCTCAAACTGCCATGCGCATAAGTATTGAACCAATATTTAGAAAACATTTTGTTATTAACAAGTTGTTCCTTAATCTGCGGTTTGGTTCTCACCCAATCTTTGAGTTCCGCATATAACCAATCAACATATGCTTTTTGAGAAAGTGCATGTTCGGTTTTTAATCGATAGGTACGGCCGTTATTACTTGTTTCCAAGTGGCCATCGCCCAAGATTGTGCCGACAATGATTTCACGCTGTCGCTTGGTTAGTTTGAGAGTTTGCTTATAGCTCTCCAATTCATTTGAATTCATATGATTTTTAATTAGGTCTCTAATCTGCTTAACGAGCGGAATGTTAAGTTTTTCCCGGTGACAACCGGGCGATTAAAGTCTTACAGTCTCCTGTAAGATCAGACTATATCATCTCCCATCAGGGAGGCAGCGTTTAGTCGTTGAGGGGTCAATTTCAATATGTTTGAAACGACTTCCCTGCTGATTATCTGGTGATAAAATATCTTGTTTCGCTGTTTCGCTTAGCCAAGCATGGCTAAACCGCAAAACTTAAACCAGAAGTTCCAGCATATAGCTGCTTTGCTGTTTGCATTCCTGCAAACAGGCCCCAAACAAAACCTAACGGAAAATGGTTTTGTCGGTTAAGGCATCCGCCCCAGACAAACTACCCACCAGATACTGTCCCTCATCCTGATTCAAGGATCGAGGTTAGAATTAAAAACATACAAGGGTGGTATCTCACTGTTGCCCGAAGGCTCCCACCTATTCTGAACATGCATGACCCTAATTCAATATCAAGCTATAGTAAAGCTTCACGGGGTCTTTTCGTCCAACTACGGTTAACGAGCATCTTTACTCGTCTTGTAATTTCGCCGAGTCCTTCGTTGAGACAGTATTCAAGTCGTTATGCCATTCGTGCAGGTCAATAATTAGTTGACAAGGAATTTCGCTTTGTAACCTCTTAATATTTCTATCAAGCACGGACTTTATCTTACCCTTGACGTTTTAAAACGTTTTAGAGTCTCAGTGTTAAGTCTCTGAGGATCAATTATTTTAATCCTGCGCGTTGCCCCCGTGTATTCAGGATTTTTACTTATCGAAAAAATTGACAAGTACCTGAATCTTTTGAGGATTTTCACGCATTTTACTGAGTATTTTGGACATTCTACAATTTTCATTGTAGATAGGCAACGAATTTTATTAAACGGTCCCAGTCCTTTTGCAGTCTATATTATAAACTGCAAAACCTTAGGACCGTTCAATTTGTTATTAGTTAATACTTATTAACTAGCATAATCATTTCTGTTATGCTCTTCATGTTTCCAATGAAGGTCGGACTATATCTTCTCACTTTGAGTCTGACATATAGTCTCTGAGGATTTAAGATTGGTACGTTTGCCTCCGCGATTCATTTTCTCACGAATCTTTATCACTTCGACAAACCCTTGCTTAGTAAGGTGTTTATTTTCTTTTATCAATTTGGCTGCTTTCACAAACAGAGAAAATTGATATTTCTTATTTTGAGACAAAAAATGATATTTCTGAAAGAAGGGAATAATATTATCCCAAATGGAATTAAAATTATTTACTTCATAGTAACAGACTCCATCAGTTCTCTGCCTTAACGTTCCGCATTCCAGATGTTTTTTGAATTGGGAAAGAATATATGATTCTTTTTGAGAAACATTGAAACAAAGTGAAATTTTCCAATTTTCTTTGTAATCGTCACGTTTTCTCACAACAATCATAAAACTTCCTTCTCCATCTGCAAAACCAGTTAAATAATTAGCTAGTTGCGGATTGATTTTATTTACATTAAGCATATTTTTTCTTATCTTTCCTGCTGATTGTCCCTATTACATAAATTTTTACTGCTTTCGACTAAAGCGAGTATTATGTACTTAACAGGAGTTTCCAGCAAATAGTCAGATTTTTTTACGTAACTACAACGCTACCACTAAGTGGTCATCCTAAAGCTTTTATAGTTACGGCCGGCGTTCATCCGCGCTTCAGTTCAGAGCTTCGTCCCGAAGGACTAACCCCTCCCCTTAACGTTCGGACACTGGCCAGGCATCACCCCCTATACATCCTCTTTCGAGTTAGCAGGGAGCTGTGTTTTTGGTAAACAGTCGCTTGAATGTCTTTAGCTGCGGCCCAGGTTGCCCTGGGCAGGCCTTATTCCGAAGTTACGGCCGCTGTTTTGCCTAGTTCCTTAACGAAGGTTCTCTCGTACACCTGAGGCTTCTCGCCTCGCCTACCTGTGTCGGTTTGCAGTACGGATACTCTAACCTTAGCCCTAGAGGTTTTTCTTGGAAGTCCATCAACTTGAATCGATTTGGCCCGAAAGCCTCATCTCTTGCCAACTTCGTTGAATTGTTGATCTGGATTTACCTGGATCATTCAACTCGGCCAGCAACGCGCATACCATAAACGCGCTCAAACATCAAAACTCCGTTACCCCATCGGAAAATTAGAGTAGTGCTGGAATATTAACCAGCTCATCCATCGGCTACGCCACCATTACAATGGCCTCGTCTTAGGACCGACTAACCCTGGGTCGATTTACGTTGCCCAGGAACCCTTAGGCTTTCGGTGGACGGGGTTTTTACCCGTCTTTGTGCTACTCATGCCAACATTCTCTCTTCCATTCGCTCCACCAAGTCTCACGGTTTGGCTTCGACGCTGAATGGAATGCTCCTCTACCACTGTACTAAAAGTACAGTCCGCAGCTTCGGTAATATGCTTGAGCCCCGTTAAATTTTCGGCGCGAGACAACTTGACTAGTGAGCTATTACGCTTTCTTTAAAGGATGGCTGCTTCTAAGCCAACCTCCTAGTTGTCGGAGTCGCGACACCACCTTTTACACTTAGCATATATTTAGGGACCTTAGCTTGCGATCTGGGCTGTTTCCCTTTTGACTCATGGACCTTAGCGCCCATAGTCTGACTCCCGAGCTTCACTTCTAGGTATTCGGAGTTTGGTTAAGGATGGTACCCGAAGGCCCACCCTCATTCAGTGCTCTACCCCCTAGATTCAGCGCTCGAGGCTAGCCCGAAAGCTATTTCGAGGAGAACCAGCTATTGCCGAGTTCGATTGGAATTTCACCGCTAGCCACAACTCATCCCAAGATGTTGCACAATCTATGGGTTCGGTCCTCCATCTGTCTTTCGACAAACTTCAACCTGGTCATGGCTAGATCACCCGGCTTCGGGTCTTGTGCGTGCGACGAACGGGCTATTAACCCTCGCTTTCACTATGGCTCCTCCCCATTACGGGATTAACCGGGCCACACACAACAAACTCGTTGGCTCATTCTTCAATAGGCACGCCGTCACCCCGCAAGGGGGCTCCGACTGCTTGTAAGTACATGGTTTCAGATACTATTTCATCGCCCTTCCGGGCTGCTTTTCACCTTTCCCTCACGGTACTAGTTCACTATCGATCTCAAGAAGTATTTAGTCTTAGGTCATAGTCGACCTGGCTTCCAACGGGATTTCACGTGTCCCGCCGTACTTAAGAAAATCACCATGGGCTATAAATTATTTTTGCTTACAGGGCTATCACCTTCTTCGGCCGAACTTTCCAGTTCGCTTCAACTAACAATTTACAATTTCCCATCCTGCCCAAACCAGATAGCAGACATGATTTCTTTCAACCCCATTCAAACATATGGATCTGGCTCCTTCCGCATCACTTGGTTCACCGAAGTGAACCTCATAATACCCAGTTTGATGGTTTAGACTCCTCCCTTTTCGCTCGCCACTACTCAGGGAATGGAGATATCTAATCAAGGTTGACAAACATCGTGTCAAACTTGAATAGATATCATTGCTTTCTTTCTTTTCCTCCGGCTACTAAGATGTTTCAGTTCACCGGGTTGTCCCCTCACTGGCTTATGTGTTCAGCCAGCGGGCATCCTGACTTCATCAGGATAGGTTCCCCCATTCGGAAATCCTCGGGTCAAAGGTTGGTTGTCACCTCACCGGGGCTTATCGCAGACTCCTACGTCCTTCATCGTCTTCTTGAGTCAAGGCATCCGCCATGTACTCTTACGAGATTTTCCCACATTTTTGCTTTTAACAAAAATGCAGATATTTCAGCTATTTAAATTACATATATAATGTCGTATATTATTCAATTTTCAACGTCCTTGCGACTTCTAATTCGCAATTTGCAGATTACTACACTCAACATTATGAGTAAATAATCTATAAACTGAGGACTAGAGATCAAGAAATGCTATTTTAATAAACAAAAAACCGCTTGTGAGCGGTCAGAAAGCACACAAAATAGGTTGCTTTAACCGCTTGTTGTATAATTATTAGTTAATTTGGCTTTCATCATAGCTTAGATAAATAAATTGTATTATCATTATACAGTATTCAAAAACTATGTCAAGTCTGGATATTTGATAAAAAATGTTTAATATTAGTAAATTATTTTTAGAAGAAAATACTAACTATTAAAAAGATTGGAATTATGAACAGTTTACTAGATTTTAAACATCCTCAAATAATCTTCTGCCACTTTCTTCCAACTAAATTCTTTAGCCCTTTCCGCTCCCTGCAGAATTAAGACTCTTTGTAATTCTTTGTCCAAAAGCACCTGTTCCAATGCCTGACTGATTTGTGTCGGATTATATGGATCAATTAAGATGGCAGAATCCTTCACTACTTCTGGCAAAGAAGAAGAGAAGCTACAAATTACTGGAGTGCCACAGGCCATGGCTTCTAGTGGTGGAAAGCCGAAGCCTTCATAGAAAGAAGGATAGGCCAAGACTTCCGCCAAATTATACAAAGCAACTTTGTCTTGATCCTCTATATATCCTGTCAAAATAATATCTGCCTGATATTTTGAATTCTTGATAGCCTGATAAATTTTTTCACTCTTCCATCCCCTGCCTCCGGCAATTACCAGTTTTACATCATCTGCATCTGGATGATTCTCTCGAAAATCATTATAGCCGACAATCAATCCTTCAATATTTTTTCTCGGTTCTACTGTACCAAGATGAAGAATGAATCTATCTGGTAAATTTAATTTATTTTTTACCTCCATCAACCTTGCATCTGTTTTTTCTATCACCTGATATTCATCATCAATCGCAGAAAGGATTACTTTGATTTTTTCTTCAGGAACATTACAGAGTTCAATCAAGTCTTGCTTGGTATTTTCAGAAATCGCTACAATCGTATCAAATTTTCTTACAAGTTTTTTGACATTGATTATGCTATGCCAAACATTCTGTCTCCAAGAAAAAAACTTGGGGTAGCGTAAAAAAGAAAGGTCATGGATTGTCAAAATATTTTTAGTTTTACTTTCCAAGGCAACAAAATTCAAATGAGGCATTAAAAAGAAATCCAGCTCTTGTTGAAATAGTTGGTTTGTCTTGGGCCAATTCAAAAGTTTGAGCAAAGCGTAGTTTAACAATTTATTGGGATAGCGACGACCAATCATCTGCACGTTCGGATAGTCAAACTTCGGCATAGTCTGGCTCAAATTTTTTGCCGAATTATAGAAAAGATAATATTGGTTTGATTCTGTTTGTTCTGCTTGTTGTTGATCTTGTTGATTTTCTTGTTCTAACTTGAAAATCGCGTGCAGTAAATGTAAAACATATTCGGCAACTCCGCTATACCTTACGTCCATCAAAGTTCTAATGTCGATTCCAATGCGCATGACAATTGTTTAGAGTAATTATAATTTTGAATATTCTTGCTGAATCAATTCCATCATTTCTCGCTTAAAACGTTGAACAGAAAATTGACTGGCATATTCACGAATTTCTTCAGGATCAAAATGTTTGTTTTCAAATTCTTTGACTGTAGTAATAATATCTTGTACAGTTTGCTCTTTGAAAAATAGCCCAGTCTTGTCTTGAATTACAGTCTCTTTTGCTCCGCCCCGCTCCCAAGCAATAACCGGTCGGCCAGAAGCCATGGCCTCAACCACAGTGATACCGAAATCTTCTTCTTGAGGATTGATAAAGGCGCGACAATTACCATAAAGCTTGGCACGTTCCTGATCACTCACTCTTCCCAAAAACTCAATCTTGGGGTGACCAGCCGCCAATGATTTCAAACGCTCTGCGTCCACTCCATCTCCAAAAATCTTCAAAGGCAAATCCAGTTGCTTGAAAGCTTCAATCACTACGTCAAAACGCTTGTATGGAACCAATCTTCCGCCCAGTAAAAAATAGTCACTAATTTCAGGACTGATACTAAAGCTATCAAATTCCACTGGAGGATAAATCACGACAGAATCACGACGATAATATTTTTGAATTCGCTTGGCAATGAATTTGGAATTGGCGATAAAAATATCCACACGATCAGCAGCCGCCTTGTCCCAATTACGGATATAGTTAAACATGAAAGCAATCACTTTTTTCAAATATTTGTTGTACGGCAATTCCTTTAAATAGGAATGGGTATCACTCCATAGATATCTGGTTGGGGTATGGCAATAGCAAATATGCAACGCGGCACTACTGGTAATCACACCCTTGGCAAAAGCGCTGGCATCAGAAATAATCAAATCATAGTCTGATAAATCAAAAAATTCCACAGCCACCGGCATGAATGGCATATACCACTTGTAATGCTTTACGCCACCGGGAAGTCTTTGAATTACAGAAGTTAAAATCTTTCTTGTTTTGAAATATTGATCCGCATTTTTTTCGTCATAAAGCAAAGTATAAATCGGGGCATCTGGGAACATATCCGCCAATGCCTTTAATACTTTCTCTGCGCCTCCATCTTGCGCTAAATGATCATGGATTAATGCTACTTTCATATTAATATATTTATCTACTCCGCGCTTCTTGATTTTAATACGGCAATCGGAGTTTTTAACAGGATAACAAAATCTTTCCATAAAGACCAGTTCTCAATATAATATACGTCTAATTTAACTTCATCTTCAAAATTTAAGTCAGAACGACCGGAAACCTGAGCCAAACCGGTAATCCCTGGTTTGATGGTTAATGCCTTTTTGTGATGACGTTGATATTTTTCCACTTCCTCTGGCAAATGCGGACGTGGTCCAACCAAACTCATCCGGCCAACAAAGACCAAGAAAAATTCCGGAAGTTCATCAATACTGAATCGACGGATAAACTTACCAACCTTGGTAATTCGGGGATCATCTTTAATCTTTACCATCGGACCATCTCCTCTGATATTTCTATCAGCCAATTCACTATAGCGCAAACTATCAGATTTCGGACGCATGGAACGAAACTTGAAATATCCAAATTTTCTTCCACCCTGACCAACCCGATATAATTTAGAACCATCATCTAACTTTGAAAAAAAGATTGGCCCCTTGCTATCAAGCTTGATTGCAATCACTGTAATTAACATGATTGGGCTGGTCAAGATAATCAAAATACTGGACACAATAAGATCCATAATTCTTTTCAAAATCCTGCCCCAACCATCTAACAAAGTCTTTTTAACTTCCACCACGGGGACACCGGCAATTTCATCAATTTCAACGCGCAAAACTTTTGTGTCCAACAAATCAGCCACATATTTAAAAGTAATATGACGTTCATCGGCAAAATCATACAAAGAAAGAACTTCAGCCTTGGTTAAATTTGGATCTCCTTGCAAAATTTCATCAACATCTTTAACCAACAAAGTTTCATCTAAACTACTTCGTGCTGCCGGACTGAAATCAGACAGATGTCTAACAACACGAAAACCATCTTCTTTGTGAATAGAAAAATACTTAATCAAATTATCAGTCGTGCGACTATTGCCAACCACCACAATATTTTTTACTCCAATTTCATGGCGGTAGAGCCAACGACGGACAAAGTTAATAATAATCCTGCCAATACTGATATAAATAATCGAAAGAATCCAGCCAGCCAAAACAATGAAACGAGAAGAAAATAAATCACGGAAAAAGAAAATGTAAATCACAATCAAAACCAATCCGGCCGAGCAACCAAGCACAACTTTGCGCAACTCATTACGTAAACGCAATTCTTTTTTGATTCGATACAATCCGGAAAAAATAAAAACAATAATCCAAGCAATGGCGATCACTAGAAGCACTTGCAAATAATCATAAAGAGGCAAGTCAAAAATAACCGGACGTAAATCTCTGGCCATTTCCGCAAAACGCAAAAAATAAGCTGACAGCCCGGCTAAAATAATCATCGCAAAATCTAAAGGCAACAAGACAGATGATAAAATAAGTTCTGTTTTTTTCATATCTATAAATTATAATAAACTTGGGGCAAGCTATAAGCCGGGTTCTGTACTTGTCCTTTTTTGACAAGCGATGATCATCTATCTGTTCCCACCATTGCTGATAGGATTTAGCGAGCCACTTTTCGTTTACCGCGAAAGCGGTAAGTTTGCTCTTGCTCCGAACAGGGTTTGCCACGCACATCCCATCACTGAGAGGCTCCGACCGTAGCCCGAAGACACCGATCGACTTTTCACCTTTCCCCGCCATAACGCGGGTAGTATTGTCTCTGTGGTACTTTCCCTAAGCTTGCGCTTGGTGGGCGTTACCCACTGTTCTTTTTTTGTGGAGCCCGGACTTTCCTCCCGGTGATTTTAAACAATTCTATATTGCACAAAACTGTTTAAAAGCCAGGTAATCATCCGCTTACCCCAAAATTATTAAAATCTATTTCAAATTACCAATCTACTCTTCTATGGATAACCTATCAGGAATTGATTAAAAAGTCAAGAGATTAAGGTTGTTTTTTTACTAACCTAAAGAAAAAAGCCACTATTTCCGTTAAGGATCGTAGCTTTTTTATTTGAAATCAACAAGATTTAAGATTAATGAAGAGAAAATAATAAAATGGGAAAGAAAATTTGCAGAACAACTAGTTGGATTATCAAGGCATAAAATCCGGCGACAAGATCATCAAGCATCACTGAATTTGGAGTATTCCAACCATCAATCTTCTTGATACCCAGAGGCTTCCAAATATCAAAAAGCCTGAACAGTGCAAATCCGGAAATCAACAATAGCCAAGAAAAATTTTGGAAAAAGAAAAACGGCAAACAAGCAATCATCATACCAATGAATTCATCAATCACAATCCATTGCTTGTCGTAGTCATGATCATCAACAACCTCTTTGATAAATCTCACCGCGAAACTGTAGACAATGATTAAGACTGTGCCCAAAACAACAAACTTCAAAATAAAATCATTTGGCAACACTCCCCAAAAAAAACTAAAAATAATTGCACTGACCAAACTGCCCCAAGTACCGGGCATTTTCGGAAGAGTTCCTGATCGGAACAGAGACAAAAACATCACCTTCATATATTCTCTCCAGTAAAATAATAATAAAATTCTCGTTGGTAGAACTCTTTTTCTAGAATAATATATTCTACACCCCTTTCTATTTTTTCAACAACTCTGTATATTTATAGTATTTTCTATATAGCACGGCATATTCATATCCACTATAATATGCTAAACCAAATGCGGCTAAGCCGAAGATAAAAGCAGCACCGATAAAACAATCTGAAATAATTCCCAGATCGCCAACCATCAAAGCCAACCAAAGCCAGCCCAACATGATCATTTGATAAATAGTTTTCCTCTTTGCCATTTTATTAGCAGCCACAACCAATCCTCGCTTTGCTAATTTAGTCTTCATCCGGTTGGTAATCACCTCTCGCAAAAAAAATGTCGCAAAGAAAACTATGAAAATATAATGGATACCTGCGAAAGAAAGCAGAAGATAAGAAATCCAAGTCAAAGACTTGTCTGCCAACGGATCCCATTTCTTTCCCCAATCGCTGACCACTTGCCAGTGTCTAGCAAAATAGCCATCCAAAGGATCGGTAAATGCTCCCAATAGAAATAAAACGAAAGTCCAAATATAATTTCCTGTAAAGAAAAAAATAACAATGCCAAGAGCAAAAACAAATCTGCTACCGGTTAAAATATTTGGAATGTTTTTTTTATTCCCCCACATAAACGTAGTCTCCTTCATTAATAAGTTATAAAAGGACTTAATTAAATAATAAACCATCTTAAAACAATTGCAGTTGATAGTCAAATCCCATATAATCTCTTTCTACCTATAAATCAATGTACCTTTTTGATATTCGTAAGATACCCGAACCCGCTAATTAACGGCGCAATAAGCATACTGAATAATAGTAAAAATAAAATATCTTTCCAAGTCCAACCAATCAGAAAATTGGTTAAAATCACAAAGCCGATGATATAATCGATTTGATCAAAAGGGAAAAATGATTTCCCACTAGCAACTCCCACACGTCGTTTGAAAAAACTTTCCAAAGTATCACCCAATAAAGCTCCTAGACCAGAGAGAAAACCAAATAACAAAAATTGTCCAAAAGAAAAAAAATCAATCCAAGAAACCAAGTTCAAATCATACAAAAAATATTGAATGATCGCGACAACCATGGCGCCAAAGATACCAACGATGAATCCTCGCCAAGTTTTGTGATCACCAAAAACTCTTTTGCCAAATAAGGTTGCATGTCCGTCTACCGGATAATTCAATCTTGATAAAATATTTGTTTTAGCAGCCAAAACCGGCAAGAGATTGGCAATAAAACATGGTAAAGTTAAATATAGAATAATCAAGTAATACATAATTTTATTTCTCTGAAATTCTAATCACTTCATCAAAATTATCTTCCTTACAAACTTTGTTCTTTCGCACAAATCCGCAAGATTCGCATTGATGAATAATTACAAATTCGCCATTCTTTGATTCCATATCAATCGGCTCCATCAACCCTCCACAATCTTCTTGTCGATCACCGGGATTAATGTCAACATGACGACTCCACAAACATTTTGGGCAATGATTCGTATAACCATTTCCAACAACGTGCTCTCCGCAATGACCGCAAGTGAAATCTTCTATTCTTTTTTGAAAAAGTTTTTCTTCTATCATATCTAGTGGACAATACTGGACTCGAACCAGTGACCTCTGCGATGTGAACGCAGCGCTCTAACCAGCTGAGCTAATTGTCCCCTTTATCCATGGCCTGGTTAGCCAAAGCATCTGCCTCTTTATTTTTCTCTCTTCTGACATGACCGAATTTTACCTTTTTGAACTTTAGAGTTTGATTATAGACTTTCACAAACCAAGGTTGCAAATCAACATTTCTCACCTTATACTCCCCCCGCATCTGTTTCACCACCAATTCACTATCCAACAAAAAATCTAATTCTGTTTCTTTGGCTTTTTCTCCAACCAACTTGGCGCATTTTTCAATGCCCGCCACTAAGGCCTGGTATTCTGCCTGGTTATTTGTAGTCTTACCAATATATTTGGAAATTTCAGCAAGCACTTCTCCTTTTTCATTTTTAATCACAACACCAATCCCGGCCGGACCAGGATTACCACGCGCTCCTCCGTCAGTATTGATAATCAATTTATTTGTCATATCTTTAAAACACTAGTCTTGATTTAATTTCATGTCAATTGCTCTTAATTGAATGGTTTTATTACCATTAAATTCATTCCATTCTAAATTATATGCTATATCAATCTTATCACCAATTTTTATGTTTTTCCATTTTTCAGATTGTCCAAAGGCAAGCGCCCAAAAACCGTTTAATCTAAACTTGATATGTTGAGAATCTGTTCCCATTGTCTGGATATCCTTAATGACAACACCATAGCTAGCCAAAACAGGAATTAAATTATCATTACCAAAAGGAGCAAAACGTAAAACATCATCAACCAATTCAGAATCAATTTCTTCAACTTTGACATCAGCTTCAATCTTCAAAATTGGAGTAAGATCCACACCGGCCAAGGCTTGTTTAGCCAAAGCTTTCATTGCGATGATAAACCCGGATAAATCTTTAACTGTAAATCCGGCTGCCATTTTGTGTCCACCATATTTTTCCAAATATTCAGCGCATTGTTCCAACGCACCGACGACACTAAATTGTTCAATGCTTCTGGCCGATCCTTTTAATTTCCCATCACTGTTTGAAATCACCAAAACCGGACGGGCATATTGTTCAGTCAAACGCCCAGCAACCAAGCCCATCACTCCTTCTGGCCATGGTTCGGGATTATCTTTTGGTTCAACACAAATCAAGAGCTGATCATCTTTCTGATCCGACTCAATCATGGTCTGACATTGTTCAACAATCTTTCCGGTGATGTCTTGCCTGGAAATATTTTGTTCTTGCAGTTTTTCAGCCAAGGCTTTGGCCTCTTTGGAATCGTTGGTGATTAACAATTCAAAAGCAGTATTGGCATGTTCCAAGCGACCGGCCACATTCAAACGTGGCGCTAATTGCCAACCAATATTCCACTCATTAACCTGATCCTTGATTCCGGCGATTCGAATCAATTCCACAATACCTGGACGCTTTCTTTTGTTTAACAATTCCAAACCACGTTGTACTAAAGCACGATTTTCTCCCCGCAAAGCAACGCAATCTGCGACCGTACCGATGGCCACAAGATCCAAAACTTTCTCTCTGATATTTTGCTTTGTTTGTTCTTCAACATTCGCTAATTCAATCAAAGCTGTGGCCAATTTGAAAGCAACACCAACTCCAGCCAAGTATTTGAACGGATAGGTTTCTTTTTCTAGAATCGGGTCAACAATCAAACAATTCGGCAAATCATTCTCATCGCTTGGCGCAGTATGATGATCAGTCACGACAACTTCCATGCCCAACTCTTGAGCCAAGGCAACTTCTTCCTTACTTCGAATACCATTATCAACAGTGATAATTAACTTAATATTATTTTCGGCAAGTTCTTTGATAATCTCTTTATTCATTCCATAGCCATGTTTGATTCTACTCGGGATCCAAACATCAACATCTGCTTTGAAAATCTGCAAAACCTCTTTCAGAACGGCAGAAGAAGTAATGCCGTCGGCGTCATAGTCTCCATAGATGGCGATTTTGTTACCGGCCTTGATATGCTTGATAATCAAATCGCAAATCGCTTGCATATTGCGAAACAAAAAAGGATCATGAAAAGCTTCCTCTGTTTGAGGATTAAAAAAAACATCAATTTCCGCCCTGGTTTCAATCCCGCGATTTTGCAATAATTGCAAAACCACGGAATGATATTCTGGAAATTGCTTTTGTAGATTTTGTTCAAATTTTGGATAATTTTGCCAACGCATATTATAAGAAAGCTAAACCGATCGTCATCACCACCATTGAGAACATTACAATCAAACTGACAATAATCCAAAGGATTTTAATTACTTTTTTTCTTTTCATTTTATTTTTTTAATAATTTTACAAAAGTATCACTAGGAATATCAACACTCCCCTTACCGGCAGCCATCATTTTCTTTTTTCCTTTTTTCTGTTTTTCCAAGAGTTTACGTTTACGACTAACATCGCCTCCATATAGTTTGGCGGTTACATCTTTACGCATTGCCGTAATTCTTTCTGAGGCAATCACACTCCCACCAATCGCTGCTTGCAATTTTATCACAAACATTTGACGAGGCAAAGTATCTTTCAAAATTTGCACAACTTCTTTGCCTTTACGAAAAGCTTCATCACGGTAAACAATGGTTGAAAGTGCTTCCACAGCTTCTTCTGCCACCCAAATATCCATCTTCACAACGTCAGCTGGACGATATGTAAAAAACTCATAGTTGATAGAAGCATATCCGGAAGAAGTGCTCTTAATCTTGTCATAGAAATCAGTGAGAACAGAATACATTGGAATCTCATAATGTAAAATCGCTCGATCATTTTCCAAATACTCGGTATTTTTGTAGATTCCTCGTTGTTCCTGCACAAAACCCATCACATTGCCAATATATTCTTTTGGAACAATTACATCTAACTTTACCCAGGGCTCTTCCACTCGTTCAATCTCTCCTTGATCTGGTAATTTTTGTGGACTGCGGATAATCATCATTTCATTCACGCCTTTTTTATAGACCTGATATGCCACACTCGGAACAGTCACAATTAAATCCAATCCATATTCACGACGCAATCTTTCTTGAAAAATTTCCAAATGCAACAATCCTAAAAATCCGCAACGAAAACCAGAGCCAAGCGCTTCTGATTGCTCTGGCTCATAAATCAAAGAGGCGTCATTTAATTTTAATTTTTCAATTGCTTGACGCAATTCACCAAATTCATTTCCTTCTTTTGGAAAAACTCCGGCAAAAACCATTGGCCTCACTTCATTATATCCTTTCAATGGCTCAACAAATTCTTTACCGCTGGTTACTGTATCACCAACACTACACTCCCCGACTTCTTTGAATCCGGTGATAATATATCCGATATCTCCAGTGTTTAATTCCTTGGTGGAAAAATAATCTGGATTAAAAATACCAACATCTAAGGCTTCGCTTTCCGCTTTGGTTGTCAACAACCTGATTTTATTGCCTTTCAAAATTTTTCCATCTATCACACGGACATAGGCAACAACTCCTTTATATTCATCGTAATTAGAATCAAAGATTAAAGCCCTAAGAGGAGCATCCTCTTTCCCTCTCGGTGCCGGGACGCGATCAATTACCGCACGTAGAATATCCTCTGTGCCTTGGCCGGTCTTCCCTGACGCCAAAATAATTTCGTCTTCTTCACAACCGAGCAAATTAATAATCTCGTTCTTAGTACGTTCAATATCTGCAGCCGGCAAATCAATCTTGTTAACAATTGGAATGATTTTCAAATCCTGTTCCATGGCCAAGTAGAGATTGGCCAAAGTTTGAGCTTGAATACCTTGAGTGGAGTCAACTAATAATAATGCTCCCTCCACGGCAGCCAAACTACGTGAGACTTCATATGTAAAATCAACGTGTCCGGGAGTATCAATTAAATTCAAAGTATAACCCTGATAGTTCATGGTTACCGGAGCCAACTTAATTGTGATTCCTCGCTCTCTTTCCAAATCCATCTTGTCCAAAACCTGTGCCTTCATCTTGCGAGGATCAATCGTACCGGTAAACTCTAATAAACGATCTGCTAAAGTAGACTTACCGTGATCAATATGGGCCAATACGGCAAAATTTCTAATTGTTTTTTTTGCTTCTTCTGTCATCGATGTTTTTTAAACATTTATTTATATGCGACAATCGCCTCTTGTGAATAACAAACGGCTTAATCTTTTCTAAAAAATTATATAAAGAATCCATTTTACTAATTCTGATTCTCCATACATCTCTATTATATTTAAATATTTTTTGATATATTTGTCCCTCTTTACCAATTTTAATTGGCGTTGGACATAAAATAAAATTTTTCTGGCACCAAATATAAAGCCAATCTATAATTTCTTTGTCATAACTATCTATTTTAAATCTAGCCCTCCCATCATAAACACCTATATTTGCTTCCGCATCTACATATCCCGCTATAAACGCCAATTGTGTATCCTCTCCACTATTAATCCAATTATAACAGTGTAAATCCTTTTTTAGTAAAAAGTCAAAAGTATCATTTAAAAAACAGTTAACATTAAAAGATTTCAACCCCTGGCTGCATGTTACGTGCCCATACTTACCGAACAATTTTTTTATAAGTCTAATCTGATTATTATCCGTTGTATTACACCTAATCACGGTGACTTTTGAATGGCTTGAAGTTTTATAAACATTTAAATCACCCAGCCTGAACCCGGAAATATAAGCTTTTTCATTATTATCTCCACTAAAATCTTTTTTTGTATATTTACTCTGTATAATAGATCTATTCAAAGGCTTCATGTTATATTCTTTGAGCCTATTTTGAATAGTGGCTGAGCTACAATTATAAATAAGTGCTATCTTATTGGTAGATCTTTTCTTGTTATAATAGAGGTTAATTAATTCCTCTTTTGAAATTTTTATCTTACCTCCCATATTTATATTATAACATAAAATACTATTAATGTGCAATGATACAAAAATATTATTTAGCACAAAATTAAACAAAAAAAGCATAGCTTAAATAGCTCGCTTCTTTTACCTAAATCCTAATGTTTTTCTAATTTAGTCAATTCAAATAACTATTCCGTGGCCAACTGCCCGCAAGCTGCATTAATATCCTGACCATGGCTGTCACGGACAGTCACTTTCAATCCTGCCCGCATTAAAATATTTTTGAAATTTCTGATTCTGGCCGAGGTACTTGGTGTAAATTTACCAGTCTGGTTGTAATTAATCAAATTCACCAAATAGAGTCTGTGATCATCCAAGAGACTTGCCAATTTCTCAGCATCAATTTCACTGTCATTCACGTCCTTCAACATAATATACTCAAACATAATTTGACGATTGGTGGTTTGGGCATAGTCTTTAATCACTCCCATCAATTCCTTCAAATTAGTACTCCGATGAACCGGCATTAATTCGGCACGTAATTTGTCATCAGCCGCGTGCAGAGAAAGTGCTAAATTAATTTGCAATCCGGAATTTTTCAATTTTTCTATCCCCGCTTTGATTCCGGCCGTAGAAATGGAAATCCTTCTAATTCCAAGATTAAAACATTTTGGATCATTGAAGGTTTTGATTGCGTCCAAGACATTATCAAGATTCAATAATGGCTCCCCCATTCCCATGAAAACAATGTTGTCTATTTTTTGATTCATCAGTTTTAATCTTCTGGCAAAAAACAAAACTTGCTCAAAAATTTCCTGAGCGGTTAAATTTCTTTTAAACCCCATTGCACCGGTTGCACAAAAAGCACAGCCCAATGAACAACCGACCTGACTCGAAACACAAACCGTATTCCGTCCATCGTAATTATTAATCAGAACAGTTTCAATGCGCAGGCCATCTTCCAAAACAATCATTGCCTTGGTACTGTTATTTGCTAAATGTTTTGTTTCTGCTTCAATTTCCAAAGAGCACTCTTTTGCCAAACTCTCTCTCAAGTCCTTAGGCAAAACTGTAGCTTGATCCCAATCAGTAATTAAATCCTGAAACAGCAAATGATTAATTTGCTGGAGACGGAACTTTGGCTGATCAGCCAAAATACTGTAAATCTTTTTGATATTCATAAATAATAGTTAAATCCTAAACAATCTTTTGGCATTTTCAGTAGTACACTCTTCTACCAACTCCATTGTAATCCCTTTTATCTCTGCCACTCGTTTGGCAACATACTTTACTAAAACAGGTTCATTACGTTTTCCTCGATATGGTTCCGGGGTCATGAAGGGACAATCGGTTTCAATCATAAATTTGTCATTTGGCACCTTTCTAATCAGATCATCCCATTGTTTACTGAAAGTAATCAACCCAGTGAATGAAATAATCAAACCAAGACTAAAATATTTCCAAGCCAAATCTTCATCTCCGGAAAAACAATGCATCACTCCCCAAGAACGATCCTTTGGCAATTGTTCGATATAGTCTGCTTTGAATTTGGTCAGCAAAGCCAACATATCATCGTGGGCATCACGACAATGCAGAATAACCGGCAGGTCCAAAGCAACGGCAAGCTTAAGCTGAGCCAACAACACTTTTTTCTGCTGTTCTTTGATCACTTGCATGTTTTTATGCAAATCTCTCCGGAAATAATCCAAACCAATCTCGCCGATCGCTACCACCTTTTTGAATTTTGCCAATTGCTGGTAGATATCTACATTAAACTCTTCTGCGGAAACAGTCAACTCCTTGCCATCATACTTTTCAATCACATCTTCTAAATTGGTCGGATGCAAACCAACTGCCACATTCACACCTCGTTGATACTTATTGGCAATCTCTAGAGCTTTTTTTGATGACTTGTAATTCGCACTGGCAATAATCATCTGAACATCTTCATCTAAAGCACGCTTAATCACCTCGTCAACATCGTCGCGATAGGCATTAAAATTCAAATGAGAATGAGTATCAATATACATATGATTATTTCATGATTGAATTCAATTGTTCAATCAACCCCGGCATGATCGGTTCTAAGACGGCATTGAATTTCATTAAAAATGGAACTATCTTTGATCCGGAAACTGCCTGATCAAACCAGTTGCCAACAATCGCATACTTACCGATGATATGAATCAAGATACTTAAAACCAAACCTCCTTCAAAAAATCCCAAGACGGCTCCGGCTAAACGATTAATGGTCTTCAAAAAAGGAATAATGGTCAGGAAATGAAATGCCTTGTCGAGTAAAATAAAGATCAAGCCAACCAAGCGATTAACAATGATAAAAAGAATAATAAAGCTAAGGATCTTGCCCAATCCCTCATGTCCCATGAAAATGTTTTGTGCAAAATCATATACAACCAAATGGTACTTTCCAGCCGCCCAGGCACCAATTAAAATTCCGGCTAATGAACCCAGTGTTTTAATTAAACCAAAAAATAAACCGTAAAAAACAAATCCGGCCAAAAATAGTAATAGGATCACATCTAAAATTATCATAATTAATTAATTATCAAATAATTATCAAAAAATAAAATAAAAATTATTCAGTCAAACGAGGAAATAAAATCTCCCCTTTTTTAATCTGCTTCTCACTGAATTGCTCCACAATCTTTTTTGATACTTCTGGTAAAAATGCTGCAAGCAACTTCCCAATATCCAGAATATCTTGAGCAATCGGTTGCAGACAATTTTTAATATCTTCAACATTCTCCATTTTCCAAGGACGAGCATTACTCATTGCTTCATCTGCCCGACGAATCACTAACCACAGTTCTGCCAAAGCCTCATTGAACAAAAACTTTTTCATGCGACTATCAATTTTGTCCAACAAAGAAGCGTTTGTTTTTTTATTCAACTCCAACTCAATATTATTCTTTTCCAAAAGATTGGAAACTCTGGCTACCAAATTTCCCAAGCCATTTGCCAAATCGGCAGTATAGCGAGCAGAAAACTTTTCCATAGTAAAATCAGAATCTTCAAACGGATTAATTTCTGCCAAAAGATAATAACGAACCGCACTGGTTCCATATTTTTCTACCAAGTCAATCGGATTAACTACATTGCCGAGACTCTTACTCATCTTTTGACCGTCAGCAGTAATAAAACCATCGACTAAAACCCGAGTTGAATTTGGCAAACTGGCGGACATTAACATTGCTTGCCACATTGAAGTTTGTTGACGCAGGTTATCCTTACCGCAAATTTGCATGCCCGGCCAAAATTCAGAATAGTTTTTTCCTTCTGGCCAACCCAAACAAGAGATATAATTAATCAAAGCATCAAACCAAACATACATAACATGCTCTTCATCTCCCGGTACTTCCACGCCCCAAGGCATTTTTGATTTTAACCGAGAAATACTGAAATCTTGTAATCCCCTTTCCACAAATCTTTTAATTTCATTAAACTTGGAATCAGGCGTCACAAAAGACTGATTCTGTTTGTAGAAAGATAATAATTTTTCACCATATTTTGAAAAACGAAAGAAATAATTTTCTTCATTAATTTCCTCCAACTCCAAATTGGGATGATCAACGCATTTTCCATTAACCAATTCATGCTCGGTCTTTTCTAATTCGCAACCAACACAATATTTAACCTGATAGTTCTTTTTGTAAATATCTCCATTATCAAAACATGCCTTCCAAAACTTTTGTGCTGCAACAATGTGTTGCGGATCAGTGGTGCGGATAAAATTGTCATAGCTTAAATCCAAAGACAATTTCAGCTTCTCAAATTTGCTTGCCATTTGGTCACAATATTCCTGCGGTTCAATCTTTTGTTCTTGAGCCTTGCGATATATTTTTAAGCCATGCTCATCTACACCGGTATTAAAAAATACCTCATCACCAATCAACCGATGCCAACGAGCAATGGCGTCAGCCCGGACGATTTCCAAGGCAAAACCGATATGCGGATCGGCGTTGACGTAAGGAAGGGTTGTGGTGATGTAAAAATTTTTAGACATATACGATATAAAGTAATACAAAACAATATAAAGCAATACAAAGAAAAATAAACTCGTTTTTGATCCGTTGACAAATCTATTAATTTATGATCAAAAATAAATAATTCTTTGAAAACTATTTAACTATACTATAAACTATCTTGGGAGAAAAAGCAATGAATAAGCGTAGAAAAATCGCTATTTTGGGAATACTTATGTTACTTTTTATTGGCACGATGATTATGCTCTTCATCCAAATGGATGAACGAGAGAAAAAATTCCAAGAAATGAAGAGCAAAATCAATTTAATTGATTCAACAATTGAATCTGCCACTACAGCGAAAGAAGAACTTCAGCTCATTAACAAAGAAGTTTGGGAAAGAATAAACAGACCCATTAAAACCATTTCCTCTGTCAAACATTCCAAGCTCATTATTTTCATTAGTAATGATTTTGGAGAAGGTTCTGCTCTGGTCAGTATTATGGATTTGAATGATGTCGAGGCGGGTATGGATTTATCAGAGTTTCATCCTCAATTTAAAGAATATAATTTCAATAAAATTAAAGATGTTGAGACTTTTAAAATCAACAGAAAATCAATCAATGCTTTACAAAAATTCCTAAAGAAAAAAGCTGTATTAATTTACAAAGCAGATATCTTGGGAGAGTACACTTACATCATTAATATAGTTGAATAAAACTATATAGAAAAATTCTATAAAAAAATAGTCAAACATTTCTGTTTGGCTATTTTATTTTTACAGACTACGATAACCGGTCCCTTCTCTCTTTCAGATACTTGGTCCACTCTTCTGTCACCTCCACAAAAATCTTGAATGGAGCTTCAATGATAAAATCAAGAATAAATACAAAAATATTAATCTTGGAAAATCTAGTACTCAGCCATTTCCCAGTGCTGATAATTGGAATATAGAATAACTGAGCAATCCAAGCTAAAATATTTTCCTTGGCTTCCACCACAAAGAGATATCTCGCTCCCCGCCTGATGCGAATCGCAAAGAAACTAGCAAAGGCCAAGAAGAACAAGAAAATAATCATACTCACCCAATTGAAACCAATTACATCTAGAGCACCGACAATCAAACCAAAAGAAATAAAGAAAGTAATTACATACAAGATCGTAAATACAGCATGAGTGACCGTACTACGCTTACCTGGCTTTTTCAAAATAATCGGCTTGGTTCGCTTTTCTTCCTCAAACATAATTTCTTCTATCCCACCAACAATCTTTCCAGTGTTATTATCATCTGGTAATTTTGTCATTCCGACTGACAAGAATAATAGCAAAGCTGGGAAACCAATATTGATGATTAAAGAAAAGGTGCTCGGTTCCTGACCAAGCAATTTTGTTAATGGCATTTCCAAGGCAAAAACCAAGACTGATTTGGTGATAAAAATATAAATAATGCTTCGGATTGCACTACGCCATAACTTTGACTTTGCCTCTCGATAGCGTTGAGCACAGGCCTTTTTAATCTGTCTTGAAAAAGCTTTTGGATCCTCACTTAAATCTTGGTAAACTCTTTTAGGATCCTCATTAATTACATCTTGTAAGATAGTATAATAAACAGTATATTTATGAACAATTTTATCCAATTGCGGACGCAAAGGATGATTGATTTGTTCGTTGATTGCAAACTTCAAGTCATTAATGTTTTCGGCAATCTTAATAATTTCAGGATCATTGGAAGTGAGCCATTGATTATAATAATATTTTAATAAAATATAACTCAAAACATCATTATCATTTAAGTTTAAAAAGTTCCGATAAATACTTAGATAAATTTGGATTGATAAATCTTTTTCATATGGCAAATCATTCGGCAGAGTAAGGTCTTGATTCAAGACTTCATACATGTGGTTGACAATCAAGTCTGTTGCCTGATTTTTATTCAGATTCTCTTCAATCTCGCTGGCCGCCATGCCAATAATCCAATTCGTAACCGCAGACTTACCCTCAGATTCAGATCCTTTTTTACTAAACATGTTGTCATTGCCAACATGATTCAAACTATGATCTTTTAATTTCAAATAACGATCAATAATGTCGGCAATCTCTTCAATCTTACTTTCCGGCAAAGTATTGTTTCCAATATATCCGGCACGGATCAACTCAACCAAGAGGTGCTGAGAAATTTTTTCAGGATCCTCCTCTCGATTTCCGGTAAATGAGCCTTGCAAAACAATCTTCCTTTTCAAAATTCTAGAGATTGCTTCTTTGCGTAATAAATATTCTTCTTTGTAGTCAACTGAATTACGAATTTTTTCATAGTAAAATGCCATCTTTGAAATCAAATCAGATACAACAATCTTAGGAACATCATCACTGATTTCCGGCTTGGTTTGATCACGATAAATAGCCTGAAAAATACGCTTGCCACCAGTGGTGACGGTCATTGCTTTTTCAGAAGTAATTGCTGAGAGTCTTGGGCTAGGCATATGATCAGAATATTATAAGTAAATATCGATAAAGAAATGCTTTTCTCCTTTATCTCTCTTTTCTTTATCATATCATTAAGCGGGCGAACGGGTCAATTTATACTATCTGCCAATTTTCTCCTACCTTTTTTAAACTCCCACTGACGGAAAATCCAGAAGCCTTTGGATGTCCTCCTCCCCCCAACTTTCTGGCCAAAGCGGACACATCTATATTTTGTTGATTAGTACGTAAACTGCCCATCACCAATCCGGACGTTGATTCTCTTAATAAAACAACAGCTTTAACATCCTGAAGATTACTTAGAAACCCTGAGACTCCCTCAATATCGTCTTCAGTTGCCTCATGTTCTGAAAAATCATCAATGGTTAGAATGGAAAAGGCAATATTATATTTTTTATTAATCTGTAATCTGGACATGGCCAATCCCCATAATTTCATAACACTCAAACGTTTATTATACCAAATATGTTCAATTATTTTTGGGAGTTTTGCGCCCTTGCGCATCATTTCCGAGGCAATCGAGATTGTTTCCTGAGAAGTAGTTGGATAGAAAAAATTACCAGTGTCAGTTACTAATCCAGTTAACAAGCACAGCGCCAAAGTTGAACTGATTTCCACTTCGTTGACTTGCAAGAAAAAATATAATTGTTCAGTAGTGGAAGCACGTTCCGGGCTTCTTAATTCCAAATCAGCATAGTCGTCCATTTTAGGATGATGGTCAAACTCAATATAAAATTGATTCGGCTGACGATGCTTAATCTCTTTTTGCAATCTGGTTCTCGGCAAACTTCCACAATCCAGACTAATGATTAAATCATATTTTTCAAAATCATCAATTTCATTTTTCACTTTCTCAATTTTTGGTAAAAAAGAAAAAGCTTGACCAGGCAAGCTTGCGCAATATGCTAAATAATTTTTTTGTAGGCTCTCCACTAGCTCAATCATGGCGCAAAGTGATGACAAGGCATCACCATCGGGATTAAAATGAGTAATCAGTAAAATATTTTCAGCTGCTTTGATTTTCTGAAATGCTGTTTGAAATTTTTCTTTTTCCATCACCGTCTTTTAATACTGATCCAATTCTGCTGCCTCTTTAAAAACTTCTTCCAATTCCGCAGCTTTCTTTTCCGTCGGGTCAATCAACCAATGGAGGCGTGGGATCATTTTTAATTTCAACTTTTTTTTCAATTCTCCAGAAAAATGTTTGGAGTGTTTGCGCAATTCCTGTAAGGCTGTTCCGTAAACATTGTCAGGCAAAACTGAAATGGCAACTCTAGCATAGCGCAAATCAGGACTGCATTCTACATAGCTGATGGTAATCAAAGCGCCATTCATGCCGATTTCTCGATTGATTAATTCTGCCAATTCAACATGTAAAAGTTGATTAATTTGTTCGATTCTTGCCATATTAACTTACCTTCTTGTAAATTTTTTCTTCTTGATAGATACATAAAATATCACCTTCTTTGATAATCGGTCTGCCTTCATAGCTCATTCCGCATTCAGCATCGGCTCCGGCAGTTGTTACTTCTTCTTTACCAATCTTAATTGCACCAATTTTGCCCTCATCAATAATTTCTCCTTCTCGTTTGATTTCAGCAAAACTATTATGTTCCACTCTGCCTTCCAAAACTTTTCCGCCAATAATTTGTGACTTCTTTTCAGTTCTGAAAATTGCCAAAACTTTCAATCTGCCCAAATCAACACGTTTAATCTCTGGTTTTACCAATTCCTGAATCTGCGCTTTGAGATCATTGATTAATTCGTAAATAATTTTGTAAATCTTCAATTGCACTTTACTTTCACGTGCCAATTCCTGAGCTTGCGGAGAAATAGTTACATTGAATCCGATCAATTGCGCATTATTTGCTTCTGCCTTAGTAATATCACCTTCAGTAATATTTCCCAATCCTCTATTAATAATTCTGATCTTTACACCATGGGTATCAATTTTGGAAAATGAGCTTTCAATTGCCTCTCCGCTCCCAAGTGTATCACTCTTGATCAATAGATTAATAGAATCCTCGGAATTATCACTCTCCTCAACACAAGATTGAGTAATTTGTGATCGCAATACACTGGCCTTCATTTTTCTAATCTTGGTTTTAATTCCATCTCCCACTTCAATAATATCGCCGACCTCTGGAGCGATTTTCAAACCAATGATTTTGATCGGCATGGAAGGTCCGGCAGAATCAACTAACTCTCCTTTGTAATTTTTTAAATTGCGTGCCTTACCGTAGCACATATTATTACAAACCAAATTATCACCAACATGCAAGGTGCCGTTCTGAATCAAGATTGTTGCCACAACACCGGCGCTCTTGTCGACATTTGATTCAACCACTGTACCGATTGCGTCCATATTTGGGTTTGCTCGCAAATTTTCTTCATTCAAATCAGCTGTGAGTAACAACACATCCAAGAGATCATCTATTCCAGTGCCATCTTTAGCAGAGACAGGAACACAAACCACTTTTCCACCCCAATCTTCCGGCGTGATATTTAATTGGTTTGCTAATTCTTGTTTAACTTTTTCAATATTTGCTTCCGGCTTGTCAATTTTGTTAATTGCAACGATAAAGGGAACCTTGGCAGCCTCAATAATTCGATAGGCTTCAACAGTTTGCGGTTTCACACCATCATCTGCTGCCACCACTAGGATTGCAATATCTGCCACCTTGGCACCACGATTACGCATTGCTGTAAAAGCTTCATGCCCGGGAGTATCGATAAAAGTGAGCAAACGATCATGTCTGGTAACTTGATACGCTCCGATCTGCTGAGTAATGCCTCCGGCTTCGCCAGCCACAACATTGGTTGTTCTGATACTATCCAATAATTTAGTTTTACCATGATCAACATGTCCCATCACCACAATGATTGGAGCACGAGAACATAGATCATTTTCTTTTTGCCCGGAAATCACATCTTTAATGCGACTATCCGCATTAACCAAGTCTCCTTGCAGTGCATCGTCAAGATGAACATCCAATCCAAGATCTTCACCAATGACCGCTGCTGTATCAAAATCAATCTTTTCGTTTAACGAGGTAAAGATGCCATTTTTCATTAATTCTGCCAAAATATTTTTAACACTCACGCCCGACAATTCTGATAATTCTCTGACAGTAACCAATTGAGGAATGTTAATCACTTTTTTTTCACCAGACATTTCAGCAGCCACTGCTTCTTCCTGTTTTTTCTCACGCTCTTGTCTAGCTAGTTTTCTGGAAAAAGCCGGCCAAGCGCTGATAATCTTCTTGGCAGTCGGCTTGTCTACCTTAATTGCTTTTTGACCAATATCAAAACCCATCTGCGGGAGATAATCGCGCAGTTCTTGGGGAGTAATTCGTAATATTCTAGCTAGTTCGGTAATATTCATATAATCGTTTAAAAACAAGGAAAATTAGATGGTCTTTTAAAGCTTAATTATTGCTTAATACAAAGTAAATAAAAACACTGAAGATATACAGTGATTAGTTTTATTTAATATTACAACAATCTTTTCAGAAAGTCAATTATAATAAAGAAAAAAGCCCCAACAACCATGGGGCTTTACAATTTAATTGTTTAAGATTTTACAGCTTTCATCAAAAAAACATACCAATCAGTGCCCGTCCACTTACGATCATAATCATTCATCCAAAGCAACATTGAACCGCAACGCCTACTAATCGCCGGAACAGCAAGAGAAGAAAATTCGTCTTTTGGTTTAAGTTTAGAACCAAAAGCAATTAATCCATGTTCAAATTTAATGCCAATTTTCAACAAGCCTTCAATCGTACCAAGAAAAGCATTTGGATAATTATCTTCAATCTCTTTTTTAAGACAGGTTAAAACATCTGCTGTTGTAAAAGAATCAACTCCTTTGTTTTTCGGAAGATAAATATTAACATCAAATTTCATTAATCCATCAATTGAATCTAACGGAAAATTCAAGTCATTAATATCTTCATCATATTCAGAAACAAAATGTTCCCCCTTTTTAACCATCGCATCGGCAAGCTCAGTGATTTTCTTACGATAATCAACTTTAATTTTCATTTTTTTAACCAACACCAATTCCATGATGTTCCCCCTTGTGATTTATTAAACAATTTTTAATATGTACTATAATCATCTAGCATAAAACCAAAGTTGGAGAATGTCAATACCCTAAACAACCAACATCGCATCTCCATAACTATAAAATCGATACTTATTTTGAATCGCTTCTAGGTATGCTTTTTTAATATTTTCTTTTCCGGCCAAGGCACTGACCAGCATTAAAAGAGTTGATTTTGGCAAATGAAAATTAGTAATCAAAGCCTCAACAATCTTGAATTCATATCCGGGATAAATAAAAATATCCACCCATTCAACAAAATCATTTTTTAAATCATTCTTCTGCCAAACCGCTTCCAAACTACGACAACTGGTTGTCCCGACAGCAATAATTTTCTTTCCCCGATTTTTTGCTTGTTGAATTATGCTAATTGTCTCCTTGCTTACCTCCACCCACTCGGAATGCATTTGATGATCATGAATCTCATCTGTCTTGACCGGCAAGAAAGTTCCCAAACCGACATGGAGAGTAATATACTGGATAATAATTCCCTTGTCTTTTATTTTTTCTAACAACTCTTTTGTAAAATGAAATCCGGCTGTCGGGGCGGCCACTGAACCTAGCTGATCATTATTTGCATAGACCGTTTGATAGTCTTGCTGGTCATCACCAGTCAATTCTTTTTTAATATATGGCGGTAAAGGCACTTGACCAATTTCCTGAATCGCGTTCATAAAAGCCTGCCCGGTCTGATTAAACTCCACTTGCCAGAGTTGGTTCGATCCATCGGAATGATTCGCAATAATTACTGCTGACAAATCATTATCAAAATCAATCATCATCTTGGGACGCACCTTCCCCCGAATCAAACATTCCCAAATCTCTGAATTATTATTTTCGTGATCATTAATAGCTGACATTCTCTTAGACAAAAATATTTCTACCTCGCCTCCACTCTCCTTGCGACCGATTAAGCGAGCCGGAATCACTTTGGAATTATTCAAGACTAAAACATCACCCGCACTAAGATAATCAACGATCTCAAAAAAATGTTGATGTTTGATTTCTTCAGTTTTTTTCTCCAAAACTAAGAGCCGCGAATGATCACGCGGCTTCATGGGAGCTTGAGCAATCAGCTCATTTGGTAAATTGTAATCAAATTCTGATAGTTTCATTTTTTTACTCTACCGTTATACAACCCGCTTACGACCAAGGTGACGATATCCCAAATCAGTCACCAACCGACCACGCGCACTGCGATCCAAAAAACCAAGACGCATCAAATATGGTTCATATACTTCTTCAATCGTCGCAAGATCTTCTCCGCTGGCTGCAGCAATCGTCCCCAAACCAACCGGACCACCGTTGAACTTGTCGATAATCACTTCTAAAACCCGACGATCAATCGCGTCCAATCCGACCATGTCAATTTCCAACATGTCCAAAGCAAGCTGACAATTCGGAGTATCAATTTGTCCATTATTTTTCACTTCGCAATAATCACGTACCCGCTTTAACAAACGATTGGCAATGCGCGGAGTTTTGCGAGCACGACGGGCAATCTCCATAGCAGATTCTTGATTCAAATCCAAACCAAGAATTTTACTGCTTCTTGCCAAAATCTGTTCCAAATGTTGATCTTCATAAAAATCAAGATGATAGACCATACCGAAACGATCACGTAAAGGAGAAGACAGCAAGCTGATTTTTGTTGTTGCGCCAATAATCGTAAAACGAGATAAATCAATTCGCAAAGTTTTAGCTGATGGCCCCTTACCAATCACAATATCCAACTTGTAATCTTCCATCGCCGGATATAATACCTCTTCAATGTTTTTGTTGAGTCGATGGATTTCATCGATGAACAAAATATCACCATCTTCTAAATTGGTTAAGATTGCCGCCAAGTCCCCGGCCTTTTCAATCACCGGGCCAGAAGTTACCCGGATCTTTGACCCAAGTTCATTTGCAATAATATGCGCCAAAGTGGTTTTTCCCAAACCAGGGGCACCATAGAGCATCACATGTTCAATCGGCTCACCTCGTCTCTTGGCAGCTTCCATTAAAATCTGCAAATTGGCACGCACTTTTTCCTGACCAATATATTCATCTAAAGATTTTGGACGCAAAGTGATTTCCAGCTCCTGCTCTTCACTCATTAAATTTGTAGAAGTGATACTCATATTAATATCTGTTAATTAAAAATAGAAGATCCAATAAAGCAAAGCCATGATTGCATAACTAACTAACAAGAACCATTTGTTTGACCAGACGATACCATCAAAATAAAATTTTGAGATTGGCCAAAAAATTCTTGTGGCCAATGTCGCCTTGCTACTATGTGTAAAAATATCCACAAAGATGTGTAAACCCCAACCGGTCCAAGCAATCATGATCCAAGTCGGTGCCAACAAATATAGAGCCGCAAACACTACACCCCAAATAATAAAACTATGCGTGATGTTATAAATTACAAAAACGAACTTTGGAAAATAATCTTTGGGCATTCTTTTGAAAAATAAAATCTTTTTCAAAAAACTCATTTTACTTACACCGATGAAGGCTAAAATATCTGGTAAAACTCCAAAGGCGATGGCGAGCCAACGTTGACTCATTGGCATTTCCTGATAGACCAAATTATTTAACAAAATATGTGAAATCATGTCCATATTATTTTCTCTTGATTTTTTTACGTTAATTTCCGAATTAATAAGTTTTGGTTTCAAAAATAATCAGACAATTTCAAATACATACAGCCTCTTCAGCTTTTGATAACCATGAATATATCCTAACCCAATTCAGGCAAAAAGTCCATGCTCATTTTCCGGTTATTTTTTCTAAATCTTAGTAAAAATCAAAAAACTATTGACTTTCAGACTCTCTTATGATAAGGTTTTGATATTAATAAAGGAGCGACTTGATTTAAATGGTGTTTAGTTTACTGCTTGTTCGTTATGCCTAGACTTGAAAGGTGATCCTCCCTCCTTGATCATCTCTTATTTCAAGGCTAACAACAAGTGGTAAATTGAATGCCATTTTTTATTTTCAAAAACCGCACTAAGCGGTTTTAATTTTTATAATTTTATTCATCTCTTCAATTATATCCTCGCATCTTTAATTTTCTCATAATTTTCACTACCTCAATTTTCGTACTTCTTGTTTGAATAACTTACCACGCTCTTTGTAGTTTTTAAACATCCCAAAGCTAGCACAACCTGGTGACAACAACACCGCCTCTCCTGGCAAGGCCTGACGACTTGCCATTTTTACTGCCGATGAAATATTTTTAAAAATTTTCATTTGTTTCTCAGGATATTTAATCGCTTGCAGCTCTTTCATAATTCTTTCGGTTGCCAAACCGTCAAGCAAGGCAACAAACTTCACTCGCTGTTTAATTTCTTTAGCAAACTTTTTGAAATCAGCTCCTTTGTCGGCTCCCCCAGCCAAAAGAATGATCGGACAGGCAAAAGCTCGCAAAGCGATGATTGCTGATTCAGGAGTGGTAGCAAAGCTGTCATTATAGTATTTAGTTTTCTTTAATTCACGCACCGGCTCAATCCGATGTTCCAATCCCTTGAATTTTCCAACCGCCTTTACTACGATCTCTTTTTTAATCCCGACCAATTGAGCAACCTCAAATGCTGCTGCAATATTTTCACGATTATGCTCGCCAACCAGTCCTGACAACAGATCTGATTTGGCAAAGTAAATTATTTTAGATGTTTTTATTTTTTTAAACTTTGTTTTCAACTTTTCATTTACAACCAAGATTCCGTCTCTTCCTTGAAATTTAAAAATATTCAATTTGGCATACCAATAGCCAACCAAGTTTTTGTGATAATTTGGATTATTAGGATCAGCCGGAGCAAGATGTTCTTTAAAAAAGTTTGTAAATACCGCGATGCGTGGACTATGAATAAGATCTTCCAATTGAAAACTGGATAACTCTAAAACAATCCAATCATTTTTTTCGATTCTTGCAAGAAATTCAAAAGGAGCAACACCAATATTACCTCCCAGCCAAACGGTTTTTTCTCCCGCCCTTAAAATATCAGCAATTAAACTGGCGGTAGTGCCTTTCCCCTTGGTGCCAGTCACACCAATAATATTAGTTGAGGAGCAATTGGCAAAAAACAAATTCATTGCACTGGTAATTTGCGCTCCAGCTTTCTGGGCGATTAACAAATTTTTATTAAACAACGGAAAACCTGGAGAACGCACAATTAAATCGAATTCAGACAAAGCGTGATCATAGTTTTTCCCCAAAATCCAATCAATGTTTTTATATTTTTTAAACTCTGTTAATTTATCCTCCAAATCCTTCTTGTTACGCGCATCGCAAATTACCAAAGAACATTGAATCTTCTTTGATAGCAGATACTTAACCAGCCAATAATTTTCAATCCCCAACCCCAAAATGGCTATTTTTTTATTTTGTAATTCTTGCATAATGATTATCTTTTTATTTTACTTTCTCCATTTCTTCCCAATTATCTCCCTGCTTTACATCAACGATGATCGGCACTTTTAATTTAATAATATTTTCCATAATTTCCTTGATTTGGTTTACAAATTCAGAGATCAAGTCTTCCTCCACTTCAAACAACAATTCGTCATGTACTTGCAACAGCATTTTTGCGCGATCCTGATATTCTTTTTCCAACAAATTATGAACCTTAATCATTCCCACCTTAATCATATCAGCTGCCGCTCCCTGCAAAGGAGTGTTTACGGCCATTCTTTCAGCTTGTTTGCGAATCATGACCATGGAAGAATTAATATCAGACAAATAGCGACGACGATTAAACAAAGTCTCAACATAGCCGTTTTCTTTGGCGGATTGAATTGTATCTTCAATATATTTTTTTACACCGCTGTAGACTTGAAAATACTTTTCAATAAAATCCTTGGCTTCCAGAAAGGAAATTCCGGCAGACTCAGACAAGCCATGCGGACCTTGTCCGTAAATTACACCGAAATTAATCGCTTTAGCAGCACGACGCATTTGTTTTGTGACCTGATCTAATTCCACGCCATTGATTTGTGCCGCAGTGGCGGTATGAATATCCTGATTTTCAATAAAAGCCTTAATCATTTTAGGATCGCCGGACAAATGGGCAGCCAAACGCAATTCAATTTGAGAATAATCAAAGGCTAATAATTTTTTACCAGCGGGAACGATAAAACTTCTGCGGATTCTTGAGCCAAGCTCGGTCCGAGTTGGAATATTTTGCAAATTAGGATCGCTGGATGACAGTCGTCCAGTAGCAGCTACTGTTTGATTATAACTGGTATGCACTCGCCCAGTCACTTTATTCACCAATTTAGGTAGAGCCTTCACATAGGTGGTACTCAACTTATTTAATTCACGATACTCTAAAATCAAATCAACAATTTCATGCCTGCCCTTTAGTTTATCCAACTCGGACGCTCCGGTAGAAAATCCAGTCTTGGTACGGCCGATTCCTTCAGTGGAGATTTTTAATTTGTTAAACAAAATATCACGCAATTGCTGGACCGAATTAACATTAAAATCACTACCGGCAAATTTAATAATTTTTTTCTGTAGCTCTTCTAGTTTTTTGTCTAATTCTTTTTCAAATTTTTCCAAATATTTTACATCAATCAAAATACCGTTATTTTCAATCTTGGCCAAAACTGGGACCAAGGGAATTTCAATCTCATTGAATAATTTCATCAAGTTCTCTTTCTTTAAGGCCGGCTCCAATTTCTTTACCAAGCGTTGCGTAAAGTCAGCATCCTCTCCGGAATAGAGGGCCATTTTTTCAGGAGTAACTTCATTGAAACCAATCTTGTTTTTTCCAGTACCAATCAAATCATCAACCGAAATTTTTTCATGTCCCAATTCAGAAAAAGTAACTGCATCTAATTTATAATGACGATTGTCTGGATTTAGCAAATACGCCGCAATCATGGTGTCGAAATGGATCCCCTTTACATTAATACCAAAGCTGGACAAAACTTTCATGTCAAATTTTAGATTATGGGCATTCTTTTTTATCTTCACATCTTCAAAAATCGGTTTTATCTTTTGCAACCAAGCATGATTGTCATTCCCGGCTTCCGAAGATTTGTAATTAAACAAACTATCCTGAGAGTTGTCGTTCTTGATATCATGAATTTGAAGATAGTAAGCCAGGCCGGACTTCCAAGAAACACTGATGCCCAAAAGTTTGGCTGTAAAGTTATCTAAATCAGAAGTTTCGGTATCAAAAGTAAATTCTTTTTGTTTTTTCAATTCAACCAAAAAGTCTTTGAACTTTTTTTCAGTGTCAACTAGGATATAGTTAAATAATTTGGCATTGCGTTCAAACTTGTCGGCATAATCCGTTGAATTAATCTTCACCTTGTCGTCCACCTTGTTGTCAATTGATTTGAACCTGGTCAATAATGACTTGAATTCAAGCTCGGAAAACAGTTTCACAACCTTGTCTTGATTGTAATCGCCAAATACAACATCGGCCAACTTGAAATCCATTTTCACATCACATTTAATTGTCGCTAATTCCTTGCTCATCAGAGCATCGGCTCGATGCTCTAATAATAGTCCCTTAATCCGATCCTTGATTTTTGAGGAATCAATATTCTTGTAAATATTTTCAAGCGTTCCAAAATCTTTAATCAATTCTTTCGCAACAACATCACCAATACCTTTGACACCGGGGATATTGTCAGAAGGATCACCGCGCAAAGCTTTGTAATCAACCAATTGATTTGGTGCGAATCCATACTTGGCATAGACCCCGGCCTCATCATAGAGAACACTTTCAGCCAAACCACGACTCATGGAATAGACAAAAGTGGAATCATTCACCAGTTGCAAAGTATCCATATCACCAGTCACGATAATCTTGTCAATTTCTCCGTCAACCGAATTGGCAATCGTGCCAATCAAGTCATCAGCTTCAAATCCTGACTTTTCATAGATGGGTATATTCAAAGCTGTGGCGATTTCTTTCACACGAGGAAATTGATCATATAACTCATCAGGTGCCTTAACTCTTGTTCCCTTATATTCTTTATATTGCTCGTGACGGAAAGTCGGACCAGCCTTGTCCAAAGTCAGGGCGATATAATCAGGTCGAAACTCCTGGATTGCTTTCAGTAAAAAAGAAGTAAAACCATAGACAGCATTAACCACCTCCCCGGATTTAGTGGTTAGGGTTGGTGGCAAGGCATGGAAACTACGATGAATCAAGGCATTTCCATCTAAAATCATTAGTTTTTTCTTTTTCTTACTCATATAATAATTATATCATATTACAGCTTGGCAAGGGAAAAATCAAGAGTAGAAAGAAAAAAATGACTTGATAATCATGGACTTTTCTGATACAATAGTTTAAATTAACGGGATGTAGTATAGTGGTAGTACGCGCCCATGGGGTGGGTGTAGTCGCGGTTCGATTCCGCGCATCCCGACCAAGTAAAAAATATAAATAGAATAAAAAAATATGGAAACAAAAAATGAAGTCAAAACAAAATATCGTCCGGGGCAAGGATTATTAAAATTCCTCAAAGAATATTCTGTTCTTGGAATGGCCATCGGCGTCATCACGGCGCAAGTAGCCAAGGATTTGATTGATGCCTTGGTTAAGGGATTATTCATGCCCTTCCTAAATCTCTTCTTGCCTCAAGATAAATTTCAAAACTTTGTCTGGACAATCAAAGATTCAACTTTTGACTTTACTTTGATTATCAATACCGCCCTTACCTTTATTATTGTCATGATTGTTTTGTACATCATTGTCAAAAAAATATTAAAACAAGAAAAACTGCTGGAAAAGAAATAACGGACGGGCTTGTAGCTCAGCTGGTAGAGCACTACATTCGCATTGTAGAGGTCAGGGGTTCGACTCCCCTCAAGTCCACAGGGATAGAAAAATAGAGAAAACAAAAATAAACAAAAGAGAAATAAGCAGAATTAATATAGTGGTAGTATATTTGCTTCCCAAGCAAAAAGCGCGGGTTCGATTCCCGTATTCTGCTCAAAATAAAAAACCACGGGCTGTGGTATAGTGGTATTACTCACGATTCGGGTTCGTGTAACCGCGGTTCAATTCCGCGCAGCCCGACCAATTCAGACATTTTGAAAATTCAGGGGCGATTGGTTGCTTTAGTGTATATTAATATAATAAATATTTTTATTCTGACTGGAATATTTTTATAAAAATAGACAAATATAATATTTATAATTAGGAAGATGATGGGCGTTATTAGAATATTGTAAGATGCTTGGGTAATAACTGTGATAAATAATCCAAATATTATTAGGCTGATACCTGGTATAAAACTTAAAATTATTACAGAGGCAACAAAAATTAAAAAGTATTTACCACGATCGTAGAAGATTTTTTTTAAAACTTATATTATTTTTATAGATAAATAATTTTAGTAGCGTAGCGGAAAAAACACCTTATTCCCCGCTATAATTTAAGCCATCGTCATGTTACTTGCCATGGTATTAATTCGTTTTTTTATCGACTTTTTTCTTTATAGATGTAATTGTATCAAGGTATGCCCTTTCGACATCGCTCAATGTTTTCTGCTGATATTTTTTATACTCAGACTTTGCTTTATCAACTGCTTGCTCATGACTCACCGTGCCAGCATTAATCAAAAGTTGCTCTCCCGTTGATGTAAGTATAGTATCAAGATGATTCGCCCAATCGACCATTTTCATCGGAACTTCACGCTCTACTTGGCGTTCCGCAAAGTCAAGATAACCCGAAACAATCTGTCCCAGCGCGCGGAGCTCTTTTTCACTTAGGTAATTTTTAGCAATAACAGTATCCGCAAGGTGAGGCAGTGTGCCATGGAATGTGGTAAGTCCCATAAATCTTTTTTCAGCGTTAGCGCGAGTATAAATAATTTCGGCGGCAGTGTTACCATGAACGGCATAGTGCACTTTATTTTGGACTTTCTTGAAAAACTTTAGTGAAGTATCAGCGCTTGAATCATAATCAATACTGGTAGCATAGATGTCGAGAATTTGGCGATAAAAAACCTTTTCACTGGCACGGATATCTCGAATACGAGCGAGGAGTTCTTTCCAATATCCCCCACCGCCCATTTCTTTGAGCCGATCATCATCCATGGTAAAACCTTTCACAATATACTCTTTAAGTCTTGTAGTTGCCCACTGACGAAACTTGGTAGCAATAGCAGAATTAATACGATAACCAAGTGCAATAATCATGTCCAAATTATAGAAAGGTAATTCACGTTCTACCTTACGATTACCTTCCATGCGAACCTGTCGTAAATTCCGACAGGTTGCTGATTTATCTATTTCACGCTCAGTATAAATATGCTTAATATGTTCAACAACATTGGTGCGAGATGACTGGTAAAGCTCAGCAATTTGTTGCTGGCTTAGCCATACATTTTCCTCTACGAGATGTACCTGAATGTTCGGTTGACCGTTACTACCCTCATAGATGATAATTTCGTTATTTGGTTGGTTTTTTTTCATAAAATATTTAATAAATCGTTTTTGTAGCGTAGCGGAGAAAACACCATATTTCCCCTTTGAATAAAATAAAAAATAAATTTATTTCCTATTTATAGCCTATAAAAAATCCTTATTAAAAGCAAAATATTTTTTGAATTGCGTATAACGTACACCGATGAAGCGAAGTTTCAATTCTTTCTTCCTTGTTATCATTAATAAAGAAAAGAAAGGATTGAAATTTGGGTCGGAAGAAAATTTTACTCATTATTATATTAATAAAGGAAATTTTCTGGAGCCGCTTATCGCGGTGTTGTGCGATGTGCCTGACAATTTTTACGTTTTCAAACCCACCATCTTTTTATATTCTTCCGAACTCATAATCTTTCTCATATCGGTGATTTTTTCAGTAAATTCAATGCCATTCAGATGATCATACTCATGCTGAATTACACGACTAAGCATGCCACTAGCATCGAGTCTAAATTTGTTGCCATTTTCATCACTAGCCTCAATTATTATTTTTTCAGGACGGCGGACGGGAGCGAAAAGCTTAGCGTAGGCAACACTTCCACAGCCTTCATAAATCACGACTTGCTTTTTAGACGACCAGATAATCTCAGGGTTGGCATATACACGAAGTTTATCAGTAGGCAGATTGCGGTATTTAGTTTTACGAACTTCGGTTACAAATATCCTAAGCTTTTCGCCTATCTGCGAAGCTGCCATACCAATCAAGTCGTGATGACGCACCGAATCAACCAAGTTAGTTATTACTCGTTGCGTTTCTTCCGCACTAATCTTGGCAACAAATTTAGACGGACGGTTTAGTATCGGATTACCTATTTGTATTATTTCCTTTATAATCATGGCATTGAATTTACTGAAAAAAATTGTCATGCATTTCACATAACGGCAAAGTATATGAGAAGTAGGGCGGTTTGGAACGCAAACGCTTGAATAACTGCGAACGTGGCAGGGAACGAGTGGTGTATAACTGAGGATGAGATTAGTAAGCCAACCGTAATGGTGTAAAAGCAAGAAACTTCAACAAGCGGTAGGTAAACGCACCCGATAAGCCCTATTTCTTATATACATTGTTGTAAAATCGTTTTAATGTTTTACAACTAGTCTATATACGAAGAAGATAGATTTCGTTTACCAATTGTGTTATAATATACGAACAATATCTTCATCTACCATATATAATTATTATACACTCCCTATTATGAAAATGGAAGAACTACTGGGGAAAATTGAAATTGAATTAAAATTACGCAATTTTAGTAAAAAGACTATTAAAACCTATTTATCTTGTCTGGCTGATTATTTCCGTTATGCCAAAAGTGTAAACAACGAACCAGATATTGATTTGATTAAAAACTATCTATTAGCCAAACAGGCTCTTAACCAATCATCGCGAACCATTAACTTGCATTTGCAAACTATCAAATATTTCTATCGTGAAATTGCTAAAAGTCATATACCGATTGATATAAAATTTGCTAAAACTCCCAGCAAACTACCAATTGTTCTAACTAGACAAGAAATTACTGATATTATTGACTCTCTTAACAACCCAAAGCACAAACTCATGATCGCTATCGCCTATGGCACTGGGCTACGGGTAAGCGAAGTAGTTAATTTGCGTATCAATGACCTGGATTTGTCAGAATTGACTATCTTTTTGAAAAATGCCAAAGGAGATAAAGACAGGATAACTATTTTACCTGAAAAAATTGTCAAAGATTTAAAGCTATTAATAGCTGACAAAACCAATAATGATTATGTCTTTATCAGTGAACGTGGCGGTAAACTGACAGAACGAACAGCCCAAATGATTTTTGCTCGTACTCTCAAAAAAGTTGGGGTTAATAAATATGCAACGTTCCATTCACTGCGTCATAGTTTTGCAACTCATCTATTAGAAAATGGGGTTGATGTCCGCTATGTTCAAGAACTCTTGGGGCATGCCAATATCAGAACAACTCAAATATATACCAAGGTGACTAATCCAATATTAAAGAAAATCAAAAGTCCTTTGTAGAATTAAATATAATTAATCGCTACTCATACCTCAGAGCCTCAATCGGGCTCTTTTTTGATGCCTGACGAGCAGGATAGATTCCAAAGACCAGACCGACCAGGGCCGAGACACTCAATCCGAGAATGGCAGCCGGGATTGGAAAAGCAAAGCTCCATCCGGCAGCAACAAATTTTGAAAGGATAATGGCAACCAAGAAAGATATGCCTGCTCCAAGAATAATACCAACAACACCTCCCAGCGCTGTCAGGATAACAGCTTCCAAAAGAAACTGACGCATAATATCTTTGTCTTGAGCGCCAATCGCTTTACGCAAACCAATCTCTCGTGTTCTCTCCGTGACAGAAACCAACATAATATTCATAATTCCAATTCCTCCGACAAGTAATGAAATAGCGGCGACAGAAACCAACAGACTGGTAAGAATAGTAGTAATCATCTTCACTCGCTCTGCCGCGTCCGCTTGCGTAGTAATATGAAAATCATCTTTTTCAGGATCAGTAATATTATGAGACTCACGCAAAGTCAATTCAATACTTTTGGCGACACGCGGAACCAATTCTTCATTTTCTGTCTGGACAAGAATGGCATTAAAATAATTGGTACCGGTCAAATATTGTTGAGCAGTGGTATATGGGATGATTACCATTTCATTAACATTAAAAAGAGCGACCTGCCCTTTTGGTGGAAAGATTCCGACAATACGAAAGACACGATCCTTAATCTTAATCTTCTCTCCCAATGCGTCTGAACGTCCGAAAAGTTTGTTTTTGATTTCAGACCCGATTACGACAACACTCGCCTTTTGTCGAATGTCATCATCTGTAAAAAACATTCCTTCACTTGGATAGATTTCAAAAATATCAGCAATCAATTCTGATGAGCCGATGATACTAGTGCGTGTTGATTCATTTCCATATGTAATGACGGCCGGCTGTATCACTTCCGGCGCTATTCCTTTTATCCCCTGGACATTGGCAGTGTTTTTCAATGCTTCCAAATCTTTCTTTTTAAGAGAGTCTGTAAAAAGCTCTGCGAAATTAGAAGGACCTTCTGGCTCTCGACCAGGCTCAATGATGATCGTCTGAGAACCAAGTCCTTTTACTTGATCCATAATCAAATCTTCGGCACCCTGGCCCACTGACATTACAATGATAATGGAAGTGATACCAATCACAATACCCAAAATAGTTAAAGCCGATCTTGAGCGATGCGTCTTTAATCCGGTGAGTGCTGTTTTGAAAGCGTATTTTAAAGTCATATAGATTATTTCTCAAAATGATCGCGAGCGCGATTCCGTGATTCAATTTTTTTGTCACTCTCAATCTTACCATCACGCATTGTAATGATTCTTTCCGCATGCCCGGCAGTATATGTTTCATGTGTAATTAAAATGACAGTACGACCCTGTTCTTCAGAGAGCTTCTGAATAATTTCCATTACAATCTGTCCTGATTTTGAGTCAAGGTTACCGGTCGGCTCGTCAGCAAAAATAACTTGAGGATCATTAACCAAAGCACGGGCAATCGCCACACGCTGTTTTTCTCCTCCAGAAAGCTGAGATGATTCATGACTGATACGATTTGAGAGTCCGACTGATTCAATCGCTCGCAAAGCAACTTCATTCCATTTTGCTTCCGGCATATCTGAGTAAAGAAGAGGTAATTTAACATTTTCCAAAACAGTTGTTTTTGGAAGAAGGTTGAAAGACTGGAAAATAAATCCCATTTTTTTGTTACGTACTATTGCCACTTCTTCTTTGGAATAATCACTCACTTTTTTGCCATCAAACCAATATTCTCCGGTGGTATGTTCATCTAAAAATCCCAACAAATGCAAGAGAGTTGATTTACCAGAACCAGAAGGACCCATAATTGCTACGAATTCTCCTGACTCCACAGAAAAAGAAACTCCTTGAAGCGCCGGAGTTTTCACACCATCATTTTCATAGATTTTCTCAAGATTTTTTACTTCAATTACGGACATAGGATAAAATTATTCAAAGAAAATAATTACCTGGTCGTTTTCATTAATTCCTTCCGTGATTTCAATATTTCCATCTGAACCACGCAGACCAACTTGTACCATTATTTCTTTTGAAGTTTCTCCATCAAGAATATTCACAATTTTGTCACCATTTTTGGCAATCACGGCGCGCTGTGGGATAACAATCACCTGCTCCCGCTTTTCGGTTAAGACATCAATATTGGCAGTCATACCTGATTTAATCCTTTCATCCTTGGCATCAAACTGCAAAGTGATTTTGTAAGTAGCGACACCGTCAATATTTGTTTCAGCCGGATCAATCGCGACAACTTTTACATTAAAATTAATATCACTACCGTAAGCATCAAGAGTCGCCTTGGCGCTGTCGCCCAAACTAATTTTAGCAATATCAGCTTCCGGGACATTGGCTTCAATTTCAAATTCAGACGCTGAGATTAAAGAGACTATTGGCACATTTCCGGAAACGATTTCTCCCACTTTGGCATCCTGCTTTGTTACCAAGCCGGAAATCGGAGCATGGATAATCGCCTTTGCAATTTGCGCCTGGATACTCTGAACTTGAGCTTGCGCCTGCCGAATCATTGTTCGTTGCATTGCCACATTAGCCTGTGCTTGTTTTACTCTGGCAGCTTGACCGGCAAGCTGTTCAGCTGTAAAACCGGCACGCTTCAAAGCGAGCTCATTTTGCGCAGCAATTAAAGCACCTTGTAAATCATTTACTCTAGATTCAGCACTGGCAATATTATTTTTGTTGGAAACCTTTTGAGCAGCAATCAACTGTTCTTGCGTCGCCAAACCAGTAATTGCGCTATTAACATTATTTCTGGCAAGATTGATATTTGTCTTATAGAGATTGATAGTACTCTGAGAAAGACCCATTGAAGCATTCACCACACCCAAGAGTTTGGTCAAAAAATCACGAATTGTTGCCTGATCATTCTTCGCACTCTTGATGGCTGCGTCACAAGCCAATTGATTGCTTGGAGATGTATGTGAAAGTCTATTTAAATCTTCAAGAATCCTTGTAGCGTTTGCTCTTCCCTGTTCAGCATCAGATACGTCTTGCGATTGCCCCATTAAAAATGTTAGCTTAGGAGAAAATGTGTCGTCATCGTAAAAAATTTCATCAATTTGTTTGTGAACAGCATCGTCAGCCTTTACGAAACCATCTTGAATTACATTTGGTACGTCTTCATATAGGTTGGCGAGATCAATCTCGGCTCTGGCTTTTACATTTTCCAGATTTGTTTGTGCGTCAGTCAATGATTTTTGCGCACTATCAACCTTACTTTGAACAATTTGCATTTCTTCTGGACGAGAACCCTTCTTCATTTCTTCCAACTTGGCACGCTCCGATTCCAAAGCCGCCTCATATTGTTTTAATGAAGCTTGAGTGGATCCAACATTAGCACTTGTCCGTTGCAATTCCGCGGAAAGCTCAGCGCTGGCAAGTGTGACCAATGCTTGACCGGCCTCCACCTGTTTCCCCACTTCAACATAGACGGCAGAAACTTTTCCACCCTGTTCAAAAGCAAGTTCAACACTTTCTGCTGGTTTTACCCGACCAGTTACACTGACCTCCTGGATTAAATCGCCTCGTTTTGCAGCTATTAAATCAAAATTCGGTTTAACGTCACGAGTAAAGTAGCCAATTATCCCAATAATCGCTAGAATTAATATAATAGAAGAGATAACCCCTCTTGGTTTTTTGATGAATTTAACAAAGCTGATCATAGATTAAAATTTAATTAAAAAATATAATATTAGTAATTTTTTCAAGAATAACAATCAATTATGATGTATTCAGAATATCCAAAAGTATACAACTATCACATAATTTAGTCAATTATAAAAGAATAATTTAGCCTATTTTAAAGACAAACTAACATTAATACCAGGTTTGACATCATATTTATGTTATGACATGCTGTACATATAAGTACAGAAAAAATAAACAAGAGCTAATACCTCAATCAGCAAATACTATGTCTGAATCATGGAAACAACTAAATGAAGAACAGCGACAAGCAGTCTTGCACGAACAAGGTCCGCTTTTGATTGTGGCCGGAGCAGGCACAGGGAAAACAACCGTCCTGATCGATCGCCTACTCTATTTAATTACTGAAAAAAAACTTGAACCAAACAAAATTCTAATTATCACTTTTACTGAAAAAGCTGCACAAGAATTGGAAGAACGAGCTGATCGTGCCTTGCCATATGGATATGTTGAACTATCAATTTTTACCTTTCATGGTTTAGGTGAACAAATTTTGCGCCAACATGGACTTGATATCGGCCTAAACCCAGACTATCGTGTGATCAATCAAACCGAACAATGGATTCTCATCAAAAAGAACCTTAATCGTTTTGATTTAGACTACTATCGCCCACTGGGAGATCCGGATAAATTTATCGCTGAATTAGTCAAACATTTTTCTCATCTCAAAGATGAAAATATCAGTACACAAGAATATCTTGATCATGCTTTAGAACTTAAACAGAATCAAGACAAGATGCTTGACCCCGAAGAAATAAATACTCTTGAGATTCAAAGAATCAATGAGTTGGCAAATGCATATCATGTCTACAATCAACTACTTCTTGAAAACGGACTCTTGGATTTTGGAGACTTGATTAACTACTGTCTCAAACTTTTCAAAGAACGACCAAATATTTTAAAACACTATCAAAATCAATTCCAACAAATCATGGTTGATGAATTTCAAGATACCAACTGGGCACAGTATGAACTGATTAGATTATTGGCTCAACCAAATAATAATCTGGTGGTGGTTGGCGATGATGATCAGAGCATCTACCGCTTCCGTGGTTCATCATTGGCAAATATTATGCAATTTCAAGATGACTATCCCGACTCCAAACAAATCGTTCTGTCTCAAAACTATCGTTCCAGTCAAATCATTCTTGATTATGCCTACAAATTCATTCAGCAAAATAATCCCAATCGTTTGGAACAAAAATTAGGCCTGAATAAAAATATCCGGGCAGCGACTGAACAACCGGGGCAAGTCAAACATTATTCATATCCCACAGCATTGAATGAAACACAATCTGTTGCGCGAGCAATTCTCACTTTACACGAAACAGAAGAAATCAATTGGTCAGATATGGCAATTTTAATTCGCGCCAATCATACTGCTGATCGCTTTATTGCCGAATTCAAAAGAATGGGTATCCCCCACCATTTTGTTTCATTGCGCGGACTATATTACAAAAAAGTCATTACAGATATTTTGTCATATTTACGTTGGCTACATAATATTCACGAAACATCATCATTACTCCGTGTCTTGGAAATGCCGGGGTTTGATTTGGTCCATCTGGATATTGTTAATTTAAACCGCTATGCCAGAAAACACTTAATCTCCGTCTATGAAGCAATGCAACAAGCCATGGCAATTCCAGAATTAACTCCAGAAGGCAGAGAGAAAATAAAAAACATTTTTAAAAATCTGTCCAAGCATCAAGAAATCATGAAAAAGAGTAAAACATCTAAACTATATCTAGAAGTTGCACGTGATTTGATTCTTCCTTATTTAGACCAAGACGAACATCATCAAGACTTTGGTTATCTAAATCAATTCTATCGCAAAATTTTGAACTTTGAACAACAAAATCCCCAAGAACAACTTGCTGATTTCCTTAGACTAATGGACTGGGAAATGGCTGCCGGTGATACCGGATCATTGCACCTCAATTTTGATGATGCAGACACTGTCAAAATTATCACTATCCATTCCGCCAAAGGTTTGGAATTCAAATATGTTTGGTTGGTTGATTTGGTTCATCTTAGATTTCCAACAATCGCCAGAACAGATCGTATTCCGGTCTCTGATCAACTCATTAAAGAAAAATTGGGCAACAACAAAGATGCACATCTAGAAGAAGAACGTCGTCTCTTCTACGTTGCCATGACCAGAGCCAAACAAGGGCTCTTTCTAACCAGTGCGCGAGATCATGGCGGAGCATCAGAAAAAAAACCATCAAGATTTGTCATGGAAGCCGAACTCTCCACCAATTCCATTACTGACGATGCTGCGGAAACAGAGCTAGAAAGAGACTTGCAAGAGCAACCACAAATTACTATTCCAAAAATCAACTATGTTTTGCCGAAAAAGTTTTCTTTTTCGCAATTAGAAGTTTTCAATCTCTGCCCTTGGCGCTATCGCTATGAACATATTTTACAAGCGCCCATGCCCTACAAGCCGGCAACAACTTTTGGGCGCACCATGCACAGCACTCTCCAAGCTTTTTTCCAGCCCTTTCTACCGGATCAGCCAACCCAGCCAGATATTTTTGGGAATGAGGAAGAAAACGGAAAGGATAGTACAAACAACAATTCAAACCTTTCCTGGAAACGTTTAGAACAACTATATCAACAATATTGGCAAGATCATGGTTTTGATGATCGGGAACAGGCTGACGAATACAAAAAAAATGGAAGACAGATGTTGAAAGATTGGCAAGAGCAAATCACAGAGTCTCCCAAGGTTATTATGTTGGAACAAAAATTCAATTGGAAGATAAAAGACTACACAATTGTCGGAACGATCGATCGTGTTGATCAGCTCCCAGATGGCACAATGGAAATCATTGACTACAAAACAGGAAATCCAAAAGACAAGTTAGATAAAGCGGATAAACGCCAACTTCTTCTCTACCAATCAGCCTTAGAAGACCTTTGGAAAAAACCAGTCAGCAAATTAACCTACTGTTATTTGAAAGATAATACAATGGTGAGCTTCACGGCTAAACCAAAAGATCTAGAAGATACTAAGGAATATATTTTAGACACTATTCACAAGATTGAACAATTTGATTTTTCCCCCACACCCGGGCATGCCTGTAATTATTGTGACTGGAAAAATCTTTGCGAGTTTGGGCAAGGGAAGTAAAATTTTAAAAAATAAATTAAGGATAAAAAAAAGAAAGCACCTAGATATTGCTAAGTGCTTTACACGAAAGATTCAATTTATTAGTTTGAGGCAACTGATTTAATCAAATTATGCATGTCTTTGATTTCAGGAATGTTTCTATCTTTTATTGCTTTCAACATTTCTTCGTAAACCAAGTCCATCTCACTGTTTAATTCTGTTGCCATATTCTGTATAGTTAAAATTAGCAAACCATCATCCTGCATCAATAATGCTGTAGTTTTTTTCATTTCCTCTATCCTGCGTTCAAGTCTTTTATTTGCCTTCTCACATTTTTCTCCTAAATATACGAATTCTTTAGCAGTAACTACATCTTGTTTATACAGGTCTATTACTGTTTTTCCTGTCAAATAAAGTTTCTGACGAGCATTATCAAGCTCTCTTTTGCTGTCTAAAAGCTGAATTTCTTTAAGGTTCATTATGTGTTGCCTTTTTATAGTTAAACATTTCAATGATCTAATTAAATAAAATATATCATAAATACTCTATTTTGTCAAGAGCAGACACCTTATACCCAAATATTTTAGAGTTATTTAAAAAAATAGCTAACAATAGCTATTTTTTATACTGTGGACCTGAAGGGATTCGAACCCTTGACCTCCTGCTTGCAAAGCAGGCATTCTAACCAGCTGAACTACAGGCCCATTACATATATTTGGTAAGTGGCGAAAGCAACCAACCAAGAAAATCATTTAACCAACCAAAGGTGGTGACAAAACCAAGGAACAAAAAAATAAAACCAAATAATTTGTAACCCAATCTTGATCCTCCCTCTACTCCGAGATGAGCTTCAAACCATTCAATTGAACCAAATGCTCGTAAGACGCTCTCTGTCTTAATAATCAAGAAGAAGCCGGCAGCAAGCATTAAAATACCGATAATAACATGTCCCATAGGGATATAGAGATAATAATAGTTAAAACAATAAAAGTCAAGATATTTTGATTATATCATTAATTGTCCAAATAGTTCAACGGGTTGTAGCGAACGCCATTAAACATAACCTCAAAGTGAAGATGTGAACCCGTGGAACGACCGGTTGAACCCATAGCGCCAATATACTGTCCCTTATTAACATTATCACCAACACTCACAGCAAACTTGGATAAGTGAGCATAGCGTGTCTTTTTACCTCCGCCATGATTAATCACAATTTGGTTACCATAGCCTCCATTATTCCAACTGGCCGTTTCAATCGTCCCAGCGTCAGCAGCATAAATTGGTGTGCCAACTTTGTTTGCAATATCCAAACCATTATGACGCCAAGAATAATATTGAGTAATACGGTGTCCTTCGGTTGGCCAGTTCATCTTTGTACCATATACCGGTTTGGCAGATTCTTTTGGAGAAGTGGTTACATTCCCACCACTGGTACTTGGCCGAGATGTTGTTGCCACGGCAGAGCTACCCTGTTTAGTTCCACCTGGGATCATTAATTCCTGTCCGACAGAAATTTGATTAGGATTGTCTAAGTTGTTAGCTTCCAGAATTTTACTACTATCCACTCCATAATATTTGGAAATATATCCTAGATTTTCCCCGCGAGCAATCTTGTGCAAAACGCCTGTAGCCGGAGGGATAATCAATTCATCACCGGGACGGATATAACTATGAGCAGTCAGATCATTGGCCCACAAAATTGTATTAACACTGATTCCAAACTTTTGCGCGATTGTACTGGCAGTATCACCCGCCTTGACGGTATAGGCGATCTTTCCATCACGCTCCGGCACACTCTCATTGGTAGCAATATAGTCTTCCAATTCTCCCACCATGACATTTTCAAAATCAAACTCATCAAGATTGTCCAATTCCTCGTAAGTATTGATATGAGTTTCCGGACGAATCACATTATTTGCCAAATATGTTTCCTTGGTGGGAGTAAAATTTGCACCCTCCACTTGATACTCCTCAATTAAATCATTATATTGCACAAATTCATCTGTCACTAATTTTGACAAGATGGTTTTACGCACGACATCCTCCGAAGAAGTCGCTTCTTTAGCACTAGTTAAATTAGTGTAAGCCAAGAGGACAGTAAGTAAAATAATCAAAGCATGGATTACTCTTTTATTAACCAACAAAAGAGCAAACATCTTTTTGTTGCCACCACGACTTATGCGAATTTTTTTATTTAACAGTAGATATGATTTGTAAACAGGGAAAACTAAAAGATAGTAACCAAAACGAAAAAACATTCGAAATGGCTTAAAGAGTACTTTCGCAAATAAAGCCACGACGATTCTTTTACTGAAAAATATCAATCTCAGTAAAAATAACGGAATTTCAACCAAGATTCTTATAATTTTCTTCACAATTTTGAAACAAGGAGCATTTTTCAACACTCCTTTGTTAATAGATTAAGCAAATTTTATCTTACCACTTCCCCTCTCTTTAGTCAACGCTTTACTTTGATTTCTTTTCAGTCTTGGCAGAAGTTTTTTTTGTCTTTTTATTAGGATCCTCGCTTTGCACAGCGTCTTTCACACGATTAAAGCCGTCGATAAACAACGACAAATAATTAGCACCAAATTCAACCTTACTCTTAAGCAAATCAACAACCCCATGAATCTTCGCGACAATATTCTTGGCGTCCCTGGTGACTTTACGAATGTCTCGAATCGTGGCAATTAGATAATATACAAACCAAATTAAAAACACGGAAACCCACAAAATACAAAATGACAAAACAATGTAAAAGATTTCTCGACTATAGGTTAAAAGAAACATATTTTTTTATTTATTTTTTATTTTATTTGAATATATTTTTCAGCCAAATCACCAATGATGGCTCCGCTGGTTAAAACCATGATTCCATCATGATCAGAACCAACTCCCAACTCATCTTCAGCACAAATCATTCCACAAGATTTTTCCCCCCTGATCACACTTTCCTTGATTTCCATACCATTAGGTAAGATACACCCCATTGTGGCCACCGGGACTTTCTGCCCGGCAGAAACATTTGGAGCTCCACAAACAATATCTAATTCTTTATCGCCAATATCGACTTTAACCAAACGTAAACGATCAGCATTGGGATGACGAACCACTTCTTTTACTCTACCAACTAGTACGCCGGGTAGGCTGGCTTTCTTGATTTCTTTTGGTGCGGATTTAAAAAGATTTTTAAACCAAGCGATAATTAAAAAATAATTATTCCTGATTATTTTGTACGTCAGAACTAGGAGTCTCATAACTTAAAAGAAAGAATTCCAAAGCGGAAAACACAATTATAATTAATAATAAATTAAGCCAACTGAATAAACCTCTGGACAGAAGAAACAATACTGCCACCACCAAGAAGGAAACTAAAAATGCTTGACGAAATGCGACTGAAACCAAACGTGCCTCCAATCTTTTGTGTAAGAAAACAAAACGAAAAACAAATCCCAAAATAGACATAAAACCCATCAAAGAAAAAAACAAAGAGAAATAAAATAAAATAAAACCTGCCCAATTGGTAGTATTGGGGTCAATCATCATAATGGCAATAGTGAAGCTGAAAAAACAAACAAATGTAGCCAAAATCATTAGCACTAAATAGGAGCGCAAACTCATAATTGATTTTATTTCTTATAATTCTATTATAGCAAGAAACAACACTCTTTTAAACCCCTATTAATATCCAGCAAACTCAACAAATTTCATGTTCTCTTCTTTGACTTTTAAATTATCCAGAGAGGCTTTGATTCCGGAAACCAATCCCGGTGGTCCGGCAAAATAAAATTTCACATCAAGATAATTCGGAATCTTTTCCGTAATCAATGATTGGTTGATTCTTCTATTCTCACCGATCCAATCCTCATCATCAGTCATCACTAAGAGTAAACGAAAATTCTTGAGTACACGGTCCATGCCTTGCAACTCTTCCAAATATGGTGTGCCAGCCTCGGTTTTGTTTGAATACAAGAGAGTTGCGTCATAATTTAAATTCTTTTCTTTTATATAACGCAACATACTCAAAAATGGCGTGATCCCAATTCCTCCGGCAATGAATACTAGTGGCTGTTCTGTTGAATCAGGCAAGATCATTTCCCCATATGGTTCGTCAACCAATACTTCATCACTCTCTTCTAATGCCAACAAAGTTTTTTTGAAACCAGAATCAGATATCCTCGTGGCAATCTTGATATGTGTCTTATCCAAAGGAGAGCTGGCGATGGAAAAATAACGACGATTGCCTTTTGAATCCGGATATGGCATTTCCGGGATCGTGATACTCACATCTTGCCCGGCCAAAAATTCAAGCTCTGATTCCAACTGAAATTCCAGTTCTATGATTCCCTCCAAAATAATATTGCGTTTAATTAGCTTGCCGATCATATGTTTATGTTTAATGTCTACTTTATTTATTCGACTTTTTCTAAAAATAATTATACCATATAGGTATTAATACCTGTCACGCCTCTGAGCCTCACGCCTCATGCGCACCAGACAGGTTTTTCTTTTCTTTTATATATTATACCACAAGTTATTTCTGGCATAAAACAAAAAACACCTTCATAAAAAAGTGTTTTTTGTTATGCCTGCCTTCGGCTTATTTATTAGCCGAATAGGGCTGACGCCCCACAAGCACATTAATCTGAGCGGGTAACGGGAATCGAACCCGTATCTCTGCCTTGGCAAGGCAATATAATAACCATTATACGATACCCGCGATTTTTTTCGCTTCTTAGTAGCCCGGGTGGGACTTGAACCCACATGCCTTGTGAGCACAGCATTTTAAGTGCTGCGTGTATACCGATTCCACCACCGGGCCATAAAAGATGTGGAGATGAGGAGAATTGAACTCCTGTCTAACAAATTATTAATACCACCTCTACGAAAATATTCTGATTTGTAATCTTGTCACTCTTGTCAAAACCAGACAAAAGCAAAAGCGACACAGCTTTGTTGACTTTCGAACAACGCGCCAAAGCATCATGTTGATCTAGCCCAATGGTTGACACCACTACTTAGCTATTAGGCGTGACTAAGGTGATGGCTAAAGCTAAATTAAGCTAAAGCAGGAGCAAATGCTGGCATAGCCAGTTTGCTTGCAAAAGATTTTGCAGTTATTTTTGAGGCATGATTAAAGTGATACCACGCTCACTCTTCGCAATGATATTAAAAACCTTCATTATCGAATCCTGACATCCCCGGTTCTTGTTAATGTTCTTTCAGCTCTCTTTGAACATCACGTTCAATGTCCTTATTCTTCTTATCTTCTCGCTTATCGTAATTCTTCTTTCCTTTAGCAACAGCAAACTCGAGCTTGATTAAACTGCCCTTAGTATATATTTTTATTGGCACGATTGTCAAGCCCTTTTCCTGCTCTTTTCCAATCAAAGTTTGGATTTCTTTCTTGTTTAACAACAGTTTTCTTGGTCTAATCGGATCATAATCATCTCTGTTTCCAGCATATTTATATGGAGAAATATGGGTATGAATCAACTGCGCCTCTGGCATTCCATGTGCCACATTTCCAAAACTGATATAGCTACCCTTCAAATTAACCTGCCCAGATTTAGCCGACTTTACCTCTGCTCCAGTCAAAACAATACCGGCCTCATATTTTTCAAGAAACTCATAGTCAAAACTCGCTCTTTTGTTGATTGCCAAAATAGGCATATTTTTATTTTTTTACATTCCACTCCCTGATCTGATCAATCGCTTTTTGATGCAACATTTGATTGGCAAGGCCATGTTTGTATTCATGCGTAGTGATCCGGCTAATGATCTCCGGACGATCTTTGTAAGTCTCCTGCATTTTTTTAATCTCTTCATCAACAATCTTGTCGTCCAAATCAATTTTCTCATCTAGAATAATTTGTCTGATTACCAAGGCGCTCTTAATCCTCTTTTCTGCGTCTGGACGGAATTCAACAATCAACTGTTCTCTGGTTTTACCAATACTGGACAAATAATCATCAAATTTGGCTCCTTGATGCAAAAGACTATGCTCCAATTCTTTCAGCATCAGGTCGGTTTCATTCTTCAACAAGGTCTCAGGCAATTCTCCAATTTCAGAATTGGCGACAATCTTTTCCAAAATTTCCAATTCAGTTTTCTGTTCAGTCTTAGCATCTTTTTCTCTGCCCAGGCTATCCTTAATATTATGATACAGTTCTTCTTTGTTTTTCAGACCAAAATTTTGCACAAACTCATCATTCACTTCTGGCAATTGACGTTCAAAAACCTCACTCACTTGCACTTCAAATTCAGTATTCTTTCCAGCCAAATTCTTTTGGAAATGATCAGTCGGATAGGTGATTTCAAAATTTCTAGTCTCACCTTTCTTGATTCCGATTAACTTCTTATCTACACCAGGGACAATATAGTCTTTTCCCAAAATGATTGCCACACCCTTAGCATTTCCACCATCAACCGGCACCTTGTCAAGAAAAATCTTGAAATCACAAATCAATTTGTCACCCTCTTTGGCCGGAATATCAACAGCAATTTCTTTTACCTGTGCCTCTCGTAATTGATCGACAACTTTTTCCACCTCTTCATCTTTTACCTCGTCTTTTTTAACTGCAAATTCAAAATTCTTGTATTCTCCAAGCTTGATTTCCGGAAGAATATCCATTACGACTTTGTATTCCAAATCATCATTCGGAACCAACTTGGTCAAAGCAATTTGTGGCTGGCCAATCACTTGTTGGCTGACATTGTCATGAATAATTTGATCGACAGTCTTGCTAATCAAAATTCTAGCAGCCGCTTCCAAGATAATCATTTCGCCAACCTTACTTTTCAGTATATCATATGGAACCTTCCCAGGTCTAAAACCTTCTACCCTCATATCTTTAGAAACTTCGGCAGCTCCTTTTTCAAAATACAAAGCAAAGTCAACTGCAGGAACCTGCACCTTGATTTCAATTTGTGATTTTTCCAATTCTTTTTTCTCAATCTTCATAGTATCTATATTTACTTATTTTGAAACGGCGCACAGAACATTATTATTTCTCCGCGCCGTTCAAAAAATGTTTTAAACAAATTATTAAATCAACAATCCAATAATCAACAGAGCAATAATATTCACAATCTTGATCATTGGGTTGATTGCCGGTCCGGCAGTATCTTTGTAAGGATCACCAACAGTGTCGCCGGTAATTGCTGCCTTGTGAGCATCAGAACCTTTACCACCATGATGACCTTCTTCAATATATTTCTTGGCATTGTCCCAAGCGCCTCCACCGGAAGTCATGGAAATTGCCACAAAGATACCAGTGATAATCACACCGATTAACAAACCACCCAAAGCTTCCACACCCAACAAGAGGCCAACCAAAATTGGCACAACTACCGGAATCAAAGCTGGTACAATCATTTGCCTGATTGCAGACTTAGTTACAATATCAACAGTCTCTTTGTAGTCAGGGGTCTCTGTGCCTTCCATAATCCCTGGTTTGTCTCGGAATTGCTTACGAACACTTTCGACAACACTGGTTGCAGCAGTACTTACGGCTTGCATGGAAAGAGCACCAAAATAATATGGCATCAAACCTCCGATAAACAAACCAATCAAGACGCGATGGTCATTCAATAAGAACTGAAAATTAGAACCAGCACTGTGTGTAAAATCAGCAAACAAGACTAGTGCAGCTAAAGCAGCTGAACCAATGGCATAGCCCTTAGTGACAGCCTTGGTAGTATTACCAACAGCATCTAGAGGATCTGTAATATCACGCACTTCTTTTTCCATTCCGGCCATTTCTGCAATACCACCGGCATTGTCAGTAATTGGACCATAGGAGTCGATTGCAACGATAATCCCAGCCATGGAAAGCATGGCAACAGCAGCGACAGCAATACCGTACAAGCCGGCCAAGAAGAATGATCCAAAAATTGCAGCGACGATAATAATCACCGGCCAAGCAGTTGACTTCATTGATACTGCCAATCCAGTAATAATATTAGTACCATGTCCGGTCGTAGAGCTTTGTGCGATATCACGTACCGGCTTGTATTCTGTTGAAGTATAATATTCAGTAATTACCACCATTGCGGCAGTAACCAACAGACCAATCAAAGCAGAGAGATAGAGGCTGGCCACGGAATATTCACCATTGTCACTCATCAACCACATCGTGATTGGATAGAAAGCGATTGCTGCCAAAATACCAGAAGTCAAGAGTCCTTTGTACAAAGCACCCATGATATCCTTACTCTTACCAAGTTTGATAAAGAAGGTTCCAATGATTGAAGCAATGATTGAGACGCCACCCAAAGCAAGCGGATAAATCATCGCATTTGGATAGTTAATTAATAACAAAGATCCCAACATCATTGCTGCGACAGTTGTCACGACATAGGTTTCAAACAAGTCGGCAGCCATACCAGCACAATCTCCCACATTGTCTCCGACATTGTCAGCGATTACTGCCGGGTTGCGTGGATCATCTTCAGGGATACCAGCCTCAATCTTGCCAACCAAGTCGGCTCCCACATCAGCAGCCTTTGTAAAAATACCTCCACCCAAACGGGCAAAAATTGAAATCAAAGATCCTCCAAAACCAAGACCGATCAAAACATGAATGTCTTGAGTGATAAAATAAACCAAGGCTGTACCCAATAAAGCTAAGCCAACCACCAACATTCCGGTTACTGCACCTCCTCGTACTGCAACAGCTAGAGCTTTTTTCAAACCTCCACGAGCAGCTTCAGCAGTTCGCACATTGGCACGAACACTGACGTTCATACCAATATAACCAGCCAAGGCTGAAAGAATTGCTCCAACCAAGAATGCGATAGCAGTGATCCATCCCAAGGAAGGAACAAAACCAATAATCAAAAATAAAATTACTGCAACAATACCGATTGTTTTGTATTGTCGATTCAAATAAGCTTTCGCGCCATCTTGAATGGCTTTAGCAATCGCTTTCATTTTGTCATTGCCGGCAGGCAATTTTACAATCATACGAATCAATACGATTCCGTACAGGATAGCCAGAACAGCGCTACCCAAGATTAGATAAGAAGTTAAATTCCACATATTTTTTAAATTATTTTCTTTCCTCCTTGTTATTTAATTTTAATTATATTTTATCACTTAATTTATGCTTCTGTCTGGTTCTCTGTTCCATGATCAACTTTAGGTTCTTTTGTTTTTTTTATTTTTTTTACTTCTTCTTTATCCTCAACTTCTTCTTGAGGCTCTGTTGTTTCTTCGTTTTGGCCATCATTGGAAATTACTTCAGCAGAAGATTCTTCTTGAGGAGACGTATTCTGGTTATCATTTCTGCTCATCCGATTATTCGCACCAGCAATATCAATTTTCCAACCAGTTAAACGAGCGGCCAAACGGACATTTTGTCCACTATTACCGATTGCCAAAGACAGCTGGTCTTCATCAACCTTTACTAAGGCAGTGCGATGTTCTTCATCTAATTCTACAAAATTAACTTTAGCCGGAGCAAGCGCATTGGCAACAAATTTTGCAAAATCATCTTCATAATGAATGATGTCAATTTTCTCTCCGCCCAATTCACTGATAATGGTTTGAATTCTTGAACCACGTTGGCCAACACAAGATCCGATTGGATCAATATTATCACTATCAGCCTGTACTGCAACTTTGGAACGACTACCAGCTTCACGAGCCACAGCCTTAATCTCAATCAAACCATTTGAAATTTCCGGAATTTCCAGATAAAAAACTTTTTTCAAAATTTCTTCTGAGGTTCTGGACAGTAAAATCTCCGGTCCTTTTGGCGTGATCTTAACTTCACGAACATAGACCTTAATTCTTTCTCCAGAATTATAACGTTCAGTCCTCACCTGATCTTCTGGCAGAATAATTCCGGTTGCCTTACCTAAATCAACCAAGATCACTCGTCCTTCACGACGTTGGACCACTCCGGTAATCACTTCATGTTCCTTGTCTTTAAACTCTCCGAAGATCATATCACGCTCTGCTTCACGTAGACGTTGAATAATCACCTGCTTAGCAGTCTGAGCAGCCATACGACCATATTCGGCCGGTACTTCCAAAGAAGTTTTAATTTCATCACCAATCTTGTAACTCTTCTTGATTGCTTTTGCTTCGGAAATTTGAATTTCAGTCTTGGGATTAAAACGATGGATCTCTTCCTCTTCTTCTCCAAGTTCTTTGTTCTCAGTTTCTACCACCGGCTTCATCTGCATCTCTTCACCCTTTTCCACATTCTCTTCAACAGCCAATAATTCTTCTTCCGGAACATCTTCCACTACAGTCTTAATATCAAAAACCTTAGAGTCTGCCGTTTCCGGATTAAACTCCACCTTGATATTTTGATTCTTTTCGCCATAGTCTTTGCGATAGGCAGCAGCCAAGGCAGACTCAATTGTAGCAATTACTGCCTCATAGCTCAAGTTCTTTTCCTCACAAATCTGCTTGATCGCATTAGTGATCTCACTCATATAATTATGCTTAGTTAATTTGCGCCTGCAAATACGATTTAAGATAGATAGTTATATTATATCAAAATTATAATAAATTGCTATAATCAACCGCCATTATCAATTACAACAATTTTGTTAAAAAAAGCCAGTATAATCAAATCATACTAGCCTATTATTCATATAATAGCATGCCAAGAAAATAGTGTCAATTATATTCATGGACTTGCTGATTATTAGGCAATTAACGCACATTTCGGACAAAAATTGGCTAAAATATTGAAAAATATTACTAAAATTAGCAAAAAAATAAATACAATCATTGACAAAAATAGCATACCGTGCTATGTTTAAAATTATAAACAAACTATTTAAAAAGCACATTACACAATTTAATAATATATTATTCAATTATTTAAGGAGATTTGTCATGGAAAACTTGGCAAAAATTTTTGTTGCGATACTAGTTATAGTAGTTATCGTGTCTTGCTGGGGATGTCATCCAAGCCCAATTAATCGGGCTTACATTTCCATCACTAACCAACCCTTGCCAGAAGATGAAGACGCTGGAGGATTGGGTGATTTGGGAGGAGACACTGATAATCATGATTATCAGGAAGTAAAAATAGATATCGCCGGCGGTGAAATGCTTCCGGAACGATATCTTCAGTTTAAATCTGAAGAAGGCAGATTGCGAAATATTGCCACTGCCAGAAGAGAATTGGATTCCGCGATTCTCAAAGGAGACTTTGAGAAGGTAGAAAAACTACAATTTATCATTAACCGTCTGAATTTCTATGGTAACAACATCAATATGATGGGAATGACCATGGGCTATGACGGTGGAAAATATGGACGTCCAATTCCGGCAACCAATAAAACAATGGTTCCGGTTGGTGTCATTAATAACTCAAGTCGAGTTATTAAAATCAGCAAGCCACTTAACTTAGCTGGAATTGAATTAGGACCCGGAGAGCAAACTCCAATGCAAATTCCAGTCACTTCCGGATTAAACCAAATTTCATACACAGAGTATGAACTTGGTAGAAACCACAAAATGAATCGCACACTCAATGTGTACGTCTCAGAAGATACAAAAAACTTAACGATTTCCGATCGTTAAATATTGAAAAAATTTCAAACAAAGAGCCATTCTGATTTATTTAGAATGGCTCTTAAACTTTTATAACAAAAAACAAGCAAGGAGAAAAAAGAAAAGAAGAAAAACTATAAATTTAAATCACTATTTCGTAGCCTCAATTGTTGTACCCCCACCCTCTCCTGACGGCAAATTACGGAAGACAAAATAAGTGATGGCATAGGCTCCGGCGACGATAATTAAACCAATGATTGCAGCATAAATTCTTTTTCCAGCTTTGGAAACTTTTTCCTGATCACCTCCGGCAGTCATCCAGTTATACCCGGCAACCACAATCAAAATCACAAAGATCACTCCCAACAATCCCAAGAAGGCCGCAATGATATTCGCAACCATTTGCGTCAAGGTTTTTTCATTAGCGCCCTGATCAAAACCGGCTTTTTCCGCAAATTTATCTGCATGGTCAGATCCCAAACCTTGCCAAGTAGTTTCGGATAATAAAGCGGCTGAACAAACCCCTCCAAACAAAAAACTTCCAACAAATAAAGTGACAAAAACTTTTTTAAACATAAATTTATTACTTAAGAATCTTAAAGTATATAAAGTTCCATAGAGCATAAGAAGCAACAACAACCACCAAACCAATCAGAGCGGCTGAAAGAATTTTTGTGGATTTTTTTATCTTCTCCTCTTCTCCACCAGAAGTCATCCAAGTGAATCCGGCATAGATGGTTAAAATCACAAAAATAATACCCAATAATCCCAAAACAACATTCACAATCGTTCCAGCATAACTAGTTAAAGAATATTCATTCGTATTATTAGCATCATATCCCCCATTAGTAGCAATGGTCTTTACTTTGTCCAACATCACTCCGGCAAAAACCAGCTTGGGAATAATTAATCCTCCCATACCAATCAAGATTGTTTTTAAAATCTTCATAAAATATCAATTAATAATCTTTTAGATCTTTTCATTTAAAATTACTCTACTATTTCTTCAACAGCCCGCTACCTTCAACAATCTGATCAAGGACAAAGAAGGTAATCGCATAGGCAACCACGACAATGATCAAACCAATCAGAGCGGAAATAAAAATTGCCTTGGCCTTTTTCGTACGATCTTCATTTCCGGCAGAAGTCATCCACAGAAAACCTCCATAAATCATCAAGACCAAGAAGATCACACCCAAGAATGACAAAACAATCGTAATAATTTGAGAAATCAACGGATCTAAAGTTCTCTGTTGAATATTATAACCAGCCTTGTCTCCCACTTGTCCCAAAGGTCCATCGGAAGTAAAAGCATTTTCCAAATTGGCTGCAAAAACAAAATTCCCCATGGTAATAAAATTGGTCAAAATAACGATACTGACAATTAAACCACTAATTGTTCTTTTCATATTTTTCATATCTAAATTTAAAATAATAGTAATAGACTTAAGATAATAGACTCAAAAAAATCTATAATAATTTTTAAAATTAACCTACAAAATAATACTGTCAGCAACAAAGGTGGTGATCGCATAAGCGATAATCACTACCACTAAACCAATCACGGCTGCCGTAATAATTCCTTTGGCACTCTTGGCTTGAGTTTCGTTTCCGGCTGCAGTCATAAAAGTAACTCCACCATAGATCAATAATATAAAGAAGATCACCCCAACAAAACTCAATAATGCTTTCAAGATTTTGGAAATAATTTCCACAATTGAACGCTGTGTATATCCAGCATTACTAGCAGTTGATGATAGTCCGCCCAAATTAGCCTTAACACTAGAATTACCGCCAATAGATCCACCGGTACTACCAGTACCACCACTCCCCGAACCGACATTACCAACAATTTGTGAACATGGATATGTACTCCAATTACCAATAATTGTCCAACCTGGATTTCCAGCACGAATTATTTGTAATAATTTTTGACAATCATCTTTAGTTGAATCATTACCATCCAATTGTCCCTGTTGTCCAGTATTTGGATCAGTCAAGCTCCAATAGCAACAACCCTGGGGATCAGAACCAGTGGCGGCCGGCGGATTTCCAGATCCGGTATTGGTAGAGTCCACACAACTAGTCCGGTCATCATTACAATCTTTGTTAAGATCTAGGGTTCCACCGATCAGATCACATTCGGATTGAATCTTAGTGGTAGTACACCCTCCTCCATTATCAGTATAATAACAACAGCCATCAGCAGCCTGCGCAAATTTAACTCCCACAAAAAACAAAACCACCAAACTTCCTCCAACCAATATTTTGATCAATCTTTTTTTCATATCCTATTTCGCAATAGTGTCGCCCAAGAAAGCCGTGATCGCAAACGCGGACAAAACAATAATTAAACCAACCACAGCCGCTGCAATAATGCTCTTAGCTTTTTTCACACCCTTTTCATTTGCCGGTACAGTCATCCAAAGAATACCGCCGTAAATCATCATCAACAAAAAAATCACACCCAAGAAAGCCAAGACAGCACCAAGAATATTACCAGCGCCCATCGCAATACTATCACTAGCTGTGCTACCACTTCCAGTTGGTAGCCCCGAGGCACTTCTGGCAGTATCCAATCCATAGTCATCAGCCAAAACCGGTAAAACAAAAAAGAATGAAGCAATTACTGACAAAAGCTTGATTGTTTTTTTAAAAAAAATAGTCATAGTGTTTTCACTTCCCTGACCGCAATAGTTTACGGTCAAAGAGGTGGCCTCCAGCTATCTGAAGGCGACCAAGAGAATATCTAAGGATCCTAAAATATTCTAGTTTGTTGTCAAATTATATTGTCCGCCATCGTAAGTTGCCCCGGTTGCATCCAAGAAAGATCGCAAAACGAAAATTGTAACTGCGTAAGCAGCTAAAATAACCAGCAAGCCGACAATTCCGGCACCGATCAACTTTCTAGCCTCAGCTGTTTTTTCATCACTACCCATCGCAGTCATCCACTTGAAACCGCCGAACAAAATCAAAACCACTGCGATTACACCAAGCAAAGCGAGTAAAATTTTGATCACGTTCCCGGCAATCACGCGAGGATCTCTGTCACCAAAATCTTCAAAAGCGGTTTTACCGATTTCAGTATCATAATTTTCATCTCCCCAAAGGTTAATTTCTGCATTAGCTGCAGGAGCGGAAGTCAATAACAATGCCGGCACGAACAAAACTGACAAAATCAAAATACCTAAAGCTTGTTTTAGTTTATTCATAAATCACCTCCCTTCTTGAATTGTAATTGCAAATTACCATTTGTAATCTTTAAAATTACCAAGTTTATTATTTATTAACATAATATCATAAAACAGGAACCAGCACAAATAAATCAAGCCTTTTCCAGATGATTGTGTTTAGCTTGATAATTTGCTAAAATTATATTATAATTTCACTTTATTTAAAAAATAATCTTAAACCCATGGCGTCCAATCTTTCATTCAAAACCAGATCTCCACAAAATTGGAAAACTACCAAGGTCAGGAGATGGAAAGAAAAATCATCACCAAAAAAGAGTGGTGGTCGACCAAAATTAAAACTCAACAAGAAAAAAATCATTTCCGGCTTAATCAAGCTTGGCATTCTTTTGTTGTTGATCATTATTATCTATGTCTTGGCAATTTCAAGAAACCTGCCAACCCCAGACAAACTCATGGATCGTGAAGTCGCAGAAAGTACCACCCTCTACGATCGCACCGGAGAAACAATCCTCTACCAAGTCTTTGGAGCAGAAAAAAGAACCTTGGTTGAATTAACAGACATTCCGGATAATGTAAAAAATGCCACGATCGCAATTGAAGACAAAAATTTCTACACTCACAAGGGATTCTCAGTTTGGGCAATCTTCCGCACTGCAATCACTAACGTCTTGTTTGGCAAAAAGGCTGGAGGATCAACGCTCACTCAACAATTTGTAAAGAACGCTGTGCTCACTTCTGAAAAGAAATACAGCAGAAAAATCAAAGAACTAATTTTGGCATATCGTTTGGAAAAAAAGTTCAGCAAAGAAGAAATTCTCAAAATGTATTTCAATGAAATCCCCTACGGATCCAATGCCTACGGTGTAGAAGCTGCTAGCCAATATTATTTTGGTAAACATATTAAAGATATTAATCTGGCTGAAGCATCAATCCTGGCTGCTCTGCCCCAAGGCCCGACTTTCTATTCTCCATATGGGCCAAACAAAGAAAAATTAATTGAACGCCAACAATATATTTTAGATCTGATGGTTACACAAAAATATATTACTAAAGAAGAAGCGATTGTTGCTAAAAATACCGAGCTTGATTTCAAAGAACGTGATCAAAACATGCTTGCTCCCCACTTTGTCATGCATGTCAAAGAAATGTTGGTTGAAGAATACGGAGAAAAAACAGTTGAACAAGATGGTCTGAAGATTATCACAACCCTGGATTTGGAAAAACAAGAAATAGCAGAAGCGGCAATCAAGGATCGCGCTGAAGTCAATGAAAAAAACTATAATGCCACCAACGCTGCTCTGGTTTCCATTGATCCAAAAAACGGACAAGTCCTGGCAATGGTTGGTTCAAAAGATTATTTCAATGATGAAATTGATGGGCAATATAATGTTGCTCTCGCTCCCCGTCAACCAGGGTCATCTTTCAAACCAATTGTTTACACCATGGCCTGGATGAAGGGATATCGCCCTGCGACCATGGTCTATGATGTGGTTACCAATTTTTCCGGAGGCGACAAACCATATGAGCCACATAATTACGATCTGGCCGAACATGGTCCGGTGAGTCTGCGCCAAGCTCTAGCTGGATCACTCAACATTCCGGCAGTCAAAGTCCTCTATCTAGCTGGAGTTGGCAACGTAATTGATCTTGCCCACAAAATGGGATATACAACTTTGAACGCCGGCGCCAAACATTATGGTCTATCACTTGTGTTGGGTGGTGGAGAAGTGAAGTTAATTGACCACGTCAGTGCCTACGGAGCTTTTGCAAATGAAGGTGAAGTATATGACCCAGTATATATCCTCAAAATTGAGGATCGGAAAGGAAAAGTTTTACAAGAATGGAAAGAAACAGATCCGAAGAGAGTTCTGGATACCAATATTGCCAGGATTACTAATAATGTTTTGTCAGATAATGGCGCCCGTGCCTATGTCTTTGGTGAAAGCAACTATCTTACCTTGCCAAACCGTCAGGTGGCTGCCAAGACAGGAACAACCAATGACTACAAAGACGCCTGGACCATCGGCTATACCCCCTCTTTGGTGACCGGGGTTTGGGTTGGTAATAATGATAATAGCGAAATGAAACGCGGGGCTGATGGTTCGGTTGTTGCCGCGCCAATTTGGAACAAGTACATGCGTAGTGCTCTTGCCAATATGCCGGTTGAAGGATTCAACCCCCCTGATCTGTCCTCGCCAAAACCAATCATGAATGGGATTGGTTTTGCGGAAAAGAAAGTAAAGATCGACAAGTATTCCGGACTACTCGCAAATGAGAATACTCCGGAGAGTGCCATTATTGAAAAAACATACATGCAACTTCACTCTATTTTGCACTATGTAAAAATTGATGATCCACTCGGATTGGCTCCGACTCACCCGGAAAAAGACTCTCAATATAATCTTTGGGAAAAAGCAATTCAAGCTTGGGCTGAACGTAAGAAAAAAGCTGATCCTAACTTCATGGCCGGTGAACCACCAACAGAATCTGATAATTTACATGATGTCTCCAACAAACCGACATTTACCATTTCCGGCATCACTAATGGCATGGAGATTACTACACCAAAAATCAGTACAACAATCCAAGCCAACGCAGCCCGTGGTGTTTACAAAACAGAATACTATATCAACGGCAGTCTCTTTGACGCTACCACTGCATATCCTTTCACAATCAACCGTTCTTTTGGATTATTGGATAACGGAACATATACCTTGGGAATCAGAGTTTGCGATGATGTTGACAATTGTGCACAGCAAGATTTCAAAATCAATATTCGCATTCTAGAGAGCTTCAAAAAAGTAAGCAATGTCAGTATCTCTTGGGCTAGCCCAGGCAATAATGCTACAGTTGCTTCACCAATTAATTTGAAAGTGAATGTTGTCAATCCGGAAACAGTATCCAAAATTGATTTCTACTATATTGGAGGAGATGGTGAACCACAATTGATTCAATCCCGACAAGCAATTGACAACACGGTCATCGGCATTACCTGGGAACCCCTCACTGGTAGTGAAGAACAAACCTATAAAGTCTATGCCCTCGCCTCTTCTTGGCAGGGACGCACCAGCAAAACAGCCGAGGTTAATTTAAAGGTAAAGTAAAAAGTAAAATAGATAAACACAGAATTAGATGTTTATCTGTTGAAAAATCTTTTATAAAAACAGAGCTAAATTAAGGCTCTGTTTTTATAATGTTAATTTGCTATAGAATTATTGTATATACTTTACAATAATTCTATATGAGTCATTTTTATCCAAGTAAGCTACATAAGGTTTTTGAGTACTCGGGCTCAGAGTAAAACTAATATTGCTACCATTAGTAACATCAAAAGGAGAGCTAGCAACATCAGTCCAAGCCGATCCATTATAATACTTAACCGAGCTAGGATGTAGCGAACTAGCATAGGCTACATATAGCTGGTTTGTATTAGAGTTAACGGCTAATCCATTATTGCTCCTAGTCATACCAGAAGAAAGAACATAACTACCCAAAGTGACCCACGAGAAATCATTATAATACATAACCCATCCTTTTCCACCATTCATATCAGCCATTGATACGTAAGGCTGATTAGTAATTGGACTAAAGGCTATCCTCTGATTAGCATAAAGCTGGTAACTTATTCCAAAGCCACGACTACCCACATATTCCCAAGATGAATCATTATAATACATAGCGGAACTTTTACTACTATACTCAGGGTCTCTAAAAACAACATATGGCTGATCAGTACTTGGATTAAAAGCTAAATCAAAACCAGCAATTCCAACAGGGGTAAAATCATTGGCACCTACATCAACCCAAGAAGAAGATCCACTATCATAACGCTTAACATGTCCCCTAGAATCGCCAGCATCAGCGTAAGACACGTATGGCTCATTGGTACTTGGATTAAAAGTTATTTTTAAATTAGAAGCATTAGCGATAGAAAAATTTGCCGCGCCTAAAACAGCCCATGAAGAACCATTATGATACATAACAGAAGCTCTATTGGCTTCACCACTACCATAAATTATGTACGGATAATTATTGATAGGATTAAAAGCAAGATCAACACCGACTATACGAGCTGAACTAAAACCAGCATTCCCAACATTTTCCCAAGAAGAACCATTATAATATATAACTGTAGCTTTACCATTCTTGTTTGCATCTTCAAAAGCAATATATGGATTGTTATTACTTGGATTTAAAGCCATAGCGAAAGCAAAATACTGCTGTTCGACATAAGAAGTAGTGATTCCTAGCGTGCTCCAAGAACAGATTCCAGTGCAAGATCCTCCACATACGTCACTGTCACCATCACATCTTCCAGCGCAGCTTGGAAAACAATCTACCGATTCAAAGTCAGAAGCCGGTGTTGCTTTGTAATTTCCGGCATATAAGACCGGGGGAGCAGTTCCTCCTCCACCAGCAGCACCTCCGGTACTACTGGCAAGCTCTTGTTCTCCACCACCACCCCAATAGTATGTAATACCATATGAAAGTCCGTCTGTTGAGCGGACATAATTATATCCGGAAATATCAGTTTCCAGATTTGGTACAATGGGAGCAATCGGCACAGCAGGAAGGTAGACAGTTTTACCATCTTTACTCACAATCGGTTGGCCTTCTCGTACTGATCTTGTTTCAGGATAATAGCCATAGTCGAGATAATACAAACCAAGAGCATCTTTGATTGTTGAGATATCAGAAATACGTTCAAAATCACGTGCCTCTTCTCGACTACTGCCAAGATAATATGTTACGCCACTGGCCAAAACACCAATAATCAAAATGGCCACCAAGACTTCAACAAGAGTGAAGCCAAGAATGTTCATTTGAAGTTTTTTTACAAAATTGAACATAGAATTAGATGTTTAGTTATTCAAAAAATGAAATAAAAAGATAATAGACAAAAATATATCCAGACAGTATTGTCTGGATATATTATATAACAAAAATGTTAAATCAAGAAATAATCGCCTTAAAACAAGTTCTCACATAACAAGTTATACAAAATTAAGCAACTTGAAATAATCTAAAATATTAGAGTTGGATAAGTAGCTGTCTCTTGCCAGATCGTATCAAAATTCCAACTAGACATCGGGGCATTAGAGCTACTGTAAAAATGAGTCAAGTTTGTCGCAGCGGTATTTGAAACTTTTGTGCAACCAGTATCTCCTGCTGCCGGTGTTACATTTCCATCGTAGTAGCAGGTTAAAGCAGAATTACCTCCCAAATTATTCCAATAAGAACCCGAAATCGATGAACCATACCCAATTAAACCACCCTTATATGTGCCACTAGCAGTAATCATTCCAGTTGAAAAAGAATTAGAAATAGTAGATCCTTGAAGAGTACCAACTAATCCACCCGTAGCAGAGGAAGTTGCTGTTCCAACAACAGCTCCTGTTGCATAACAATTTTCAATAGGCATGCCTACGTATCCAACTAGACCGCCAACATACCAAGTATTGCTTGTTTTATTTAAAGTAACCGATACTTTTGAATATGAGTTGGCTATTTTAGCACTGCTAGGCGGACTACTACTCCTTGTTGCCGATCCAATCAGTCCTCCCAAAGAGCCGTTATAACTTGAAGCTACAGAACCACTTTCAGCATAAACTTTTGAGACGTCTGTATTGAATCCCATTCCAAAAATCGCACCAATACTACTATAACAAGTTATATTCACATTCGTCATCCCGACATTTTTAATAGTCGCATATCTTGCATTCCCAAAAATACCACAACCTATTCCGCCTCCATTTGTATTAGAACCAGTCGGTCTGTTAATAAACAGACTATCAATTTCATAGCCAGCTCCATCAAAAACTCCAACAAAAGCATTGTCATGATTGTCATTTCCATCAACAACGATCACATAACCAACGGGGAGAAAACCCGATCCTCCACTCCAGCCACTAGTAGCTGAACAGTCAACATCTCGAATTAAAGTATAATACGCAGATAAATTTGTAGTCATATTTTGTAATTGTTGACAACTGCAAATTTGGTATGGAGAGCCCACAGTACCCAAGCCCCCATTAAAGGTACTTTCATTACATTGGACAGCACAAGACCCGCCTGAGCACTCATATCCACCATCACAAGTCCCACAAGATCCTCCACAACCATCATCACCACAAACTTTTCCTGTACAATTAGGGACACATTGAGCTTGTCCTTCACAGGCAGTATCTGGAGTGGCTGTACAGTTGCCAGAATAGACCATAGCCACACTACCTCCTTGATTACCTTGTCCACCAGCTTCTCCTGCCAAATAATAATCAATGGTATATGATGTTGTCGATGCAGCACGAACATAGTTATAGCCCTCAGTATCTACTGCAGGATCCGGGACTGCTGGAGCAACTGGAACTTCTGCCAAATATGTAACATTGCCATCTGGACTGACGATTGGTTGTCCTTCAGTGATTGCCTCTGGATAGTAGCCCTGATCTACAAAGTAAAGACCCAGTGCGTTCTGAATAGATTCAATGTCAGAAATACGTTGGAAGTCACGTGCCTCTTCTCTGGCTGAACCAAAGAAATAGCTAGCTGATCCAGCAATTAAAGTGATCACAAAAATAATGATTAATAATTCAAACAAGGTGAAACCCTTGATGTTTGAACCAAGTTTTTTTATGAATTGGAACATAAAATTAAATTAGATTTAAAATAAGAGTATATAAAAATATATCTACATAGTTTTCTATGTAAATATATTATAACATAAAAATAAAAATATCCACAAAATAAGACAGTCATGAATTATCAGAGCTGTCTTATTGTTTAAATTTTATCCATTATCCATTATCAATCTACCTCTCTTTTACTTTCCACTGTCCACTTTCTCTTCCCCATTCTAACTTTTCATCAAAGCGTCAAATTCATCTTTTTCAATCGTTTCTTTCTCCATTAATACCTTTACAATCTTTTCCAGCATATTCTTTTTCTCCTGAATTACTTTGACAGCCAACTCTCTGCCCTGATTGATTAGATTATTGATTTCATGATCAATCTTTTCTGCCACATGCTCGCTGTAATCACGTTGTTCATGAATTTCATTTCCCAAAAAGACCATCTCGCTGTTATTACCATAGGTGCGTGGTCCAAGATTTTCACTCATGCCATAATCAGTGATCAAACGACGGGCAATTTCCGTAGCACGACGTAAATCAGAAGTAGCTCCGGTCGTGACTTCTCCAAAGACTTCCTTTTCAGTCATATAGCCCCCCAATAAGACGGCGATCTCTTCAATGAATTCAGTCTTGGTATGCATATGACGATCTTCACTTGGTAATTTGAGAGTATATCCTCCGGCCTGTCCGCGAGCAATGATTGAAATCTTGTGCACTGGATCAGTATTTGGTAAATAGTGAGCCACGACTGCATGGCCAGCTTCATGATAGGCAGTGATTTTCTTTTCGTTTTCAGTAATCACTCTTGATTTACGCTCCGGACCCATCATTACTTTTTCAATTGCTTCATATAGGTCTTCCATCAGGATCTCTTTACGATTATACCGTGCAGCTAAAATTGCAGCTTCATTCAAAACATTTGCCAAATCAGCTCCGGAAAAACCAGGAGTTCTTTCAGCAATTTTGCGCAGACTCACTTCTTGAGCTAAAGGTTTTTTTCTGGCATGAATCTGGAGGATTGCATCACGATCAGCAATATCTGGGGCATCAATAATGATCTGACGATCAAATCTTCCCGGACGCAACAAGGCTTTGTCCAAAACATCTGGACGATTGGTAGCTGCGACGACAATTACACCGGCATTATCCTCAAAGCCGTCCATCTCCACCAAAATCTGATTCAAAGTTTGTTCTCGTTCATCATGGGATCCGCCCAGACCGGCACCACGTTTGCGACCGACCGCATCAATTTCATCGATAAAGATAATACAAGGACTACTCTTTTTTGCCTTCTTAAATAAATCACGAACACGAGAAGCACCCACTCCTACAAACATTTCTACAAACTCTGATCCGGAAATACTAAAGAATGGAACATTGGCTTCACCAGCGACCGCTTTTGCTAATAATGTTTTACCGGTTCCCGGACTGCCTAATAATAATACTCCCCTAGGAATACGTGCACCCAAATCAACAAACTTTTTTGGTTCTTTCAAGAACCCGACAATCTCAGCCAATTCTTCTTTAGCCTCAATTGCTCCGGCCACATCTCCAAAATTAGTTTTCACTTTATCTTCTTTACTAGCCTCCCGTGCTTGGGATTGACCAAACATCATCGCCTTGCTATTTGCTCCCTGCACACCACGCATCATGAACCAAAGAAATGCAACAATCAAAACAAACGGCAAAAGAAATGGTAATACATTTTTCAAAAAAACATCCATACCAGTATCAACCTTGACTTCCATATTTACCTTAGCCATTTTTTCTGGAGTAATACCAAAATCACTCATGACCTGAGTTAAGCTTTGGCCAGGTTCTTTTTTAGCAACCTGAGTGACCCCATCTTTCAAAGTAATATTCAACTCGCTATCATCAATCACAATCTTTTCAATCTTTTCCTCATTAACCTCAGAAATCAACTGTTGCAAACCAATATTTTCAATTCCGCCCTTGTTTTTACTGGACAAACTGAAAATCGCAGCCAAAACCGCAAAGATCACCACAAAAATCAGAATATTTTTAGTAATTTGTTTCATATTATTTTTAATATTTACTGTTAATTTTACGCAATTTTTCAATAAAATTACACATTATTTAATAAAGATACAATAATTATGATATTTTTGCAAGCCAACAAAAAAATCCAAGAACAATTCCTTGGATTTTTATTTACCAATCTTTTAATACCTCAAACAATCCTCTATCTTTTCATTCCGCTCTTTTATTTCTCTATTTTAATCTCCTGTCTTTAGTATTTAACTACTTCAACATGTTCTTAATTCTCCAAAGCTTATAAGCTCCGTAGAACATCACATAGGCGACTACTACTACCATTACACCAACAACTAGTTCCAACACAAAATCAGTCCAAACAATCAGAATGGAAAGCAAGAGTAAAACCACTCCCACCACAATCAGATTAATCATTAGATCAGTCAAACGACTGCGCAAAGGAGCCAGAATATCTTTCATATTTTTCAAATTAATTATAATTAAGATTATTTATAGTATAGCAAATTTTTTAATTATCTGGAATACAGCCGATCAAAATCATCGTCATCTTCGTGCCGACTTTTTTTACTAACCCTGATTTCTTCTTCGTCTTCATCGTCTTCACTTTCCTCTTCCTCATCTTCAAAGTCAGCTTCACTTGGTTGATCTTCTTCATCCTCCTCTTCCTCCTCCAATTCATTATCCTCCTCTTCTTCTTCGTCATCTTCATCAGCATTCAATTCATCATTATCATCCACTATCTCTTCATCATCTTCCAACTCTTCATCATCTTGATCCTCACCGGTAAAGTCATTATCATCATTTTCATTTTCCTCTTCGTCATCTTCCTCATCTTCTTCATCCTCCTCTATTTCCAAACTATCATCTTCTGGCAAATAATTATCAGGGGCTTGTGATTCTTCTCGACGATGCAAAGCAACGCCACTCACAGCCTGAGTAGACAATGCCTCATATTGTTCTCTGGTAACCAAGACTTCTCTTGGTTTCGAGCCCTGGGAAGGACCAATCACACCGGACTCTTCCAGAATATCAAGAATCTTGGCAGCCCTTGCATAGCCAATACTCAAACGACGTTGTAGTAATGTGGCAGAGGCTTTGCCAGCGTTGATAATAACTTCTCTAGCTTCGGAAGTCAAAGCATCATCATCATCTCCGGTGCCATCAATCCCGACTCCGGCCATTCCCTGGACTCTTTGCTTTTCCGTAACATCTTCAAGATAATTCGGTTTGGCTTTTGATTTCAAATAGTTTACAATTCGCTCAATTTCCTTGTCAGTCACAAAAGCTCCTTGAATTCTCTTCGGCTTTGGCAGAGAGGCATTACTGAATAACATATCTCCTTTACCTAGCAATTTTTCTGCACCCAGGCTATCTAAAATCGTACGAGAATCAATTCCCGATGCCACACTAAAAGCGATCCTGGCCGGCATATTTGCCTTGATTGTTCCGGTGATGACATTCACGCTCGGTCGTTGTGTTGCCAAAACCAAATGGATCCCAACGGCACGTGCCATTTGTGCCAAACGAACAATCCCAGTTTCAATATCTTTGGCAGCCACAACCATTAGATCGGCTAACTCATCGATAATGAAAACAATATACGGCATCTTGCTATCCTTATGAACCTTATTATAGCTATCAATATCTCGCTTCTTGGCTTTTGCCAAAATACTGAAACGACGGTCCATCTCATTCAAACACCATTTTAAAGCATTAACTGTTTTACCAACATCAGTGATCACCGGTGTAATCAAATGTGGAATTCCGTCATAGACAGTGAGCTCCACTCTTTTCGGATCCACCATGATGAAACGAAGATCATCTGGATTGTTTTGATACAGTAAACTAATCACCAAAGTATTTAATAGTACGGATTTACCAGAGCCAGTTGCACCGGCAACCAAGACATGGGGCATCTTACAAATATTTGCCAACCAAGATTTACCGGCCACATCTCGACCAAGCGCAATCATGGTATTGGCAGTTCTTTTTTTGAAAACTTCGCTTTCCAAAATTCCGCGTAGACCAACAATCGCCACCGTCTTATTCGGCACCTCAATTCCAACCAAGGACTTGCCGGGAATCGGTGCTTCAATTCTGACTGGATGAGCAGCTAAAGCCATGGCTAAGTCATTATTCAAATTAGTGATCCGGGAAAGCTTGACCCCATCGGCCGGCTTCAAAGTATATTGTGTAACGGTTGGACCAACACTGACGTCGCCCATCTCCACATTAATTCCAAACTCTTCCAAAGTCTTCTGGATAATCATTCCGCAACGTTTAATATCGCCACTCTTTGGTTCACTATTCTTGCTACTCAACAAATCTAAAGGTAAATCAATTTTAATATTAGTTGGTTGCCAAATATTTTCAGCAGCATTGCCAACTTGTGGAATTCCAGTACCAACCAAGGCCCCAAGATTAGGACGAGTTGGTTCTTCTTCCTCCTCTTCTTCTTCAATTTCTTCCTCTTCCTCCTCATCTTCTTTTTTGTCTTCCTCCTCCTCCAATTCTTCTTCATCATCTTCTTCATATTCTTCTTCCTCATCTTTTTCAGTTGTAAAGAGATTACTGTAAAGGAAACGGAAAGGGTGTAAAAGCATTCTGGCTGGCCAACTTCCTTTGTCTAAGAGTGTAGCCAAGGTAGTGTTGAAAGAAAGCATCAATGAAATCAAGATAAAGCAAGCGATGAAAACAAGTGAAGCCCAAAAACCCATTAACTTAATCAAAAAAACGGCGACCATCCAGCCAATATGTCCTCCACCAGCTCCTTGAGCAACAGCATTGGCCCATTCAGCATCGTTTACAAACAGTTGTAATAGCCCATGGAAAGAAAGAATGAAGAGAAAAAAACCAAAATAATTCATTGCTCCAATATCAAAGCGACGATGATTGAATAATAGGAATGAAAAAGCCAAAAGAATGGCCGGGAAAACCCAACGACCCCAGCCAAATAGCCAGGTGGTCATGATATTAAAATAATTACCAAGCATGCCGGCACTATCAAACAATGCCAAGATACTGATAATCGCCAATGCTAAAACAAACAAAGCCCAGATACCCCTTCTGATTTCTGCGCTAATATTCAAATGCGGAATATGCAAATAATCCCAAGGATTATCGCCTCTTCTTCTTCTGCCCATATGAGTTAAATAATTAAACAATCATTTGATTGCTATTCTCAGTATAGCACAAGTTTTTTCCATAAAAAAGAGCCGGCAAATCATTGACTTGTCGGCATCTTTGGAAAAATTACATAAATTCAATCTCGGCCATGGCTGGTTCATAATTTTTTCTACTAAAATTAAGATTTGCCATTGCATTTTTTGCACTTGCATAATCAGAATCTCTATGTTCTTCGCAATATTTAAAGATTTCTGATAAAACTGGTCTGATTTTGCCGTCTGTGAAAGCATCATCTAACCAAACTCCGAAAAATGAACAGACACAAAAATTCATATTCATAATATCCAAGCTGTCTAAACCCAAATCTTTTGAAAGATCCGCATGGTCAGTAAGTTCTGTTTCAAGACATTCTTTTTCTGCAATTAAATATTGTTTTACAAAATCTTTGGCAGGAATAGCAAAGCCATACATATAAAAGAGTCGGGAAAAATAAATTGTTGAGAAAAAATCAGAACTTGATCCAGAATTGCTCTTTTTCATAAAACCCCCTTAAATCAGTTAAAAATCATGTAATTTATTATTTTTCTATTTTCAAAAGAACCATATAATCTAAATATACACTATAATAGTATATAAAACATTCATATATAAGATATTCTACCATAATATAAACAAAGAAAAAAGTCAATGACCAATAAAACCAGCTTGAGATTGCTTTGCATGATTGAAAATGATAAGATTAAAGAAAGAAAAACTATCTAAACAATATGAATAACGACAACAATTCCATCGAAGACCTTTTTGATGCCAATGAAGGTAAAATTGACAGAGAAAGTCCTGCTGGCAAATTAGCGGAAGGAATGGAAGAAATCAAACTCAAAGAAATTGAGCAAGAAACGCAAGCCATGGCCACACAAAAAGGTTTTGAATACATTAATTTAATCGGCTTCCCAATCACACCAGAGAGCATCACCTTGTTTGACGAGAAAGAAGCAAGGAAACTTTCCGCAGTTTGCTTTTACCGTGACAATGAGAATCTCCGTGTGGCCGCAGTTAATCCGGGAGACAAAGCAGTTCAAGAAAAAATTGCAGAATTGACAGCCCAATACTTTTTCAAGAACACCGAAGTCTATCTCATTTCTCTAACCAGTCTTCACCACGCTGTTGATCTCTACAAAAATCTTCCCAAAATCCTTCCCGGAAGACCCGGTGTGGAAATCACTGCCAAAGACTTGGTAAAATTCAAAGAAGAAATTGACAACATTGACAGTCTGAAAGAGAAAATCAATGCAGTCAACATGACTGACATCATCACTTTGATCATTGCCGCCGCTCTAAAAATTAATTCCAGTGATATTCATATTGAAGCCGGCGCTGAAAGCGTGGCGGTGCGTCTCCGTGTTGATGGAGTTCTACAAGAAATTGCTACGATCAATCAAGACAAGTGGAAGAAGATTATTTCTCGTCTCAAAGTTTTGGCAAAAGTAAAAATCAATGTCGACAGTAAACCCCAAGATGGACGTTTCACTATTTTTATGAAAGAAAAAGAAAAAATTGATGTCCGTACTTCCTTTCTACCAACCTCACATGGGGAAAGCGTGGTAATGCGTCTTTTACAATCAGACGTCACCAAACTTGATTTGGAAAATCTTGGCATGCGTAAACGTGAATTTGATCTTGTCCAAGAAGAAATTGCCAAACCAAATGGAATGGTGCTTTCAGTTGGACCAACCGGATCAGGAAAAACCACCACCCTCTATGCAATTCTAAATCAACTAAACAAACCAGGCACAAAAATTGTCACAATGGAAGATCCTGTGGAATACAGCATTGAAGGAGTAAATCAAAGTCAGGTTGATGAATCAAAAGGATATACTTTTGCCAAGGGTTTGCGCTCTATCTTGCGCCAAGATCCGGACATCATCATGATTGGAGAAATTCGCGATCTAGAAACTGCGGAAATCGCAATTCAATCATCACTCACCGGGCATCTTGTTCTCTCCACTTTGCACACCAACGACTCTGCCGGGGTGATTCCTCGTCTCTTAGATTTGGGAGTCAAGCCATTCTTACTCACACCATCAATCAATGCAATTATGGCACAACGTCTGATCAGAAAACTCTGTCCAAAATGTCGTGTTGAACATCAACTCTCGGAAACAGAACAAGAAAAAGTGAAAAAAATTCTGGCTGTAATTTCTCCAAAAGCCAATATCAATATTCCCAACCAACTCCCAACAATCTACAAGGCCGGGGAAGGATGTGTGGAATGTAATCATGCCGGCTATACTGGGCGAACAGGTATTTTTGAAATTCTGACCATGGACAACAAGTTAAAAGAAATGACTTCTGACGGAGTCCCGGCTTTCAAAATCTTGGAGCAAGCGATTGAAAACGGTATGATCACTATGCTACAAGACGGAGTCCTGAAAGCAATGGAGGGAATCACCAGTCTCGAAGAAGTATATGCCTCTATCGGCAAAATGGATTATATTGATGAACTCTATGACATTGTTACCTCCAAGACAATTGGACGCGGAATCAAGATCACAGAAAAAGATATTGCCGAAGCAGAAAAAATTGCCTCTGACTTTGCCAACTCCACTGAATTGATCACTAATTATCCGACCAGTGAAGTTGTGAATATTATCATCGCAGCAGCTATCAAAGTACGTGCCGGGGATATTCATATTGATCCAACCGAAACAGGAGTTGATGTCCGTCTCAGAATTGATGGCTTCTTACATCATATTGCCAAGATGCCGAAAGAAAACTATGTTCAACTAATCAGTGAAATAAAAAATTTGGCCGGTTTTGCCACCACGGAAAAACAAGCCGCCTATGATGGTCGTTTCTCCATCTTCATGCCGGACAAAAGAATTGATTGTCGTGTTTCCATCATTACCGGAGGATATGGTGAAACTGCTGTCTTGAGAATCCTGTCTGACAAAGCTGAGACTCTTGAATTAGATGCTTTGGGAATCAAATACAAAACTCTGGAAGTCATCAAGAGTGATATTACCAAGACCAAGGGTATCATCATCAATACCGGTCCAACCGGATCAGGAAAAACCACTACCCTCTATGCAATTCTCAACAAACTCAATAATCCAAGTACAAAAATCATTACGATTGAGGATCCGATTGAATACAGTCTGGAAGGAATCATGCAGACTCAAGTTGATGAACAGGCAAAATATACTTTCTCCTCTGCGCTCAGATCGCTCCTTCGTCAAAATCCAAACATCTTGATGGTTGGAGAAATCAGAGACAGTGAAACTGCCAAAATGGCAATTGAAGCCTCTCTAACCGGACACTTGGTTTTGTCAACAATTCATGCCAATAGTGCTGCCGGAGCAATCACCCGTTTTGCCGAGCTGGGAGTTGAGAGAGCTTTGCTTTCCAACGCTTTGGAAATGTCCATTGGACAACGTCTGGCCAGAAAAATTTGCCCACATTGTAAAAAAGAAATTCAATTAAGCACAGAACAGGAAAAACAGATTAAAGATATTCTTTCTCAGGTTGATCCATCTTCTGGATTAAAGATTCCGGAAAGACTCACCTTCTATCAAGGAACAGGTTGTTCGGCTTGCAGTAATATCGGCTATCTTGGACGTGTTGGTTTGTTTGAAGCAATTGACATGACTCCGGAAATTAGCAAGGCTGTACAGGAATCGGGAATCCTTGATGAAGAAATTGAAAAACTAGCAATGGCTCAAGGATTCATTCCAATGATTCAAGATGGTATTTTCAAAGCCATGGAAGGAGAAACCACACTTGAAGAAGTTATTCGTGTTACTAAATAGATAACAACATAATTAATCTTCATGATAATCCTTCTTAAATTCATATTTACTTTTACTTACTAATCTAAACAGATGATCAATCCAACTTTTTTCCACGCACTCAGAAAAGATTATTCCAGTCACGATATTGAACGACGGAAAATTATTGCTGCCTCAAACAATATTCTGAATGACGCTAAACGAACTATTTTTAGTATTCATCGCAATGACCTCAAAACGGCACAGGCCAGTCTGACTGACATTGAACAACGGATCAAAAAACTCCAACAAGACTTTGGCTATAGCCGTCTCATGGAAGAAGGCGCCTATTCCGCCGGAGTTGAAGAATACATTGAAGCAAAAATGTTCTATCTGGTCACAACTGGAAAAAAAGTAGACAAGATCAAAGGAATCAAACTGAGCATCACTAGTTATCTGGGTGGGATTTCAGATTTAACTGGGGAAATGTTGCGTCAAGCCATTAATGAAGCGGCTCAAGGCAATACCGGCAAGGTTGAGGATACTAAAAAAGTGATTGAAGATATCATTGCCGAGCTTCTGGAGTTTAACCTGACCGGATATCTCCGAACAAAATATGATCAAGCCAGAAATAATCTACGCAAAATTGAACAAATCAATTATGAAATTAATTTGAAGAGATAATATGTTGGCAATCATTTCTGATATTCATGATAATCTGCCCAACCTGAAAAAGGCTCTATCATATTGTAAAAATAATAATATCACCACACTCGCTTGCTGTGGTGATATTAGCGATGGGGAGACTTTGGAATATTTGGCAAAAAACTTTCCACACACTATCTATGTTACCCTTGGAAATATGGAAATTTTTACAGATCAAGATTTGAAAAAATATCCCAACATTATTTCTTTTGGTAAAGAAGGCGGGGCATTCAAGTATAAGAATAAAAATATTGGAATCTGCCACGAGCCACGCAAAATTGACAATCTGGCAAAAAAAGATAATCCTGATATTATCTTTTACGGGCATACACACATTCCTTGGGAAGAAAAAAGAGAAGTTGAAATTGGAGACAACAAAGAAAAAAAGATATTTCACATTGTGAACCCAGGAAATGTTTCCAACACTAGACACCAACCCACCTTTGCCACCTATGATCCAGATAATAATAACCCTAAAAATAATTCAGAAAATAATAATTCAGAAAATAATCTTCAACTACATTTGTTGAATGAAATGAAGTAAGAAAATAAGATAACAAAGGAAAAACAAAAGAAAAAAAATAAAAGAAAGAAAGACGAAAAAAGAAGCAGAATTAATCCAACGGACTTTTTACCAAAGACAAACTACTTCCAGCCACCCTTGTATATACTTGGGTGGTTGTTACGTTTTTATGACCTAGCAATTCTTGAATATATCTCAAATTACAGCCATTCTCTACCAGATGGGTGGCAAAACTATGACGCAGACTATGAACACTAGCCTGTTTTTTAATTCCGGAATTATCAAGAGCTTTGTAAAAAATATTCTGAACCGAGCGTTTGTCATATTTGCCACCGCGATTAGTGACAAATAGATACTCGTTGGCTGTTTTGTGTTTTATATATACAATCAGTACTTCTGACACTTTACTAGAAATAATGGTGACCCGATCTTTGTTACCCTTTCCGCCACGCACAGTTAGAATATTATTGATTAAATCCAAATCACTCACTCTGATATTTACAACCTCTGACAAACGTAGTCCCGATCCATAGATCATGGCCAGAATAAGTTTGTGCGTCACATTATTAACACTCTTGGTAATTGCTAATATTTCATCACGTGTTAAAACTACTGGTAATTTTTTGTCTTTTTTAGCTCGTGGGATTGAGGCAAAAAAATTACGACGTAAAATACGCGTAAAATAAAATTGCAAAGCAGAATATGCAATATTTAAAGAAGAGGCTGACAGATTTCTGTCAGCCAAATATTCTAAATAGTCTTTAATATCAGAGGAAGTAATACTTCTAGCGTCTTTTTTCACGAAAGCCAAAGCATCCTGCACGTAATGTAAATATGATTTAATGGTTTGTACACTAAAATTAGCGATTTTCATTTCCTGCTTCAAAAAGTAGATTGGATCACGCTCTTCCACAGTTGTTCTTTTAGATGTATTCATACCCCACTCATGATTACATATCTTTACAATTATTTTATCTTAGATTACAATAAAAAACAAGGAGTACACATATATATAGTTAGCTGAAATATATGTTTTTCTTTTAGGGCTATTGCCCTAACTTTTAAAAAGAATTAAATTTTGTTTTTTATTTAATTAACGAGGGGAAATAAGGTATTTTCTTTGCTATCGCTACGAAAACGATTAATCATAAATATTTACAAAAAATATTATGGAAAATTCAAAATTAAATCCAAGGTCAATGTTAATTTTCTTAGGAGTCGGAATGTTAAAAACATCAACGTTGACAGCATATAAAATTGTTGAAAATGCGAAGGAAGGTGATTCACTTGCAGAGGATTTTAAGCCGCAGGCTACAAAAGATGAATTTGAAGATGCTTTAATTTTTTGTAGTTTTATGTTTACGTTGCTAAGCGAATGGAAATATACTGAATATAGAGATTTTATTTCAGATGCAGCAAATATTTCTTATGCTTATATTCTGGACAATGCCATTGGCATGGAATCGGTAAAAAAATTTGAAGATAAAAGAGATAAACATTTGCATTCATATTACAACGAGCTGAATACATTTCAATCAAAAAACAGACAAGTAACAATAGGGCAAGTAGCAGGCCATTTGATTGCATTTTTTGAAACTACTATTGCCAAGAAAAATTACCAAAATTTAAAAGAAAAAATAACTATGCACTTATCGTTAAATGATGTTTTAAATAAAGACTTTCAAGATCGTTGTGATAAATTGGTGGGCAAAAACATTCAGAGAAATTTAAAACCAGAAGATATTAAAAATCATTTTGACGAAATGGCACAAATAGAAAAACTAGAACCAAAAAGCAATATGACGGATAGAATCTATGATATTATTTTCTTTGTCGAACATTATTATCAAAAATAAAATATATGAATTTTTTCAAAAAAATTATTAATAACTGGAAAGAAGCTTGGAATGAATCAAAGAAAAAAGATATAGACTTAAAACAACGGGTAGAAAAAGAAAATGAGCAAGCCAAAAGAGATGAGGAAGACGCAATTTTTTTCAAAAAAAATGTTGCAAATTTTGAAATTTTTGAAAAAAATGGTGGCACGCTTCCTGTCAGAGGTTGGCAGGCTGGACAAATTATTTTAAACGATAAAGATAAAACAGCCAAAATTGAAATCAGGCAAACAGGAGATAGGGACATAGAAGAAAAAGGTGCATGGTATCATGTGCCTTATTACGGATTGGGTCATATTCTTTGTGAAAATATCGACTATAAAAAAGTAACCACCGACATTAATGGTGGAGTTTTCCTTTTATTCCAAGATAAAAATAATCCAAGCAAAATTAAAATTATGCTTAACCACAATAGGCAAGGTATTGAAATAGTTTGCGATAAAGTAAGTATGTTAGATTTTGAAGATGTTAAAATCGATATTGATGACTTTAAAAAGATCGACATTGGTTGCAAAATTGGAAATTATTTTGAAATTAAAAATTAATAAGGAGTTTTGGGGCAAGGGGCATTCACCCCTTAATCCCCTCTGCCCCTTGCCCCAAAACGAAAAACAAAATTTAATTCTTTTTAAAAGTGATTTGCATTCGCAAATCAAAGAAAAACATATACATCAGCTAACAACACGATATCCGGTTACGGCTCTTCCGAGAGCCTTCACCCAAATTTTCTTTCGCTTCGCTACAGAAAACTTCGGATATCGGTAACGTTCAGCAAAATAGTTAAACAAATTTATCCTTTTAAACACTATGGAACAAATAAATTGGAACGACTTTGAAAAAGTAGAATTACGCGTAGGGACTATAATTGAAGTTGAAGATTTCCCGCAAGCAAAAATTCCTGCTTTCAAAATTAAGGTTGACTTTGGCCAGGAAATTGGCATAAAAAAATCTAGTGCAAGAATTACTGATTTATATTCAAAGGAAGAATTACTAAACAGAAAAATTATTGGGGTAGTTAATTTCCCTCCCAAACAAATCGGCCCTTTTGTTTCGGAATTTTTGTGCTCAGGATTCTATAGAGAAGATGGGTCTGTAATTTTAGCTGTTCCGGATAAAGACGTCACCAATGGAAGTAAACTCGGATAAATTTATTTAACTACATCGCCTAACACGCGATAAACGACATTAAACGTCGCTTATCGCAATACGTTATGGCAAAATCACTCCCTCCGGTCGTTCCTTTTTGCCATAACGGCTTCGGAAATAAATTTTTAGACTATATAATAATCCATGCTATGAGTTTTGAAAAACCGCCACAAAATCATCCTGAGGTGACAAACACATCAATTGATAAAAGAGTGCTAGAACAAAAAGAGGCAGACATGCGCGATCTTTTTCGAAGTTCCGATTCACCACATGATATAATGATCGCCGAGATGCAAACAGACGAGTTTAGGAATCTAGTAGGTAAAGACGTTGCAAACAAAACTATTGAACAGTTACAAAGTATTACCTACAAAGACGAGGATGATTTCGTGGCTCAGACTATGAAAATCGCCATTCCAGTATTAGAAATTACTCAAGCAGGAAGAAAAGACGCTTATAAGCAAGAGGGACGTGATATGTATACCGAAGATGATATAAAAACTAGTATTTCTATTATCAAGGAAAGTGATTCAGAAAAAATATATGTTATAGGTAACGTCGGTTCCGGAAAAACTACATTCGCCAGAGAAATATCTCGCGAACTAGGCTATAAGAATATTGACGTAGATCGATGGTTCCAGATTTTTCGTCAGGAGCAGAAACGCGAAGCCGCCGACTTGCCTGAGTTACTGCAATATATCATGAAAAGAGAAAAACCACCGTTCGTAATTAATCATACTGATCTATTAAGGCAAAATCTAATTAAAGATGCAGACGTAGTTATTTATCTTAACCCACAAAAAGACGAATTACTAAAAAGTCGGCAACTTCGCTCGGAAAGTGGTGCTGAAGGAGAATGGCAACATGTCAACGATGGTGATTATGACAAAATAGAGCGAGAAAACACTGAATTGTTCAACAACATGGGTGGGACGATAAAACAACGTAACGAAAAATCTGGAACATCGATCAGATTACTAAAAACGAATGAGTAATTTCTAATACTTACATTGGTTTTGCGCATTGAACACGAGTCTAAAAATTTACTTCCGATAACAAACGACATACGGCTACAGAAATATATCATAATTAATACTTTCTCTTTCGCTATCGCTCAAAAGAAATGTTAATAAGGAGTACAGATTTCTTCCGACCCAAATTTTATTTCCTAGTTAATTTTAATAAGGAAGAAATAAAACTTCGTATATCTACCTAGTTAGGTGAAATTTGGCAAAGTTATTTTAAAATTTATTTTCTAAAATTTTATTTTTGACAAAAAAATATAATCAAGGTTTGTATACATGTGTTGACTAAATATATACAAACTGGTATACTTTGTATATATCTCAAATTAGATGTAAACAAACTATGAAAATCATCAAAATTGGCACTAACATTCAACAAATTGAAGGATTCAAAACCTTTGTCCCCCATCCTTTTCCACCAAAAGAAGGATTTGATTTTAGTCCAAAAATTATAAAAAATAGTAGCGAGGCTACTCGCTTACTTGGAAAACTTGACGGAATTACCAAACTTTTACCCGATTCAGATTTTTTTATTTTGATGTATTTAAAAAAAGATGCTACTTCTTCAAGCCAAATCGAAGGCACAAGAGCAACCATCATTGACGCGATTGAGGCAGGAGTAAAGGCTAACTCGGATAAATTAAGTGATGTTGATGATATTCTACATTATATCAAGGCATTGAATTATGGCATAAAACGAATCTCAATTGATAATTTTCCAATGTCTTTACGTTTTGTGCGTGAGCTACATAAGCAACTTATGAGCCAGGCTCGTGCTACACATTTTTCAGATCCAGGAGAATTTCGCACAAGCCAAAATTGGATTGGTGGCACAAAACCAAGCACCGCCAGTTTTGTTCCACCGCCTGTTCATGAAATGCAACGAGCATTAACAGATCTCGAAAAATTCATACATACTAACGACGAAATACCAACCGTAATTAAAGCCGGACTAGTTCATGCACAATTCGAAACTATACATCCATTTCTCGATGGAAACGGCAGAACAGGACGTATGTTGATTACATTTTATCTATGGAAGCAAGGTTATCTTGAAAAGCCAGTTTTATTTTTGTCTTCATTTTTCAAAAGGCATCAACAGCTATATTACAACAAACTACTTGGTTATCATAATGGATATGTTTATGAATGGCTTGATTTTTTTCTTGAAGGCGTGATTGGAATTGCCAATGAGGCGATTGATATAGTCGGAAAAATTACAACGTTACGTGAAAATGATTTTACAAAAATTCATAAATTGGGTACGCGCGCAGCTGAAAGCGCTAGCTTAGTATTGCCCAAACTTTACGGACAACCGATTGTCGATGTCAGCACAATCCAAGATTGGACAGGTTTTACGCGCGCCGGCGCGCAAACCGTAATTGACCGTTTCATCAAAATGAAAATATTACAATCAAAAAATAAAGGCAAAAAATACGGACAAACATACATCTATAAAGAATACGTGGATATATTTAACGACAGCAAATAACAGAAATCTTTATTTCAATCTGTAAAATTCAAAATTCTGCCGTTAAATACATACAAGCAATAACAAACATAATTCTATGAACTACAAACACACTCAAATTGGTTATCTGATGCTGATTGTTACGCTGGCCGTACTGGCGCTTTTTGCAAAAGCCCATATCACGTCCTCTGCCGAGCTCCCATCGTATAATTCAGGTACAAATTTTGCCGTTACTGCCATCATGGCATTAATTATATTTATTCTCGCCTCCTTTGTGTCACTGCGAGTAATTATTGATGAAAAATATTTACGAATCAAATTCGGTTACGGAATTTACAAAAAGAAATTTTTGCTTAATGATATAATATCTGTTAAAACTGCAAAGAATCGTTGGTATTATGGATGGGGAATCAAAAGACGACTATGGCCCAAGATGTGGATTTACAATGTTTCCGGTTTTGATGCAGTTGAAATAAAACTAAAAAATGGTAAAATATACAGGATTGGTACAGATGAACCTAAAAAGCTGGAGCAAGCAATTCTCCATTCAATTAAATAATAAAGGGCATGAGATAAAGACATGAAACAAGTCAATAAACTATACTGGGCATCATTTCTAAAGAATCAGACTTACTTTACTCCAATTCTGATTCTTTTTTTGCAATTTCATCACCTTGATTTCAAACAAGTATTCTTGGTCTTCACGATCGGAAGCATTTTTAATTTCTTTGTTGAAATTCCAACCGGAATTATTGCAGATTTATATGGCAAACGAAAAAGTATTATTATTTCAAAATTTATTATCTTTATTTCCTTTGTCGCCTTTGGATTTGCTAGCACCTTTTGGGCATTTGTAATCGCGCAATTATTATATGAGCTTGGACAATCTTTCCGTTCCGGCACAGAGACAGCCTATACCTATGATTATCTAAAACAAAATCCTTCCGAGCCAAGCTATACTGAAGTAAAGGGCAAGCAAAAATTCTATGCGCGGATTGGAGAAAGTATTGCCGCCGCAATTGGCGGATTTGTTGCCGGGCATCTTGGATATAATCTGGTTTTCTTTATTGCGGCCATACCGGCGTTTATCAACTTTCTTATGAATCTTACTTGGGCACAGATTCAAGAGAGTACGGAAAAATTAAATATCAAAAGTTCTTACCTCCACATTATCCATTCTTTCAAACAATTCAAAAATACATCTCTTTTACTCATTACAATCAACATCACAATCTTCACATCCGTATTAGCCGCTCTGAATAAATTTGTTCAGCCTTATATGACTGATGCTGGTGTCCCCATTACCATGATTGGCTTTATTTATGCCGTTGCACTGGGCTTCACAGCTATTGTCACTCGCTATTCATATAAGCTGGAACAAAAATTCGGCGAAGCCAAAACCATGAACTGGCTTTCTACATTAGCAATCATTCCGGCAGTCATTATTGGTCTTGGATATTCTTCAATCATCGGTGTCGTTCTCTTCTTCTTGATCGTCATTGCCGAAAATATGCGTAGCCCGATTGAGAACTCTATTTTTCATGACAATATTACCAGTAAAGAAAGAGCAACCATGGGATCTATTTTGGAGTTGGTAAAGAATCTTGGCAAAACAGCCATTCTGCCAATTGCCGGATATTTTGCCGATGCTTTTTCCATGGCTACGGCCATTTTGATTATGGCGGGGTTATTATTAATCAACGCTATTTTCTTCTACATTAGGAAAACAAAACATGGCAGTCTAAAAACTACCTCTTAGGTTATAAATAATATTTATCATACTTAGAAATCAAATTAATACTATGCCCGACTTGGGTATTTTTGTTTTGCTTTATCTTTGACAAAATTAAGATTGCTTGTTAGGATAAAAAACTAATTAATAAGATAGTACATTAACAAAAGGAGATGTAACGGATGAAAAAGCAAACCGATTGCAGTAGACTCAACTCCCAACCCCCGCCATTTTTTGGCTCACATCCTAAGTTTGTTGATGAATACAAAAAGAATTCTAAATGTTTGATAGACATATATTTAGCGAATGGTGCTAAATTAGACCAATTCTTTTCTGAAATTCATCCAGAAATTTATCTTCTGCCCCGTGACATATTAGGTCAAATATCAGATCAATATGGAGGCATTGTTGGACTGGAACGGATTAATTTCCCTTTTAGTTCATATGATTTTTTGATAGACGAAGATGCTGACGGAGTGTTTGACTATATCAAGTCATTATCATCATTTTTCCGACTAGGAAGAATACCTCAGCTTTGCTATCTATCACCACCACGACCAACTGATGACAAAAATTTCAGTTTTTGGTACTGTGCTCCGTTATTTACGCATACTCGCTGGTTGCATTCATTGATCGCAGGTGTGTTAGCAGAAGTGATTTTGGCTCGCAATGATTTTTCTATTCAAGAAAGAACACCAATCGTTTTGGCAGCGGCTTTTCATGATATTGCCATGCCAGCCGGAGGTGATTCCATCGTGAGAATTGACAAAGAAAATTTACATGAAGAAAATAATTTTCTTTGGACACTCAAGCATGAAGGGATAATCGAAGAATTGGAAAAAAGATTCTGCTTTGACGCCGCTAAAGCTGCCGGCTGGGTTTGCGGACAAGGAATGTTCGGAAAACTGATTGATATCGTTGACAAAATGTCATATGTTGCTATTGACTGCTATTATGTCGGCCTGTGCCATCAAGGATTAATTCGTAAATATTGTCAAAAATATCCATTAGTCATGGATGTCTGGCAAGATATAAGAATTGATCAAGAAACTCAACAAATTTATTTTACCAACCCGGAAAGATTATATCGATTCCTGTTATTGCGAGCCTATGAGCATAGTGAGTTTTTATTAAACCCCTACTCCAGAGCATTGGATTTTTATTTAACCAAAATGACCAAAGTTTTGTATGACAAAGGATTGGTAAATAAAGAAGATTTGCTTACTCAAGATAATTTCTGGCTAGAAAGACAATTGCAACAACACTTTCCCGAAACTTTCAAAACCATAATCTGTCCTGATGAATTATCTTGGAAAAAGTTTGCAACCGAAGAAGAGCAATTATCTTTTTCCAAAAAAATTGGAGACAGATTGGATCACTTAGACAAAATCAAGGGCTTTACTACAGGGTTAAGCTGGCTAGTTGAATCCAATGGGAAAATAATGTCGTTAAGCGATGCTATTGAACAAAGTATGGTCAAAAAAATGGAAGACGTGGTTGAATCAACCAAGGGCTATTTTGTCTACTACACTTCTAAAATTAAAAAATAAAAAACGGCTAAACAATTTCTTGCTAGCCGTTTTTAAATTTACAAACTATTTCAAAATCTTACTCAAATATTGTCCGGTCTGGCTCTTACTGATTTTAGCAACCTCACGCGGTGTTCCTTCAGCTACAATTTTACCACCCTTTTCTCCGCCTTCCGGTCCAAGATCAATCACCCAATCAACTGATTTAATCACATCAAGATTGTGTTCAATAATCAAAACCGTATTACCCTTATCCACCAACTTTTGCAAAACAACCAAGAGGCGTTTAATATCTTCAAAATGCAATCCGGTTGTCGGCTCATCTAGAATATATAAAGTCTTGCCAGTGGATCGTCGGGATAATTCCGTGGCAAGTTTCACACGCTGAGCTTCACCACCAGAAAGAGTAGTTGCACTTTGTCCTAAACGCAAATAATCTAAACCAACCTGAGATAGTATTTTTAATTTCTGATTAATGTTTGGAATGTCATAGAAAAATTCTTTTGCTTCAGCAACAGTCATCTCTAACACATCAGAAATATTTTTTCCTTGATAGTGAATATCCAAAACTTCTTTTTTGTAACGACGACCATGACAAGCATCGCATTTCACGTATACATCTGGTAAAAATTGCATTTCAATCTTAATCATCCCGTCTCCGGAACATGATTCGCAACGTCCACCCACAACATTAAAAGAAAAATGTCCTGCCTTGAAACGACGCATTTCTGCTTCTGGCAATTCGGCAAACAAATCTCTGATTGGAGTAAATAACCCGGTATAGGTCGCGGGGTTGGAACGTGGTGTTCTTCCAATTGGACTCTGATCAATATTAATCACCTTATCAATATATTCCAAGCCTTCAATTGCCTTGTGAGCGCCCGGAACAGCTTTGGCGCGATAGAAATGTTGAGATAATTTCTTGCTTAAAATATCAGTCATCAAAGTTGATTTACCAGACCCGGAGACTCCTGTGATAGCAACAAACTTTCCTAGAGGAATTTTGACATCAATATTTTTCAAATTATGTTCACTGGCTTTTACAATCTTCAAAAAACGATTATTGCCGACGCGATATTTTTTCGGCGCTTCAATGCTTTTTACGCCAGACAAATATTGACCGGTAATTGATTTTGGATCTTTTTTGATTTCCAAAGGAGTACCTTCAGCAACAACTCTTCCTCCATATTCTCCTGCGCCTGGTCCGATATCAATCAAGTGATCGGCAGCCATCATCGTGGCTTCGTCGTGTTCAACAACGATCACCGTATTTCCAAGATTACGTAAATTTTTCAAAGTCTGAATCAACTTGTCGTTATCACGTTGATGCAAACCAATACTTGGTTCATCCAAAACATACAGCACGCCTGTCAATCCTGTACCAATTTGTGTTGCCAGCCTGATTCGTTGTGCTTCTCCTCCAGATAAAGAATTGGAGCGACGATCCAAAGCAAGATAATCCAAACCGACATCAGCCAAGAATTGTAATCGTAAAATAATTTCTTTCACAATCTGTCTGGCAATTTTTTTGTCGTTTTCATCCAACTCTGCTTCCATTTTTTCCAACAATGCCTTTAAGCTTCCAATTGGTTCACTCACCACATCATTGATTGATTTATTTGCCACACTCACTGCCAACATTTCCGGTTTAAGGCGCTGACCATGACAAGTCGGGCAAACCAAGACACGCATATAGGCTTCAATTTCTTTACGTAAATAATCAGAATCTGTTTGCTGATATCTTTTTTCTAAAACAGGGATTACGCCATCAAAATCACCTTCACCATACAAAACAATTTCAATTTGCTTCTTTGTTAAATTCTTAATTTCAGTGTTTAAATCAAATTTATTCCTGACAGCCGCTGCTTCCAGGTTTTTCATTTGGACAGCCTGGCCATTAATATTATTTTGCGTCCAAGGCTTAATTCCGCCCTGAGCAATGGTAAGTTTTTTGTTAAAAACAAGTTCGGCATCAATTTCCATCTTTGTCCCCAAACCAAAACATTCCGGACAGGCGCCCTGCGGAGAGTTAAAAGAAAAAGATCGAGGTTCCAATTCTGACAAAACAAAATCACAAGTCGGACAAGCCATTTTTTTGGAAAATAATTTAGTGGTTTTACCCGACTGGATCATTAATAGATCATTGCCAAATTCCAATCCGCGTTTCAACATCTCGATTAAATAATCTTGATCCTCTTTTTCCTTCGTTACCTTCATACTTTCCACAATCAGTTCCAAATCATGTTTTTTGTTCTGGCTAATATCCAAATCAGAGAATTCTGCCAAGGAATATACCTTGCCATCAAAACGAACCTGACGAAAACCGGCGCGAGTCAAACCATCTAACAAATTTTTATGCTCTCCTTTCTTTTTCTGCACCAAAGGAGCAAGGATTGTAATTTCTTTTCCGGCATATCCATCATTAATTCTTTCCACAATCTCTTCAAAAGAATATGGTTGAATTGGTTTTTTACATTCCGGACAATGCGGTACACCAATGCGTGCATAGAGCAGACGGAGGTAATCATAGATCTCAGTAACTGTTCCAACAGTGGAACGAGGATTGGTTGAAGTGGAACGTTGATCAATTGAAATTGCCGGAGACAGTCCTTCAATCAAATCCACATCAGGCTTATCAAGCATGCCGACAAATTGTCGCGCATAGGCAGAAAGAGATTCAACATAACGACGTTGTCCTTCCGCATAAATCGTGTCAAAGGCCAAAGAAGATTTGCCGGATCCGGATAATCCGGTAATTACCACAAATTTATTACGTGGGATATTAACATTAATATTTTTCAAATTATTAACTCGGGCTCCCCTGATTTTGATTTGATCATTTTGCGACATAGCAAATTTTTTTAAATTTATAGAGTTGCAATTAAAATTGCAGATTAATAATTGCGCTCAGTATACACCGAATTAAAAATTCTGGCAAGATGTTGATAAAATAAAATTCCCAAAGATTTCTCCCCGGGAAATGAACCTCCGCACAGCGAGCTGTGCGGTATCAGAGGTTAGAAATTGAAGAGACGAAGTTGTTTGCTGTCTTTCTTGTCCTTCCCCTGATTTGCGACATAGATACTAATCACGTCCTTGTTTCCAC
>Ga0210057_1000271_pt1 | contig 88820 bp, 104 predicted proteins | sample CryGeyCG2114_010_2_FD_183968 | JGI IMG/M metagenome (GOLD analysis project Ga0210057, IMG submission 183968) | Groundwater microbial communities from aquifer - Crystal Geyser CG10_big_fil_rev_8/21/14_0.10 (SPAdes) (version 2) | ecosystem: Environmental > Aquatic > Deep subsurface > Groundwater ... | reverse complement strand
TATTCATTAATTTTTTAATTAGAGCCCTGTAGTATAGCGGTCAAGTATACGAGCCTCTGGAGCTTGTGACCCAGGTTCGAATCCTGGCAGGGCTATACTTTTACAGTTCGACGTTGATCTCGAATCCGAGCACCTTCTGTTGTCATTATTACAAATGTTTTTGATGATACAAAATTGAGTCTGGCAGGACTTTCATGATTAAGTATACGGGCGATAATTCTTACAATAATATGTAGAGTATATCTTGTTTAACAAATTGATAAGTATTAACAACTGGGATAACTTTTTATAGGGGCTGTTCTTTTAATTCTTATGAAAAAGAGGGGACTTATTTTATTCCTCATAGGAATTTTATTAATTTCGCCTTTAATTTTGGCGGAAGAACAAGCCCAGACATATTCTAGCTTTGATAGATTTATAGATAATGCTAAGTTATTTTTTTCTTCTGGAAATAACAAGGTTAATCTTGCTTTAGAAATACGAGAAAAAGAAGTAAATTCTGCAATTGAAAACGCAGAGAATAAAGATATTGAAAACGCAGAGAAAAATATTCAGAGGGCAAGAAATAAACTTCTAATTGTGCAAGAAAAAGTTTCAGTCAATATGACTGGCGAAGTTAAAGAAAGTTCTGAAGAAATTATTAAGGTTATTAATGAAAAAAAAGAGCTTCATGAAAGTTTTGAAACTTACATCTTAGAAGAAGAAAAAACTAAGCTCACTGCAGAATTTACTGAAAAAACTTATGAATATTGCAAAGAACTTTCTAAAGAAGATTATAATTTAATGTTAAATGAAGAAGAATGCAATCCCAATACTGCACAAGAGGGACTTGAAAAAGAATTGGAAAACTTGAAAGATCTTCAAGAGAGAATGTTTGTTAAGTTAATGTTAGAAATTAGAAGTTGTATAGATGATCCCGGAACTTGTAATTGTGATAATAATCTTGATATTGAACAAAAAGCAAAATGTGAAAAAATGGTTGCTTTAGCTGTTAAATGTGAATATAAAAATGATGAAACTTCTTGTGTTGAATTAGAAGCTATGAAGCCGGCTCCAGGAGATGGTTTTGCAAGAAGTTTTGTTCCTGATTTTCTAATGAATTTATTTTCAGGTAGGAACGATTTAATAGAGTATGGTTTAGAGCATTCAGATGGAGTTCCTGAAGAATGCTGGAATGAAAATGACAAGCTCAAATGTGAAAAATATGCAAAATTAAAAGAAGATGGATTCGATTGGGATGAATATGGAAATTATCTTGGAACACAAAGAGGCAAAATAAGAGCAACTAAAGGAATTAAAGAGCCTTCAATACCAACTATGGAAGAATCTATTCCTCAGTGTTTTGATGATGGGGGCACTTTTTTAAAGGAAAAATGTGGAAAAATTACTATTGTTTGGAATGAAGAAGGATTAATAAATTATCTAATTGGGACTGAAATTGATAATATCATAGATGAATTTGAAAATAAATCTGAACAACATCTAATGGAGATTAGGGGCGGATGGATGATGGTTGAAGGTAAATGGGTAGTAGACCCTGGACAAAAAAGTAATGGAAATGGGACAATAGATAATGGAAATCAAACACAAAATAAAGTTTGGGAAATAAAACAAGAAATGAATCGAATTCAAAATCAAATTGCTGAAAGAACTTATGCAGAGGGAACGGGGCCCGGGGGAGATGGGAAAATTGTTTATGAAGGGGGGCAAAGAGTGGTAGTTGAAACGGGTGAAGGAACTTTAAAAAATGATCCTCTTCCCGTGCCAGATTTAAATCAGATTAATCCAGATTTATATGATTCTGATGCGGGTGCTACAACGGATATAATTGATGGGGACACTGGAGAAAATATTATTGAAGGTGGGAATTGTGGTGATGGTGTTGATTGTGGTGATGGAAGTGCAGAACCTGGAACAGAAGGAACAAATGATGTTGCCTCTGCAGTAGAAAGTAATAGTGGAGATGACGGAATAATTGGCGGTATTCCTGATGGGGATGGTGGAATTACCGGGGCAGTAATCGACTCTGGAAACAAAGAATCATTTTTAGTAAGATTATTTAAGAAAATATTTGAAATAAAAAAAAGATCATGATTATTTTATGAGTTGTATTAATTATATTAATTTCGGTAGAATACTTTTATTTTAATTCTGATAAGAAAACCTATTAAACTTATTCTTACTTAAATTCTTATGAGGGCAAAATACATTTTTTCATCAAGAAGAACAGGACACATTGATAATATGACTCGGCAAAGGGCAAAATACCCGGATGTTGCAAAAAAAATAGTGGATACTTCAGATATAATTATTGAAGTTCTTGATACGAGGTTTTTCGAAGAAACGAGAAATAAAGAACTTGAAGATGAAATAAAAAAGCAAAAAAAAAGAATAATTTATGTTTTGAACAAATCAGATTTAGCAAGTAAGGAAAAACTTGAAAAAGCAAAAGAAAACCTTTTCCCTTATGCAATTGTCTCATGCAAAAATAGAACAGGAATAAAAAAGTTAAGAGATCTGATAAAAATAACTGCAAAAAAAATTGAAAAAAAAGAAATAAGGGAAATGAAACGCGACAAAATTGTAAATTCTGAAACGGATAAGACGAAGGTCGGAATTATTGGATACCCCAATACTGGAAAAAGTTCTTTGATAAATATCCTCTCAGGACACTCAGGTGCGGGAGTTGGTTCCGAAGCAGGATTTACGAAAAATGTTCAAAAAATAAAACTTTCAGAAAACGTAGTTTTAATCGATTCGCCAGGAGTGATTCCAGAAGAAGAATATTCAAGTACCGACAAGGAAAAAATATCAAGATCCACCATCTTCGGAGGAAAAAGCTATTCCCAAATAAAAGAGCCAGAACTAATAATAACAAATCTTTTTGAAAAATACAAAAGTGCCCTTGAAAAGTTTTACAAAGTTGAAGCTGAAACTTCCGAAGAATTTATTGAAAAAGTGGGATTAAAAAAAAATTTCCTTAAAAAAGGCGGAATTGTCCACGAAGATAAAACTTCAAGAGAAATCTTAAGAGCTTGGCAAAAAGGTGAAATCAAAGTTTAATCAAAAACAAAAATCATTGCAAATTTTTAACCATATAAGTACCTTCCAAATTATAACCAAGTTTTTTATAATATTCACGAACTCCAACCCCCGAAATAACAGCAAGTTTTTTGTATCCCTTTTCCTTTGAAATTTTTTCGGCTTCAGCCATCAAAGCTTTTCCAAAACCAAGATGTTGTGATTTTTCTCCCACTTCTCCAAGATTTAATGACTTCCCATAAACATGAAGTTCCCGAACGATTGCACAATCTTCTAACTCTTTTAAGAAAGTATTCTTTGGGAATCTTAATCTTAAAAGTCCAAATAAAATGTCATCTGAATTTACAATTTCAAGAAAAAATTCCTTTCCGCCTGACGAAGCATACTCTGTAATTTTTAATTTTGTATCTTCATCCAAATCTTTCATATTAAAACCAACTTCTCTTATTCTTATTTCATTTAAATGATCTTTATTTTTCCTAAATTCATCCTCTACTTCTTTTCTTATTGAAGTCGATGCGACTTTTCCGACCATTTTTTCCTTAGGAATTTCTCTCATTACCCTCATTACTCTACAATAACTTGGAATTATTTTCATCATTTCAGACAAAACTTGTTTTATTTCCTCGTTCGAATAAGTTTTATAATCAATTCTTTCGTACATCTTTGAAAGTGGAGAACTTTCGACGATTTGACAAGGGTAAATTTTCAATTGGTCAGGCCTAAAAGATTCATTATCAAAAATAAGTTTAAATTTTTCTATATCTTTTTTAATGTTTGAATAAGGAAGTCCTGGCATAACATGATATCCCAATTTGAATCCTGCATCTTTCAATTTTTGAGAGGCTTCGACAACATCTTTAATTCTATGCCCTCGTGAAGTTTTTTTGTAAATTTCATCATCAAGGATCTGAACTCCTATTTCGACACGCGTCGCACCATATTCTCTCATCTTTTTTATTTCTTCAACTGAACAATTGTCAGGCCGGTTTTCTATGCACATTGCAACGATTCTATGTTTTGCAGTTTCATTTATTTTTTGTGCTTCTTCTAGATTTTCCGACGACGCTCCATTTAAGATATCATAACATCCCTTAACATAATCATACTGATAATCTAGGGGGTACTGAAGAAACGTGCCCCCAATAATAATAAGTTCAATTTTTTCGGTGGGGTGACCCATTTTTATCAAAGTATCAAGACGAGCTTGAACTTGTTTTCTAACATCAAAATTTAGAGAAAGTGCTCTCATTACCGCCGGACTTTTATCTGTATAACTTTGTGGGACAAAGTCTCCACCAGGACAATAAATGCAAGTCCCGTGATTGCATTTTCTTGGTGCAAGAACTACCGTTAAAGGTGTAACTCCTGAATTCGTTCTCACTGGTTTTTTTAATTTAATTTCTGAATCTGGCATATATTTTGGAGAAGAGAAGTGTTTTTAAAAGATATGAAACAAATCTTTTCATGAAAACGAACGATTTAGAAAAAAAGCTGAATGAAATTTCAGAACATATCTCAGAAGATCATTTAATTGAAACACTTTATAATGTTGTAAAACTAGGAAAGGGCAAAGAACGTATAGAAAATTCTTACAAAAATTTGAAATATAACTTTGAAAATAAAGAATTTAAAATAAATTTAAACGATGGAAATTTAATGGGAGGAGGAAATTTGAAAGTATTTTATAAAAACAAATTAGTTCTTTCCCTTGATAGAATGGCTTCTCTAGAAAAAAAGGAGAATATTCCAGAAGTGGACGGATGGGGAGTTATAGAATACCACCCTGGAGATTGGGAAGAAAAAGTTAAGATAATTCTGGAAGAAATTGCTAGAGCCAAAGAAAAAAGAAAAATAGAACTTGAAGAAGAAGCAGAATTAAAAAAATATTTAGTTCCAGAAAAGGTGTTGAAGACGGTAAAAGAAAAATACGATATCAAATGACTTTTTAACCTTCTTGCAATAACAATTTTAATGTAAAATCCTCTTGAAAAAAATTTAGAATAGGTTTGTAATAATCTGTTAAAAAAACAGGAAGAAAAAGTTAAATAATCTTCTAAAAACATTATTAGATCAAATCTTATAAGAAAACTTTGTGCATTATAATAAATTTTGAAATCAAAGTAAATAAAACTATTTTTCAAAAAAACTATCAATTGATTTTTTTAATTTTTGAAGAATTTCAATATCTTTTTCATGATCCTGTTCATCTGGAGAATTATTTGTAATAAAATATAAATTAGTAAATCTTGAATCTCCTGCATTCTCTAACATTGAATATCTGTTAAATTCAAATTTAAGAATTTCCTCGCCCACTTCCACTATGCCATCAAGTTTATATTCTTGTGCTGTAAAAACAGTTTCATTTTTGACAATTTTTTTTGTATACGTTCTATAATGAACTGGAAATCCGCTTTTTCCAAGATGTTTCAATAAATTTTCGGATTGATCTAAATTAAGGGATACTGGAAAATCGGGAGAGTTCAATTCGATTAGTTTATCGGAAATTGTCTCCATAAAAACATTCATGAATTTAAATTTATAAAGATTTATGTGCTTTATTTTTATGGAAAATCAGGAAAACCTTTGGGATAAAATTGCCCCAGAATGGCATCACTATAAAGAGAGGCCTTCTGAAAATGCAATTAAATTTTTGAAAAAAACTACGGGAACTGTTCTAGATCTAGGCTCGGGTTCAGGTAGACATTTATTAAAAATAAAAAAAGGGAAAATGTTTCTTTTAGATTTTTCAAAAAAGATGCTTGAACTTGCTGAGAAAAAGGCAAAAAAAGAAAAAATTCCGGCTGAATTCATAAAATCTGAATTGCATGAAATTCCCATGGCCGATGAATTTTTCGATTTTGCCATTTGCGTTTCGGCTCTTCATTGTATAGGAACTTCTGAAAAGAGAAGAAAGACAATTAAAGAATTAAAAAGGGTTTTAAAACGGGGCGGAGAAGCGTATATTGGAGTTTGGAATAAAGGTTCAAAAAGGTTCAAAAATTCGGAAAAGGAAAAGTTTGTAGGGTGGAGTAATTTAGGAAAAAGGTATTATTATCTCTTTGATGAAAAAGAAGTTCACGAATTGTTCAAAGAAGTTGGCTTTGAAATCGTTTCAACGCCAAATACTGAAATGATGATAAACTTTGTCGTAAAAAAATTATAATAATCCTTAAAAAGAGTTAATTCCAGAAAGATTAATGAATTTTAAAGACATGAAAAGTTATCTTAAAATGACCAAAAGCGTGGGATTAGATTACCAAGAAGCGAAAGGGCTTTTGAAAGATTCTTTTAGTTATAGTTTTTGGGAAAGGGTTTATTCTTGGCCATTAAGAATTGAACTCGCAATTGACGAACTTAGAAGCAATGGATTGACTAAAGTTACTGAAAAAGACATCCAGAACAAAATACGAGATTTCTCTCTAATTAGGAATACATTTTAAATACTTTAAAAGCCATATTTATTCATGCCCACTTACATTCAAGAGAAAAGAATTGAACCCATAAACATTCTTGTAATATTTCTTCTTGGACTTGCTGCAACGCTTTTTATTTTGGGATCAATCACTTCTTTTTCAATAGAAAACAATGAAACACTAATGATCATAGTTGCAGTGGTTTATGTTATTGCAATTGTCGCATTCTTATATCCAAAAAAGAAAGAAACCCACATTCACACCCCTGAACCCGAAGTAATTGAAAGAGAAACATTTGTTGAAAAACCTTTCGAAAAAGTTGTAATACAATATAGAGACAGACCGGTAATTCAAGAAGTTGAAAAACACATAGCAGTCCCAATAATAAAGGAAAAAATTATAGAAAAGGAAAAAGTTGAACCCAAAAAATCTAAATATTTAGGCTCAAAATACAACCAAAGATATCACTTAAGAACATGTAGATTTGCAGGAGCAATCAAAAAAGAATATCTTGTTGAAGAAGATGAAAAAAAGTATTTCAAACTAAGGGGATATGTTGCTTGTAAAGTTTGTCATCCTGATGAAAATTAATCTTTCTGACCTTTTCCTTTAAAAATTTTCATCATATCAAAAAGACTTTTCTTTTCAAAAGAAATTATCTCCATTTTTTCTAAAGAAATTGTTGCTTTCAACAACCCAAGATTATTCAAAAATGCTGTCAAGACCAAGAACTCTTTTCCGTCTAATTTTTGAAGGCTAAAGAGAATTTTCTGAATTACTCCTTTCACTTTCTCTTCAGACATTTTATTAAAAATCATTTTTTCAACGTCTTCGAAACTAAAATTATGATTTAAAGAAATTTCTTCAAAAGGTCTGCTGTCAAAATTTTCAACTTCCGACAATTGAACGTCTCCATCAATTTTGAAAGAATTCATCTTTTTCTCTTTTGGAAGCCAAAAATCAAAGTGGACACTATTTCCTTTTCCACTAGTTTCCTTATCTAAAATAAAAAGACAACTGCAAGGATAAGCTTTGGGATTTTCTTTTAGGAATTTGCGATACTCGTCTGATTTTACTAGCTTCTCGTAATAAGATTTAAAATTCATAAAAAATTTAGATAAAGAAGGTTTATAAAATTTTATTTAAGAAAAATTCCTTTTCAAATATTCATAATCCCAAGAGGGAGGGCCCATCAATAATTTCTTGTCCCAATCTTTCAAATCATGATAGAGAAATTTTTGAATAATGTTTGCATAAACATCTCCAAAACCTTGCATTGACTCAATAAATTTTTTAGCACTATCCTGTTGAACTTTCAATTGTTCAGAATCTTGCTCTCTAACCAATTCATTAAATAAATTCTCTTCAAATTTGGGGTTATTATAAGAAATACATTTTAGTAACCCACTTTCTTTTAATCCTTGAAAAGCAATCTTATTCCAATCATGAGACTCTTTCCCAACAAGAATTCTTTTCCCATAAAAAGCTGGCTCGAGAGGATTTTGAAGATTATTACTCCCCGGAAAACTATTACCAACTAAAGAGATATCACAGAGTGAATAAAGTTTATCAAGAATGCCTTCTTTTGTAATAATCATAAAATTTTTATTTCCATTTATTGATTCCTTATCAGTCTCATAGTTCAAACCATCTAACTCCCGGCAAAACCAATTTGGACTCTCTCTCGGAACTAAAATAATCTTCGAATTTTTATTCTGAAAAACATACCTCTCTAAAGAAGGTTTTAAAGCGCCAAAATCCGAGATAGAGAGTGACCCTCCAAGAATCACCTTCTCACTTCCAATTTTATAAGATTCTTTTAACTCTCCTATTTCATCTTCATTAAGAAGTCTACGCTTTTCAAATTTTAAAAGATCAATCCAAACCCTAACTCCAGAGTTAGAAAGAACAGTCGTATTATTAGTATGAATACCTATTGAAACAGCATTTTTACTAGACTCAAAGTCACTAAAGCGAGAAATATTTTCTTCTAAAACCCCCTCCCAATTCAAATCTTTCTTTAATATTCCTGAGGGGTTATTAACATATATCCTTAAATTAGGCATTTTATTTTTTAGACTTCGTATTAACATAGGAGCTTGCTTTAAAGCCCCCTAAGTAGCATAAATCAAGAGAAACAGACTTTCCTTCTCCGTCCATTTTTTTCATGCAAAATAAGAATTCACTAGATATTTAAATATTTCCAAAATGTAATAATTATTAAGTTACAACTCTAATTCAAATCTCCGAAATCTTTTTCTCGACTAAAAAGTTCAAAAAGAACTGATTTCAATTTTGAAATTTCAACACGGACCTGCTTTTCGCTATTTCTATCACGAATTGTAATTGTTTTGTCTTCAAGAGAATCATAGTCGACAGTTATTGCATAAGGAGTTCCGGAAAGTGCACTTCTTAAATATCTTTTTCCGATACTTCCTGTAATGTCATAGTCCACAACAAAATATTTTTCAAGCTGAATTTTTATTTCCTCGGCTAAGTCAAGTAATTCTTTTTTTTTCATAAGGGGAAAAATTGAAACATCGATGGGGCTCATATTGTAAGGAACCTTAAATGTCGTTTTTCCGTCAGATTCTTCTTTCTTTTCATAGAATAAATCAATCAAGGAATATGTTGGTCGGTCAGTTCCAAATGCAATTTCCAAAACATGAGGAATAAATTTCTCGCCATTTTCTCTTGATGCTTCAAGCTTCACCCCACTTGCCTTTGAGTGTTGCGTCAAATCATAATCAGTTCTGTCATGAATTCCACAAACTTCAGTCCAACCATAGTTATTCAAATTAAGTTCTATGTCCCACGCATCATCTGCATAAAATGCTTTTTCATCGTTATGATGTTGCCTTAACCTTATTCTTTCTGAAGGAATTCCAAAATTCACAAATTGCTTGTAAGCTAACCATATGCACCATCCATAAACCTGACTCTTCACTAATTTCTTTTTCAAAACTTCTTCAATTGGGGTAAATTTCCCGGAAAATTTTCCTTTTTTTTGCTCTTCTTCAGACCAAAAAGGAAGCTTTTCATTTTTTATTTTCTCATAACCATCCCAATTGTTTTTTTCTTTTGGATCTATAAATATCTGACCTTCAGCTTGTGTAAATTCTCGACCACGAAGAACACTTTGCCTAGGAGAAATCTCATTCCTATATGCTTTCCCTATTTGAAAAACTCCAAATGGAAGTTTTTTTCTAAAATAATTGTAATATCTTGGGTAAGGCAAATAAGTTCCGGTTGCAGTTTCAGGACGTAAAGAAGCCTCCTTTCCACCTACGACCGTGCCGAGCATTAAACTTTGCTTTTCAATCTTTTCTTCAAATTCACCTTTACATGTTGGACACTTGATCTTGTTTTTTTTTATAAATATAAGAATCTCTTTATCACTAAATGCATCCGCAGAAATATCATGATCTTCTTCAATTAATTTGTCAGCCCGAAATATTGCTTTACAATTTTTACACTTAATAGTCCTGTCCTGAAATGTTTCAAGATGCCCCGAGGCTTTCCATACTTCATTTGGTAAAACAGTCGGACCTTCAATCTCCCTAAAACCATGTTCATTGAACGTTCTTCTCACAGAATTCTCGACTTTATTTTTTAATAATTTTCCAAGAGGACCATAGGTGTAAAATCCCGATAACCCCCCATAAATCTCAGGCGAAGGTCCCCAAATAAGTCCTGCTTCCTGCACAAATGAAGTAAAATCTTTTTCGTTGATCTTTCTTTTATCCATAAATGAAATTGGGTAAACGATTATTTAAGGTTTTTTACTCAACCAAGAAGAATCTCCATAACATTCTTTTCCTTACACGGTCTGCAATAAGGGGCACTCGGGATATCTGGATCAATACAAGGCCAGAAAACCTCGGCAGGAATTTTCTTATTTTGTTTGTAACAACTAACACAATAATAATTTTTTGCAAAAATTTGATTATCCTCCCCAACAACCACATCAATTCCCCAAACTCCAAGTTTTTTTTCAAGTTTTTCTAACGTCATTTCTTTTTCTCTTTTATCTCTTTTTTGATTCTGGAGATAAATTTGGGAATTTTCAAATCGTGTTCAAGACTACCGTCACGTGAACGAACACTTATTGTTTTTTCTGCCTCCTCTTTATCTCCAACAGTAACCATATAAAAAACTCTTTCAAGTTGAGCGGTTCTTACTTTTTTACCGAGACTTTCATTTGTATGATCCACTTCAACTCTCAAACCTTCCTGAACAAACTTTTCTTTTACTTTTTCTGCAAAGTTATTATTTTTTTCATTCATAGGTAAAATCCTAATTTGAACTGGCGAAAGCCAAAGAGGAAAATTCCCAGAATAGTTTTCAGTTATTATTCCAATAAACCTTTCTAATGATCCGTAAATTACCCTGTGCAACATGATTGGCCTTTTTTCATCCCCCACTTCATCCGTAAATTTTAAATTGAATCTTTCTGGAAGAGCAAAGTCAAGCTGAATTGTAGAAGCTTGCCAAGTTCTACCAAGAGAATCTTTAAGATGAAAATCGATCTTTGGCCCGTAGAAAGCACCATCTCCTTCGTTAACTTTATATTTTATTTTCTTCTCTTTCAAAGCTTTTTCAAGAAGTTCTTCCGCAGTATCCCAATCCTTGTCAGAACCAATTCTCTTTTCCGGTCTCGTAGAAAGTTCAACATGGTCAAACTCAAGCTTAAATGTTTTGTAAAATTCTTGTATAATTTTCATCACTCCAAAGATTTCTTCCTTAACCTGCATATCATTTGCACAAAATATGTGTGCGTCATCCTGCGTAAATTGAATAACTCTAAATAATCCTGAAAGAACTCCCGAAAGTTCAACTCTATGGACAACCCCCATTTCTCCAACTCTCAAAGGTAGATCTTTATAAGATTTGGGTTGTGCGTTGTAAACCAACATTCCCCCAGGACAATTCATAGGTTTTGCTAAAAAAGGTCTTCTTTCATAAGAAGTCACAAAATTGTTCTCCTTGTATTTATCCCAATGACCAGAAACTTTCCAAAGTTTGCTATCCATAATCTGGGGAGTTGAAATTTCCTGATAATTTTCTCTTCTGTGAATTTCTCTCCAGTAATTTATCAATTCATTTTTTATAGATAACCCTTTGTCATGCCAGAAAACCATCCCTGGAGCAACAGGACTAAAACTCCACAAATCCATTTTCTTGCCCAAAATCCGATGGTCATTATCTTCCAGTTTTGAAGTATCTAACTTTGACTTTGAAATTTCTCTTAAAAGAGCTTTGACTTCTTTGTCCGTGATTGGAGTTTCAAAATCTTCAGCCTTTGAAATTATCTCTCTGGAAAGTTCGCTCAACGGGTGTCCTTTAACTTTCAATTCAAAAGTTTTGTAATACCCAAAAGGCGCCCGATAGACTTCATAATGGAGTTTCTTTAACTCTTCTTCGGCTTTCTTAAAAATTTCAACAGCCGTTTCAGGACCGCCAAGATTTCTAGACAGATGAGCATAAGGATAAAGAACAATTTTTTTCGATTTTACGCTCTCAGAAATTTCTTTTATATTTTTTATATACTCTTCGACGTTTTCAGGAGAATCGCCTTTTTCGATAGCCGTTAAAACTACAAGGGCTTCTTCGACCCTTCTTTTTTCGGGATTTTCTTTTGAAATCTCATCAATATTTTTAAGAGCCTTTTTCAAACCCTCCCACTCAATATAATCCACGTGTAAAGTCAAAATTTTCATACAAAACTTAATGAAAAGGATTTTATAAAATTATATGACCAATAAAAAACCAAAAAAAATTAAAATGTTGACGCAAGATACATAAATTTTATAAAGAAAATGAATTTGAGATTAACTTAAGATAAGGAACTCAATAAAAAAGTAAAAATCGGTTATAAACCTAATATTTCCCAAAAACTTTTGAAGTTATAGAAAGGTATATAAATAATTACTACTTGGTAATGACATGGTAAAGAACAGAAATACATCATTAATAACAAACCTAATCCTCGCAGGATTTCTTTATTCTAGCTTTGCAAACCTTGGCAAACCAATTAACCAAAATTATGAGGATAATCCGACATCTCTGGAAACTACCGTCGAGAGCGAAAAATCATGGGATAATTTTTTATTCGAACAAAAATCAAAAAATCCAGAAGGAAGAATAGAATATGAAGGTGGGATGAAGATAAAGTTCCTTGATGATGGTAGAGAAATAAAAATTCCTAGCTGGATAAATCTTGGTGTTGAAAAACCAAATCAATGCTCAGGATATGCAAGAAGACTTGCATCTAAACTTGGTTATAGACTTAATCAGGCAGAAGATGCTTGGAATCTTCATAAAGTAAACCCCTCCATGGATTACCTCTCGGATAATCTCAAAACAGGGGACATCATAACACTTTATAATCCAAAAAGTAAATATAAAAGAAGAGAGAGACTCGCAACTCACGCAGCAACTTACCTTGGTGAAGACAATGATGGAAAACTTTACTTTGCTGAACAAAGAGGAAGTTCGACAAGAATTTCAACTATTGAAGACTTTCTTAAAAAAGGGATGAAACCTGTTAAGATTATTAAAACTGAAAAAATAGATTGAACTTTATTGACACATTTTTTATATAGCCTAGATAAAAAAAATTTCTTATTTTATGAATTAAAAATGAAAAAAGTATTATTAAAATTATTAATGTTAAGCACGTTGTATTCTTCACCTAATCAAGTGAGTAATAGCATCAAAGGGGAAACCCTTCCAAAAAACGAGTTTATTGCAGGAATTCCAAAAAATTCATTAGGGTACAAAGTTTCAGATAAAAGTATCCCAAAGACTGGATATCTCACATTGAGGGAAATTCGGGAATATCTTTCTGAATTATATCACCCAATGGAACACATTCCAAAAAAGTATATCGAAAAAATAACTTTTAAAGAATCTAATTTCAATGTTTTTGCACTAAATAGAAAAACAAAAGCAGGAGGACTTATGCAAATTTTAGAGCCGACTTGGAAAGAAGTTAATTCCCATGTTCTTTACGAATTTGGAGTATTTGATCCAAAAGAAAATCTGAAGACGGGAATAAAATATTTAAGAAATCTTTCATCCACTATTTCGAAGATAAATCCCGATTGGAAAAATTTGACGAATGACGAAAAGAGTTATCAGATTTTGGCCGCGTATAATTGGGGAATAGGAAATCTTCAAAAAAATAATTGGAACATTTCAAAATCTCCTAAAGAAACGAAAGAATACATCAAATATATAACCGGATATGAATTTAGTTAGTCAAAAATTATTCTTGCATTCACAATTATCGAGTGCTTACCATCCACAATTAATGAACCAACAATTATTTCCTTAATTTTAGAATTTGATTTTATGAATTCTATAAGTTCAAAAATAAACTTTTCAAGTGAATATTTTTCTTTTCCAGATAAAGAACCACCAAATTCTTTAACAATTTTCACTACCCTTTTTTTTACGGAAGGAAAAACCTTAAACACTCCTTCTTTTTTTTCAGAAGAAAAAAAACCAAGAGATATTTTAAAATTCTGATCAGATTCCTTTTTTATTCCAACAAAGAGCTCTTTTCCATTTATTTTTTTCTGAATAAGTACTCCTTTTGAACCCTTTATTTTTTTCAGATTTTTAAATTCAATAAGAGCTTCCGTATAAGTTTTTACATTTTGTTTTACCCCCGAAAGATTCTCTTTTGAGAAAAGCTTTTTTCCAGAAGCTTTTAATACAAAAGGGACCCCAATTTTCATCAAAGATTTTCTTAATCCAATTCTTGAAGAACAAAATTTCCTCTCGACAACCCTAAATCCCCCTTTTTCTAAAAAATCTTCTGCTTTTCTTTCAGATAAAATTTTCATGAACCACTGACGAAACCGATTTATTTATATCTTTCGAAATATATATCGGAAAATAATCTTCATAAATTGAAGAAAAATAGAAAATTAAGAGCAAATCTTTGCTTAAAAAAATCCCAAAGTATCTACGAAACCTTTAAAAATAAATTTTTCATCCAAAATCTATGAAAAGAAGTTCAAGACGTTGGAAAAAGAAAAACCAAATGAGATGGAAATGGCAGAGAAAAAGACTTAGAAAAGAGAAACGTAAACGTAAGATAAGAAGAGAAAGATCTAGGTAATTCTTATTGATATTAATTTATAAAAATTTTAAAAGCATTAATGAAAAAAATAGGCCCCATAATTCTCCGAAAAAAACATGACGGAAATATTTTCTGCAAATGGAAAAATATAAATGTTTTTAAAACAGATCCCACTAATATTTAAAATGAGTTATAAAGAATCTTATTGGTGGGCGATTTATCGATTTTCCCCAGAAGATTATAATTTAATTAATTCCGAAAAAGATCTGATTGCTTTTGCTAAAGGAACCGAAGAAAATATGCAAAAAATTATGCTTTCTCTCTATTATGGGAACGTGAAGATAAAAAAAGAGAAACCAAGACAATTAAATTATAAGATTAAAGTAAAAAACAAAATAGTTTTACATTCTATGGAAAAAAAAGAGGCAATAAGAATATCCAGACTAATTATTCCTGAACCTAGAGGCGAGATTAGAGAAAATTCAAACAAAATATGGTTTAAAGTTAGTTCCCAAAAAAATAAAACAAACCCCCCTTATGCGTACTTTAGAAAGAAGGGTGATGCGGAGAAATATTCTTCAGATTTGCCAGATGGAGAGATAAACACCACTAAAAAGCCCTCAAAAAAATTAGAATTCAGCGTTTTAGACAATGAAGGGCTTCCCGTTGCAATCTTTAAAAAAAATAGTGATGCGAAAGAGTATCAAAAAATTTCTAAAATTCCTTAGAAGTATCTCTTTTAAAAAATATTTTTAGAGATATGTTTTACAGAATTAGAATTTTTCTCCAAAAAAATTCCCTCATGAATAACAAAGCAATCTTTATAAAAAAAGATTTACTAAAAATTGAATGGTAAACGAGATCTGGACTGAAAAATACAGGCCAAAAAAATTTGAAGAGGTGATGGGCCAAACAGAAATAATCAAGAGGGTGAGCTCTCTCACGAATTCATTAAACATCCCCCATCTTCTTTTTGCGGGACCAGCAGGAACGGGAAAGTCAACCCTTGCACTTATTGTAGTGAAAGAATTATTTGGTGAAAATTGGAAAGACAACTATCTTGAACTTAATGCAAGCGATGAAAGAGGAATAAACATCGTAAGAGAAAAAGTGAAAGATTTTGCAAGAACAAAATCAATTGGGAACGTGTCTTTCAAAGTTATTTTTTTAGATGAAGCAGACGCCCTCACTCCAGAAGCTCAGCAGGCTTTACGAAGAACTATGGAAAACTATGCATCAACTTGTAGATTCATTATGTCCTGCAATTACTCCTCTAAAATAATTGATCCAATTCAATCAAGATGCGCCATATTTAGATTTAAACTCCTTGAAAAAAAAGATGTAAAAAAAGTCGTTGAAAAAATTGCAAAAAGTGAAAAACTTGAAGTAGACGAAGATGCTGTGGAAGCAATATATGAATCTAGTGAAGGAGATTGCAGGCGTTCAATTAACTTTCTGCAATCCGTTGCTGCAATATCTCCAAAAATTTCAAAAGAACTTGTAAAAACAATTACTCCAGACATAAAATTAAAAGAAGTCAGAGTTGTTCTTGATTACGCTCTTTCGGGAGATTTTGAAAATGCAAGAAAAATGACACTTGACTTGATGCTAAAAGAATCCTTGTCCGGACAGGATATAATCAAATCAATCCAAAAAGAAATTTGGAATCTAACAATCGAACCTGAATTAAAAATGAAATTAATTGAGAAAACAGGGGAAACAGAATTTAGAATGGTTGAAGGTTCTGATCCATTTATTCAACTTCAAGCACTTATTGCAAGTTTCGTTCTAGCGGGACTTGGAAAATGAAATTAGAAGAAATTAATGATTGGAATGAAGTCAGAACTTTTTTGAAAAAAAATTTTAAAAATCCCTGGAAAAAATATCAAGAATTAGCTCAATACCAACAAGAAATTGCAAGTACTAAATACCCAAATCTAACCCCCCTTCAAACCTGGAATAAATCATTTGAGAATATGAAATTATATTTAAAAAAACAAATCAAAGAAAAATGCAAAACTGGATAGAAAAATATCGGCCTAAAAATCTTCATGAAATAATCGAACAGGAAATTGCCATACAAAAAATAAAGAATTACGTTGAAAAATTTCCTTCACGAAAAAAAGCAGTTATTTTGAACGGACCTCCTGGAATTGGAAAAACGACTCTTGTGCATGCTTTTGCAAGAATCTCTAATTATGAAATTTTTGAGTTGAATGCTTCTGACTTAAGAAATAAATCTTCCATGCATTCAAAATTAAAGCCTGTTTTGGAACAAAAGTCTTTATTCGAAAAAAACAAAATTATCCTTATTGATGAAGTTGATGGAATTTCCGGAACCGACAGGGGCGGAGTAAGTGAACTTGTTTTACTAATTGAAAATTCAAAATATCCAATCATTTGCACTGCAAATGACTCTTGGACGCAAAAACTTTCTCCCTTAAGAAAAAAATGTGAAATCATCGAAGTAAAAGAAATTTCTCCTGCAGGAGTTAAGAAAATTTTAATTGAGATCTTAAAAAAAGAAAATATTGAACTTAATCCTAACCTAATAAATAAAATTTCAATAAAATCCAATGGGGATTTGAGAAGTGCTATAAATGACCTTGAGTCTGCTTCAAAACTTGGAAAAGGAGAAGTTGTGGATTTTGATGAAAGAAACAAAAAGCAAGATATATTTAAAATTTTAAGATATATTTTTCAGGAACCGGCAACAAATGATATGCTTCAAGCATTCGGCAAAGTTGACCTTCCAATAGATGATGCAATTTTGTGGGTTGAAGAAAATATCCCAAAAGTATATTCGGGTGCTGAACTCGCAAAAGCTTATGAAATGCTAGGAAAAGTTGATTTATTTAAAGGAAGAATTTACAAGCAACAATATTGGCGATTTTTGTTATATGAAAACATATTTTTAAGCTATGGGATTTCTGAAGCAAAAGGAAAAAAAGAGAAAAAAGGTTTTTACAAATATACTAAACCAGAAAGAATTCTGAAAATATGGCTTAATAACCAAAAACATGCAAAGAAAAAAACCATCGCTGAAAAATTTGCCAAAAAGACTCACGTCGGGAAAAAAAGGATTTTGAGCGAGTGGAATGAAATAAAATTTATTCTTAAAAATCCAACCGTTCAAAAACAAATTAAACTAGACCAAGACGAAATTAACTATCTTATAGATCATTAAATCTCTTTTCGTAAACAACCGAAAATTCATCCCTATAAATTTCATTCCAAGGGTATTTTTTAGAATTATAAACTATTTCTAAATCCATAAAAGTTCCAGAACCTATGACAAGATAAGAAATGTTATATTCTGTAAGGGTTCTATTCCAACCTGGTTTAGCCTGAATTATCTCTAAGTAAGTTAAATAAGGTCCTTTTCCAGTAGGAGTTTCCCAAGCAGACATTCTTCCATCTATAAAAACTTTATGTTTTGGGGTTTTCCAAATCAAAAATCCTCCCCATTCAAAAGCATTAAAAACATTTCCCGAAGGTTTTGAAGATAAAAGTTCTGCACCCTTACAAGGGTAGTTCAAACTAAATTTGTAACTTCTTGAACACCATTTTTCATAATTAAAACTTGCATCTATATTTGGAGATAAATAAAACAAAATTGAAATTAAAAGAAAAAAAATAACCAAGATACCAAATATTTTTTTAATATAAATTATATTAAAAAAATTGTAAACAAAAGTTCTATTTTCTAAAGAGAAATATACAAAAAACAAGACCATAAAATAGAAAGGAATATTTCTTCTTGAATTAATTGAAACATATGAAAAAATCAAAATAAAAAGCGAAAGAAATTTATAGTAATTTTTATAATTTTTAAAAGATTCATAGAGAATATATATTGTAATTAAAACAATACAAAAAGAAGTCCAAAAACTAGCAGGAGTCCATTCAGCAATAGTCCATCCAATATCAGAAAATAAAAAATGCCTAAACGAATCAAAATAAATTTCAAATCCAAATGGATTGATTAAAATAACTAAAAAAGATAAGAAGAAAATAAGGAGGCTTTTAGATATATTAATTTTTTTAAAAATAGTTTCTCTAAATAGAAATATTCCAAAAATTAAAAGTCCTATTAAAACAGAACCATGAAAGTTCGCCCAAATTAAAAATAAGACAGGGAACAGATAAAGAACTTTTATATTTTCAGCATATTTAAAAAAAAGGAAAATTTCAAAAGCAAAAAAGAGAATTCCAAAAATTTGGCTTCTAAGCCCAAGACTGAAAATCCCCCATCCAAAAATCATAATTAAAAGTATAAAAAATATTTTTTCAAACTCCCGATTTTTTACTGAAAAAAATAAAAGAGCAAAAGAACCAGTCAAAATTATTGAATTTAACAAAGATAATCCAAAAAACCCAAATGAAGAAAAAATAAAAAAAATAATTGCTTGATAGATCCAAGCGTGATTTGGCCAAGTATAATTTGATAAAAAAGTTGAAAAAAAATTTTCACCACAAAAAGATCCAGAAACCCAAAAATTTTCACCACATTTCAGATGCCATCCCAAATCTGAATCCATTGGAGAAATGAAAAACATAATAAAAATAAAAGTAAAAAAAATTCCTATTAAAATGCCAATTTTATTTTTATCTTGCATCAAAGATAAGTATAAAAAGAAAATTATAAATGTTTTGAGAAGGTCAAAATGAGAGAACCCCCAAAAAAACCTTTCAAAACCATTAAAAATAACAATACCCTTCTTAATAAATGCCATATAATATAACTGTGGGGAGAAGCGAATCTGATAAAAAGAGATTTGGAGATGAAGGATTAATTTACCTAGGAAAAGGTTATGTTAAGATGGGTCAGTATACTTCACTTTCAAATTTGATTAATCTTGATGTTGCAAGAAGTCATGTAATTTTAGTTGCAGGAAAAAGAGGCTCGGGAAAATCATATACTTTAGGAGTTTTAACTGAAGAAATTTCAAACCTTCCAAAGAAAGTTTCAGAAAATATTGCTTCATTAATTTTTGACACAATGGGTATTTATTGGACTATGAAATATGAAAATGAAAAAGACAAAAAACTTTTACAGGAATGGGGATTAAAACCAAAAAATTTACCAGTAAGATTATTTGCTCCGTTCGGACACGCCGAAAATTTAAAAGAAAAAGGAATTCCAATAGATTATGCATTTGCACTTGACCCAACAGAACTAGAGTCTGAGGATTGGACAATTACTTTTGGACTAAATCTAATTGATCCAGTTTCAATATTAATTGAAAGAACTCTCTTAAAATTAAAAGATTCTAAAAAAGATTTTACCATAAAAACAATCATTGAAGAGATTGAAAAAGATAAAAAATCCGAAAGGGAAACTCTGAATGCTGCCGTTGGGCTTTTTGAAGCAGCCGATTCATGGGGTATTTTTGCAAAAGACAAAACAAAACCAACAAAAACCAGCGACCTCGTTAAAGGAGGATTCACGTCTGTTCTTGATTTAAGTTCATATAATTCGATTGGGGCTTTCAACGTAAGGGCTCTTGTAATAAGCTTAATCTCGAGAAAACTTTTCAAAGAAAGAATGGAAAGAAGAAAATATGAAGAAGTAAAATCTATTTCAAGGGGACTTGACTATTCTGGATTAACTGAAAAAAAAGATTATCCTTTAGTTTGGCTTTTCATAGATGAAGCACATGAATTCCTGCCAAAAGATGAAAAAATTATTTCAACAGATGCACTAATCCAAATTTTAAGAGAGGGTAGACAACCGGGAATCTCAATTGTTCTTGCAACTCAACAACCGGGAAAAATACATACCGATGTTATGACTCAATCTGATATTGTAATCTCCCATAGAGTAACTTCTAAACCCGATATAGATGCCTTGAATAATATGATGCAAAGTTATCTGACAGACACAATCCAAAGTTATATGAATGAACTTCCTGCCCTTAAAGGTTCAGCAATAATTCTCGACGACAATTCCGAGAGAATTTATCCTATGAGGATTCGTCCTCGGTTTACCTGGCACGGCGGTGAAGCTCCTTCGGCAGTAGCTGAAAAAAAAGAATTTTAAAAGACATCTATACACGAATATCATTAATCTCTTTACTTATATCTCTAAGCCATAATTCTGCAATCTTTCTTGCACCAAAATAATCTCCAAAACCTATTTTTTGGAAAAAACCAAAAGACTGATAATTTGGATCGGTGCTTTCTTCAAAAAGACCAAAACAGGAATCATTTTTAACTTTGATCTCAAATAAAGTTTTTTCGAGATAGTTCAATCTTTTTTTGTTCCATTTTCTTTCTTTTTTTCTACAAGATTCTAAGAAATTTGCAACATACAATAATCCGTCTACAACTGAGTAAAGTCTTACATAAAGATTAAACTGTTCTGAATCCATAAAAAAACAACCTATTCAATATTTAAAAATTTATTTAACCGTAAAACTTATTGTAATTGACGTCGAAAACGCTCAGACAAACTTTGTCAGAGAGAAAAAAGAGTTTTAAAATTTATCCATATCTTAATTTTTGAAATAGCAAAGTAATTCCTAAAATTAACCCAACACTATTCATTGCCATTAAAGGCCCATTAGAAATAATAAAACCATAAATTGTCCATAAAAATACTCCAAGAGCATACAAAATAGTTCTCATTAAAGAAATATCTTTAGTTGATTTTAATCTAAAAGTTTTAATAACTTGGGGAAGCATAGAAATTATAATTAATATTCCTGCAACATACCCTAAGACCTCTACAAAGTACATAAAAAAAACCCATTCAATATTTAAAAATCTATTTAACAGTAAACAATTTATCATCGTCAACGTCAAAGACACCGAGACGAGCACCTGAGTCAAGCCAACCGTGGGCGTAATTCAACGCGCCGTAAGCCGTAATCCATTTCCCATTTTTTTCAAAGTGACTTGCGTCTGACAAATAATTCTCAACCATTTCAAATATTTCTTTCGCGTCGTTTTCTCGTCCGCGAATTACCGATACCTTACAAATCTCAAGAGCGCGACTAGTCAAATCAAAATACTTTTCTAATTTTTCTTTTGTTATTTTATCTTGTTTCATTTTTTAATTCCTGACCCCAAAATCAATTCTAATTCTAACTTTAAAAGGGGCTATTTCTCCAGCATTTTTAACATTTTTTATTTTAATCTTTTTATTTGCTTTTTTCGCTTCATTTTCGACCATCTCAACTTTTTTACTAATATCCCCTACTGGACAAAAATCATAGTAGTAAATTCTGGTCCCTTTTTTGGACAAAGCAAAAGCTTCAGATAAAAATGAATCTTTAAGCTGAGGACGTGGCATCACGATAACTTCGAAAGTTTTTCCTTCTTTTGAAAAACTCCGTGCAACTTTTTTAAAATCCCCTGAAACAATTTCCACTTTATCCTGAACTTTATTCCGTTTTACATTTTCCTTGGCATAATTATTTGCCTTCCTGTTAATTTCATTTGAATAAACTTTTTTACATTTGGAATTTTTAGCAATCACTATTGAGAATGGCCCAACTCCAGCAAAACAAACTAAAACTTCATCATTTTTTTTAATGGATTCAGCAATTTCTTTTCTTTCATTTGAAAGCCGAGTTGAAAAATAAGTTTCGTCAATATTGAACCTAAAACTGCAATTATTTTCCTTATACAAAATTTCTCTAGTTTTAACTCCTGCAAGAAATTTTGTCTCCTGTTTTCTTAATCTTCCCTTGAAATTTCCTGACTTTTCCAAAACAGTTTTTATATTTTTATTTTTAGAGAGAAGCCCTTTTGCAAATTCTAATTTTTCGTTTTTTTTAATTACTTGAGAAAAATTGACAACTGCAACATTTCCAAAGAGACTGAATGAACGCTGTTCCATACAATTAAACTCGAAAGGAACTTTATATTATTTACGAGACTTCTTTCTGATTAAGATATCTTTTTAAATTTCAGTTCTTTGTCTAAATAATGAAAAAAGAGGGGTTTTCGCTAATCGCTTTAATTTTAAGTCTTAATTTTATGTCTGCCGCATACGGAAGCTTTAACAATTTTTCTCTTTCAGGACTTTTTTCTGAGATGAATATTGCAATGTATTTAAACGGGCTTTTGTTTATCACCTTATTCGCAGTAATTTATTGGCTTACTAGCAAAAGTCCGCTTGGGGAAAATAGGGCGGTCAGCTGGATAGTTGCACTTTGTATTTCCTCATTTTCTATGTGGGGAATTTTAAAATCGGGTTTTTCCTTTGAAGATTTGATCTATAGTATGGGAGTTTCAGAAGATATGTTGCCCATTTTTTTGGCGATAGTGGGAATTGCAGTTGGAATTTTTTTGATATGGAAATTTGGATTTAAGAAGTTTATCGGAATTGTTTTTTTACTTGCGGGAGCCCTTCTTATCATCCTTTCCATTTTGGATCAAGTTTATGAAAAAGGTGTTGGAATAATGCTTGGAATTCTCTTAATGGTAATTGGAATGATTCTCAACAAAAAAAAAGCTGGAAATTATTCAGAAAATTCAAGAACTTTTAGGTTCGGAAAAAAATTGGGGTATGGCCTCGCCTATTCTGCTTCAAAACCTAAACTTTTGTGTTTCATCATTCTTCTTTTGGGAATGGCTTTACTTTATTTTGGAATCACAGGGGGGAAATTGATATTTATGGGCATAGGACTCGTTCTTCTTCTTTTGGGATTATGGTGTTTATTCCATAAAAAAAGAATTCCTAATTCGGGTCTTATTCCTCCAAAAGTTTCTCAAAATGCGCCTCCGCAGGCAATTGAAAAAGAAAAATTAATTTACCAAAAAAGACAAAGATCAATTTATGATTTAAAACAAAAATATATTGCATATGGAAATAGATTTAATCAAGTTTCAAGAAGTAATCCTCAAGAATCTAAAAGGATTTTACAAACAATGGACATCATAATCAAAATGGCAAAAAAACAAGGCGTAAAAGAAAGAGAATTTTTATCTAATAAATATATCATGAATTACAAGCCTGTTGATGAAATTAGAAAAAAAAGTGGATATTAATTATTTTGTAAAAAGTTCACCAATTTTCTTGGATGTTCCTTTCGCACCCTTGCTCTTTTTAAAAACATCTTTTACTTTAACGCAATCCTCAAGGATATCTTTTTTCCTTGCACCTTTCCCATAAATTGAAAATGTGTCTTTTCCTAATTGGTAAGCCATTGAAGCATCAAAAACAAAATCAAATGCAGGAGAATATTCTCCATTAACAATAGAAGCTAAATCTCCAATTGATTTTATAACAAAAGTTCCAGCGCCAACTGCTTTCACAAGACCAGTAAAAGTGCTTTTCTCAAATTTAGGTGAAACCATTCCAATCAAATCTAAAGCACCATAAAAAGCAGCGCCATAAAGATTTCCAGGATTCCCAACATATTTTGAAAGCCCAGTTAAATTGACTACAGGATTAGTCGCTATATTTAATCCATATGTCATAATTTTTTCTTTGTTCATAACTAAAAAATAAATTTTAACTATTTAAATCTTTCCATTTGTTATATCTTAATAATGGTAACTAAAACCATTTATCCAAGTTTTTTTGATTTTTTGAAAGGTTAATCTTATCAATTTTTTTTAACTGATTTTTAATTCTCTCTTCGGAAAACTGATGTCTTTTGATTAAAATTTCCTCTATTTTTTCGAAATTTAAGGCCGGAAATTCAAGTTCAAAATCGTTCGTTTTTGGCGCTCTAAAAAGACTAAAAATTAGTTCCCAATCAAATTTATCTTCTTTTGGAAGTATTTCAATTTTTTCTTTCAAAAATTCAAATATTCTTTCAGGAGTCTTAAACTCCTTCACAATTTTGAGTGCCTTTTTTTGACCGATCATTGGAACTCCTTTTGGATTATAATCCGTTCCAACAAGTATTGCAAGAGAAATCAGTTGATCAATATCTATTTCGAGCTCTTTCAACAAATCATCGAGGACGATGATTTCTGGTTTAACTTCAACATATCCAGAATAAGTTTTCTTTTTTCTAGAAACAGTCAAATTTCTAATTAAGACCCTTGCTCCAAAAACTAAAGAATCATAATCTTGACTAACCACCCCATAAATTCCTTTTTTTCTTGAAAGGTACGATGCCTGAGCTTCACCTTCGCCGGGAGCTTGAATTACAGAAACTCCCATTGCTTCCAAAAGTTCTTTTGCCTCTTCAATCATTTTGTCATCCAATCTAACAAACTGAGAAGAATACTTTTTCATATCGTTAAGATTTTCTTCGCCCATTGCAATTTCATATTTATCTTTTGCAAAATCTCTCAAATTCCCACGAATTTTATGAATCTTTCCCTTTAATTCTGGAGGTTCCCCATCAAAAACATATACTAACTTTATTCCTTCAGAAATTAAAAATATATTTCTATAAAAAATTCCAGAAAGATGTGAGGTGATATTCCCATGTTCATCTTGAAGTGGAGCCCCGTCGGCCTGCCTAATTGTTGTCAGAAATTGATAAAGAGTATTGAATGCATCCACACAAAGAGTTTTTCCCTTAAGTGAAGAAACGTCAAGTTCTTTTCGTGAAACAATTTCCCTTATATTAAGTCCCATTAAAAAACAATAGAATCTAGAATTAAATATTTAACTAATTAAAAAGGCACATCATTCCGACATTCTGAGGGATACAAATTGACAATTGCTTTATTGAGTTTTGTCGAAACATTTGTTAAAATTTCGTTCTCAAGTTGTATTGAAAGTGTTTCTATCAATTGGTCCCTCTCATAACCTTCACTCATTTTTTCAAGTCTACCAATATCATTTAATATTTTTTCTTCTTGATAATTCTCTCCATATTCATAAACAATATTTTCTGAAGCTGAACGAATTCTATAAGAAATAGCAGTTATTTGTTTTGGAGAAATTTTCCTTAAAGGACGTCCATTGATATAATTATAAAATACTCGAATTAAATCCAACTTTTCATTTAATTTTAAATCTTTGATACTCTTTTTGTAGAATTTTCCTCCATACAGATAAAAAGATCTATATATCTCTCTTGATTTTTCTATCTTATTTCTCAATGCACTTTCCGTTTCATTCATATTATTACCACTAGGAAGTTATATATAAATATTTCTATTTTATATTTATTGTTGAACTTTTTAAATATTGAAACAAAATTGTCAACCATTAGTCAGATGAAAAGCCCAAAAATAAATCCAATATTATAAAAACTATCTTGAGTAAATTACCTTATGGACTTTGAATTCCTCCCAATAGATTACGACTATTTTGATTTTGAAGAAAAAAATTATGTTGAAATCTTCGGACGTGGAAAAGATGGGAAAAAAATTTGTGTGATTGACAATTTTGAACCATATTTTTGGGCAATTTTAAAAAATAATTTAAATGAAAAGAAAATCAAAGAAGTCCTTGATTACATTTTATCCATAAATTTTGAAGGAAAAGGTCGACAAGTAAAAGTTGAAAAGGCCGAAGTTGAAGAAAAAAATTTCCTTGGGAAAAAAGTAAAAGCAGTAAAAATATATGGAAACAACTACAAAGACCTTCACAGTATAGCCGACAAACTTGGAATCCCTGAAATAGAAAAAAGAAGAGGCTATGACCTTGGATTAATCACTTCTTACATAAAAGAAAAAAAAATTTATCCAATGAGATGGTATAAAGTTTCCGGAGAAATTCTTAACAATTCTAATGAATTCGGGGGGATAGATAAAATTCTAAACGTAAATTTTGTATTAAAATTATCCAAAAAAACAGAAATTAAAGATCAACAATTCGAAATAAATCCTCTTGCCTACGATATAGAAACCGATTCTTTAATTCCAGAAAAAGGGGAAATCTTAATGATTTCATTGGTTGGAAAAGATTTCAAAAAAGTTATAACTTGGAAAAAGAAAAAGACCAGTAAATCCTATGTTGAATTCGTAAAGAACGAAAAAGAACTTTTAGAAAAATTTACAAATTATGTGAAAAAGTATTCCCCTGATTTTTTAATTGGTTACCACTCGGATGCATTTGATTTGCCTTTCATAAAAACAAGGGCTAAAATATTGAAAGTTAATCTTCCACTTGGAATTGATTCAAGTGAACCAACTATCTCAAGAGGAATTTCGATGCGTGGAAAAATAAATGGAATAACCCACGTAGATTTACTAAAATTTATAAAAACAACTTATTCACAATACATGCAATCTGAATCTCTTTCATTGAATGAAGTTTCGAAAGAATTTTTGGGGGACTCAAAAAAAGATTTTGAATATAGGCATTCTTCAAAAATAATTGATGAGGATTGGGAAAAATATTATGAATACAATCTTCACGATTCCGTTTTAACTCTCCAACTTTTTGAAAAATTTTGGCCAGACATTTTGGAATTTTCAAAAATTATCGGGGAGCCGATATTTGACATCTCAAGAAATGGTTTATCAAAACAAATTGAATCTTATATTATCCATAACTTAGATAATTTTAATGAAATTCCAGAAAAAAAACCGGGCAATTCTGAAATTGAAGAAAGGAGAAAAAGAGGAAAAGTCGAAGGAGCTTTCGTCTATGAACCAAAATCGGGACTTTACGAAGATTTGGTTATGTTTGACTTTACTTCTATGCACACTTCAATCATTATCTCCCACAACATATCAAAAGGTACTTTAACTGATTCAAAAAAAGATTCGACCCCTTCTCCTGAAATAGGAATTGGGGGTAAGAAAAAAGTTTTCTATTTTTCAAAAAAACCTGGTTTCTTTCCAGTATTGCTGAAAGAGCTTTTTGAAAAAAGAAAAAGATTCAAGGAAGAATACAAAAAAAACCCGAATCTTTTAACCAAAGCGAGGAGTAATGCATTCAAACTTTTATCCGCTTCGGCACATGGATATGTCGGTTTTTTTGGAGCAAGGTATTATTCTTGGGAATCCTCATCGACAATTCTTGCTTTTGTAAGAAAATATAATCTCGACACAATAACAAAAATAGAAAATTTTGGACATAAAGTTATTTATGGGGACACAGACTCAGTTGCATTTACCAGGGAAGGAAAAAGTAAAAAAGAAATTAACACCCTTTTAGAAAAACTTAATGAAAAACTTCCAGGAGTAATGCATATAGAAATAGAAGATTTTTTTAAACGAGGTCTTTGGGTCAAAACCCGTTCTGGAGAAACAGGAGCAAAAAAGAAATATGCAATGATTGATGAAGAAGGTAACATAAAAATAAGGGGATTCGAAACTGTAAGACGTGATTGGTGTGAACTGGCAAGAATATCGCAAGATAAAATTTTAAGATTAATACTGAAAGATGGAAATGAAAAAGAGGCCCTCTTATATTTAAAAGACGTGATTAAAAAATTAAAATCAAGAAAAATTAAAAAAGAAGAAATCTTAATTAAAACACAAATTAAAAAGCCAATTAAAGATTACAAATCAATTACTCCCCATGTTATTGCTGCAAAGAAAATGATGGAAAAGGGAATTCCTATGGAAATTTCCACCCCCATAAAATATTATATTGCAGAAAAGAACACAAAAAGTAAACTCATAAGGGATCGAGTCAAACTTGAAGATGAACTAGGAGAATATGACATAAATTACTACCTTGAAAAACAAATAATTCCTTCTGCGGGAAGTATTTTCCAGGTTTTTAATATAAATATCAAAGAAGTCATAGACGGTAAAAAGCAGGACAATCTAAAGAGATGGTTTTAGAGTAAATCTATAAATTCTACATTTCCCTTATCGAAAAACCCATAATTTTCCTTATTTTCAAGTACCGGATCAATTTCACTTACTGAAGAAATCATTTTGATGAGATTTGAATGATCATGAGAATGCAACTTAATTGATAACCTTGAATTGTACCCAATTGTTCTTCCAGATTCCCTTCTAAAATTTGTCACTAAATTTGCATAAAATGAAAGATTGGATTTGAAAAAAGAAAAAGTGTGCCCTTTTTTATCTAAAACTTCAATTTCAGAAGTTCCTCTTGGAAGAAGAACAGTTTTCATATACGAATCTGACGTGTATTCTATTCCATTAAGAAAATTTTTTAATTTGTTATAAACCTTTTGAATCTTATGGGGCTCTCCTGAAACAGAAAAACAAAAACTTTCCATAATAATAATTACCAAAAATACTTTTTAACCTTTTTCATCTTTCAATACATAGAATCCTTAACCTTATAAATGAAAATTATCTATGATCAAAATGAATAGGACAAAAGAAATTATTCACGAACTAAAACATCATCTTCCTTTTACAGTTTCTGCAACAATAATTGCTATTATTATTGTGGTCGGAATAAAATTAATTTTTAATGGAGTTTTTGAAGAGAATTCATTTGAAATTTTCCATCCATTGCATATAATTGCATCTTCACTGGTTTCAGCAGGAATTTTTTACAAATATAATCCAAAAATTATTTTGGCAATTTTTGTGGGGGTTATTTCTTCAATTTTAATCGGAACATTAAGTGATGTCATTTTTCCTTTCATTGGAGCATGGGTTTTGAACCTTAAACCTGGATTTCACCTCCCAGTTTTTGAAAGTCCCCTAAAAATAATTGGAGTTTCCATATTGGGTGCTGGAATAGGAATATTAACTAAGACCACAAAAATTCCTCACTTCATTCATGTTGGACTTTCAATTTTTGCAAGCCTTTTCTATTTACTTGCTTTTACTCAAGAATTCAGTTTGCTGCTATTGATCTCCTCCATTTTTGTGGTTACCCTCTCCGTTTTAATTCCTTGTTGTGTTTCGGATATAATTTTTCCTTTTTTCCTTTTAGGCAAAAAAATCAAAGATTGTCCTTGTCCCTAAAGTATAATTTCCCTTAATCTTATAAAGAAAATATATATCTTATTTTTATGAGAGAAAGAAAGATTCCAGAACCAAAACCCCTTTTCATTGAAAGAATGAAAAAACTTCTTTCAGAAAAAGAAGATAGAGAAAACTATTGGGAAATTTCTAAAAGTGAACCTTTAAATTCAATAAGAGTGAACACACTAAAAATAGAGCCAGAAATCTTAAAAGAAAAACTTGAAAAAATGGGATGGAAACTTGCTCAACCTTGGGAAAAATTTCCAGAGATATTAATTGTTGAAGGCAAAATTCCTACTGGAAAAGAAAAAGAAATTTTAGTTGAAACAAACCTTGCAAAACTTGAACCGGGTGAACTTGGAAGAACGCTCGAGCATTTATTAGGATATTATTATATCCAGGAACTTTCATCAATGCTCCCAGTTATTGCGCTTAACCCAAAAGAAGGAGAATTTTACCTTGATGTATGTGCTTCACCAGGAAGTAAAACTACTCAGGCTGGAACATTTATGAATAATGCTGGAACAATAATTGCAAACGAAATTTCTTTGGGAAGAATGAGAATACTTGCTTCAAACCTTGAGAGATGTGGAGTTACAAATACCATTCTTACAAAAAAAGATGGAAGAGATTTATGCAAAAAATTTATAGAAAAAAATTTTATGTTTGACAAAATCCTCGTCGATGCACCATGTTCGGGGGAGGGAACATTACGGAGCTCTCCAAAAACATATATCATGTGGAACCAAAAAACTATTCAATCTCTATCTAAACTCCAAAAACAACTTGTAAAAAATGCTTTTCTTTCATTAAAAATTGATGGAGAACTCGTTTATTCAACGTGCACTCACGCTCCGGAAGAAAATGAAGAAGTGGTGGATTTTTTACTTAACGAATTTAAAGAAAAAATTGAAATTGTTAAGTTTAAACTTCCCTTAAAAACTAGAGAAGGTTTGACCGAATGGAATGAAAAAAAATTTTCAGAAAAAGTGAAACTTACTAAAAGGATTTATCCTCAAGACAACAACACCGAGGGTTTTTTTGTTGCAAAATTTAGGAGGGTAAAATGAAGCACGAAAAAATTCTAGCTATATGTTCATTAGGACAAAGAAAGAGCAAATTTATTTCAGGATATCTAAAAGAAAAAAGATTTGAAACGAAATACGGCAGAATAGACGAAAATGCAACAAAAAAACTGAATCCAAAAAATATTGAAGAGACAGATTTGGTTATTTTCACACAAAAAAAATATAAAAATCGATTTGAGTCCCAACTTAGAAAAATTAAAAGAGATTACATAATACTAAAAGTAAAAGATTCTGGAATTGATGTCCAAGAAGAAAAAAAATATTTGCTAGATTCCCCCTTAGGGAGATTTTATGAAGAATGGGTTAACCTACAATTAATAAACAAATTAGAAGGGAAAATTTAAAATGACTCCCCCAACTTCCCAAAATTTAAAGCATCTTGAAGGAAAATATAAAAAAGAAATTATTGAAAAGTTAAATGATCAATTTGGAATAAACAATATTCCGGGGGAACTTTTTATGAGGGGTAATGAAAAAATATTTTTATTTCAAGGAAATTTTGATGAAGAAAAAATAAGGGAACTTGAGAAAATATCTTTTGTTGAAAGAGTGGGTGTTTATTTGGGAAAAATCGAAGAGTATGGAATAAGGTTGTCTATTGAAGGCACACAAATTCTAAAAAATGAAATAATAAAAAATATTGTAGAACTTGACAAAGAAGAAATGGAAAGATGGATGATGGGACATGAAATTTTGAAAAAAACTGAAATAACAGGTTTTGTAATTGTAAAATATAAAAATGAGATGTTGGGAACTGGAAAAGCCTCTATTGAAAAAATAACAAATTTCATTCCAAAATCAAGAAGATTGAGAGATAGAAGTATTGAACATTAAGTAGTTACTATTTAATGGTAAAGTTTATAAATAAAAAATCTGTATTGAATTAATGAATTTTATGGAGACAAAGCATCAAATTGTGAAAGAAATGAAAAAATTAGGGTATCCAAATCCAGTTGCACTTGCACTTGTTGGTTCAAGAGTTTCTGGGTACTCCACTCAAGAAAGTGATTATGATTTTAATGCAATTATTGAAAAAAAAGAAAGTTTTAATTATCTTAATCTTATGTTAGGTTCAGATATTCTGTCTGTAAAAATCCAAGGAATTCGCGAATTTGAAAAAAATATGAAATCTTCAAAAGGAAATTCTGAAAACTCAAGATTTGTAATTTTGCCATATCAATCGTTAGAAAACAAAAATTATCTAGAAAAAATAGAGGGAGAATCAAGAGAAAAAATGGTAAAAAAATTCATTAAAATCCTTCCTCCAAAAAAATCGATAAAAGTAAATTTAAAAACAATCGCAGAATGGCCTCTCATTGAAAGATCACTTCAACATCCAGATTACACTGAAAGAGTTAGAAGAATTGCAAAATCTCCTGACAAATTTTATGAATTGATAATTCCAAGATACGTTAAAACTTTAAAGAATATGGGACATTTTATCTCGAGTAAAGGAAATTTTATTTTAGAAAATGAAGAAAAACAGGAATTTGGGCTTGAAGGAATGTTAAGTGTAGCAAAAGAAAGATATAACTTAGCGAGAAGGTTAGAGTTAGGAATCAACCAATATATAAAAGGGGGGTTGATCATGGGACTTGAGATTCCATATTATTTTTATAATTTTTTCAATAAAAATCCTGAAATTAAAAAAGTTGGAACTGAGTATAAATACGTCGGACCTTCCTTAAAAGATTTTTTGAATAAAAGAAAAATATTTATCCCTCTTGAAGATGTTTTAAAAAATTTAAAATATTCCATAATTAAGGAACTTTCAAAAAATTAATTGATTCTCTTAAAAGTTCTTTCCTAAATCTTAGTACATTAACATTTAAATAACTAAATTTCTAATTACAAAGATGGATTATGAAAAAATCATCGAAGCAGGTAAAATTACAAGTGAAGTAAAAAAATGGATAAAACCCAAAATAAAAAAAGACGTTCCCCTCCTAGAAATTGCAGAACTTATTGAGAAAAAAATATATGAACTTGGCGGAAGTCCTGCTTTTCCAGTAAATCTCTCAATAAACGAATATGCTGCGCATTATACTCCTTCGCATGACGATGAAACGCTCGCACATGGTCTTTTAAAAGTTGATTTCGGGGTAGAAATGGAGGGTTGGATTGCCGACAATTCATTTTCAGTCGATCTTGAAAATTCACAGCTTAACAAAGAATTAATCAAAGCTTCAAGGGAAGCCCTTGAAGAATCTGAAACAAGACTCTCTCCAGATGTAAGTTTTGGAGAAATTGGAAAACTAATTGAAACAACAATAAAACGATATGGATTTAATCCTATTGCAAATCTTTCAGGCCACTCAATGGAACAATATGATCTCCATTCAGGACTAAATGTTCCAAATGTGGAAAATGGTTCTGAAAAAACTTTTAATGAGGGTCTTTATGCAATTGAACCATTCGCAACGAACGGCAAAGGATTCATTCATGAAGGAAAAAAAGGAAATATCTATTTATTTCAAAAAGATAAAAATACAAGAAACCCTTTAGGGAGGGAAATTCTTGAATTTATTAAAGATACCTATGGTTCACTTCCATTTGCTTCGCGATGGGTAGTAAAAGAATTTGGAACAAAAGCCATACTTGCATTAAATCATCTTGAAAATGAGGGAATACTTCATCATTATTCAATCTTGACGGAAGAAAAAGGAAAAATTGTGTCACAAGCAGAAAACACTTTTTTAGTTACAAGAGAAGGGATTATCAATACGACAAAATAAAAGAACGCTTCTCTTTTTTAGTATTTCTTAACCACTTTTCAAAATCAATAACTTTTAATTTGTCTTCATTTCTTGAATAAATCTACTTCCGATCAGACAAAACATCTGCTCCTATAGAATAAAATCTTTTTTTAGAAAGTTCTTCTAAAATTTTATATTGTCTTTCTTTTAAATCAAAGTTTCTAATCTCTTCAAAAGGGAATTCATCGAAACTACAAACTTCTTAGGGGTATTCATTCAAAAAAGCGGGAAGGGTAATAAACGGACCGATAAATTCTGCCCCAAAAACACCATTTGGTTTAAAAGTGTAACCTGATTCTTCATAAATTTCTTTTGCAATTCTAAACTACCTAACCATCGATTCAAAAAAGACTTTTTAAAAATTTTGCTAAATTACTTCTTTATTATTACAAAAGGTTCCCAACCTGATTCAAAAGATTTGGCTAATTTAGTTAATCTGATATCTAAAAAATAATTCACATTCCTATTAACAACCTCATCAAAAATTTCAAGAGAAGGGCTTCTCGTGATATAAAAAAGAGTTCCAGAAAGAAATTTATCCCCGAAACTTTTGAATCTTGAAAAAGACCCATTTTCATTCCTATAACCTAAAACATTTAAAAGATAAACTTTATTATAATTTTCAAAATCTATGTTTAAATTGAATAAATCTATTGGTCCAAAGAAACTCAATCGATTTGCATTTTTCCTAATCTCTTTTATATTTTGAATTGAAGAAAAAAATTCTTTAGGAGATTTTTTATTAAGTTTCCGAATCAGGAAGTCAGAACAACTTTGATCCGAATTTTTTTCATTTTTTAAAAAATTAATAATTTTATAAAAGTATTCGATTTGATCTTTTTCATAGTCAAATAGATTAACTTTACACCCTTTAGAAACCATCGCCAATCCTTGATGTCCAGAACCCATTATTCCTAAAATTGAATCACTAGAATTTACATCCATCCCTTTTAGTATTGATTCTAAGGATTCGTTTGTCTCCTTATAAGCACAATGAATAGAATCCATTTCTTTCTCACATTCTTTTCTACAATTATATTTTGCCAAAAAAGGTATTCCAAAACCCATCTAAAAAAAATATATTTTATATTTAAAAACTTTTCTAAAAGTAATCATTTAATAATTACACTACTTTTTATTAGAAACTTTTTTCTTTTCATTAAATCGTGAAATTTTTTCAATTATTGCCTTTTCATTTACCAATTTCTTTTCTGGTTCTTTGAAATTTTTCCCTTTTGAAATATTTTCTTCATAATCTTTTAATTTATTTTCAACGTAATTTCCTACTGACTCCTTTCCCCTTCCCACTTCTTTCAGGGCATTTTCAAAATCCGATTTTGTCACAATTAAATCTTTTATCTCCTTCAACGAATAATTTCTCTTTATTGAATTTACTCCTGCAAACCTAACAGTTGCTTCAATATCTGCCCCCGTCCATCCTTCAGTTTTTTCTATCATTTTTGTTATATCTACATCTTTTTCAAAAGGCATGTTTTTCATATGCACCTTGAAGATTTCTTCACGTGTTTCTGAATCCGGCACTGGAAGTTCAACCTGTGCATCAATTCTTCCAGGACGAAGAAGTGCAGAATCGATTAAATCTTTTCTATTTGTTGCTGCAATAACGATAACATTTTCAAGTTCTTCAATTCCATCAAGTTCAGTCAAAAGCTGATTCACAACTTTTTCACTTGAATCATTTCCGAAACCGCTTCCCCTTGATTTCGAAATTGAATCGAATTCATCAAAGAAAATTATGGTTGGCGCAACTTGCCTTGCTTTTTTGAAAATTTCACGAACATGCTTTTCACTTTCTCCAACCCATTTGGAAATTAACTCTGGACCTTTAACTGAAATAAAATTTGCATTTGATTCATTTGCAACTGCTTTTGCTAAAAGAGTTTTACCTGTTCCGGGTGGACCATAAATTAACACTCCTTTAGAAGGTTTAATTCCTGCGGCCTGATACAAGTCTGGACGAAGAAGAGGAAGTTCAACAAGTTCCCTTAACTTGTCCTTTGCGGCTTTCAATCCTCCAATATCTTCCCACTTCACATGAGGCCTTTTAATTAAAACCTCCCTCATTGCTGAAGGTTCAACCTTTTTCAAAGCATCTATAAAATCTTTTTTAGAAACTCTTATTTTATCTAAAACTTCCGTTGGTATTTTTTCCTGCATATTTTTTAAATCATTAAAAAAGGGTTTTATGGATTTTAATCCTGCTTCTTTAGAAAGAACTTCCAAATCAGCACCTGTGAATCCGATTGTTCTTCTTGCAATTTCATTAAAATCGACGTCTCCCGCTAGAGGCATTCCTCTTGTGTGAATTTGCAAAATTTCTTTTCTACCTTCTTCAGTAGGGGGGTTTATTCTAAGTTCACGATCAAATCTGCCGGGACGCCTTAATGCCTCATCGATATCATCCGGTCTATTAGTTGCAGCCATAACAACAATTTGTCCTCGTGATTTTAACCCATCCATCAAAGTCAAAAGTTGAGCCACAATTCTTTTTTCGGTTTGATCTGTTCCCTCACCCCTTTTAGGGGCAATTGAATCAATTTCATCAATAAAAATTATTGAAGGAGCATTTTTCTGAGCCTTCTCAAAAATATCCCTTATTTGCTTTTCACTTTCACCATAAAACTTTGACATTATTTCAGGGCCTGCAATTGAAAAAAATGAGGAATCTGTTTCGGTTGCAACTGCTTTTGCTAAAAGAGTTTTGCCTGTTCCGGGTGGACCAGTCAACAAAACTCCTTTCGGAGCACCAACACCTAATTTTTGGAAAACTTCAGGATGTTTCATTGGCAGTTCAACCATCTCTCTTATAGAATCAATTTCTTCTTTTAATCCTCCAATATCTTCATAGCTTATTCCAGTCGCTTTCAAGTCTCCACTAAAAACTTCATCAGAAACGACAATTTTTGTCGAAGGAGTAATTATTACATTAGTTTTTGGATTAACTTTTGAAATGATATAACTTAAACGCGTTCCAAAAATATCAATCACAATTTTTTGTCCAAGAACTATTGGTTTTTCGAGTAATTTACTATGAAAAAATTCTGTCGGATTATTGCTGAACTGAATTCCTTCTTGTGTTGGGGAAAGTACAATCGAATCGGCTGGTTGAACTTCCACCTTGTGAATTTTAACTTCTTCTCCAATGGAAGAACCAATATTTGATCTTATTGTTCCATCAAGCCTGATATGCCCAATTGATTTTTCTCCTCCAAGAGCTCTAAGAACTTTAACTGCAATCGAAACTTTTCCCTCAATCAAAACAATATCTCCTGCTTTCAAATTCATCGCTTCCATATCTTTTGAAGAAAATCTTGCAATCCCTTTATCCACATCTTCTTGAAGACTTTCAGCTACCTTGAGAAAAAATTCTGGTTTTTTTTCTTCTTTAGATTTTTTTGAGGTCATTTTATTTTATCAAAAATCAAATTTAATTTATCTTCCGAATACCTTGGCACAACATGAAAATGAAAATGTCCAACTTCTTGACCTGAAACTTTTCCAGAATTATTAATTAAATTCACTCCCTCACACCCATATTTTTCTTTAAGTAAAATTGAAACCCTCTTTAGAACTTCACCAAGACCCAAGATATTTTTTTCTTTTCCACAAAAGATATTCTCAAAATGTATCTTTGGAATCACGATAGTATGTCCTTTATTTTGAGGATGAATATCTAAAAAAGCAAGATAATTTTCATCTTCATAAATTTTTTCAGAAGGAATTTCCCTTTTCACAATTTTGCAAAAAATACAATCTTTCATTTTGTTTCAATCTGAACTTCTAAAACCCCATTGTTAAATGTCCAGTCATATTTTTTAATTTTTAAATTAGGAACTTCTTTTCTTATAAAAATTCCCTTCCTCAATTTTGGAATGAGATAATTTTGAATCCCCTCAAAGTTTTTTCTTTTAACTTCAATCTCTACAAAACCTTTTCCCACATTCACTTTTATGTCTTGTTTGGAATATCCATAAATTTCAAATATAAAATATGCATTTTTACCTTCCTCAATAAAATCTAAAATTCTTTCTTCTTTTTCACTTGGAAATAAATTCCGTGATGAAGAGGTTCTAGGCTTTGTTTCATGAAAAAGTTCTCTAACAATTTCCTCGAATGGATCATCCCCAAAAAAATTCATTTTCAAAAAAATTATTATCCGAAATAATTTCCTCCTTTTTCTGCTACTGCTGCCTTTGCACTATTCAAAAATTGTTCCTCAATTCTTTGATAAATTTCAATTGATTGCTTTGTAACGCTAGGTTTTACTTTTTTCCTTGCTTGTTCAAAGTGTTTTTTCGTAACTTCTTTTGCATCCATATTTTCACGAAGAGCAACCATTGCTGCTTCACGTGTGAAAGCCTCAAGGTCCGCACCCGTAAAGCCTTCTGTTTCCATTGCAATCTCTTTCAAATCAACTCCTTTCAAAGGCATATTTTTAGTGTGAATTCCCAAAATCTTTTCTCTTCCTTCTTTGGTTGGAGCGTTAACAAGTAAAATTTTGTCAAACCTTCCCGGTCTAAGTAATGCGGTGTCAAGCATATCTGGCCTGTTTGTTGCACCAAGAACTAAAACTTCTTTAGCGTCTTCAAGACCATCCATTTCTGCAAGCATCTGATTTAAAACTCTTTCGGTAACTTTATTTGAGTCTGTTCCCCTTTTTCCTGCAAGAGAATCAAGCTCGTCAAAGAAAATAACACAAGGTGAAACTTGTCTTGCTCTTTCAAAAATCTTTCTCATCCCTTCTTCGGATTTACCCACCCACATTGAAAGCAATGAAGGCCCCTTAACATGAATAAAATTTGCTTCTGATTCTTTTGCAACTGCTTTTGCTAAAAGAGTTTTACCTGTTCCGGGTGGACCATAAAGTAAGATTCCCCTTGAAGGCCGAATTCCTAACCTCTTAAAACTACTTGCATATTTCATTGGCCACTCTACCGCTTCTTTCAAGTCTTGTTTAACTCCATCAAGCCCTCCAACCGCATCCCAATCGACATTTGGAACTTCAACAAGAACTTCCCTCATTGCAGAAGGTCTGACTACCTTTAAAGCATCCATAAAATCTTCCTGTTTAATAATCAATTTATCCAAAACTTCAGGAGGAATAATTTCTTCGTCAAGCTTAATTTTGTTTATGTTTTTTCTCAAAACATTTATTGCAGCTTCTTTTGTTAATGATTCCAAATCGGCCCCAACAAATCCATGTGTCTTTGCAGCTAAATCATCAATCATCCAATTCATAAGGATTTCTTTAATTTTTTGTTGATCTCTATTTGATAGATTTGAAATAATCTTTTCATTATCTTTTACATTATCAGAAAGTTTATCAAGAACTTTTTCAACTAATCCAACTAAATCATTATATTCCTTTAAATTCTCTTTAAGAAATCCTTCTTCTTCTTTTGATGTATTTTTTTTAAGGTTGTTTTTTATATCATTTATTTGGAATGTGAGTTTTAGAAGTTCCCTTTCTAAAAGCTTTTTGTCAAAAGGGGGCTCCAGAGGCATTCCACGAGAGTGAATTTTCAAAACTTGAAGTCTTCCATTTTTATCCGGAACACCAATCTCAATTTCTCTATCAAATCTTCCTGGACGTCTTAATGCAGGATCAATAGAATTTACTCTATTCGAAGCTCCAATAACAATAACTTTCCCACGAACATTCAGACCATCCATCATCGTCAAAAGCTGTGAAACTACTCTTCTTTCAACTTCTCCTTGAACCTCTTCCCTTTTTGGAGCGATCGCATCAATTTCGTCGATGAAAATTATTGAAGGGGCATTTTTTTCTGCTTCTTCAAAAATATTTCTTATTTTCTTTTCTGACTCTCCGTAAAATTTGCTCATTATTTCCGGTCCGTTCAAAAGAATAAAATGAGCATCCGTTTCAGTTGCAACTGCTTTTGCCAAAAGAGTTTTACCTGTTCCGGACGGACCATGCAACAAGACTCCTTTAGGTGGACTTACTCCAAGCCTTTCAAAAACTTCAGGATGTTTCATTGGGATTTCAACCATCTCCCGAATTTTTTTTATTTCTTCAGTTAGTCCTCCAATATCTTCATAATTTATCGTCGGAATTCTTTCTTCAACGGATTCGACTGCCTTTGAATTCAATACTACTTCAGTATTTTCAGAAATTATGACCGGACAATTTGGATTTGTAGAAACAACTAAAAATTTTATTTGTGCAACTCCTCCACCAAGATTTCCGAAACCCATTCCTCCAAGAATATCTCCTAAATTTCCAAAAACATCATTTAAATCTCCAAATTCTTCATTCATTAAATCTCTTCTTCTTTGAACTCCCCCTAGAACAACCACATCTCCTTTCACGACAGTTCTTCCAAGAAGTCCTCTTCTAAGTCCGTCAGTATCTCCCTGAACCATTATTCCTTTTTGGAAAGGTGCAATCGTAACTTTCTTTGCTTCCTTGACTTCCGCTTTTCTTACAAAAACTTCATCTCCTATCGAAACACCTGCATTTTTTCTCAAGATTCCATCGATTCTTATTATTCCTTCCCCCATATCTGCAGGATAAGCTCTGTCCGCAATTGCAATAGTCGATTTATTTTTTCCGATTAAAATTGCATCTCCCCTTTTCACTCCAATTTCCTTCATAAAATCAAGGTCCAGCCTCGCAATTCCTTTGTATGCATCATCTTGCAACGCTTCAACAACCTTCAATTTCAATTCTTTTTTTCCTTCAATCTCTTTTATCATTTTATTTAATGTCTTCCTTTCTAATTTTTTTTGAATCTTTAAATATTTCTGTTCTAATTCGCTCAGGATGTAATGAGTCCACAAATTGTTTTGCATGAAGGACGGGTTTATTATTCTTAACAATTCTAACTTCGCGAGATTTTATAACTCTTGAATTGTGACCTTCTCTTTCATTATTTCCATTTTCTCCATTAGAAGTATTAAAAATCAAGCTTAATTTACCAAAATCCTGAAAAGACAAACGAACCATGTGGTCGAGCATATTTTCCTGCTCTTTCATAAAATCAACAATTTCTCTCGGAATTGAAACAGCATAAGAATTTCCAACCATCCTCATTTTAACTTCAAATTCTTTTTTCTTAAGCATTGTAAAATTTTCATATTCCACTCTGTCCTGAGGATGAACTATAATTTCTCCACAAAATTTGCATTTTTTAATTCTCAAATTAAAACCATTCTTACTCAAAAGAGAATTTTCCATCTTCTTTGAACACTTATCACAAATTATGTCATAATCAAATATATCTTGCATTGTATACACATAGTGTATATATCCATTTAAAAACTTTTTGGAATTGTTAGAATTATTCCTTGTCAATCTTTTCAAGTATAGAATTCATATTAACAACAACTTCTTCCAAAATTTGTTCTTCAGAAGAATTTTTTTTATTTCTTTGGAAAGTTAATGCCGCCGAAGCTCCTGCAATAACTGCCCTTTTCAAAATTTCATTTTTTATTCTTACCATAGAAAATCAAAAACTTAAGAATTTAAAAAGATATACTATGTTGGACCAAACAAAATAGTTATAAAACAAGAATCCCTTACAATAAAATGAATAAAGAGACATGGAAAGATTTCTGGAAAAAATTCTGGTTTGTTGTATGGAAGGATGACTCTTTAAAGGGATGGATTATTTCATTCATTTTTCTTTTGATTATAATAAGGGGTATTTTCTTTCCCCTACTTTCATTAGTGACCGGAACTCCCCTTCCCCTTGCAATTGTTGAATCCTGCTCAATGTATCACAAAGGAAATATTTTATCTGACTTTGATGGTTGGTGGAAAAATCATGAAGGAAAATATTTCATGTTTGGAATTTCAAACGAAGAGTTCGGAAATTTTCATTTTAAAAATGGATTTAATAAAGGAGACATTTTATTTGTGACAGGAATTAAACCAGAAAATGTTCAAGAGGGAGATATAATAATTTTTGATGCGGGAGGAGGAACTCCCATAATTCATCGTGTTGTTAATCTCACACTTGAAAATGGAGAATATTACTTTTCGACAATTGGAGACAATAACAACGGACAACTTGCCGTTGAAACCAGAATAAATGAAAACCAAATAGTTGGAAAGCCAAGAGCAAATATCCTTCCATATTTGGGTTGGATAAAACTCATTTTCTTTGAAGGCACCAAGTCTCCACAACAAAGAGGGTTTTGCTCTGAAAATTAGTCTTTGAAAAATTGAATGTGCTCAAAATGACGCCTTTTCATTTCGTCCGCAAAAAAGTCATCTCTCTTGGCCATTTTTATTTGAAATTCAGGACCATATAAATCTTTTACAAATATAACTCTGCTATCATAAATAAAATAAATTTCACTTCTGTTAATTAGTTCATACCGAACAATTGCTGAAGAAGCAAATTTTTGTGCCATACAATAATAAAAATTTAGAGGGTCACTCAATTCAGCAATAGTTTTGAATTGAGAAGATTTTCTTTCTTCAGAAAGCTCCAAAAAATTCTTGGGAATTTCTCTCATACCCAACCCATATTTTTGAGCTAAAAAAACAGAATTTTCATTGAAAAAGTCATCAAACGAAAGAATTATTTTGTCATTCATAAACTCCGAAGGGTTCCACCTTAAATCGAGCAAAATCATAAAACATTGAATAATTAGAATATTATAAATTTTTCCAAAAAATGAATAACATAAGTTATATAAATGGTTTATTCATATAGACACTCATGGAATTTTGCCCAAAATGTGGTTCAATACTTATGATGAAAGTGAAAAATAGTTCATGCTCCAGATGTGGATATACCAAAAAAGGAGCTATGAAACTTTCAACAAAAGAAAAAATTGAAGATCATCCCGAAATTGCTATTTTAAAAAAAGACTTCAAAACTGAACCTGTAGTGAATGAAACTTGCCCAAAGTGTGAAAATGACAAGGCTTACTTTTGGATGGTTCAAACAAGATCGAGTGACGAATCTCCAACAAAATTCTTTAAATGCACCAAATGTGGGCATACTAAGAGGGATTACCGATAATTTTATGCAGATATTTTTTTAAAGAGATTAAAATTATAAACAATATGGCAGAAGAAATTTGGTACTCAATTGAACCTCATTCAGAAAAGATTGACCTTAGTAATAAATCAAAACCTGTTGGGTATCTCCTAGACAAAAATTACGCTGAAAAGTTCACACGTAAAATGTGGCACGAATTTGGAGAAGTTCATAAGACAAAAGAGTTAAAAGATTTGGAGTTCAAGGTTTATGATAAAGACGGAAAGTTGCTAGCATTATTTGAATTCGAGAAACACAAAGAAAAATATGAAAAGTACCTTTCAACAAAAAAGTTATTTTAAAAGGCAGATATTTTTATAATCAAAATGAAAGCCCTCTCTTTAAAACAACCATTTGCAGAACTTGTAGTTTCGGGCAAAAAAACAATTGAACTCAGGAAGTGGAAAACCAATTTTAGGGGACAATTTTTTGTGCATGCCTCAAAAATTCCCGATGAAAAATCTATGAAGAAGTTAGGTTTTCAAAATTTGCCTACTGGAGTAATTGTGGGAACGGCTAAACTTATAGATGTAAAGGAATACAAAAACGAATCTGAATACCAAAAAGACAGAAATAAACACCTAGCAAATTCTAGTTGGGGAAAATATGGGTTTATCCTAAAAAATTTTAAAAGAATTAAACCAATTCCTGCGAAAGGTAAACTCAATTTTTGGGAAAGCGGAATAAAATTGAAAAACTAAAAAATATCCTTTATTTCTTTCATAAGCTTTTTATAAATTTCTTCGGTTAGAGGATTGCCATCAAAAAAAGGTTTACTTAAGTTATCAACCCTGCTATAATTTATATTGTGAGTTTTCCATGTTTTTCCATCTGACAAAATATTTTGAATCATAGGCTGGGCTTTATCAAATGCATGAGAAAGTTTTGATTCAATAGTCTTTGCCTCCTCCCACTCTTTAAACAAGTTGTGGAAGTCTTCTTCTAAATCCTTTGGAAGAATTGAAAAAAGTTTTTTTGCAGATTCAGCTTCCCTCTTCTTTTTAGTTTTATTTCCCTCTTCGTCAAAAACAAAAGTGTCCCCTGCATAAATTTCAACAAGATCGTGCATTAAAACAAGTTTTAACATCTTCAAAATGTCAGTTCCTTTTGGAAAATCTTTTTCAAAGAGAAAAACAAACATTGCAAGATGCCAAGAATGATCGGCATCACTCTCCATTCTATTCTTAAGGAAAATCTTCCTTTCAACTTCTTTAAATTTGTCTATTTCCTTCAAAAAATGGATTATTTTATCTATTCTTTCAGTCATTTTCTATTAAATAAAATGGCCCTGAAGGGATTTGAACCCTCGACACCTGGATTAAGAGTCCAGTGCTCTAACCAAGCTGAGCTACAGAGCCATAAATAATTTAGAGATAAACAATTTAAAAAACTTCTCAATCTTCCTTGGTTTTATTCTTCAAAGAATCCCAAAATTCAGCTCTTTCTATATTCGCATAAAAATGAGACTTTCCTTCTTTACGTAATTTCCAATAAATCAAATTCCCATTAACCGTATCAATTCTTCTGACAACTTTAGGAATTGCCCTTTTTGCGGCAGATTTGGCCTGAGGAGTTTTTCCGTTGACAATTCTATCTTCTTCCTCTTTTTTCCATTTTAGAACTTCTCTCATTTCCTCTTCTGTTTCAGAAACCCTTTCCTCAATTTCTTTATCGGTTAAAGGAGGAAATTTTATTCCCTTATATTTATAATCAATCATTAAAAATTAAAGAAAGAGAAACTTTTAAAGCTAACCAAAAAATATTTAAAACTAAATAATGGACTTAGACCATGACAATTAGTTTTTGCAAAGATTGCAAAAATATTCTACCCCCCAATTCTAAAAAATTTACAATTTGTCAGAATTGTGGATTATATCAAGAAATTCTAAAAGATTTAGTTTTTCAAGAAAAAATTAAAGAAAAAACCAAAAAAGGTGAGGGGGCAAGCACAGGTGAAAACCAATACGCAAATTATGAAAATATATGCAGAAGATGCGGCCATGATAAAGCTCAAATAGTCGATATGGGAATTTTTTATTCAGATGAAGACAATTTAATTTTTCTAAAATGCGGAAAGTGCGGGTTTTCTGAGAGAATTGGCAGAAAAGTTAGTTAACAAAAAACAAAAGCCGTCCACGTGGCAAATAAACAAAATTGTAAATCAATGCTTAAGTGCATTCTTTCCGAAGCGGATAGTGTATCACCTCTATCCGGTTTATTTGATTAAAACTTGGATACCTTCAATCGCATCTGCAACTTGCTTTCCTTTTGGAGTTAGTTTGATGAGTTTGATTCTTCCTTTCTTATCGAACTCAACTAACTTCAAGGTTTCAAGTGTTTGCAGTATTTTTACCGCATGGCTATAAGTGCAGTCCACTTCTTTAGCCAAGACACTTCCATACCTCATCCGTGTGTTCTTTTTCAAAGAAACGAGCATTAAAGCTGGTTTCCGCCTGAAAAAGATGTCAAAGTTATCTTCCATTTTCGGAATTGTATAGTTTAATATATATTTTATGATAACTCCTTCCTTATAAACATTTTGTAATCTTTTGTGTCAAACAGATAGTGACAAAAAACGAGGGCGTTACACGAAATCTCCGACGGTGAAACAACGATGAAAAAAATAAAATATTCGAAGATTAAATCTCCCCAATTAAATTTGTCTTAGAAATTAATACTCTTCTTTCATTAACTTCGGATATCAAGCTTTGAACAAGATCTTTTTTCATGCCCCAATAAGAATAAAATTCTTCAATTTTGATTGATTCGACAGGGAAACGTATTAATCCCTTCGTCGTATTTTTTTCTGATAAAACATTATAATATCCATTTTCAAGTTTCATATCTTCCAAAAAAATTCTGCATTTTTCACCCGAAATTTCTTCATCCTTATAAAAACAAAATTTAATCCTTTTAATTTTGGGACCATTTATTACTCTTTTTGTATCTTCTGACCTCTCCTCCCAAGATACACTTAAATCATATGGAGAATAATTTGTGTTTGATACATTTTTGGTTTGCTCATAAAATTTGAAATTATTAGGAACAGCATAATCGGAAGTGTAAAGACTAAATTTCCAAGGAAGAGACCTTTCATTCCTAACATAATCTACCTTAAAATCTAATTCCTTTAAGGTATTTGAAAAATTAGAGTTTTCCTTTTCTAAAAATCTTCTAAGACTATCTCTTGTTTCAAATAATGGGATTTCATTCTTCATTCATTTTTCATGGAGATGGAATTTATAATAATTTATATTCTTAATCATCAATAAGATTTATTAAACAAAGTTTATACAAAAATATATGAAAATACTCGCAATATCAGATATTCACGGAGATTTGGGCCTCGTAAAAAAAATTGAAAAATTGATTAACAAAGAAAAGATTGATTTAGTTATTCTTGCTGGAGACCAAACCTGGTTTGAAAAAATGGAAGAAGGACTAGTTGGACCATTAACTAAAAAAACTGCACTAATTATTCCCAGCAATCACGAATCTGAAAACACGATAAAAAAATGGGAAAAAATTTATCCGAATTTAAAGAGTATTCATAAACAATCCTTTGAAAAAAACGGAGTCGGATTTTTCGGTTCTGGAACCTTAGAATGGGGTATGATAAACAAAAAAAGTCAAATTTATGAAGAGTTAAAAAATGCCCATGAAAAAATAAAACATTTGAATAAAAAAATCATGATAACTCACGAACCTCCTGCAGGAAGTGCAATAGAACTTTTAGGATTTCCCGGAACTTATGGAATAACAAAAGCAATAGAAAAATTTTCCCCCGACATTTTAATCTGTGGACACATTCATGAAGGAGGGGGACTTATTGAAAAGATACACAATACAAAAGTAATAAATGTCGCAAGAACCCCGACCATTTTTAAGATTTGATTAAATAAAAACTTAAAAATATTTAAAATTTTGATAGAAAAATCACTTGAAAAAATAAGATTGGAAAAGAAATACAATAATAAAATAATGGCGTTTGATTGCTCGCCAAAATTCTCATTAATTACTTCTGAAATTGAATTTCATTCACTTTCTGAATCAAGAAATTTTAAAGCAAATATGAAAGAGATTACTGATGTTAAAAGATGCAAAAATCAAAATCTGGCAAATTAATTAATAGCTAGATTTAAATAATCAAAAAATTAAACCAAAAGAATGATTAATACTTATGGTATTTTAATTGGCGTTTTTGCAAACTCAAAAAAAGAGTTGCTCCATTACGATGTGAAAGGATTTCAAAAATTTTTCTTTGATAATAAAGAAAAATACTCTTTATTAGAAAAAATAGGATTTAATAATAACCCGGAATGGATCCGAGAGATTTATGAGGCAACCTCTTTCTTAAAGATGGCAGAAGTAATCAAACTTTGCCCAGGCTTAGAGGATAAATGTTCAGTTAGTGAGATTTGTAAAGAAGCTTATAGAATTTCCGTTAAACCTCTCTTAGAAAAAAAAGAAATTTTCGAATTAGAATCCTTATCTGAAGAATTTTCACGAAAATTTGAATTTAAAGCAATAAAAACGCTCAAATAAGCTCTGAAAAATCCATTTTCAAAAGCTTAATAAAGGGATTTTTCTTTTAATAAAAATGATTTTGGAGTACTTAGATTACGCAAAAGACTACTTATTTGGAAATTTTTTTAATGTAATCACCGTGGGTGCAGCGATTCTAGCAGTAATTTTTTTTGTTGCGCTTCACATCTATCATTCTCTTGCTTGGTTTGAAATCGGAAAAAGGCAAAAATATGGGCATTCATGGCTTGCTTGGATTCCTTTTGCAAACATTTCAATGATTTTACAAATGGGAAAATTCCATTGGGCATGGATTTTTTTGATTTTAATTCCAATTGCTGGTTGGATAGCACTTTTAGTTCTCTTAGTCATATCAATGTGGAGAATTTTTGAAAAGGATAGATATCCCGGATGGTTCAGCATTTCACTTGTAATTCCTCAAATTGGAGGAATTTTGTACTTAATTATAATTGGAATTATCGCATGGAAAGAAGGTCCAAAAAAGAAATCTTCACTAGCTCCTGTAAAAAAGAAATCTATAAAAAAGAAAAAAAGAAAATAATTCAATATTTGATATCAGTATTTTTTTTCCACATAATATAATTTTTTTCAAGTATTCTTATAACTTCATCACGTTCTTCGGCTTTTCCAAGGCCCTTCCAATCTAAGACTGCAAAATCGACTTCTTCAATAGTCTTTTTTATTAATTCTAAGATCATATTTTCAGTTATTGGAGAAACATATTTTGGAATTATATGTGAAAATGCCACATTTGAATTTAATTGCAATTTATTAAAAGTAGGACAATAATGGGGGCCTCCGATTCCAACTGCAACTTCATAATAAGGGTTTTCTTTCCAGGTATCAATCGCCTCTCTAACTGCTTTTGCAATAACAAATGATGCTTTTTTATCTTTCCATTCTTCTTCGCTACCTCCGATTTCAATGAATACCGAAGGCTTTTCGATTAAAGGTCCGTGATGTGTTGCTTCAAGAGTAATTGAATATCTTATTAGTTCTGACTCTTCTTTGATTTTTTTTAAAACTAAAAATAAATGTTTTTGGAATAACGCAGAAGAAAAACTCAGTTCACCCACTTCTCCTCCCCCCCAAACTTCCTTGAAATTTCCCGGAGCATGAATTGAAAGAGTTTTACCTCCTTTCTCAGATTTGTGCTTTGAAACAAAAATAACAAAATCAAAATTGCTTATTTTATCCCGATCAAGATTTCGCGTATCAAGCATATCCCCATCAATGATATGGAATTCAAAATTTCCTAAATCCATTAAGTTCACCACAATATTCCAACTAGCAGTGTCTGCCTTGCTTCCAACAATTAAGAACTTTTTAAGCATAAAAATGAATATCTTTTAAAGTTATAAATTTTGAGATTCTAAAGAATAATGTTTAAATTTTCAAATCTGTTAAAAAATTACTTCTAAGAATATAAAAGAGGGGTTCAAAAAAAACTTTTTGATATTCCCGAAAAACCAGAATAGGATTTTATTTTTAATTTGATTATTTGAGCAGACTTTTTTTATATTATGAAAATATTAAAAACTCTCAAATCCTAATTAAAAAATGCAAGAAATATTGAAACTTTTCTTTGGAGTTGTTATTTTAACACTTGGAATTCCAATTGGAAATTTTTTAAAAAAGCAAACTCTTGACGAGCAAAAAGATGGTCAAATTTGGTTTAAAATTCTGATTACTCTTGGAATTTTGGGAGGATTTGTTGGACTAGTCATTAAAGAAGACTGGGTACTTTTCACTTTCTTTTTTATAGCAATTGTTTCTTCAAGGAATCTAATTATAAATCCCAAAAAATAAATTCTTATAAAGTTTGAAAAATTAAAAATCATATGAAATCATCCAAAGATTATTTTTTAGGTTCAGAAGAGTCCTTTAATTCACAAACTTTTGGGGATTTGAAAGTTGGAGAGAAGTATATTGTCCTTCCTGTACCGGGAGATAACGAGGGAATGGAGGATTTATCGGTCCTTATTACATTCATGAAAAGGTTAAACCTCTAAAAAATGAATTTGGCGTTCTTGAGAATACGTTAAAGATTAAAGATGGAAGCCTATCAAATCACCCTGAAAATCTGCTTGTTGTTAAAATTGAATAATTAATCAAAAAAAATTTCTTTTTTAATTTAATAAAAAGGTTTCTCATAATAGAAACAATTTCTGCTGAAATTAGACTATATCCAATGATAATCTCTCCTCTAAAAACTATTCTCAAAACAAGGAATAAAAAGACCAAAGTTTTAAAGATTAAAAGTTCTTTTGATTTTTCTTTATTAAAAATACCAAAACTTAAATCCCTAGAAAAGCTAAAAGCGAAATAAAAAGGCATGCAGATAAGGGGTTATTCATAAAAATAAATTATTTTTTCCGACCATAAATATTTTAATTTTTACCCAAAATTCTCTTTAAATAATTATCAAAACTATTATAAAGAAAATCTTCCCTGCTATTTGATGTTATACCTTATAGGTTTAGGATTGAATGAATCGGGGATTTCCAAAGAAGGATTGACTGCCCTTTCAAAGTGCAAAAAAGTCTATCTCGAAAACTACACGGTCGATTTTCCTTATACAGAACACCAGCTTGAAGAAATGATTGGAAAGAGGGTAAGTCTTGCATCTAGAGAAAAAGTTGAGAACCTGAGTTTAATTGATGAAGCGGAAAAACTGAATATTGCCCTCCTAGTTTACGGTTCACCTTTGAGTGCAACTACACACATTACTTTAATAAATGAGTGTCGAGCTTCAGGAATTAAATATCGAATTATACACGGAGCTTCAATATTCGATGCTATCGCTGAAACAGGTTTGCAAATGTATAAATTTGGAAAAACTGCTTCTATGCCAAAATGGCAAAAAAATTTTAAACCCGAAAGTTTCATTGAAATTGTAAAAGAAAATCAAAGCATAAATGCACATTCTCTTGTATTAGTAGACATTGGTCTTGAATTTAAAAACGCCTTTGAGCAATTAAAAATTTCGGCAAAAAACCAAGATGTTCAGTTATCAGACCTGGTAATTTGTCAGTCCCTCGGAACAAAAAACAAAAAAATACTTTATCGAGAATTAGATGAATTGGATAAATTTAGCGGAGTAATTAAACCATATTGCATAATAATTCCAAGCAAACTTCATTTTTTAGAAAAAGAGACCCTTGATAGATTTAGATAGGAAAATTAAAAATAAATTTCTCCTTTAAGTGAATTTCATAAATCCGATATAAGAAAATTTTCCATCACCTCAAAGGATCTACTCTTTGAAGAAGCTTTCTGGTCTTTCCTGACATCATAGGTCCCGCAAAACATTCAATCACTCCAGGCCTAATAAAACGATTGTATTCTTTTTCCATTTGTTCATTCACTAAAAATTATAAAGAGTTTATGGTTAATATATTTTATTGACTAAATCCATAAAAAATCTTAAAAACCGCTTCTCCCTAAGTTTTTAATGGATATAAATAAATCTGAAAAAGAAATTTTGGAATTTTGGAAAAAAGATAAAACTTTTGAAAAATCTCTTAAACAGACAGAAAAAGGAAAACCTTACATTTTTTATGATGGCCCTCCTTTTGCAACGGGACTTCCCCATTACGGGCATCTTCTTGCTTCAATTTTGAAAGATGTTTTCCCAAGGTTTTTTACTATGAAAGGAAGATATGTAAAAAGAAATTGGGGATGGGATTGCCATGGACTCCCAATTGAAAATGTTGCTGAAAAAGAATTGAAAATAAATTCTAAGGATGAAATTGAAAAAATGGGAGTAAAAAAATTTAATGATTTTTGCCGCGCAAATGTCTTAACTTTTGCAAAAGAATGGGAAAAATCCATAGAAAGGGTGGGACGTTGGGTTGACTTTAAAGAGGGGTACAAAACGATGGACACCGAATATATCGAATCAATATGGTGGGCTTTCAAAGAACTTTATGAAAAAGGATACTTGTATCAAGGAGAAAAAATTTTGATGTATTGCCCAAGATGCTCAACTCCTCTTGCAAAATCTGAAATTGCCATGGACAACTCTTACAAAACAACTAAAGATCTTTCAGTTGTTGTAAAATTCAAACTTGAAAATGAAAAAAACACTTACGCAATTTCCTGGACTACAACTCCCTGGACACTTCCTTCAAACCTTGCATTAACTGTTAATCCTAATATGGAATACGCTTTTGTCGAGGATAAAAATGATAAGAATATTTATTTGCTTGCAAAAGAACTTATTAAAAACTTTTACAAATCTGAAGAGGATTACAAAATAAAAAAAATTGTAAAAGGTAAAGAACTTGAAGGAAAAACCTATGAACCTCTTTATGGATATTTTAAAGGGACTAAAAATGCTTTCAAAATTATTTTAGGAGATTTCGTTACAGCTGAAGAGGGGACCGGAATCGTGCACACTGCTCCTGCATTCGGGGAAGAAGATAATATAATCTGCAGAAAATATCAAATTCCGATGGTCCAACCAATTGACGAAACGGGTCATTTCACTAATGAAGTAAAAGACTACGCAGGGGAATATATTCATGAGATTAATGAAAGAATTGTGATTGATTTAAAAAAAGCGGGGAAGGTAATTTTCTCTAAAAAAATAGACCACGAATACCCCTTCTGCTATAGATGTGAAACTAAATTAATGTATAGGGCACTTCCTGCATGGTTTGTTGATATTCAAAAAATAAAGAAAAGACTTCAAGAATTAAATCTTAAAGTTAAATGGATTCCTGAATTTTTGAAAGAAGGGAGAATGAAAAACAATATTGAAACTGCCCCAGACTGGAACATTACAAGAAATAGATATTGGGCAAGTGCGATTCCCATATGGAAATCTGAAACTGGAAAGATAAAAGTCATTGGTTCAATTGAAGAACTAAAAAAATTTGCAAAAAAAATTCCAAAAGAAAAAATAGATTTGCATAGGGATTTCCTTGACAAAATTAAATTAGAAATTGATGGCGAAGAATACAAAAGAATTCCTGAAGTATTGGATTGCTGGTTCGAATCAGGAGGAATGACTTTTGCCCAATTCCACTATCCCTTTGAAAATAAAGAATTTTTTGAAAAAAATTTTCCCGCCGATTTTGTGGTTGAATATATCGGGCAAACAAGAGCGTGGTTTTATTACATGATTGTTTTATCAGCAATTCTTTTTAATAAAATCCCATTTCAAAATGTCTTAACAACAGGGACTATTCTTGCTGAAGATGGTCAAAAAATGTCAAAATCCAAAAAAAACTTTCCAGACCCTTCAAAAGTAATTGAAAAATATGGGGCAGATTCAATTCGATTTTATTTATTACAATCTTCTGTTATGAATGCAGACAATTTTAACTTTTCAGAAAAAGGTCTTGAGGAAAGTTACAGAAAAGTTCTGGTCCTTTTATATAATGTAAGCAATTTCTATTCTATGTATGCCGAAAAGAAAGATGAAAAATTCACAGAACCAAAAGAATTAATAGATAAATGGATAATCTCAAAACTTAACTCATTAAATAAAAAAGTGAATGAGAATCTTGAAAAATATGATACTATTAAAGCATGCACCGAGATAAAAAATTTTATTGATGAACTTTCAACTTGGTATGTCCGAGTTTCAAGGGAAAGATTCAATGAGGGCGATAGAGAAGTCGGAAAAATCCTAAGACGGATATTAAATGAAACCTCCAAAATTACTGCACCCATAATTCCATTTATATCTGAAAATGTTTACCAATCTTTGAATGGGAAAAAAAGATCCGTTCATCTCGAATCCTGGCCTGAATTTGATGAAACTAAAATTGATGAAAAACTCGAATTCCAAATGGCCCACGTAAGAAACATAGTTTCCGAGGGCCTAAAACAAAGAGATAAAAATAATGCACCTTTAAAATGGCCACTTTCAAAAGTTGAAGTTTTTTCAAAAATAAAACTTCCAAAAGACCTAAAAAATTTAATAATTCAGGAGTTGAACGTGAAAAAATATTTCGAGGTACCATCTGAAAATAAAGATCTTGAAATGAAAATTGATTTTGAAACAACTCCTGAGCTTGAAGCCGAAGGCTATGCGAGAGAAATCTCGAGAAAAGTCCAGGCTTTTAGAAAAAAAATTGGATTAAACAAAAATGATAAAATAAAATTAACACTTATTATAGAGAAAAATTTTGAGGAAATACTTGAAAGTCAGAAAAAATTTATTAAAGAAAGAACAAACTCAAAGGAATTTAATTTTTCGACTTCGTGCGAAATTTCGCGAGGAGAAATTGAAGAATTCAAGGTAAGGGAAAAACGCGGGAAGATTCAGATTGTTAGACTGTGAGGGAGTAACTTCTCAGGATTACCTTTGCAGGATAGCAATCTTTAAAAACTAAAAACACTTCAGGTAATTAAGAAAAATGATAGTTAAAGATGAATTTTTAAGTAGACTAAGAAAAATTTTTGATTTGAACTTATATGAAGTTAAAGTGTGGACTGCTCTTCTATCTCGTGGTACGTCTACAGCCGGTGAACTATCTACAATTTCAGACGTTCCAAGATCGCGTACTTATGATATACTTGAATCTTTGGAGAAAAAAGGGTTCATCCTGATGAAAGTAGGTAAGCCAATTAAGTTTGTTGCATTAAAGCCTGAAGAAGTGGTTGAAAGAGTAAAGAAAAACTTGATGGTTGATGCAAAAGAGAGATCTAAAAGACTTGAAACTTTAAAAGGAGATGAAGTTCTTGATGAATTGACTGGTCTTTTTACAAAAGGGATCAAATTTGTTGAACCTTCTGACCTTTCTGGTAGTCTTAAAGGAAGGCAAAATTTATACAACCACATGGACATGATGCTCAGAGAAGCTGAAAAAACTGTTACAATTATTACAACTGCTGAAGGCCTAAACAGGAAACTTGAAGCCCTTATGCCTAGTCTTGAAAAAATTAAAAAAAGAGGAGTAAGGGTAAGAATTGCTGCCCCAATTGATAAAAATAATATTCATGTTGCTAGAGAACTTAAAAAAGTTGCAGAAGTGAAAAATGTAGAAGGATTCAAAGCTAGATTCATAATAATCGATTCAAACCAACTTATGTTTATGCTTCTTGACGACGAGAAATTCCACCCAAATTATGATGTTGGTGTTTGGATAAATACTGAATTCTTTGCTCAAGCATTAGAACAAATGTTTGAACTTGCATGGAAAGAAATGAAACCAATTAAGTAATTTTTCCAAAAACGCCAAAGAAAAAATCAAATAAAAAGAAAAAAGATTATAGTGGTTTAATTTATATGCTTTCTGCCGTCATCACTTTGATAATCCATCATTTCTTTATATCAAAAATAAATATTCACCCAACCTTTCAAGTTGCAATTGACTTATTAATATTAACTATTCTTTCAGGTGTAACAATTAATGCTCTTTATCCGGATTTATAATCATAACTTTTGAAGGAACCCCATAATAAATAATTAGCGATTAGTCTCAAGTTGCAAATACTCATTTTTAAGGATATAAATTATTAAAAGCGATTTTAATGTTAAATGAATACTCAAATTGAAGTTTTGGCTCCAATGCAAAAGGTGGAAGAGGTCTATGCGAAAAGCCTCCAATTGAATCATTAGAGCATCTTCTTCCGAAATATAATGTAATGGGTTTTTAACTCTATTGAATTGAACACATTTAAAAAAGGAACAAAAAATAATTTTTACCTCTTCAAAATAAAGGAATTTAGCAATAAATATCTTGAACCAAAAAAGTTTGTCGAGGAAATTGATTTCTCAGAATTTGGGGAAGTTGAAATGAATCCTAAAGAAAAATTAAAACTCATAAAAGAATTTGGAGAAAAATACTTAATAACCACCAGAATAAAAAAAGGTCCCGTTTACATTCAACCAGGAATTGGACCCTCACATCATGAAACGAAAATAATTGAAAATTATTTTGAAAACAGGATTAAAAATCGTAATTTGGAAAAAGAGCAAAATTTAATAGACCTTTTAAGATATTCAAATGTTTTGATAGAAAGAAACTTAAGCCTTCCTGAATTAGAAGAAATAATTCTTTCTAAAGTTTAACCTACCCTTTAACACCTAACCCCTTAAGTGTTCCACTAACTTTCAAAACTTCAATTTTTTCTTTTGAAATTGCAAATGATGCCTTCACTTTATCAAGGGATTTTCTCTCTATAGAAAGAACATTTTCCTTTATCCAAACTGGAGAAGCTTCACTTAACCCCAAAACTCCAATAAATTCTTTTATTGAATTAAAGACATTTTTTTTCAAATCTTTTCCTTTTAAGAGCAAGTACCTTTTTTTCTCCCTATGTGAAGGAATTAAAGCTTTCATGAAAGATTTAAGACGCGCCCCTTTATATTTTTTAGGGAGAAACCATTTTAAACTAAAATTACTTGATTGCTATATAAAATGGAAATTTGCGCTATTGGAGGCTTTAATGAAGTCGGCAAAAATATGACTGCCGTTAAAACTGGAGAGGATGTTTTTATTTTTGATTGCGGATTTTTTTTACCCGGAATTATTGAACTTCAAGAAACTGAAAAAATAGGTTATAGTTTGCCAGGCTTAAGGAGAGTTGGAGGTATACCAGATGAAAGAATTCTTGATACTCTTCAATGGAGAAATAAAGTAAGGGGAATTTTCCTATCACATGCCCACCTTGACCACATAGGAGGATTAGCTTTCCTTATAAATCGATATCCCAACGTTGACATATTTGGCACTCCCTTCACAATCGAAGTTTTAAAATCACTTATTGAAGATTCAAAAATTAAAGTTTCTAATAAAATTAGGGTCGTTAATCCAGATTCGATTCATAAAATAAAAACAAGCGATGGAGAAGTTGAAGTTGAGTTCGTAAGAACAACTCATTCGACTATAGACTGCTCTTTTCTTGCATTGCATTCAAAGGAAGGAACATTCTTCTATGCTCTTGATTTAAAATTTGACAATCATCCTACAATGGGTGAAGCCCCAAATTATAAAAGATTGAAAGAAATAGGTTCAAAAAAAGTAAAGGCCCTTATCATTGATGCACTTTATTCTTATACTGAAAAAAGGCCAGGAGGAGAGAAAGTTGCTGAAAACTTACTCGAAGAAGCATTTTCAAAAATAAACCGAGGAGATAAAGCACTTTTTGTTACAACATTTTCGAGCCATATTGAAAGATTAAACAATATTGTAAAAATTGGGAAAAAAACTAATCGAGAAATAATTTTCCTAGGAAGAAGTCTTGCAAAGTACGTTAGTTGTGCAATGCAAATTGGAAAGTGCCCATTCAAAAACAAAATACAAATGGTAAAATATCGAGGGCAGGTACAAGCCGCACTAAAAAAAGTTGAAGCAAACAGAGGAAAATATCTAGTTGTTTGCACAGGCCACCAAGGCGAAGAAAATTCGATTTTAGACAGAATTTCAAAAGGTGAGACTCCGTTTAAATTCAGAGAAGAAGACAATATAATTTTCTCGTCAAGTGTAATTCCCACAGAAGTGAATCTTGAATCAAGGAAAAAGATGGATTCCAAATTAAGAAAGATGGGAGTCAAACTTCAAGTAGATATACATGTTCACGGACATGGAAGCAGGGAAGATATGAGAGAACTAATTAGACTCTTAAAACCAGAACACATTATTCCCGCGCATGGTTCGCAGGATCAAGAAAAACCTTTAATAGAACTTTCAGAAGAATTTAATTACGTTCGTGAAAAGACCGCACATTTAATGAAAAACGGGGACGTTTTGAAAATTTAACTTATCCCTTCAGAAGAACAAATTTTTAAACACTAAATTCATTTAGATACTATGGTAAAAGAGGAAGAATATTTACTTACTAACCAAGAAATTCTGGGAGGAATTAAAAGTGCTCTTGGAAGAGGTGAAAACCTCAAGCAAGCTATGATGAGCTTTTACCAAGCAGGTTATAAAAAAGAAGAAATTGAAGATGCCGCTAGGGCTTATCTTTATCTTCAGAGAGGAATTCCCGAAGAAAATGTGTTAGCCCAACAAGAAAAATCTCTCCCCAAAAATAACAAAGAAAGCGATAAAAAATTAATAGATCTAAATACTAAAAAAGAAGAAGAAAGAAAAAATATTGAAAGAATTAAACAAGAAAGAAAATTTTACGGCACAGGTGAAACGAAAGTTCCTTTGATCCCAGGTGAAAAGTTAAAAGAAATTCCGAAAGTTGTCCAAAAAATATCTGGCTATGAAAGTCATCCAAACCCTGAAAAAGGAAAAATCATGACCCTTATTTTGGTAATAACTTTGATTATCCTCTTAGGAATTCTGAGCCTTGTATTTCTTTTTAAAGCAGAATTGATAAACTTTATTAACGGATTATTCGGATAATTTTTATGATTTATGAACCTGCGGAAGATACTTATTTAATGAAAGAAGTTCTTAAAAAAAACTTTTCTTTAAAGGATAAAAAAGTCCTTGAAATAGGATTTGGATCAGGATATATTCTAGAATTTTTAAAAGATAATAGATTCAAGAATTTGATTGGAGTCGACATTAATCCTGAAGCCGTTAATGCTGGAAAAAATAAAAACCTCTCTGTTTTTGAATCTGATTTGTTTTCAAATATTGAAGGAAAATTTGATTGCATAATATTTAATCCTCCATATTTACCCGAAGACCAACTAGAGGACGAAGAATCATCCGTCGCGACAACAGGAGGAAAAATCGGATCTGAAATTACAAATAGATTTCTCAAAAATGCAAAAAGCCATTTGACTTCAAACGGAAAGATATTCTTGCTTATTTCCAATCTTACAAAAGGAATAAATTGGAATAATTACGATAAAAAACTTATAGCTGAAAAAAAATTATTTTTTGAAAAATTAGAAGTTTGGGAACTTACTATTTAATCCCTTCTAAAATTTCAGGTAAAATTTTAGTTTCTTCAAAATGTCCAAAATCTTTTTTTATTATTACTTTTGATTTCAAACCTTCTTCAAATTTTTTCCACTCTTTGGGGGAAACATAAGGATCATTAGTGGAAAAAATGCATGTAATATTTCCTGTATGGTCAAGAACCCTTTCAAAATCAATTTTATTATTTATCCAGGGATGTGCAATTTTTAATTCCTCACTTTCAAGTCCAATTAAATCTAACCAGGGTGCAACAAAAACACAGCCTCCTACTTTCATATGCTTGTGACTTTTTTCTAAAAACCTCATAATTGTCTGTGCTCCAATGCTGTGACCCACAAAATAAGTGTTTTCATCCACATTTTTAACGTTTTTCTCAAAATAGTCCACCCATTCTTCAATAACTGGCGAATTAGTGTTGGGCATATCAAAAGAATGAACCTTGCAATTCTTCTTCTTCAATTCCTCCTCAAGCCACAAAATCCAAGGCATACTTGAATCAAAACCCCAACCATGCAAAATATAAATTTTCTTCATTTTAATAATTTAAATAAACCAAGGAAGCTTTTTAAATCCAATCTTAAATCATTTTGTAGTAGCCATTTATGCCATTAAAAGAGATATAATCTGCTTGAATTTATGATTTGTGAGATTTTCTGAATTGGAGATAACCTTCTTCATTATCACAATAATTGCGGAAATCTTAGGATTTGAACTTATAGCTGGAACTCCAGTAGAAATAGTAAAAGAGTTATCCATAATATTTTTCTTAATTTCAATTATTCCTCCCATAATAAGAAGGGTTTAATCATATCTTTCAAAAAAAATCTTATTTTTGGAAATCCCTCTCTCTTCCAAGTTTGAACGTACAGACAAAACCATCTCTTTTAATCCACAAATATAAAAATTTCCATTAAAATTTGAGGGAATCAATTTATCCAAAAAATCCTGCACATGTCCAGTATATTCGAAATCTTTATTTAAAGGAACACTTAAAACATTGTAGTACATAAAATTTTTATTCTTTTGAGCGAGTTCTTCGAGTTCGTTTCCCAAACATAAACTTTCTTCATTCCTATAACCTCGGACAAGAATAATCTTTTTTTCGGAGTGCTTGCTTAACAAATCCAAAATCATACTTCTAAATGGACCAAAACCTGTTCCACTAGAAATCATGAAAATATCTTCTTTATCTTCCCTTATAGAAAAATTTCCAAATGGGCCTTTCATTTCAATTTTATCTCCCATTTTCATATCAAAAAGTACACTGGAAGCATAGCCCCCTTTTACTTTTTTAAAATAAATTGAAATTGAACCTTTCTCACTTGGTGAAGAAAAAATTGAATAATCCCTAAGAATTTTTTTTCCATCTTGATAAAATGCCATCCTTACGTGTTGTCCCGCTTTAAAATTGAAATCTTCAGGAACTGAAAATTTAAGAATTTTTGAATCTTCATTTATTGACCGACTTTCTATTAGTTCTGACCTAAATTTTAATTCCATCACCAGAAAAAAGATAGGGAGTTTAAAAAGTTTTAACAATATTTCACTTTTCTCCAATTATATTTATATACCTCTTCTTTTATCAAAATATAGGAACATGGTAAAATTTGCTCATTTTGCAGACGTGCACCTGGGTGGTTGGAGGCAAGGCCCAATGCAGGATTTAAATTTCAAGGCCTTTCAAAAAGTAGTGTCAACCTGCATCGAAAGAAAAGTGGAATTTATCTTAATCTCAGGGGATCTTTTTGATTCCGCATATCCCCCAATCGAAGTCCTTAAGGAAACTTTTGCAGAATTTAAATTATTAAAAGATTCGAAAATTCCGGTTTTCATAATTGCCGGTTCACATGATTATTCTGCTTCAGGTAAAACTTTTCTAGATGTTCTAGAAAAAGGAGGTTTTTGTAAGAATGTCTTCAACGCTGAATTTAAAGAAAATGAGATCACTCTCTTGCCAGTGGTGTGGAATGGTATTGCGATTTATGGATATCCTGGAAAAAAATCCGGTCTTGAAGTTCAAGATATAAAAAAATTAAAGCTTGAAGATGCTCCAGGAATGTTCAAAATTTTAATGCTTCATACGACAATGGACAAGGTCAGAGGAGTATTACCAATTGAATGTGCTGAAGCGGATAAACTCCCCGAAGCAAATTACTACGCTCTTGGGCACATACATGTTGATTTCAGGTACAAAAATTTAATATATCCCGGACCAGTTTTCCCGAATAACTTTAGCGAACTCGAAACGCTCGAATCAGGAAGTTTTTATATAATTGACACTGAAATCATCAATCCTTTTGAAAAAGTTGAAATCAAACTAAAGGAGATTATCAGTTTGGAATATGAGATAAAAAACACCTCTTTACCAAATGAAGAAATTTTAAAAGATTTGGAAAAAAGAAACCTAAAAGATAAAATTGTACTCTTGAGACTTTTCGGAGAACTCGACAATCAAAAAATTTCTGATATACGGCTTGACAAAATCGAAAAATTTTGCTTTGAAAATGGAGCTTATTTTTTCCTAAAGAATATTCACGACTTAAAAACAAAAGAAGCAGATTTCAATATAGAAGTAAAAAATAAAGAAAATATTGAAGAAGAAGGAATTACAAAATATGCAAAAGAAAATCCTTCAAAGTTTAACCATTTTATCCCAGAATTGATGAACACACTATCCATAGAAAAACAGGAGGGTGAAACGATTGATTCATTTAATTCAAGGCTTCTTGAAGAATCAATGAAGATTCTAAACTTAGAATGATCATAAAAAAAGTAATTCTGGAAAATATAAGAAGTTATGAATATGGAGAATTTGAATTTGATAGGGGTTCGACTCTTCTTTCAGGAGATATAGGTTCTGGAAAAACGACAATCCTCCTAGCAATTGAGTTTGGCCTTTTCGGACTCCAACCTGGACAAAAAGGCTCTCTCCTTTTGAAAAATGGAAAAGAAAAAGGAAAAGTAACTTTAGAATTTGAAATTGACGGAAAAAATATTTTAATTGAAAGGTCTCTAAAGAAGGGGAAAAGCATTTCTCAGGACTATTCTTCAATAACCATCGAAGGAAAAAAGGAAGAAATTTCAGTTACAGAATTAAAACAAAAAGTTCTGAATTTGCTCAACTACCCTATGGAGTTCTCCAAAAAACAAAACCTCCTGTACAAATTCACCGTTTACACTCCACAAGAAGAAATGAAAGCAATAATTTTAGAAGATCCCGAAGTAAGGATAAATACTCTTCGGCATGTTTTTGGAATAGACAAATATAAAACTATAATTGAAAATGCTTCAATTTTGAGGCTAAAACTTCGAGAAGAAAAAAGAATGATGGAAGGAATAATTTCAAATATGGATGAAGAAGAAAAAGAGATTGCAAGAAAAGAATTAGAACTTGTAAAAATGATTGAAAGCACAAAATTTCTCAAATTGGATTTTTTTGAAAAAACTGAACAAAGGAAAGAAAAAGAAAAAGAAAAAGAAGAAGTTTCAAAAAAACAGGAAGAAAAAAATTTAATAAAAGAAGAAATTGGAAAATCAAGAATAATGATTATTTCAAAAAAAGAGAACTACTCCTCAAATGAAAGATTAATCATGGAAATAAAAAAAGATATTGAAAAATTTAAAAATTTAAATTTTGATTCAAGAAAAATAAATGAAATAGAAGAAAAGATTCTTCTGAATAAAAAAGAAAAAGAGAAGCTCTTTGAAAAAAATATTCAAGTAAATTCAGAAATTGAAATTTTAAAGTCTAAGTCTGAAGAACATCAAAATATACACATGCGACTTTCGGATTTAAGTACTTGCCCAACATGCCATCAAAATGTCGACGCTGTCCACAGAGCAAATGTTCTTAATAAATCTTACAACGAAATTTCAAAATCAAAAAATAGAATTGAAGAATTAGAAATTGAAAGAAAAGTAATTTCAAAATCCATAAAGGATTGCGAATTAAAGATATATTCTCAAGAGAAAGAATTAACTGACATGAAAATTTTAAAGATGAAATTAGAAGGAATTAATGAAAAAGAAAAAAAGCTTAAAGAACTTGAGAAAAATGATGAATCCTTGAAAAAAGATATCACTCTTTTGGAAAAGCATCTTTCCGCACTTAACGATTCACTTTTTGCACTTACAAAATTTGATGCAATTTATGTTGAAAAAGAAAAAGAACTAAGAGAATCTCTAAAAAAAGAAAAAATTTCAGAAATAAAAATTGCTGAATTAAAAAAAGAAATTGAAGTTTACTCTAGAACTATTTTTGAATTAAAAGAAAAACAAAAAAGATTAATTGAAGTAAAAAAGAAACTTGAATATATTTCCGAACTTGAGAATTGGATAAATAAAAAGTTTGTTCCGGTCATTACCTTCCTTGAAAAAAATGTTATGGCCTCTTTGAAAAAAGAGTTTTCAACACTTTTTTCAGAATGGTTCCAAATTCTTGTTTCAGACAATTTTGTGGTAAGATTAACTGACGACTTTACACCTTTAATTGAACAACAAGACTATGAGATAGATTATGCATACCTTTCTGGAGGAGAAAGAACCGCAATTGCACTTGCTTACCGGCTTGCCTTGAATCAAGTAATTAATTCGCTTATGAGTAAAATAAAAACAAAGGAGATTGTCATTCTTGACGAGCCAACAGATGGATTTTCGGAGCAACAGCTTGACAAAATGAGGAGCGTACTCGAACAATTAAAAGTAAAACAACTAATTATAGTTTCCCACGAACAAAAAATTGAGGGTTTTGTCGAGAAAGTAATTAAGTTAAACAAAATTCATGGATTGAGTGAAAAAGAATAATTTCCTTAACAAAGAAAGTCCACAATCAAGTCCTAAAATTCAAGAGATGAAAAAACCTTAAATAGAAATATTTATAAATTATTAGTTCCCCCTAATTTTGTAAATTCTGGGTTTTATAAAATGGACGACGATTTTAAAAAGAATATATTAAAAACAGGAACAACAATCCTTGGAATTGTTTGTAAAGACGGAGTTGTAATGGCTGCGGATCGGAGGGCCTCTGCGGGCGGGTCAGTTATCGTTTCAAAAAATGAAAAGAAAGTAGTTCCGATAAACGATTACTTAGTTATGTCAGGATGCGGAAGTGCTGCAGAAGCACAGAAAGTCCCAAAATATCTCGCTGCGGAATTAAAACTAAAAGAATTGAGAGCAAAATCAAGACCTTCTGTAAAACAAGCAGCAGGACTTCTATCAAACTTTAGAACTTCAGGTCAATCGGCATACCTTCTCGGAGGATTTAATGAAGATGGCTCTTCAGAACTATATTCGACTGATCCTGCAGGACATGTCACGAAAGTTGAAGATTATGATGCAAATTGGGGTTCAGGAATGCCTTATGTACTTGGACTTTTAGAAAGGCAATACAAAAAAGGATTGACCATAAAAGAAGGCGTGGAACTTGCAAAAGAAGCAATAAAATCTTCAACCCAAAGGGATATGGCTTCCGGAAACGGAATTGATGTTTATACTATAGCCAAAAATGAAATAAAACAGGTGGTAAGTGAAACCATAGGTCCGGATTATAAAGAAAGAGAATAATTCTCAAGACCATTTAATTAGAAAATGTTAGAAATTTTAAAAAACGTTACAGAAAGGCTTCGGGGAGAAATTTCTGAAGCATACTTTGAAGGAGCAAATATAGTTCTTTACACAAAAAATGAGAATTTCTTCAAAGATAGCGACGGAAAAATAAGAGAGATAGTTAGCGATATAAAAAAAAGAATTGAACTTCGAGCTGACCCTAAGATTTTGCCCAATGTTGAAATAACTGAAAAAAAGATAAAAGAAATTGTTCCTTCAGAAGCCGAAATTACCGATGTTCTTTTTGATTTGCATAGAAGTTCTGTAACAATCGAAGCAAAAAAACCAGGGCTGGTTATTGGGAAACAAGGAATGATTTTAGATCAAATAAAAAAAGAAACACTTTGGACTCCTGTTGTTCAAAGAAGTCCTGCAATAAAATCGAAGATAACTGAAAATATCCGAAGCGTACTTTACGAAAAAAATAAAGAAAGAAAAAAGTTCCTTAATGAAGTTGGAGAAAAAATTTATTCTGGATGGACTCAAGAAAAATCGGATGGATGGGCAAGAGTTTCAATTCTTGGTGGAGGAAGACAAGTTGGAAGAAGTTGTTTTTTACTTCAAACTCCAAATTCTAGAATTATGCTCGACTGTGGTGTTGATGTTTCTTCTTCAGGAAAAGATAAATTTCCAGTTTTTAATATTCCAGAATTTGATATTTCTCAACTTGATGCAATAATTCTTTCACATGCACATCTTGATCATAGTGGTCTTTTACCTTATATTTACAAGATGGGTTACAAAGGACCAGTTTATATGACCGCACCAACACGAGATATTGCAGCACTTCTAGCCCTTGATTTCATTGGAGTTTCATATAAACAGGCAGCTGCACCGATATTTTCATCTACCGACGTGAGTGAGATGGTAAAAAGAACTATTTGTTTAAATTACGGAGAAGTTCATGATATCACTCCTGATGTGAGAATTACTTTTTACAATGCGGGGCATGTTCTTGGTTCCGCACAAGTTCATATTAATATTGGGAATGGATCGCATAACTTCGTCTATTCTGGAGACACAAAATATGGGAAAACAAGACTTTTGGATCCAGCTGTAAATAAATTTCCAAGAGTTGAAACGATTCAAATGGAATCTACTTACGGCGGGAAAAATGATATCTTGCCTCCGAGAAATATAACCGATGAAAGATTTATCTCACTAGTTAGAGAAACTGTTGAAAAAGGTGGAAAAGTTCTTCTTCCAGAATTAGGACTTGGACACGCACAAGAAACTCTCCTTAGAGTTGAAGAAGCAATACGAATAGGAAAACTTCCAAAAATACCTATGTATATTGATGGAATGATTTGGGACATCAATGCAATTCACACAGCCTATCCAAATTTTTTATCTGCAAGTATCCGAAATATGGTTTTCCAAGACAATAATCCCTTCACATCAGACATTTTTTCAAGAGTAGGTTCTCCTCAAGAAAGAAAAGAAGTGATTGAGGGAGGCCCTTGTATTGTAATTGCAACTTCAGGTATGCTTGTTGGAGGAGCTTCAGTTGAATATCTAAAACATTTTATCGACAATCCAAACAACCTTATGATTTTGAGTTCATATCAAGGACCAGGGTCACTTGGAAGACAACTTCAAGAAGGAGCAAGAATTGTTACAATTGAAGACGAAACGGGAACAAAAAATTTTGAAGTAAAAATAAGAGTTGAATTAGTAAGCGGATTATCTCCTCATTCGGGAAGAAATGAATTAATGAATTACATAAAAAATATGGAACCCAAACCAAAAAGAATAATCATAAACCATGGAGAAGTTTCAAAATCTTTAGATTTGGCTTCTTCGATTTACAAAACAAACAGGATCGAAACAACAGTCCCAAGAGGACTTGAAACCATTCGTTTAAGGTAATTTATTTTTTATCTAAAAAATCTCTAAATTTTTCCCATGCAATTCTTCTGTGTGAGAATTTGTTTTTCTCTTTACCCATTTGAGAAAATGTTCTCTTCTTTCCATCAGGCATGAATATAGGATCAAACCCCCCCCATTTTTTCCTTTTGGAGAGACTATTTTTCCTTTGACATCTCCTGTAAAAAATTTGAATTCCTCTCCGTCAAAATAACAGACAACACATCTTACAATCGCAACCTTTTCCCGATAATTTTTCACTAAATTATAAATTCCCTCAGGACCAATTGAAGAAATCATAAATTTTATGAACGGTCCTGGAAATTTATTAAGGCATTCGAGGTAGAGGGAAATGTCTTCAACTAAAACGGATTTTTTTAAAATTTTGTACACTTCTTTTGCCTTGTGTTTTACAACCTCATAAATATCCCTTGACTGGATTTCAACCAAGTCTATCTCTGCAAAAATTATCTTTCCATCAAAAATTTCATTTACTTCCTTGTATTTATTCTTATTTCCAGTTACAAAAGTGATTTCTTCCATTATAAATCCGAGAAAAGGGGATTAATAAGTTTTACTATATGATTAGAAAAAAAGGCAATTTTGTCGTTTTAGCACAAAAAGTTTTTCTCAAAATTGAAAGATTTTAATACCCAAATATATTCAAGACTTTATGAAACATAATAAAAAAATCACAATAATAATTCTCCTTATGTTTCTAGTTGCACAATTTATAGGACTTTATGTAGTTGGAACTTATGCCCAAGAAAAAGTTATGAATGGAGAAGTGGTAAACAACACAGGCAAAATATTTCCGTATGGAATGGGTTTTGATCCAGAAGAAACAGAAGATTTGGATTCTTTTTCAATCATTTTTTCATTTTTGTTTTCTTTTATAATTGCAATCTCCCTTATCTTCCTCCTAATCCGGATTAAATCAAGATTCATATTGAAAATTTGGTTTTTTACTATAGTAGTCGTTGCACTTGGGATATCTTTCACCGCTTTCCTTCCTGAAATGCAATATGCTTCTTTGATTGGTCTTGCTTTCGCTATTCCTCTCGGATTTTTAAAAGTCTACAAAAGAGGGATTATAAGTCATAACTTGACTGAGCTTTTCATCTATCCGGGCGTTGCCGCAATTTTTGTCCCGATTTTGGGATTAGTTTCGATAATTATTCTTTTAATTTTAATCTCAATTTATGATATGTGGGCAGTCTGGAAATCTAAAATAATGCAAAAAATAGCCCATTATCAAATGAATGAACTGAATGTTTTTGGAGGATTTCTGATCCCTTATGCTTCAAAAAATGTAAGAAATAAAATAAAAAATTTGAAATTAAAATACAAATCTAAAAAAAGCCTTGAAAAGAAATTAAGGGATTCTAATCTCAAGGTGAATATAGCAATTCTAGGGGGAGGAGACGTCGTTTTTCCAATAATCACTGCGGGAATTGCACTTCAAATTTGGGGACTTATCCCTGCGATCGTGGTAATTTTTGGAGCCCTCCTCGGTCTAACTGGACTTTTAATCTTTTCTGAAAAAAAGAAATTTTATCCTGCAATGCCTTTTATAACTACGGGTTTGTTTTTGGGAATGGCTATTAGTTATTTCTTTTTAGTCTGAAGTTTTGGCTTTTGAGATGGACATCAATTTTGAATTATATGTCACCCCTGTAAAAACACAACACAACGAAAAGTTTATAAAGTGTTATTACTATCAAATAACATGACAAATAAATTACTAAACTTTGCTGCAATCGTCTTAGTTACGTTAGCAAGCCTTATTCCGCTTAAAAACACAAATGCTCAAGTTAATGCAAATATCGAAGTAATAAAATCTTTTAAAGAAAACTCATCTTATTTCAGACCAAATATTTTTTATAATCTTCCAGCAGAGATTAAGGGTCACACTTTTGGAGAATTCTACCAAAATGGGGATGACTATCTTTTGAAGACAAACTTAGACAAAAAAGTCATGGGAGATGCAGGATTAAAAGCGCAAATTGTTTCTGGAAGCAAATTTGATACTAAATTGGGCCTTGGTGTTAGTGCAAATATTTCAAGTCCAGATTCTGTTAATCCGAACAAAATTACTGCAAAAGTATATGCCTTGCCTTTATGGATGGACAGTAATGGAAAAGGAATTGAAAATAGAGCAATCTTAGGAGATTATCTATCTGGAAAATTGCCTCTGGGAATTAAGGCTTCGACATTTGGAGAGATTAATCTTTCAGCCAAAAAAGGCCCAGAATGGGGTTATGGAGAAGTAAGTCTTGAAAAAGAAATTTCAAACAAATTAGCAATTTCCTATAATCCCGCACTGAAAAACATAGGACAAGGAAAATTAAAATCGAAATTAGAACATAGAATCAATTTCAAGTACAAATTCTAACATGGAAGTTAAAACATATTACATAAAAAACTCGAAAGGAAATTTTTTAGTCGGTGATGATTATTCGGATTTTGCAAGAGATTTCTCAAAAAAATTTAATAGTGAAGAGTTCAATTTGAACAGTTATCAAACTTACTATAACTTTAGGGATTCTATAATTTTTTTTCCAGACTACTCCAAAAAACACAAAATTGAAGATAAAAATAAAATAGCAATTACTAGCTCGGACAAGGATTCAATCGACAAGAGAGTTTTAAAGATTGAAGAAGAATTGGATGGAAAATATAAACTCGAAGAGGTAAAGAGAAAATGATAGAAAAAAATTACCTTAAAAAAAATGAGCTCGATAGATATGAAAAAATTATCGAAAATTATGAAAACATTGGAACAACTGTCTTAAATAAAGAAGTTTTCTATTTGAATCAAATTTATCATAAATTAATTAGAATTGGGGTTGAAAAACAAAATTTTAAAGAAAAATCAAATAGCTTACTTTGGAGATTGATTTCTGTGTGGAACAAAAAAAATTTAACTATATTTGAAAGAAAAAAAGATTTAAACAAAATTATTTATTCTGAAAAAAATTCCCTTGAAAATAAAAACTCTCAGGAGGATTTGAAGTAAGATGCTCGTAAAAAATGATTTGATTGCTAAAATAAAAGATTATTTTGAACTAAATATTTATGAAACAAAAGTTTGGCTTGCACTTTTAGGAAAAGGTACAGCTTCGGCAGGTGAAATTGCATCAATTTCTGGAGTGCCAAGAAGTAGAACTTATGATGTATTGGAATCTTTAGAAAAAAAAGGATTTGTAATAGTTAAATTAGGGAAACCTGTTAAATATTTAGGATTAAAACCTCGAATAATTCTTGAAAAGCTAAAAAATAATGTTCGATCTGAAGCAGAGGAAAAATTACAGACTCTTTTAAAAGTAAAGGATACTAATGAATTCAGTCAGCTTGAAGAATTATATAATGTTGGAATAAGTCCAGTAAAAAGAGAAGACCTTTCTGCTTCAATAAAAGGAAGGAGCACAATTTCAAATCATTTAAAAGAAATAATCGACGCTGCAGAGTCAGAAGTAATTATTTGTACAAATCTAAAAGAAATGATGTTAAAAGAAAAACTTTTTATTGACACGTTCGATACGCTCAAAAATAAAGGTGTTGAAGTGAAGATTGCTCTTTCAGGAGAACCTGAAGCAATTAGAAAGCTTTCACAAATAATGAAATTAAAAATAAAAGCCGTAAAAATCGATGCCAAATTTTTTATTATCGACCGGAAAGAAGTTTTATTTTATCTGAACAAGGAATCGGCAAAAGAAGACCACGCAATCTGGCTTAATTCAGATTTTTTTTCAGTTGCATTTGCAAATCTTTTTGACATTGCAATAAAAGACTAAAAACTATTAATTTTTATTATACTCATTTCCTTAATCTTTTTTTTATTTTTCTTTTTCCATTTATCTAAAAATTCCTTTGGTGAAAAATTAATTTTATTTTTTGCGCACAGCCTTCCTTTATCTTCATAAATAATCTTATGTTCAGTTCTAAACTTCAAGGCGTTTTTTTCATCTTTAATTTGAGGCCCATTAAATTTAATTTCGCCCCTTGGTTTTAAAACGAAATATCCCATTCCCGCCTTCCCCTCAATATACTCAAATTCCTTGCTTTTTACCTCAAAATATTTTCCAAACTCGTTTGAAAGATGATTAAAAAATTTTAAAAGCTTTGCCCCTGCAATATCTCCCTTCACTTTTTTAGTTTTTAATTTCAAACCTAAAAATTTAAATTCTTTTTTTATTGACTCATTTTCTATTTTTTGAAAATCAATTCTTTTTGGGACAAAAAATTCGATGGAAGGATTTTTCAAAAATAATCTGACACTCTTCTGAAATTTTTCAAAGGTTTCTTCTGAAAGGGCTGCAAGAACGTTTCTTGCCTTAAAAGTCGGATCTACCAGGATTATCGGCGAATCGAGTTTTGAACCATTCATGTCTATAAGAACGTCACTATTCTTGTAGTCTCTTTCTATGTCTATTACCATCTTTTTATTTAGTTTTTTTGAAAGGGCTTTAATAAATTTTTCAAATCCTCCAAAATAATAAACTAGAAGTTCAAGAGAATATCCACTAAAACCTTTAACATAAGATTCTGCCCCATAAGTTTTTGTTGCGTGACAGAAAGCTTTAGCAAGTTTTATTTCATCAAGAATTTTTTTGTTTTTTATTTTTTTATTTATATACTTAAAATGAAGATAACTCAAATCTGTAATATTCACCGCTTCTTTAGGGGTTTTTATCATTCTTACTGGAACAACTTCAAAAAAGAAAAAGGAATTTCCTTTTACTCTAAAATAATCTCTTGAACCATGCACAATAGAAACTCCTCTTAAAAATCTTAAAATTTTCTTTGAGAGCTTCCTAAATTCTTCTTCTTTATGCTTCTTTCCATATCTCAAAAACAAGTCTATATCATAAAGATTTTTTTTAATAAGGGTTTTTTTTGAAAAACTTCCTCCAACAAAAATTTCTGCATCGATTTTTAACTTCTTTATCCGTTTATTAAGATTCAAAATAAATTTCCTTAAAGATTCTTCAATTGTTTCTAATTCTTTTTGAGAGGGATTAACTCTTTCTAAAACTTCATTTAAAATTAAATTTAACTTTTTAGTCATAATTCCATACGGAAACGGGAGTTTTTAATTTTATTTAATTGGGATTTATTTGGAATCGGAAGTGTCATCAATTGATGCTTTCTGTAATGTTCTTGCAATATCAATTAAATATTTTCCCTCATCAATTTTATACACAAGTGGTCTTTTCTTATTGAATAAATTCACAAGGTCAAGTTCAAACTTTCCTTCACCTGTTGCCCTAACCGACTCGAAATCCAAAATTACTGGCATATCATCATCCTCTATGCCTGCAATCTCCCTTACATCTTCTTCAATTTTCAATTTATCTTCTTCAGGAATTTCTATCACTTTTCCTTTCAGTTTTTCAAGTTGTTCTTCTTTAACATAGAAAAAGAATTTTCCCCGGCATTCGGCACATCCCTCTAAAATTTCTCTGCTTCCTGCAGGAATTATTCTTGAACATTTAACACATTGATGTGGCATATATCCTAGAGAATAAAAGAACTTAAAAATATTTTGGATAAAATAGGATTCACTCAAACTACTTATTTAGTAGCAATTCAATCTTTTTAGGATCTCTTTTAATCTCTTTGACAATGCTTGCAGGACCAATTATAGTCACAGCACCTAAATCTCCTCCTGAAAGACTCATGACAAGTCTATTTTTCAATCGATCAATTGTCCCTTGTCTTTCATCAGAGCTAATAACAGAAAGTTCAATTCCTTTGAAATCTTTGACATGACCTATCATTGCCATTGTATCTCCTATCAACCTTGTTTCTTCTTCAGCCTTAAGTTTTCCTTGCAAAATGAGGATATAATTCTGAAAAACGATGTCAAGGATTTTTTTTATTCTTTCTGTGCTATTGAGAAATTTTATTTCTGAATAAGGCATAAATCGGATTGAGAAACCCCTAATTTTTTTATTTTTTGAATTTTTATTTGCCATTTTTATTTTGATTTTTTGGAAAGTCTAAATATCTCTTCATAAAACTGATCCAAATTTTTACCATATTTTGCACTCATTCCTACAACTTTATATTCAGGAAATGCTTCTTCAATCTTTTTTATATTTGCCTTCCTCAGATCCGATTTGTTCGCAACAATCAAAACAGGTATCTCTCTTGCAACCAAATTTCCAATAATAGTCATGTTAACCTGGTTGTAAGGATTTTCAGTCGAATCGAGAACCACAACAACAATATCCATATCGTCAAGCCATTTTATACTTTCAATAATTCCTTGGGTTGCTTCTTTTGCTCTTTCCTTTGCATCTTTTTTATTCACTCGATATTTTAAAAAATCTTCATAATCTATCCGCGTTGCAATTCCAGGAGTGTCAATCATTTTGAAAGTCATTGATTTCCCTTTGTAAGTTATTTCAACTTTCTCTTTGAATTGAACATTTCTCGTTTCGTGAGGAACTTTTGAAACTGAACCGATTTCTTCTCCAGTAAAATCCTTACATATTCTATTTGCAAGGCTAGTCTTTCCCGCATTTGGAGGACCATAAAATCCAAGTTTTACATCTTTTTTATTTTTAAAAAATCCTAAAAAAACCTTCTTAAAAAAATCCTTTACCTTTTTCATTGCCATATTTTTATTTTATCTTTTTATTTATTAAACCTTGTGTTTTTTCCTCTTTCTTGATACTCAGAATTAAATCCAGGCTTCGGAGGAACTTGCTTTGGAGAATTTTGAGGTTTATCTTTCATAAAACCAAAAATATCAACCATCCCTGTCGGCTTTCCCGCATATTTTTTCATTAGATAACTAACTTGCTCTCCTTTCCATCCTGCACTCAGTAAATTTTTTCTAATTTCATATTCTTCCATCCCACTCTTAACAGAATTGTTTATATAAAAAATTGCATTATAAAGATGATTTTTATCTGGAAAAAGATACCTTTCATATTTTACTTTATACCATCTATGAAGAATAAAATAAACAAAAAGTCCGATTAACAAAACTCCAACTATTCCCAATATAATAATAAGAATATCCTTTTTTGACTCTTCAATTTCTCCAATTTCTCCAATATCAATTATGCTTGGCGAAATAAACATAAGGTTTGAAATTGGTCCTGTTTCAGTTGTTGAAAATCTAAATTTATTATTTTGAGACATTAATTTTATATAATTATATCCCCCAACTTCTTCGAACTGACCCTCTTTTTCAAGACTCAATCCTTCAACATTTTTTATTATGAAATAATAGTCCTCATCTATTGTTTTTGACGGGGAAACAGACAATTCAAAAAATCGTATATAAGAAGGAGGTTTTTCCATCCATACTATAACCAAGCTTTTTTCAGAAACATCTGAATCAAGTTTATTCACATTCCAAAATCGAATGTAGTCGTAAGTAGATTGAGAATTATTGTAAGTTTTTCCGGTTATTGAAGAAAGGACCTCAAGGTCTATTGATTCTTCCGTAGGAATAAAAAATATTTGCCCTGAATCAATTTTTTCTAATGATAAAGGAAAACTTAAATTTAAAATTCTCGAAACGATTTGAGCATATTCTTCATCATTAGTTGCAAGTGAATAATCGAACTCAATTATTTCAAGTTCAGTTTTCAAAAAAGAAACATTCACGAATTTTTCAACTTCAATTTTTTCAAAACTATCTAATAAAATAAGCTTCTCTTCAAATTCATGAATTCTTGTCTTGCTTTCTTTAATTTCTTTATCTAAAATTTCTTTTGGAGATTCAACTTCAATTTTGAAATTGGTTAAAATCTCTCCCACACTAGTTGAAGCTTTCAAAACTAAGGTAAAATTCCCTTTTTCTTGATAGGTATGTTTCACTGAAGGAATGGAAGTTGTCGTTGAAATACTGTCTCCAAAATCCCAATTGTAAGAGGAAATATTCAAACCTGGAGGAACTATCGCCTTGAAATTTGTGGGAAAACCCGCCGCTGATTTTAAAGGATAAACCCCTATTCCATAATCTTTAATTGAAATTGATTTTTGAAATAAATAATTTCCTTTGTAATTAAAACCATAAGTTATATTCTGTTCTTGGTTTGGAAGTTTAAAAAAAGAACCGAGTGGAAGACTACCCATTGAAGCATTTACGTTTGAAGGGTCTTCCTCAAATTTATGAATGCTTGTCATCGCAACACCCGAACCGCCTTGGAAATCATAATTTACATTTAGGTTTCGAAGTGTAATCGACTGATTTTTTGAAGACGTTATTTTTATCGGAACAAAACAAGTTTCTGTCGAGCAATCCTTACCTCCATATTTCGAAACTATATAGTTTTCAATCATCGTCGATAAATTGTTCCCATTCGGAAGAGTATTTGAAATTTGAAGGGTTCCGACATTTCCAAAATTTCTTTCCGAAACTCCTATTTGGTAAGTGTAAACCGGATTTTTAGGAGGCACTCCCTGGAATCCACAATTGTTTAATTGTGAAAAACCTCGTATTTTATAGTCGCCCCCTGATCCTACTGAATTTATGCAAACAAAATAATTTTTATCTTCGATGGGAGAATCAATGTTACAAAATACCTCTGTCCCAATTGAAGAAATAGTCGTCAAAGCACAACCATTGACAAAAGTTCCATCTTCTTTGTACAGCTTCATTGAAATTGTATTGGGTCCGGAAACTATTTTTTTTACCCATGCCCCCATTTTCAACCCTGGAGATTCGTATAAAGAAATATTTTGACAATAAGGAGTTGATGTAATTGTTAATTCAGTCGTAGTTTGAGTTGAATTAAAACATCCAAAATTCTCGTCTCCAAAACTGCTTCCGACTTTTGTATTTTTTATATCGATTTCGTCGTCGTTGAAAAAATCTATTGAAATCTGATTTTCACTTGATTCAGAAGCGTCACTTACTAATTCAAAACTTGCAGAATTAATTTTTTCTAAATTGACGTCAAAAACAAGTCCATAAAAAGCACTCTCCTCATTCGGAAGTGAAAACGGAAAGCTTGTCCCTGATGCGACACTTGCAAATTTTGACTCACAGCTCGTATAAGCACAAGTATAAGAATAACTTTGGGATGAAAAAAGAAGATCTCTTAATTCAATAGAGTTTCCAAGTGAATCTGTGAAAAGAGAGTTTATCGGTTCATTCGTGAATGAGATTTTTATACTTCCTGAAATTGAAGAATCTTTAGAATAACTGCTTTGTATTGAATGATTTGAAAAATTATATGTTGCAGATACAAATGATGCGAGAAAAATAACTAAAACTATTCCAAAAAGATAAACCAACCCATTCCCCTTTTTCATTAGATAAACTAAGGAAAAGATATTTATAAAGATTTTTAGAAAGAAAAAGAAGAATAAAAAATAATTTTATTTAGTCAAAACCATCTTTCCAGTTTTGGAGTATTTTTTATCACTCACGTCCGACTCCGCTTCGAATCTGTAAAGATAAACTCCGCTCGGAAGGTTTTCGGCATCAAATTTTACGTTGTAGTTTCCCGCGGATTCGTATTTATCGACTAATGTTTTTACTTCCTGACCAAGTACGTCATAAACTTTTAAATTCACTTTCGCCCCTTCAGGGAGATTGTATTTTATCGTCGTCGACGGATTAAATGGATTAGGATAATTTTGCAAAAGTTCGAAATTTTCAAGAGGCGAATTTTTGTCACCTTCAACAGAAACCAAATTATCGAGTGAAATTTTATGCGAAGTCGTGTCCCATTTCGTGTATCCGCCAGAATAAATACTCGACTTGAAAAACCGATTGAAAGAATAACCCGTGCTGTCCGAATACCAAATCGTGTCTTTGTCTGCGTAAGTTGTTGTTGGATTTAAGAGAGTATTTTGGGTCGTTACTTCTGGCTTTGCATTATATCCTAAACTTTCCAAAAATTCGGGCGTCCAATTTGTGTTTTTTGGAAAGCCGTCTGCATTAACAACGATATCTTCTAAATCTTCAACGTCAACTTTTATTACGTTTGGATTTTCTAAAAGAAGTTTTATATTACTCCCATTCCAATAGTATGTTAAATTTGGTTCCCCGTTCGTTAAAGACCATTCAATCCAAGGACCAGTTAAATTGAAATAATTTTGCCCATTAATAGGATTTTTTATATATGCTTTTTTTTTCATGATTACAGGATAATTTGGATTGATGTCCCAATCTCCGGGATTAATTCTTGACTTGTGTTGATAACTCCTAAAAGACCAATCTTTAAAATCAAGAGGATTATAACTTATTGAATCCTCACTTACATTTCTCCCAACTAATATTCCTGAAACGGCATGAGGAACTCCATTAGTAGTTGTTGTAGCAAAAAAATAAAGAGGTAAATTAAATTTTGCAACTGAATCAAGATTTGTTCCAGGAACAATGAATCCCTGATTAAATCCTTCTTGATAGTTAGAAACTCCAAAGTGTTTTAATGTCGTCTGAGCAATCCAGTTTGAGCAAACCCATCCAGGAGGAGTTCCATTCAAAACATCGGTTAAATTATACATTTTACTAAACCAATTTTCTCTTTCTTCAGGAGTTTTCAATTCGTTCCAATGTCCTGGAAGGTGTTCTCTTCCTCCATTCAGATATTCTAAAAGTATTGCTTTATCATTTCCTGTCGAAGGTGTTCCGTCCCCATCAATGTCCGCCATATCATTTAAAGTTCCAACATTCATTTCTTCATAATCTAAGCTGTCAATTTTATTATCAAGGTTTACGTCACCTGAACCGTACCATTCCAAAGAGTCTTTTCCTATCTGCATTGTGACATTTGGCTGAGAAAAAGAGTTTCCGATAACTTCCCAAGGAGTTGGACCGTTTAAAGGAACACTTTGAGCATTTACTTCTTTAGGTAAAAAAAATGAGCTCAAGACTAATCCTGCCATTCCTACCCCTTTCGCTATTTTTGAACCTATTTTTGATACTAAACTTTTCATATTGTTACTCCTCATAAGTTATTTATAAACTTTATGTTTACCTAATTTAGAAGATTTTAACTAAATAAATAGTTTGTGGATTTTGTAAAATTTTATTTTTATTCTTATTCAAATTCCAAAACCAAAAATAAAATTATAATCCCTCTTTATTCCCTTCAAGAAAAATTATTTTCTCTTCTTTTTAGAAATAGTTTTCTTAACTTTCTTCTTAGGAAGAACTTTTTTACCTTTCTTTTTATAAAAAATTACATACAGGACAAAGATTAACAAAAGCGCGACGATAACATTTCTCAAATCAAAGAAACTTAATTGAATCTGTGCAGGACAAGGTACTTGTGCAAATCCATTTTCACAAGATGCAAATGCTCCATAAGGGTCACAGTGATAATATCCTCCTAAAAGAGAACAATTTCCTACACAGTCAGGAGAATAATTTTCACATTGTCCCTCAATTTCAAAATTATTACTTGACGCCCAGTTCCAAATTGAAGTCCAAGAATAACTTAAAAATCCTCCAACACATTCTTCAGAAGTTGAACTTTGTTCTGAAGTACATGAACCTACAGCGTTACCATCTACTGTAGAAAAATAAATTGCCTTGCTACATTTTGGATCCTTATTCTCATCCCACCCACAAGCATCAATTTGTCCTTGTCCAGCAGGAGGAGGAGTTTGGCCTGCAACATTACAAGTATCCCATTCACACCCATTAATTTCAGTATACTCTGAGCAAAAATTAATTCCCGCACATGGAGCAACACAATCTCCACAAGTTTCATCTTCTCCTAATTCAGGTTCACAAATACCATTATCGTTACAAAATCCAAGATCTTGAGTAATTGTAAATTGAGGACTCGTTTCTCCTTCAATATCAAAGAAAAACTCATAAGTTCCATCTGAGTCTGAATCCGAAATGGCATCTATTCTTGCTTGATTTATTGTTAAAACATAATAAGCATCCATCTCTCCGTCTCCATTTATATCTAAGATTGAACTTGTAAAATAACCTACCTCATCGTCTGAGTTTGGCCAAGAATCAGCTTCATAAACATAAAAAACAGGTGCATAAGGAGGTTGTATTTCAGGGGAAAGTTTCACAAGAGCAACTTGAAAAGTACTTCCTGACTGATAACTCCAATTTGTCCACCTTGCCGCCAAATCTTGAGGATTCGCCCAATAAAGCTGATTTGGCAGAGTAATAACTTCGGACAGACATCGACCGCTCGAACATCCTTCCTTACAAGTTATACTTGTCGAACTTGCCGAATCGCCATTACAGAAATATTCGAATAAATTATCTCCTTCGGGTCCAAAACAATAGTCTTCTCCAAATGGTTCTCCGTCGATTATAACTGTTCCCTTAGCATGAAAATTCGTTCCTCCATCTGTGTCAAAACATCCGGGAGAAGATGAAGATTTACATGCCCCATTTGAACAACCATCTGGACAACCAAAATTTTTAGATAAAATAGAACTATTATCTGCTGAACAATATCTTTCATTAACAAAAGCTAAATCTGAACTACACTCATCGAATTGGCTAACTTCTCCATTGAGTGTAACTGTTCCCTCTTCATAGATGCTTATTCCGCCATCTGTGTCAAAACATTCGAACGTTGGCGGTTCGGGGTTACATATTCCTTGATCTTCAGAACATCCATAAGGACAAGAGTACATCTGAGTAACTAAGGAACTTCCTGAACAAGAATACTCATATAAATAATAACTATAGGGAATCTCTCTACAATAATCTGTATGCACTCCAAAATTTGTGGTTGCTGTTCCCTGCTCGGAATAATCTATTCCTCCATCTGTATCATAACAAAAAGTTGCAGATTGACAAGCCCCATTTGAACATGTATTTTCACAAGTTTGCTCAACATAGTCTACTACATTTCCAATACAATAATATTCCCGGATTCCATCTCCTCCCACAAGGCAAGTATCGTTATAAGATGTACTTTCTGTCGATACGAATCCAAAAGTTCCGACTACAATTCCTCCATCAGAATCTGAGCAAGTTGAATTTACAGAAGGCACAGCATTACAAATTCCATTATAATAATAAGGATAATCTTGATCACAAGAACACATATTCGAATATGGAGCTAAATGAGAGTTGGGCCCACAAACACATTTTCCAGAAGAACAAACCCCTCTAGAAAGGGCACAATCATAAGTATTTGAAACTGCCGTATTGTTGTTCGGTCCAAAAGGATTAGGATAAGTAGGATCCGAAATATAACAAAAATATTCTGTTAAGACATTCACTGAACAAGAATCTGAATAAGCATTTCCTGAAGGAGATTCATACACCGTTCCAAAAACCCATCTATTATCCCCCCCATCAGAATCTGAGCAAGAGTTTTGAGTAACTCCTTCAGTCCAAGTACAATAACCTCCATTTATTACATTTGTGCAAGCAGTCTGTCCTTGGGAAGTATATGCTATATCACAATTTATATTTGATCCATTATTAGTCTCATAACAACTTGGATAAGATTGAAATGGACCATTATAACATGCTTCGGGAGCTGATGCACTACAACTTTCAGCTACAGGATCCCAATAATTAGAACAGGGAATTATCCCCGTACAACTATTGACTACTACATCTGAATTTGTAAAACCAATTTGAAATAAAAATAATAAAGATACTATCAAAATTAAAAGGCTAAAAGCTACACCTTCTTTTTTAATCATCCAAAAGTTAAGTTGTCTTCTTTTATAAATATTTTGATATCCAAAAACTATTTTACAAAATTCATCTTAACGAATTTAGTAATCCCTTTGCTTTCTATTTTTCCAAAATACACTCCCGACGGCAAGTTTTGAAGATTCAAATCGAAGTAGTTTTCCCCAATGCGAGGATTATCACATTCGAGTTTTTTAATTTCACGACCATTAACGTCATAAACTGAAAACGTGACTTTTTCAGAGAAATCAACTGAATACTTAATCTTAGTTGAAGGGTTAAATGGATTCGGAAAATTTTGCTCAAGATTTAGCTCCAATTTTTTAACTTTATTTTCAAGCTTCCCTTCTTCTGATTTAAAAAAAACAAAATCTTGATATGCAGTCGTATCATTTTTAAATTCATCCTCAAATTTCCATTCGACTCGATAAACATTTTTTGAATCATCCGAAGATAGAACTTTATAATCAAAGTCAAATTTAACTTGAAGGGAAGAATTGTCCCAAAATTCTGGAATTTTTGTTATTGAAGTGTCAAAACTCGAATTTGAAAAGAAATGCGTTTTATTCGACAATGTAAAAGAAGGGGGGGTGAAATCACCAACGACAACTTTCGTTTCGACTGGAACTTCAAGAGTCTTTCCACCTACGTTTAAATTAAAATAAAATTTTCTCTGAAAAAAATAATTAATATCTTTATGTTCTTTATCCAATGATTTTTTTTGAAAATCCTCATAATGATAATTATAAGAAAAAGAGTTTCCATTAAAATCAAACCCTGGAATCGCATCATAACCTAAACTCTTCAAAAACATGGGGTTCAAATTTTGGCCTTTTTTTTCAAAATTTACCTTTAATTCCGAAGGAGAATTAATTTTAAAAGGTAATTCTTTTTTTTCTTTTTTTGGTTCATCTTCTAATATAGATTCAGGTCGCAAATTTGAAAATCCATTTGAAAAGAAAAGAATCATCCCCAAGATTCCCATCTTTGCATAATCAAGAATTCCCATAAGAATTCTAAATCATCTTAATTTAAAAAAGTTACATCTTACTTCTTGGTTTTTTAACCCTTGATTACAACCAAAGGTTTCATCTTTGCAACTTTTCTAGAGATTCCAAGCGAATCAACAATTCTTACAACTTCGTCAATATCTTTGTATGCTTCTGGAGCTTCTTGTGCAAGCCCTTTCTCACTTCCAGTGCCAACTTTTATTCCAGAGTTCTCAAGCATCTTTTTTATTTTACTTCCTGAAAGATTTTTCATCGCAAGACTTCTTGACATAACTCTTCCAGCACCGTGAACTGTTGAACCGAAAGTTAATTCTTCTGACTTTTTTTCTCCGACTAAAACGTACGATGCCGTTCCCATACTACCGGGAATTAAAACTGGCTGACCTGAATTTCTGTATGCTTCAGGAATTTCTTTTCTCCCTTTGCCGTAACTTCTCGTTGCGCCTTTCCTGTGGACGCAAACTTTCATCTTTTTCCCGTCAACAACATACTCTTCAATTTTTGCAATATTGTGACAAACATCATAAAGAACTTCAACTTTTACTTTTTTTTCTTCAAATAGTCGGATAAATTCCTCACGAATCCAATGGGTTATTAATTGTTTATTTGCAAACGCAAAGTTTGCGGCAGCCGACATTGCCTTATAATAATCTCTTCCGAGCTTACTTTCAATAGGAGCGTTAATTAATTCTCTATCTGGAAGCCCTTCAAAACCATACTCTTCTTCCATTAATTTTATGTAATCCGAAGCAACTTGATGTCCGAGTCCCCTCGAACCGCAATGGATCATAACGACGACTTGCCCTTCTTTCAAACCAAAAACTTTTGCAGTTTTTTTATCAAAAATTTTCTCAACTGCTTGAACTTCCAAAAAATGATTTCCCGCACCAATTGTTCCGACTTGTCCAATTCCTCTTGTCTTTGCTTTTTTTGAAACTTTTGAAGAGTCTGCACTTTTCATGCAACCCTCTTCTTCAGCATAGAGATAATCCTCTTTTACTCCATATCCTTTTTCGACCATATATCTTGCCCCTCCTTCAAGCAATTTATCCAATTCCTTGAAACTAATTTGAAAGCGACTACCTCTTCCAATTCCAGAAGGAATTTTCTCATAAAGTCCTTTCACAACTTCTTTTTGTTTTTTCAAAATATCTTCTTTAGTGAGATTCGTCCGAAGTAGCCTAACTGAACAACTGATATCATAACCAATTCCGCCAGGGCAAATTATTCCTTTCTTTAAGTCAAAAGCTGCAACTCCGCCGATGGGAAAACCGTAACCCCGATGGCAATCAGGAAGCGCGATTGATTTTCCAACAATTCCCTTTAATTTTGCGACATTTTTAACTTGTTCAATCGCTTTGTCGTCCTTGACGCTTTCAAAAATTCCATTAGAGGCGTACACAATTCCAGGAACATTCATTCCTTCTTCCATTTTTATCTCATGCTTAAATTTTTCCATAAGAACAAATGATAATCCAAGTTTAAATAATTACTTTTCAAAGAAAACTATTTAAATAAATTATTCGTAACTTAATTATGAAAAAGAAATCTCCTCCTAAAAAAAAGAACAAAATGGAAACTCCACTTGGAGTAAAAATAATTTCAGTCTTATACTACATCTCGGCTGCAATCTTATTACTTCTTGGATTAGCTTTTATGATTGGAGGAAGTTTCCTAGGTCCTGTATTAAGTGAATTTTTAGGAAATCCGGAATCGAGTTCTACTATTACTGGAATTGCAATTGCTTTGGGAATTTTGTTTATTATCTTTGCAGTACTCTCTTTTTTTATAGGAAAGGAATTATGGAAAGGTCGGAATTGGGCAAGAGTAGTAGTAGTAATCTTTTCAATATTAGGATTTATTGGAGCACTCCTCTCCTCATTTTTCACAAATGAATGGGCAGCTGGAATTGTGAATCTCATAATTAATGGATTTATAGGATGGTACTTTTTATTTAAAGAGAATGTGAAAAAATTTTTCTTAAATAATTAAACGTCTAAAACTACTTGAGCAGTCCATTTTTTTCCGTCTTTTTTTATGAACATCTCATTATAAGTCACGGCTTTTATGTGCGAATGAATCTCATAATTTTTACCATAATCTCCAGAAAGTTCACAAAATAATCTAAATTTTTTCTTTTCAATTTTTAGTAACCTCACTTTTGAAACTAAAAAATCTTTTGAATCAACTAAAAAAATAAGTTCTTCAAGAAAATTATAAAAAAGATTTAACATATCTTTTCCTGCAATTCTTAACTTTAATTTTTCCTTTTTTTCGATTTTCTCTTCACAAATTGAACTAAAAAGGGCATAAGCTGAATTTTCAAAAACTTCCTCAATAGTAGAACCATAAGCTCTAAATTTCAAATCTGCAGTATGGGGTAAAAATTTAAACCTCATTCTAAATTACAAAAAAGCTTTAATTTTCTGGGAGAATAAGTTGAACCTGCAAACAAAAGAACTTCATTCGAATAGGTTTCTTTTCCAACATCTTGCATCAAGCACGTTTCTCCAAGTTCGCAAATATAAAGAGAACAAGTTTCTCCGGTAAGAGTTTTTGCTAATAAATATTCTTTTACATTTTCCGGAAAACTTGGTTGACTTGAATTTGAAGGTAACGATTCAGACAAGATTGCATTTCTCAAAGTTGAATTTGTTTCAATTCCTTTCAGGATTTCAGCATTATTTTTCTTCATAAAAATTTTCTCTTCATTTGAATACCTGTGCTGTGAAATAATCACCATCAAAAATCCAAGCAAAATAAGAATTGCCACAAATGCTTCAATTATTTTCACCCATCCTTTTTTATTTTTCTTTACCATATTTTCACCACCAATTTTCCATGTTCATATCTTGATTCCTCGGAGAGATATTCAACAGGTATTTCTTTTAGATATATGTTTGTACTCGGGTCTGGACCAAAACTTCCTAACATTGAACCATTATTATATTCGAAATACAAATTATATTCATTTCCGTCTGGAACTCCGAGTTTTTCTTTCAATATTCCATAGTTACTCGAAAAATTTGAAATTATTTGTTTGATTTTCGGTTCAATAATTATCCTTTCTTTTTTAATGCTATAAGGTTCAGGATGCACACAATTTTCCCCCTCCAAGTTTTCATCTTCGAAAAGTTCAGAGTAATAAATCTTTACGAATCCAGAGTTTCCTTCTATTCTAATGGTTTCTTGAAAAACTTGAGATGAAATAGGACCAGAATCATTCATTGCGATAGTCCCCCCTATTGAAGAATTTTCAGGATTCGAAACTTCAACACAGAAATTTGGTTGCACGGAAATATCATTTAATCTTATGACCCAAATATCATGCACTATTTCTTTCAAGGCATTTCTTTCAATACTAAAAAGAACTCCTTTCTTCGAATCTTCCGTCATAATTGAAGCACTTGCAATAATATAAACAAAAATAAGTGAAACCATAAAAATGATAAAAGACAGCACTAAACTTATATGTGAACCTTTTTTATTTCCTTCCATCTTAAATCGCAAAAAGCAAATTTGCAACGGTTGAGACTATAAAAGAAATAAGCATCAATGAGAAAGAATGCCTCACCCCCGCTTTAAAATTGCCTTCAGAAAGTTTACCAATTGTTAACCCTGTGAAAAATCCTTGTACAAGAATTAAGTACAAAAATGCATTAGAAATTTCATTTTGACTACTTCCAGCATCTACTCCACTAAAACCTGAACCAATTCCAAGACTTCCTCCAATATTACCAATTCCCGAAACCATCGGAATTATCTGAAATTGCAAAACAAGAATTATAATTATAAAAACGAGGAAAATCACATACCCCTGCCCCACTAAAGATGAAATTATAGACCTTCTTTCTTTTTTCAGTTTATCTGTCATACTAACTGCATTTGCAACAGCTTCAAGAATTTCTCCAATTTCCCCTCCTGCTCTTTCTGCCTGTCCTATCAAAGTGAGTGACCTTGCAATTGACCGATTTTTTGCATCTTTTGAAAAAACATCTAGAGCTGTATTAAGAGGAATTCCAAGAGAAATTTGATTTGCAAGTTTTACGACGTGAGGCGTTAAAGCACCATAATTTTTATCCGCCATAATCATTATACTTTTACTTATCGGAGTTCCAGTTTTAACACTTTCAACAAGATTTCTTGAAAATTCTAAAAACATCTCTTCTTTTTCACGAGCAATTTTATTGTCCTTTATAATTCTTGCAATGATTGGAAGAGTTCCAAAAATAATTCCCACTCCGGCGGCCAAAGGAAAAAACTTTTCAGGCAAAAAAAATCTGCTCACACCAACAATTATCAGTGCGATTACTATTCCAATCAAGTCTTTATCTTTGAATTCCATTTAGCTACTCCTCTTCATCTGCAAAAATGCAAGAAAGATTATATTTACCACCGTAACCACTAAACTTATCACCAAAGAAATTGCTAAAAATCCCATCGAAATCCCAAGGCCACTAAGTTTCATAATTATTAAAAGAAGCATTAAAATCATTGGTGCAGCAATTAGAAGACTTATATAAATATCCATAAAAGTTTCTGCAGTCCTTGAAGATTTTTCTTGTTCGATTTTATAGTTGAACAAAAGAGTTTCGGCACGTTCATCAAAAAAGTCTGATAAGTTTCCTCCCGATATGATTGTTGTAGCAAGACCATTCAACAATTCTGAAAGACGTTTACTTGCACTATTCTTAGAAGTATTCTTCAATGCACTTACGAGGTCATACCCATAAACATTAATTTCATTTATCATCTTTGTAAATTCCTTCTTAAGTGCAGGATATTCATTTGTTGAAATTAAAATTTCAAAAATTTTAGTCGGGCTCATCATTGAACCTGCAATTGCCGCCATACTTATCGTAGCGAAAGGAAGTTCTGCATTTATAGAATTTGAAGTGCTTTCTTTTTCGAGAGAAGGATAAATGTACATAAAAAGAAATGTTGAAAGAGGTATTACAACCAAAACCCAAAAAACCCGCATAAAACGAACATCAATTGATTCCACTGCCCTAGATATGATTGGAAAAGTTGCAGTGAAATTAAAAAACAAGAAGAAAAAGAAAATAAATCCTGCCACAAAAATTGAAAGAAATGTAGTCATAAGAATTATTGAAACATATCCAACAGGAGTGTAACTTAGATTTGCCTTGATTAAATGATCCTCCATTTTTGTGAACGCATCTTTTGATAGAAGCTTAAGGGAAAATTTGGAAAAAAATCGGCTTGAAATTTTAGTGTAATAAGAAGAATCCTTTGATTTTTCTTTTCGTGCTTCTTGCTCTTTTTCTCTTCGTCTTTGTTTTATTCTCTTAACAGTCTCATTTTCAAGTTCGTCGGGAAGTATTTGCTTTAGCGTAAAAAGTTGCCCTCCTTTTGTCAAAAGTTTTTCTTCAGATTCTGGCCTCTCGAATGAGTTTAATTCTTTCTCAAGTTCAGAAGGGTCAAGAATTTTTGAAAAAGAAATCCTATTTAAAAAAACCTTAAATTCTGCCACAGCACCACTAAATTTTTTTTCAAGACTTTTCATCTGAGATTCGAAAATTCTTTTTTGGGATTCATTTTCAGATTGCTGACTGAACTTTGAAGTTTTTTCAAGTTCCGCAAAAAGAATTTTGACCCTTTCTAAAACTTCTTTAGATTGTTTAAACTCCTTAATCATTTTGATTTCACCTTAGATTTTTTACCCTTTTCCTTAGATTCCCCAACATCAGCAATAATTTCATTTATCTTTGAAATCGCATCATTTGAATCTTTCCTAGCCCCATTAAATTTCTCTTCCTCTCCCGATTTCATAGATTCCTTAATTAAGCTCATATTTTTATCTAACAATTCAACAAGCTCTTTCACAGAAATTAATTTTTCTTCTTTCATTTCAACCCCTTATCTAATAGCAAGGGTAAAATAAGTTATTAAATATTTCCTTAGCCTTTTTAAGAAACATTAGAACCCAATCATTTTATTATTCAATTCCAAATTTAGCAAGAACGTCTTCAGGTCTTTTGTAATATTCATTTATTATTTCCTGAACTTCTCTAAATCCGAAGACTTTTTTTTGATAAAGCTTGTAGAGCAATTCCGCCCTTCTTCTAAATTCAATTTCGAGATCTTCAGGATTAATTCCATACCTATGAAAAATTTTTTGGAATAATCGACTTTCTTTTTTAAAATAAAATTTGTCTTCGGCAGAATCCCACACAAAAGGAGTATTAGTTAATGCGATATCATTTTCATTAATGTTTACTATTTCAACAATTTCACGCAACTTCCTCGTTTCTTGATTATTTACAATAGCGTGAGTCATAACACACATACTATCCAAAACATTAAGGAGTGTTGGTGAAAGTTCAATTGGGGGAGTTTCCAATCTTTTAATTACGGTTTCAATCGAATCGGCGTGAATAGTTGCAATTGATGAATGTCCAGAAGCCATACCTTGAAATAATACTGAAGCTTCTTTACCCCTTACTTCTCCCACAATTACATAATCTGGGTTCTGTCTAAATGAGGCCCTCAAAAGTTCATACATGTCAATTTCTCCAAGACCTTTTACGCCCGTCGCTGAACGAGCTACACTTGGTAACCAGTTCTCTCTAGGAAGATTTAATTCTCTCGTATCTTCAATTGAAACAACTCTTGATTCTGGAGGAATAAAGAACGCAATAGCATTAAGTAAAGTCGTTTTACCAGAAGCTGTTCCCCCAACAATTAAAAGATTCATTTTATATTGAACAAGAATCCAAAGGTAAGCAAGCATTTCCGGACTTAACGTGTTAAAAGAAATTAACTGGGGAGGCGTCCACGGAGTCTTTGTAAATTTACGGATTGTAAAAGTCGGGCCTTTACTCGTAATGTCTTTTGTATATGTTGCATTAACTCTCGAACCATCGGGAAGGCTTCCATCTAGAATTGGCTGAGCATACGAAATATATTTACCACATCTTTGAGCAAGCTTTTCAACAAAATTTTCAAGAACATCATTCTTTTTAAAAATCAAATTTGTTTTCAGGTTTCTAAAGATCCTATGAACGATGTAAACTGGGCTGTTAGCGCCGTTGCATTCGATATCTTCGACAAAATAATCACGAAGGAGAGGTTCAACTTCATTAAAACCAATAAAATCTCTCGCAAGATAATAATAGATTTTTTTATAACTTTCATAAGAAAGTTCAATACCTAGTTCAATTGCAATAAGTTTAAACCTCCTATCGATATATTCAAAAATTGTTTCTGTTTTACCTTCAATAATTTCTTTAAAGTTAATCATATTTCTCATTGCTTTAACAATCTTATCTTTGGCCATCTCTTCTTCTTGATTTAAAATAGGCTCTTCAATTTCATAGACTACTCCATATTCTTTTGGGTCCCAATAAATATGAACATATGCGAAGGGTGCAACAAGGCAATATCTTACATCAATTTTAGATTTATCTTTAATCTTTTTTATAGGAGGTATCCTCGGAGTAAAATCAATTGCGACAAGAGGATATTCGAGAATTCCTAATTTCTTTCCCATTTTATATTAGCTAGAGACATATTTTAAAAAATCTATTGTAAAGAAAAATCAATGACCTGCCCAGCACCTCCTTTATTAGATATAAAAATTCTATACGGCGTGGAACTTCCACTCAAAACTCGGGGAATGTCTTTATCTCCATAAGTGAAATTAAAATTTGAATATTCTTTTTCAATCAAAACTCGATAAACAGAACCAAATTTTATAGTTTTTATATCAAATGAACTTTCACTATAATTTTGTCCGTCCTGACTGTATTGGTATTTTCCCTCAAACTCAAACCTTAAAGAATCATTTTGTGTGTCAAAAGTCAGTTTTCCTTTTTTTACCAAAATTTCAATCAACCTCTTATTACCAGTTCCTTCCCCATAAACCTCATTTATTATCGAATCTATCTGTCTCATAATATTAAGGGATTGCTCTATCAAAGCTTTGTCCTGCAGTTCATCAATTTTAGGTTTTACAAACGCTAAAATAAGACCAATTAAAACAAAAGCAACTAATGTATAAGTAACTGTTTCTATCCAAACTTGACCCTTTTTTGACATAATTGTTAATTTCCCCTCTTTATTTATAAAGAAATTTTAAATTTAAATACTTAATGTTTACTCCCTACCTAAAACAAAGGAGAAGTTCCCCCACTCTTGACAAAATTTTGCTCATTATGAATATATTTTATTAAATAATAAAAATTTTGCCCTTGGTAAAAATTAGAACTATAATTCACTCCATCAAGAGTAAGTATCGTTGTGTTTCCAACAAAATCATAAGTGTTTTGAAAATTACTCATATTTGAAACAACCACTGCTCCCAAACCCGAATCTATTGTAAGTGTGGTCCCCTCATTTTTATTTCCCAAAAGAATAAGCGATTCATTTTTTCCAAACAAGAAAAACACTTCTTTTTCTATTCCAAATTTTTGAAGGTAAGAATTTGAAAAATTAATTAAGATATTTTTTGAAATTTCATCTGAAATTCCCTCTCGAGCAAAATAATCAAACAAAAAAGAGAGCTCTGTATCTATTTCCCCTCCTTCATCAAGATACGACGGTGAACCTGAATACGTTGCTTTATTTGAAACAGTAATGACTGCCACAAACACTGATGCAAAAATAATTGCAGATAAAAAATAAAATTGTGCTTTCTTGTTCATAAAGGTCCCTCTTTAATCTAAAAGAAAATTCAAATTTAAATAATTAATGTAGGCAAGACAATCCGCTCAAAATAATTAAGAAGAGTTACCTTCAACCATTCTCGGCTTTGCAACCCGCTAAGCACCCAGACAAATGATTAGGGCTGCTTGGTTCCCCACCTGACCCAGTTCACAAATGTAGGATCGAAGCGGACAAAGTGTCAACAAAAGATTAAAGACCCTGTCTTAACCATTTATCACTCGCTGTCCGTCGTCTGCCATAAAGCCCGTTTGCATAAAGGAAAGGGGCTAACTTCCCGACCAAGCCTACAAAAATAAGGTGACTGTATCTTATATAAAACTTTCTTTTTATTAAATAAACCTGAAAGGGAGAGATGATTCATCCCCCTTTTTTCTTTCGGAAAAAAACACTTTTTTGATTAAATCATTATCTTGAGAAAATTCTGCGAATTTATCTAAAAAACCATCATCATCG
>Ga0210057_1000269_pt1 | contig 88966 bp, 91 predicted proteins | sample CryGeyCG2114_010_2_FD_183968 | JGI IMG/M metagenome (GOLD analysis project Ga0210057, IMG submission 183968) | Groundwater microbial communities from aquifer - Crystal Geyser CG10_big_fil_rev_8/21/14_0.10 (SPAdes) (version 2) | ecosystem: Environmental > Aquatic > Deep subsurface > Groundwater ... | reverse complement strand
CGAACACACAAAGCTTGGGAGAAAGCTATTCCTGACTTTATTCATTACTACAATACTGAGAGACCGCACATGGGGCTTAACATGAAAACACCACTGGAAGTGATTACAAGCTATTGACTAGAAAACAGCATTTTGTGGTGCAAAAAAACAGACCCATTTAAAGCCTGTTTTGTAATAAAAAAGTCTAACTATCTCCTCCACCACCAACTAACGCCAAGGCGGCAATGGGCGCTATTATCCAAAAAAATACAGCTCCCTCCCCAACGAACCAATCACGTGTAAGTTGGGAAAACTGGACATAGTGCTCCTCTGGTATAAAGGAAAGTGTAATACTGATTAAAAGCCCTACGTGCAAAATACTAAACACCACTACTTGCCACAGCGCCCCAGGCGCGTCTGAGCGAGCCAGAGTGCGCAGAATCGCGCTGCGCGAAAGCAGGAAAAATAACACCACAAAAATTCCTAAAAACATGACGATTTTGTAGGTAAATATATTGTTTGGGTTTGACTCCAATGGAATCAGCTGATCCACAAACGGCGCCGCGCCAATCACCGCAAGCGTAATATAGATGGTAATCAAAATCATGATAATTCGATCCCTCCCCAAGGTTAAGCCATACACAAACGAAGCAACTAAAAAAAACAGAATAATAAACATATCCCACGTAGGACTTTGGAAGTTAAAGCTGGAAACATTAGTTATTACTCCAGAGACCATCTGGTGGACATCTGGGTATGTTGTGGTTGCAACAAGCATACCGCAATTATATCACTATGAACCTTGGTTGACAAAAGCAATACGCTACAACCAACTCTTGCCTTTTTCATCCCGAAGATCCTCATAGAGCTTTTTTTCCGTGCGAGATAGTTTTGATGGAATCCGTACCTCCGCAATAACAATGTGGTCGCCTTTGGATGATGATTGCACATGCGGCACGCCTTTTGTGCCAAGTTTAAACTGTGTACCTGGCTGCGTGCCTGCAGGAATTTTTAAATTAACCTTGCCATGCACTGTTTCAACCTCAATAGTATCTCCAAGTACTGCTTGGCTCACGCTCATAGGTTCATGCGTGATAATGGTGTAGCCTTCGCGCTCAAATTGCTTATGGTTTTTTACGCGGATGTGCACATATAAATCCCCTTGCTCACCGCCACGTTCGCCTGCGTTTCCAAGCCCAGAAAGACGTATGGTTTGGCCGTTGTCTATGCCGGCTGGAATTTTGACTTTAACTTCTTCGGGCCGCTCGTACGCGCCTGCACCATTGCACTGCTTGCACGGTGTTTCTGCACGCTTGCCTTCGCCTCTGCATTCCGGGCACACTGATGCGGATTGGAACGTACCAAGCATAGTAGAACGAGTCTGCATAACTTGGCCCGATCCCTTGCATCGGTCGCATGAACTGATTTTTGTTCCGGGTTCTGCACCATTGCCCTTACAGTGTTCACACGTGGCAACACGATTTAAACGAATATCCCGTTCCACCCCAAACACGGCATCCAAAAAATCAACACTCATCTCAATTTCCATGTCATCACCGCGCCGCGGCCCGCTTTGGCGCGATCTACGGCCTCCGCCGAATCCAAAAACCTCACTGAAAATATCACCAAGATCGCCAAAATCCATAGTAACCCCGCCACCACCTTGCCCTTGCTGAGCTTGGCGCACAAAATCATTCCAATTCATTCCTGTTCCACCGAATCCTTGGCCACTAAATGCGGCATCTCCGTGTTGATCATACTGCTTGCGTTTCTGCTCGTCACCAAGAATCTGGTAGGCTTCGTTTATTTCCTTAAACTTAGCCTCGTTCCCGCTTTTTTTATCGGGATGATGAACATGCGCCTGCTTGCGGAAGGATTTTTTAATCTCGTCTTGGGTGGCGGTTTTTGAAACCCCTAAAATTTCGTAATAATCTTTGGCCATTACTTCCTATCCTCAAAACCCAAACCAGCATTGGTCTGCGGAGCATCCGCGATTTTGATTTGCCCGAACTGGACTTCGTACTTTTTAAGGTTATCCTGCAGTGCATCCACAATGCGCTTTAAGTGTCCCGGGCTGGTTTGGATCTTGCCCACTACTTTGCCGGAAATGCCGGCAACATTCATAAATACCATCATAAACTCTTCCTGGGTGTGATTCACCTGCATCATATTCGCGTACTCACCGCCAGGGATGTTGTCCGCAATCTGAATCTGCTGCTGCTTATTTGGTTGTGCATCTGTCATATTTTTTTATTTACCCTCTTTCTTAACTTCCTCATACTCCCCCTCAACTGGCTCTTTTTTGTCGCTGGTGGAAGCAGAAGCATCTGCCTTTACATCGGGAGATGCTTTGGCAGCTTCCTCTTGTGCCATCTTATTTAAGACTTCGCCGATTTTTTGCATTTCTTTGGAAAGCTCTTCTGCGGCTTTGGTAATGGCTTCCTTATCATTCCCGTCTTTGATGTTCTTCACCGCATCAATCTTTTCCCGAATACCCTTCTTCACATCATCACCAACCTTATCACCCGCATCTTTGAGAGCTTTCTCGGCAGTGTATGTTAATTGTTCCGCAAGATTGCGAGCTTCAATCACCTCTTTCTTTTTCTTGTCCTCTTCCGCGTGCGTTGCTGCATCTGCTTTCATTTTTTCCACTTCTTCATCGGATAATGAAGTAGTCGCAGTGATGGTGATTTTCTGCTCTTTACCACTTGTCTTGTCCTTTGCTTTTACGTTCAAAATGCCGTTTGCGTCAATATCAAAGGTAACCTCAACTTGGGGCATGCCGCGCGGCGCCGGAGGAATGCCGTCCAAAACAAATCTTCCTAATGCTTTATTATCGCTAGCCATTTCGCGTTCACCCTGCAACACGTGGATTTCTACGGATGTTTGATTATCCGCGGCAGTTGAAAACACTTGAGATTTTGAAGTCGGAATAGTTGTGTTACGCTCAATCAATGGCGTGCGTACGCCGCCCAACGTTTCAAGACCAAGCGTCAAAGGCGTAACATCCAAAAGCAAAACATCCTTAACATCACCTTGCAATACACCAGCCTGCACGGCAGCCCCAAGAGCAACCACTTCATCGGGGTTAACTCCAAGGTGCGGCTCTTTGCCGAAGTATGCCTTAACTTTTGATTGCACCAATGGCATGCGTGTCATACCGCCAACCAGCACAACTTCGCTGATATCCGAAGGAGACCAGCCCGCGTCGGACATGGCTTTCTTAACCGGTCCAAATGTTTTTTCCACCAAATCACCCACCAATTCCTCAAGCTTGGCGCGCGAAAGCGTCATGACCAAGTGCTTTGGCCCATTTGCGTCGCTGGTGATGTATGGCTGATTGATTTCCGTGGTAGCGGATGAAGAAAGCTCGTGCTTTGCTTTTTCCGCGGCTTCTTTGATGCGCTGGAGCGCGAGCGGATCTTTTGAAAGATCAACGCCTTCGCTTCGGCCGAACTCATCAGTAATCCACTTGATGATAACCTGGTCAAAATCATCGCCCCCAAGGTGCGTGTCTCCGTTGGTTGCTTTCACTTCCACAGTATCTGCCGAAACCTCCAAAAGCGAGATGTCGAACGTACCACCACCAAGGTCGTATACTGCAATTTTTTCATCCTTTTTCTTATCAAACCCGTAGGCAAGCGCTGCAGCGGTTGGCTCGTTGATGATGCGTTTAACATCCAAGCCTGCGATTTTGCCGGCATCCTTGGTTGCCTGGCGCTCGGAATCGTCAAAGTACGCAGGAACCGTGATAACTGCTTCGGTAATCTTTTCGCCTAAGCGAGCTTCTGCGTCTGCCTTGAGCTTACCCAAAATCATTGCGGAAATCTCCTGTGGCGTGTATTCCTTGTCCGACATTTTTACTTTAACGCCATCCCCTGCCTGCGTAATTTCGTAGGGAACCATTTTGTGAGTCTTGGTAACTTCCGCATCGCTAAATCTGCGGCCAATTAAGCGCTTAATTGAATACAACGTGTTCTTTGGATTGGTGACTGCCTGGCGTTTTGCGGCCTGGCCAACCAATCGCTCGCCGTTTTTGGCGATTGCAACAATAGAAGGCGTGGTTCTTGAGCCTTCTGCGTTTTCGATAATTTTTGGCTTTCCTCCTTCGACAATCGCCATTGCTGAGTTAGTGGTGCCAAGATCTATGCCGAGAATTTTTCCCATATAATGTATCTCCTAAAATAATATAAATAGTAATAATGCAGTCTCTCGCTTCCCTACCTGCCCGCCGAAAAGGCGAGTAGAAAGGTCGCTCGAGGAAAAAACTTATTTTGCGGCAATTTTAATCTGCTTTGGTTTTAGCCGCTCTTCCTTTGGAATGATGATTTTGAGCACACCGTTTTGGTAGGCAGCATGCGCGCCTTCTCCGTTTACCGAAGCTGGCAAAAAAACCGCGCGATGGAAACTGCCATACCGCACTTCCTTGCGGTAGTAGTTCTTCTCATCAACTTCTGATTTCTTTTCCGTGGAACCCTCAATGGTGAGCACGTCATTTTCAACGGAAATGTTTACCTGTTCCGGATCAATACCCGGCAACGGGGTTTCCACAATTACGTTATCCTTATCCTGGTACACATCCAAGGCAGGAACAAATCCCTGGCTGCCGTGCGCTCCCCACTCCTCGAAAAACTTGTTAAAGTCCGAGAAGGGATCAAGCATGGGACGCCATTGTATGATAGACATATGATTGTCTCCTTTCTCTCCGCCGTATGGGCGGACTAGTTAACTATTTAGATACCACGACCTTTGCGGGTCGAATAACTGTAGTATTAATGCGATACCCTGCCTGCACTTCTTCTAAAATCTCATCTTCTTTTTTGTCTGATTCTTTGGAAGCGACAGTTTCATGTTCGCTTGGATCAAGCGCGTTGCCAACTGTTTTAATGCGCGATATTCCGAGAACTAAAAGCATTTCATCAAACTGTTTTTTAATATGATAGAAACCCTGCACCCATTCTTCTTTTTTGCTTTCTGTTGGAATATGTTTAATTGCCAGCTCAAAATGATCAATCACTGGAATCAATTTTTCCGCGAACCCAGCAACTGCCATATCTCCAATCTTCTTCATCTGCCCACTGTGTTCACGCTCCAAATTTTGATAATCTGCCTGGCTTCGCTTCCAGCCAGCCAAATACTCATCTGCTTTTTGCTGGAGCTCTTCTGTTTTTTTATCGTGCTTCATACTACAAAAGTAATGTTTTAATATGTTTCAAAAATGCGATGTTGGCGCCATAATCCATGCGCATAGGCCCAAGCATGCCGATCACCATGCCATTGGAAACGATTGTTAGCACGCTTCCACACTCACTGCCGAATGGGTTGTCGCTTCCAAGTAGAACGGAAATATCTTCATCAAGCCTGCTTCCGATATCAGACATCACCTCATCCAGATGATCAATTATTCCGGAGATCGTTACTACACTGTCGTGGTTTGTAAATTCCGGCTTGGATAAAATATTGGAAAGTCCGGTGTAATACACATTATTCGGGCTAAACCCAACAACCACTGCTTCTCCGGAAAGCTCTGCTGATTTTTTTGCGATTGCCTTAACCGCATTCTCGGAAGATCCATCAGATACGTTAAAAAATGCTTGCTGATGCTTTTGGGAAACGGTTTTTTTGAGAAGCAGGCGCTGGATATAAAAACGGTACCCAGCTTCGGTTGGAATGCGGCCGGCGGAGGTGTGCGGATGCGTAATCAACCCTTCGCGCTCCAGCTCCTGCATCCAATTGCGCACGGTTGGCCCGGAAACATCCGTAAGAAAGTGTTCTGCAATAAATGCCGAACCAACTGGTTGGGCAGTTTTTACGTGAGATTCAACAATATGCCGCAATAGCTCTTTTTGGCGTTCATCCATAGGTATTCATAGTATAGCCAAGTAATTATCACTCGTCAAGTGTGAGTGATAATCTCACTATACCCGCACCAAAAATAGATGTCAAGACACAAAAATAGCCCCCGGAATCTTTCGACTCCGAGGGGTTGTGTCCTGTTCTTCAAACATACTTCTCTACGTCTACTTAGTCGGTTCTATGCATGTCTTGGAGCGCTGCGGAATTGTCGGGCTTGCGAAGCTTTCCGAGCGCCCGCTCCTTGAGTTGACGCACACGCTCGCGTGTTAAGTTCATAAGGCTGCCAATCTCGACGAGTGTCATAGGCTCATGCCCACCAAATCCAAAACATAGCTGGATGATTCTTTGCTCGCGCTCGTCCAAACAGTTAAGCGCTGCGGCAATTTTGTCGCGTTCTTGCTGCTGGAGAATGGCCTCATCTGGAGGAGCACAGCTCTCATCTGGCACGATGCCTGCCAAGGTCAAATAATCGTTGCCATCAAACGCCTCATCCAGCGAACATATTGATTGGGATTCAACCAGCGCGTTCAATACATTATTCTCCGAAACCCCAAGCTTGCAAGCAATCGCCTCTATAAAAACCTTGCCCTCCATACTATGCGAAAGCGCATGGCTTGCCCTAGTGACTTTCTTGCGCAACTCAATCCTATGTATAGGTAAACGGACCACGCGCGACTGCTCTGCGATGGCCTGCAGAATTGCCTGCCTGACCCACCATACGGCACACGTGATAAATTTGCACCCACGAGTTCCATCAAAACGCTCTGCAGCGGTGATGAGGCCCATATTGCCAGCACTGATGAGATCTGCCAGAGAGAGTCCGCGATTCTGATATTTCTTGGCAACATCAATCACAAAACGCAAGTTCGCTTGTACCAGCTCATTGCGCGCCCCGTCATCGCCTGCTTTGATGCACAGAGCAAGCGCGACCTCGCGTTCGCGGGAGAGGGGTTTCGACGTAGAAATATCATGAAAATATGGTCCGAGCCCATCTTGTGCATCCGACTGTATATTCATGAGCACACCTCGTAGAAAAAGGGTATTTACTCTATTGTTAATGTTCGAATAATCTGTGCTGTCATGCACTCGTCAAACCTAACAAATAACCCTCACCACCGCAAGCCACTTATAATGCATCAATTTTGGCGGCCAGTACAAAGTCCGCTTCCGTTAAGCCTTCCCTAAAATGCGTATACAATACAATGTCAACATATTTAAAACCGAATGTGATGTCTGGATGATGATTTACTTGTTCCGCGAGATCCGCGACCTTGTCCACACATGCCTTAGACTCTTTAAAATTATTAAAACCAACATGGCGCAACAATTTTCCGCCTTTTATTTCCCAAGCTGAATCCAACTCTATTTTGAGCTTCACGATTTCCTCGTCAGTCAATTTTGGACCATGATCATCTGCAGTGCGTTGTGAAAGTTTTGTCATATGCTATTGCGTCATCCTGGAGGGAGTGTATTCACGACCGATAGGATCTCCATGAATATCGAACTAGATTCTATCGCCATGAATACATGGCTCCAGAATGACAATTATATTAATTACCACCTGCCGGCGGCACCCCCGCCGCCACTCATTCCACCACCAAATCCTCCAAACCCGCCGCCACCCTTATCCCACCTGCCAGGCCTGCCGCCCATCAAAAAAATCCACGGCAGCATGGAATGGTGTTTCGCTGTGCCGTCTTTATGTATAAACATACTGCGGTACTTTGTGGATACCAAATAATCAAGCAACATTCCTGCGACGACGAGGATAGGTAGCCACCACCACGCACCTGCTGCAAATCCGATGATGACACCGCCCACTGCGCCCACCACACCCCCTGCCCACCAGGATCGGGAACGCGCCAATACAGAAGCAACCCAAATAAACACAAAAATAATCAACCAAAAATATTCTCCAATACCTGCGCTCTGCTTGGGTGGGGGTGTTACCACTATGCCGCCCCCATCAAAATCCTGGCCAATTGCTTGGATAATGCCGCTCACTGCCGCAGCTATGCCGCCATCATAATCCTCTGCTCGAAAATAATCAGGAACCACGGTATCTACAATACGGCTTGCTTCAATATCCGTGAGCTCGCCTTCCAGGCCGTATCCAGTTTCTATCTTCATCACGCGATCGCTCATTGCCGCAACAAACAACGCGCCATTGTCCTCACCTTTTTTGCCAATGCCCCACTCTTCAAACAAACGGACTGCATACGTTTCTATAGTTTCATCACCAACTGAATTAACGAGTACCACTGCAATCTCGTTTCCGGTCTGCGCTTGGTACTGGCTAAGTGTTGATTCCAAAACCTGTTCCTGTTGCTGCGAAAGCACGCCAGCAAAATCATTCACAAATCCAGCAGGCGAACCAGGTGATACGTAAGCCTGCGCTGCAATCGGCAGTACGAGTAGTGCAAGTGTGAGGAGAATTTTTTTCATTGGGTCTTAGCTCGCAAAATCAACCTCCGGCGCCTGATCTGCTCCTGCTGATGCTTCAAATAATTCATGTGGCGCAAATCCAAACACATGTGCAATGATGTTGCGTGGAACTTTACGAATCATTACATTGTAATCTCGAACTTTCTCGTTGTAGCGCATACGCTCAACGCTAATGCGGTTCTCGGTTCCCTCAAGCTCGGCGATCAATGCCTGGAACGACTCCTGGGATTTGAGTGTCGGATAATTTTCAACAATAACCAACAAGCGCGAAATGGCAGATTCTGCCTGGCTCGCAGCAGCAGCCTTCTCGTCGGTTGATTGGGCGCCTGCATAGTTGGCACGCGCATTCGCCAAATCGCCGAACACTTTCTCGTCCTGAGCAGCTGAACCCTTTACCGTATTCACGATGTTCGGGATAAGGTCCAAACGACGCTGGTACGTGGATTCCACGTTTGCCCACTGCGCAGTAACTGCCTCGTCGCGGATTACCAAACCATTATACCCGCTCCACAGCCAAAGCACTGCGAGCAAAACAACTCCGATAATTATCCAAGATGTCTTTATATTTTTCATATTGTTACGTAAATAATAAACAGTATACAGTATAGCAAATAGTTGCCAAATTAACAAAAATCCGCTATAGTATGGTCTGTATTTGTGTATTTACAAATTTTCCGTTGGGCCGAGGTACTCCGAGGTTAACGAAAAATTTGAAAGGAAGATGCGTGTGAAAGCTGGAGCATTCGGACAAAGTCCGGGTGCGTAAGCTGGAACACGCGGCTGACGCCGCGCCGCTATCGTCTAATGGTTAGGACGCCAGGTTCTCATCCTGGTAATCGGGGTTCGATTCCCCGTAGCGGTACCACAATCAAACTTTCAAAAATTTTTGCTATTGGCGCGCACCCGCGGACACCACAACCTATACAAATGCCCACTATTATTGAGCCAATTCAGCAGCTTATTACGGCAGCAACCGAGGAAAAGCGATTCCAACGCCTTGACCCGAACGAGCCAAAAATATCTATACCCACGCGCGCGGCAGTTGCGAGCTTTATTTATGAGCGCATGCGGGCAGCCGTGGATTATAAGGAAGAGCATCTCATTCGCCGAAACGCAATTGAACGCATGCTTCGCAGAATGCTCTCCCAAGGAAAAAGAGAAAACATCGCCGAGAATCTGGTGCACGAGCTTATCCATGCGAGGTATCTTCCCAATAACACTATCCCCCAACGAAAAATTGCGCAGCTCGAATCTATTTTTGAAAAATATTTTACGCTGTTAGGATTTTCGCAGATCAAAGATGTTGTAAAGAAAAACACCATGCCCGGCTTTATGCTTGGCGTTATGGCCACGGAAGTGGATGAATTTTTGGTTCCTCCGTTTGTGATGCATGCTTCAATCAACGCAATGTATGAGGTAATGAACCACCGGATTCATATCGAAGATGCGATTGAGCCAGAAGAGCGCGCAAAGCAAATCTACATTGCAGCGAGCCGAAGCCTATACAAAAATGACAACGACACCTTGGCATTCCATTTAATGCTGCTCTACTACCCCCACTGGAGAGATGCGGATTCGAAGATGATTCGAGAAGTAGGAACAAACCTCGAGGATGTGCGCACAAAAATTTTAAAAGATCTCAATCACCCGCTTAAAGAAAAAGTAACCCCCTTGCTCCGTAAAAATGTAGCCTACTTTGTAATTCTGCGGGATATTATTGTGAGCGACCCCGAAGGATCCTGGCACGATATTAGGGAAGGCTCCGCATTTCCGGAACGCATCAGCGCGAGGTGCGAACAGAACTATAAAGCATCCCGCGCATCCCTGCACCGATCCATCACCCGATCCATCATTTATTTAGTTGTCACAAAATTCTTAATTTTTTTGGTATTGGAAATTCCGGTTGATTATTTTATACGAAAACAGTTTGACCTTATCCCGATTGCCATCAACCTCTTGTTTCCACCAAGCTTACTTGCTATTGTCGCGCTTTCCACAAAACTTCCGGACGAACAAAACACTCAGCTTATTATAGAAAGAATCAATACTATTATGCACGGAAAAGGCGATCTTATCCAAATCGCAAAAAGCCGAAGCAGAAGCGTAGTCTTAAATCTTATCTTTGTCCTGCTCTATGGCGTTTTATTTGCGCTCTCGTTCGGCTTGCTTATATTTGGCCTGCAGTTTTTAAAATTCACCGTGGTAAGTGTTTTTATTTTCTTGTTCTTCCTTTCGCTGGTTTCTTTGTTCGCCTACCGCATCAGGCTTACCAGCCAGGAACTTATTGTAACCCCTCCAAAAAAAGGCCTGCTACGCGGGCTGTGGAGCTTTTTTACGCTTCCTGTTCTGCAGGCAGGCAAGTGGATGTCCACGCGGTTCGCACACATCAACGTATTTATCTTTGCACTTGATTTTATCATCGAAGCGCCGTTTAAGGCGTTCATCAAAGTAATTGAGGATTGGATGGACTACGTGCATGAGAAAAAGGAGGAAATATAATAATGGAGGGATTCTGGAAAAATCTGCCTAAGCCGTTTTTTGTATTAGCGCCAATGGCAGATGTCACGGACGCGGCATTCAGATTTTTGATTGCGAAATACGGCAAGCCGAGCGCCATGTGGACGGAATTTGTTTCGGCAGATGGTTTGCTTTCGGCTGGGCACGATGCCTTAGTGAAAGATTTGCAATATGATAAAACAGAGCGGCCAATTGTGGCGCAACTTTTTACATCCAAGCCCGAACACATGGAGCATGCGGCAACAATGATGCAAGAGATGGGCTTTGATGGGTTTGACATAAACATGGGCTGCCCAGATAAAGCAATCGAAAAACAAGGCTGTGGATCTGCGCTCATAAAAACACCCGAACTCGCACAAGAGCTTATCGCAGCAGCCAAGCGAGGCGCGCCAAAACTGCCCGTGTCAGTTAAGACAAGAATCGGGTACCTAAAAAATGAGCTTGATACTTGGCTCCCTGCTTTGCTTGAAGCAAAACCCGCTGCAGTAACACTCCACTTGCGCACACGCAAGGAAATGTCCAAAGTGCCAGCACACTGGGAACTGGCGGCTGACGCGGTTCGAATTCGTGATGAGATGAAATCAAACGCTTTGATAGTGGGCAATGGGGATGTGTTGACGTTAGAGGATGCGCAACGAAAAATTGACGAGACTGGCGTGGACGGAGTGATGATCGGCAAAGGCATCTTTGGAAATCCATGGTTCTTCTCCGATAAAAAACCCACGGTTGATGAAAAACTCCGCGTATTAGTTGAGCACTGTAAATTGTTCGAAAAACTGGTGAGCCACAAGCGGTTCCAAATTATGAAAAAGCACTTCAAAGCCTACGTCCAGGGCTGGGACGGCGCCAAAGAATTGAGGATGAAATTGATGGAATGCGAAAATGCGGACGAAGTAGAAACAATCGTCGTCCGCTATCTTGAACAGTAATATCTTGCCATCTACATCCCCTTCTTGATATGATCCTCGCCGATTTTGCCGAACGCCCTCAAAATCTCAAGCGGCACGGCAAACACCACGGTGTTTGATTGATCCGAACTCATATCATTGATGGACTGCAACGTGCGCAAGTGCAATGCACCTGGCGAATCCGAGAGCATGCGCGCCGCTTTGGCTATATTCTCCGCGGCAGCCACTTCACCCTCTGCCTTAATAATCACAGCACGCCGCTCACGCTCGGCTTCGGCCTGTTTTGCAATGGTTCGCTCCATATCCGCAGGTAGACTCACGTCTTTGAGCTCAACGTTATCTACTTTTATGCCCCAGCTGTCCGTGGCAATATCAACGATTTCCCGAATGCGGTTGGATATCTTTTCGCGTTCAGCTAACAGTTCATCTAAACTGATTTCACCCACAATGTTCCGCATGGTAGTCTGCGCGAGCTGGCTCACGGCATATCTAAAATCCTCTACCTCAATAACAGCACGGTCCGCGTTCATCACATGGTAGTAAATCACCGCATTTACGGTCACTGAAATATTGTCGCGAGTGATTGCTTTCTGATCCGGCACATCAACCGCTTTCACGCGCATGTCCACTTTGGTCATGGACTGGAATACCGGAACAATAAGGCGCCAGCCCGGTTCAACCACGCTCGAAAAACGGCCAAGTGTGAATTTTACGCCGCGTTGAAACTGGTTCACCTGCCGCAAAAAAGACAGTAGCAGAATGCCGATGAAGACGAGAAATGTTATGGTTGGCCACATATGGTTATGTTAGATGATTATACCATCACCCTAGCACTCCTGAGATGGATTGCAAGTACTTTGTTGACATTAAGCCTTACGTAGCCACTCCGCAGACTGACGCACAAGCAACTCTTTTGCGCGAAGCGGCTCTGCCATGATTTCTTTTACGATTTTTTCCATGTGCATGCCACGCGATCCTTTAACCAGTACGACGTCCCCTTTTTCCATACGGTTCTGGACAAACAATCCGGCCTCTTGAACATTTCCAAATTCAAACACGCGCTCCTCTTCTTTTCCTGCTGCCCGCGCGCCGCGTGCAATATCCCGCGAGCGTTCGCCCACCGTAATCAGCACCACGTCTAGGGGGAGCTTCGCCACTATGCGGCCAATTTTTTTATGCTCTTCTTCACTCAAAGCTCCTAACTCCAACATATCCCCAAGCACCGCGAAGGTAGTTCCTTTGGAAGAAAGCTTTGTAACTGTCTCAAGCGCAGCTGCCATAGATGCTGGAGATGCATTGTAGGTGTCATCAATAATTGTGGTGTGCTTAATGCCGAGAAGTACACGCATACGGCCGGGTTCGGGCTTAAAATTACGCAAGCCCTCTGCAACATCAACCATATGCAAACCTAACGCCTGGCTCACAGCGGCCGCAACCAACGCCGGGTACACCCAATGCTCACCAAGCGAATCATTAATAAGTACCGGCGTTACCGTTCCTTTTGTTTGTATCTTAAAAGACATGCCCTGGATTCCAGTTTCTGAACTTTCTGAACGGCTTATGGAAATCTCAGACGCATACACATCAACTCCTTCACTCTGCTTGGCGCTATAGCTAATGCGTTGGCTATGTGAGAATTCTGCAATTTTTACAACTTCTGGATCATCTTGGTTCACCATAATGGTGCCTTCGCGACCAATAGCGCGGAACATGGATCCTTTTTCGCGCGCAACGCCTGCAAGGTCGCCCAACTGTTCGGTGTGGACTAAGGATATGGCCGTAATAACACCTATGGTGGGAGTAACAATGCGCAAAAGCTCGGCAATATCCCCTGGCTTGTCCGTGCCCATTTCAAGCACTAAAACCTCTGGGTATGTTTGTGTTTTTACTAATAGACCAAATGCGCGCAAAAATACGGCAAACCATTTAATAGGCGACCTGCCAGGAGCCCAATCAATAGCAAGAATCGTAAGTGGCAATCCGATTTCCGTATTATAGTTGCCACGGCTCCGGCGAGCTCTCTGTTTGGTTGCAATTACCGCATACACTGCTTCCTTGGTTGCGGTTTTTCCAACACTGCCGGTAATAGCAATAACAATTGGGCGGTATTTTTTTACCACGGCGCGCGTAAGCGTATGGAGGAATGATAGTAACAAAGTTTTCATAATTCTGGCGCATTATCCGGGGGTACTTCATAATACTGCATAATAAACTTGGCAATATCCCCGAACACCGGCGCTGCGGTTGCAGAAGCAAATCTGCCGTTCTGCGGCTCGTCTAATTTGATAAGCATGGCAAATCGCGGAGCATCAACTGGACCAAATCCAGCAAAGGAATGGATAGTTTGGCTTCCATATACGCCACCTTGAGCGAGCTGGGCAGTTCCGGTTTTTCCGGCAATATAGTATCCAAGTACGCCACCAAGGTTATCATACCCCTCGTTGACCACAGAAACAAGCATGCCTCCGATAATAGTGGCTGTGCGAGCGCTCACTACTTGATTCACCTCCGTAGGACGAGTAGTTGAAACAACAGAATCTCCATGCCTTTTTTCCTTAATAATATACGGCTTCATTAATACGCCATTGTTTGCCAAGGCCGCATATGCCATAACAACTTGAATCGGCGTTACCGTAATTCCTTGCCCAAAGGATGCTGTTGCCGGCCAAATATCTCCACGCTTTTCAAGTGAGGATGTGTTGCCAAAAAGTTCCTTGCCAAGCTCAATGCCTGTTGGAGCGCCAAACCCGAATGCTTCTGTATATTCACGGAATTTTTGATTTCCAAGTTTCTGCTGGGCAAACACTGCGCCCGTGTTAAGGGATTGTTCAAGCACGGCAATCATATTCACCTCGCCTCGGCCTTGATTGTCAAAATTATTAAGACGATACCCTCCCACCATCACAAAACCATCATCCATATACATGGTCTGCGGAGTAATAAGATCTTCATTAAGCGCGGCCGCAATAGTAAACGGCTTAAAAATTGAGCCGAGCTCATAGGCCGCCGAAACCGCAGGATTTACGTATACGCCAATGTCTTTCACTTCATTATAGGTATTCGGATCAAAACTTGGGCTTGAACACATCACCAGCACTGCACCGGTTTTTGGGTCAACCACAATAACCGTGCCTGATTTTGCAGCAACCTCAGCGACGCGCTGACTCAATTTTTTACACGCATACGTCTGCAATGTTCGATCAATGGTCAATACTAAATCAATGCCGCTTTTTGGCTCTTTGCGGCCGAGCTCTTTACCCTGCAACAGCCTTCCCGAAACATCGGTAGCGCCTTCAATGATGCCATCTTCTCCAGCAAGTTCTGTTTCAAAAAACTCTTCAAGCCCATACTGGCCGAACAAACTCTCCCCCTTTACGCCCACAAACCCCGTTAATTGCGCCACTAAATCTCCTTCTGGATAATAGCGCCAATTTTCACTCTCCCATCCAAGCCCAGGCATGCCTAGCTGTACAAACGGTGCAAGCTGCTCCTTGGTTAATTTATGCAAAAGCGGCTCATAAATATCATTCTCCTTGCTTAAACGATACCGCAAGGTCTCTTCGCTTATGCCATAGGGCTCAATTAAATCCCACAGTGCGTTAAACGCAGTTTCTGTGTTTTTGATATTTTGCGGAATAAGATACGTTTGATTAAATTCACGGTTCGTGGCAACAGGGTACAGCGTGCTTGAAGAATATTCGCTAATAAAAATTTTTCCGCGTTCAGCAGGAATATTTCGTACTGTTTCTTGCTGCCTGATTGCCTGCGCCTGAAGTTCGCTCGCCTTAAAAATTTGTAAATCAATCACCCGGTAGGTAAGCAACATGCCAAATATAAAAACAACCCCAATCACCAGATAGAGGCGTTTTTCGGGTACTGCTGAAATTCGATTATGGCGAACTCGGGTCATAGGCAGCCACAGTGCTGAATCCAATATGCAGGTAGGTTACCTCCTTAGGTGCCTCAAGTTCAAGATCCTCTGCGCGAGTTGCTACTTCTGCAAGAGACCGAGCCTGTGAAAGCTGCCAATTTAAATCGCGAATTCCTTCTGCAAGCTGCGTGCGGTTCTGCTCTAGCTCACGAATAGAAAACGAGTGCTGCGCTTGGTTATTTATCTGCCACACATATGCCACGATTAAGCTAAACAGTACGGTGAACAAAATGATGTGCCAAGGAAGTAGTTGTGTGTTATATGCTCGCTGATGCATGCTACAATTTTTCAATAATGCGCAGTTTGGCGCTCCGGGATGCTTTGTTCCCAAGTACCTCTGGCCTGCCGGGTTTAATAACTTTTTTATTAACTAATGCGATAGTCGGGTGCTCGGCTCGCGCTAAATCCCTAAAAAAGAATTTAACGATTCTGTCCTCAAGAGAATGAAACGTAAGCACTGCGATACGGCCTCCAGGTGCCAGTAAGGAAACCATTTCAGGCAATGCCTGTTTGATATTTTCGAACTCTCGGTTGGTAGCTATGCGCAGAGCCTGGAAAATACGGGTAGCAGGGTGGATATGGTATCTACCTCGCCTTCCGACTCCGCGCACAACTACGTCTGCCAGTTCTCGAGTGGTGTTGATAGGCGCGAGCTTACGCGCAGCGGCTATTGCCTGAGCTGCACGAGCGGCGTGCCGTTCTTCGCCAAATTCGGTAAAAATTTGTTCCAGAGACTTCTCTGGCCAGGTGTTAACTATCTCTTTCGCAGTTAACGACACCTGGTCAGAGAACCTCATGTCTAATGGTCCTTCAGTCTGTATAGCAAATCCTCGAGCTCCGTCCTTGAGTTGATCGCGAGATAAGCCCAAGTCCAATAATAGAGCGCTAACCGGATAAAATCGCTGTTCATATGCAATGGTTTTTGTTTCGGTATAGTTTGCTTGTTTCAAAACAACTCGATCTTGATACGCTGCCAGCCGATTACCAGAACGCGTAATAGCATCTTTGTCCCAATCAAGACCCAAAAGCTTTCCCTGTGGAGCTGTTGCAGTAAGAATTGCTTCTGCATGCCCTCCCCCTCCTATAGTTGCATCGATGACAAGCGCTCCAGGTGTAAGGTTTAAGCCGCTAATAACTTCCTCTAGCATTACGGGAATTTGTAGGGATTCATCCATAGAATCAAAAAGGAGCTTGTAAAGGCTCCATCAAAAAACAATATAAAACAATAGTGGAAAAAAATCTAAATTTGTTTTGTTTTTGTTTTTTGGCGTAAAGCCTTCTGGTCATGCCGCCACAGAATGACGACATAGCTGAAAGACATTACACTCCGAGCTCTTCCGCTATTTTTGCGGAATCTTTTTCTGTAGCGTGCTTGTACTTTTCCCAGGCACCAGTTTCCCACACTTCAAGGCGACTATTGAGCCCTGCTATGGTAGTGTCTTTTTTAATGCCCGCGAACTTGCGAAGATACTCTGGAATAAGGATGCGCCCCTGGCTGTCGAGCGAGACATCCATTGCTCCGGCAAGCATCAAACGCGAGAACGCGCGTGACTTGCCTTGGGAGAGCGGAAGATTGGAAAGCCGTTCAACTAATTTTTTCCATTCCTCGGGAGTATACACGAACAAACAGTTATCCAAGCCTCGTGTTACAATAGCTCCTTTTTTTAAGGTCTGGCGGAATTTTACAGGAATGGCCATTCTGCCTTTCCCATCAATGGCATGTTGATACTCTCCGATGAACATTTTTATATATTGATGGATTGTTAACAGATGCCACTGACTTATCCCCACTTTTATCCACTTCCTACCACTCTGCAGTTATTATACACCACTTTCATTTTACCTTCAACCCCTCTGCAAGGGAGTTTTACACACAGGTTATACACAAAAAAACGGCTATGCACCGTAGCCAAATAAAAAAAAGAGGCCAATCCATGCAAGTATGGATTGGCCGTGTACATCCGCAGCAACGTTTGACTTATCAAAGGTCCGCGAGGTAAGGAAAAAATTCGCGCCTGCCACGCTATCAGTCTCTCCTCGTCAGGAAAGCCTAGTTTGCGGAGAAATTGTTACAGCACGAACTCGTCGAGCGCGGCATATCCCGCTCGAGCCACAGGTCTATGGCTCTGATACGAGGCATAACCGCGCGCGCCACTCCCTCGCGAGAGTTCCGCCGAACTTCAGCCGCCTTTTTGTCCGAATCGAAAAGAACGGTACCGCCCTTCTTCTTTTTGAATCTCATCGTCTACTCCTTCCTCTTTTCATGAGTTACGGCGTGAATTAACCATACAACCAAAAAAGCACGGCGTCAATCACGCTTTTTCATCACCATATCCGGCTCCCGACCGTACTCTGGAGTAATAATTTTAGTAAATGACGTGAGTCGTTTGAACAACTGAGCTATCTCATCAATCCCCTTTTCCTGCGAAACACCAACAATGGGAACCTGCAACGCGTATGCTAATGCATTGGCAGTTGAAATACCAATACGTAATGACACAAACGATCCCGGGCCTTTTACTGCCGCAACTCCCTTGATATCAGCCAACGACGATGTACCGGATTTTAAAAGCGCTTGAATAGACTTCAAGAGCTTCTCTGAGTGTTGACGGTTAGATTTAACTATCTTTTTTTTGATGAGCTTGCTCTCACCTATTAAAGCCAGCTCAAATGAGTCCCGTTCAGTTGTATTTATATATAGATACATATTATTTATCTACCACAATCATCACCTTCTGGCCAGTGAGCATATCTTCCTCGGAAACCCCGCTTGAATTGCCACCGTGCTCTTGCGGCCAATCGTGCACCGCGTTGATGAGCGCATCATAGGTGTATACAAATTCCTTCCCGTTCCTGGTACCCGGATCATTGGTGATAAAATGGGTCGGCGTATACCCCCGGACCACGAGCATGTGGTACAGTGGGCCCTCTCCGGTAAAATTCGGATTTGGCAGTACGCGGCCCGCGGCCGGGATAATGACAAGTTTATTCTGCGCAATATAGTGTTTGATAGTATCAGCAGTGACATCGTAGTCTAGCAACGCCTTAAGTCCAAAATACTCACGCGCCATAACAACCACCTCAGCGGCAGTCGTATCTTCATAGTACCCAAACTCATCCTGCTCCCATGCAACCAATTTTTTGATGGCTTCATCCATGTGGTCGGCTGATAGCGATTCTCCGGAAAAAAACCGATCAGCCATAATAAGTGATGCTTCTTCGCACGCTTCTTGATAGGGCAATCCCCAATCACTGTGCGGCGCCTGGGACTGGAACGGCACCGCAAGATTATATGATGCCGGAACAGTCTGGCTGTCATTACGAGGAGCCGCCTCCGGTGGCGATGCGGCAATCACGTCATTACTGCTCTGTGCGTCATTCACAGGATTGCTTCGCTCTACTGACGCATCGTTCACAACCACATCTGAATAATCCACAGCCTCTGGCAAATCCGGTTTTCGTACATCACTAATGAAGCCGCGAATATTTCCGCGGTTTAAAAAAAGGCCTGCACCGACCAAAGAAATCGCTATTATTATTAGGAATTTTTTCATAAAAAGACTTATCCACAATTGCTTATTTGACCTTCGGTTTTTATTCGGTTATCATTACACTATAATCAAACAAAGAAAAAAAATATATGACTACATCACTCATCCAACTCACACTCGCACTTGCTCCGATTTTCCTGGTAGGCGCATTTATGCAGCGTGTTACCATGCCCTGGGAAAAAGAGAAGCGCCCAGCTGAACGTGCTGACCTGCTCCGCATGCTTGCAAAGGATATTAGCCGCGTCAAAACCATTATGGCCTTAAATATTAATGCAGTCAACGAAGGACGTGCGTGCGTAACGCGCCCCCTCCCCCTTTCCAACTGGAACCGACTCAAAAAGGATGCGCGCTTCCATAAGTATTCAAATGAACCCATCTTTAAACAAATGATTCGACAATTCCAAGAATGGGAACGCGCATACTAATTAAACATACTTTCTTAATTTTAAATTTTTTGAACGAGAATAATATACACACCCGAACACCTTCCATAACGACTATGACAATCATCCTTCCAAATAAAAAACAACAAATTCTGGATTATCTCAAATCGTATGTTACTGAACGTGGATATGCGCCCACGTTAAGCGAGATCGCCAAAAAGTTCAAAGTATCATCACTGGCAACAGTACATGAGCACATGGCGTTCCTGGAAAAAAATGGATTTATCAAACGTACTGGCAATGTGCAGTCCCGGGAGTTGGAGATTATTGATTCCCGCGACAACAACGTGGAATCAAGCTATCTTGAGGGAAGCATGAATTTTTTGCCTTTAGTTGGTTTGATTACCGCAGGGGCTCCTATTGAAGCAATCGAAAATCGTGAAGCTGAAATCGCGGTTCCTTCAGAGATAACGCGCGGCAAATCCTGCTACATTCTTAAGGTGCGCGGAGACTCCATGATAGAATCCTTAATTTCGGATGGGGACTTAGTGATTGTGGAAAAAACCGAGTACGCCAAAAACGGGGACATGGTGGTTGCAGTATTGGATGATGGAACCGCAACATTAAAGAAGTTCTACAAAGAAAAGAATTTTGTCCGCCTCCAGCCAGCCAACAAAAAATACCAGCCCATTATGACCAAGAGTGTCTTGATCCGAGGGCGGGTGGTTGGCATCATACGAAAGTACTAGCAACTACGAACTGCCAGTTCAGAAAAACAGCCTCTTAGTGGCTGTTTTTCTTTTTTAATGCCGATACTTCTTGTTCGGTCAATTCGCGATACTCTCCTTCTTTAAGATCACCAAGTTCAATCGGGCCCATGCGAACACGTTTTAAAGAAACAACTGAGACGCCAATTGCGTTTATCATTTGCCGTACTTGGTGCTTGCGGCCTTCATGGATAGTAATAGAAATAAGATAATGATCAGTGCTGATTTTTTTAATGAGCCGCGTTTTAGCTGGGCGTGTTCTTCCGGTAGTGATACGAACCCCCTGCTGAAGACGATCAAGACCCTTTTTTAAAATGCCTTCGCCCCAATCTGAAGGAATTTCAACTTCTGCTTCGTATTCCTTTTCGTGCTCAAACTTAGGGTGTGTAAGTTCATAGACTAATTCTCCGTCGTTCGAAAGCAGGAGTAGTCCAGTTGTTCCAATATCGAGCCTGCCAATAGGAACTACGCGTTGAGGAATGTTAATAATATCTAAAATAGTTTTTCTTCCACGATCATCGCTATTTGTGGTGAGTACGTCCTTTGGTTTGTTCAACAAAAAATAGACCTTTTGATCTACTATGGTAATCCGATGCCCATCAACCGCAATCACGTCAGCGTGAGCGTCAACGCGCGCACCAAGCTCGCTAATGGTAATGCCATTTACTTTAACGCGCCCCGCCTTAATAATCGCTTCCGAAGCGCGCCGCGAGGCAACCCCCGCATCCGCAAGCGCTTTTTGTAATACAACCCTCTCCATTTTAGATTCCAAGTTTATTGATAACCGTAATCTTGCGGCCGTTTAACAGTGTAAAAATAAATCGGTCACCAAGATCAACGCGGTGCTGAAACTCTTTTTTATTCATCACCGTATACTTTAAGTCGCGGCCCGTATCTTTTAAATAGGACTTAGTAAGCTTCTCTAATTTTGCCTTGTGTACGCGGCCCACGATAAAAATATCAACCGCAGATTCTTTTTGCCCGACAAACACGCCCGAGAGAACTAAAAGATCCATGCTTCCAACTTTTACAAGCTCCTGCACCATTTTTTGTTCACCCAGCTCATTGGATTTTAATAACAAGGACTGAAGCTCCGGCACAAGCAAAAACTCTCGATTTACGCCATAGTACTTTCGTTTATCTTTTTCGTGCGAAACTACAAGGCCCAAATCCTCTAAATTTTCAAGCTCTCGGCGGACGGAATTCAAATGCTCATCAAGTAAGCGCGCAAGCTCACGGATGTAATAGTCCCGTTCTTCATTTTGGCCCAGAAATAGCTTTAAAAGCTTAACCCGGACCTTTGACCCGAAAATGTGCTCAAGCATACACAAAATTTGTTCAATACTAGTGGATGTAGTATAATACCTTGATACCCTCACGTCAACCATTACCAGGCCTATGAAACATACGCCAGCACACGAAACAGTAACACGCATTATCAGGCAATCCGGTTCTCCGGGCTCCTTGCACGTGTTCGAACTCTCTCATGAACGTGCCGCAGACAAAAGGCTTATACTGCTGGTAGAAATTGAAGTATCAGACAAAGATAACGAAGGAATCATCGAAAGCATTGCCCATGAAATTGAGCAGCAATTTTTTAACGCGCCAACAAAAGAAACGGAATATGCATTCGAGAATGCACTCGCTAAAGCGAATATACGCGTTAAAGATATCTTGCTTGTTAAACCAAAAAATTGGCTCAACAAAATCCATATCGTTGTAGCTGCCCTCGCTGGCTCCGAAATCTACCTTGCCTCAGTCGGGTCAGTACATGCATTTTTAGTGCACCACGAAAAAATCGTTGACGTGCTCAAAACGACCGGACCAACCGCTCCTTCGCCTAATCCAGCCAAATTATTTACCAATATTATAACTGGAAAACTGGGACCAGACACAGCCATGGTGTTGGTTAACGAGGCAGTGCTTGACTACCTTTCTGTGGAACGGATCAGAAAATGCGCCGAAGAATTCGATTCACAAGAAGCAATAGAAGCGCTTACTGAATTTCTTGGACGAGCGCCCTCTAATAAACAATTCGGCTTGGCTGTTATTTCTCCGGTAAGCTATCCAGCTGTTCAAACACATGCTGTTGTGCAAAAAATTCCACAGGCACGATCTGATAATCAAATTCACGAGCCACGACGCAGTACAGCACAAGAGCCGATCGAGTTAGATACTGTAGAAGATACCAGAGATCCAGAAAAAATAGATGCAGACGACACCCCTACAGCATTAAACGAACGTTTTGAAGCAAGTGGCCAGGCTATTCAAGCATTCTTTAAAAAAGTAACTCCAGCGGCGCAGAATGCGCTTACTGTTCTACTCTCATTTCTTGCAAAACTGCTCGAAGGAATACAAAGAGCATTTAAACGAGGGACGCCTGCACTTGTTGCATGTACCAAAACAACACTTGCTACTATTAAAAATTCAGATACTAGAACCTATTTCTTTCGAAGGATAAAAAATGCTGCGGGAAACGCAGTATACCGAGCAACGCACGCCCAATCAAAAAAACGCCAACTTGCTGGAGTGGGAGTGATAGTGCTTATTATTATTTTTACCATAAGTATTTCAATAGGATTGCGCGATAAAAAACAAGAAAGCGCCACTACAAGTTTTGAAACAACTATCTCTACCATTGAACAAAAAATAAATGAAGCCGAAGCATCACTCATTTATGGAAACAAGATAAAATCACAAGCTCTCTTGGCCGAAACACAAGCAGCGCTTGCTGAGCTTGCGCAGGAATTTCCTAATCAAGAAGACCGAATAACCGCGGCGCATAATGCCATTACCTTGCTTAAAGATAAAGCGGAAAAAAAGCAGGCTATCACACATATCCAAACTATTGCAACAGTGCTTCCTACTCCAATAGGGCTAAACGAAACCGGCCTTGTCCAGATACAAAACTCCCTATTCTTTTATGATGGCGTGCAAGAAAAAATTGCGAGCTTAGATGTGCCGAATAAGTTGCTTCTTTCGCTTTCACTTGATAACCAAGGCCTTTCTTCTTTTACTACCGCGCTTGAAGCCTCAGATACTGAAATCGCCGCGCTTGCCAAAGATACTGTGCTTCTTATTGATACAAGCAGGGAAACAATCACAAAACAGCAATTTCCGTTTGACCCAGCTACTGCAAAACCCTTTGCAAGTTATGGCAGAAATATATATACCTTTAATACAGAAACAAACCAAATTATCAGATATCGTCGGGCCGGCGCAGGATTTACCTCTGCACAAAACTGGCTCACGCAGGAATATGAGCTTGCAACCATGCGAGACATTAGTGTTGATGGATTTGTATACTTGATTGACTCGCAAGGAACAATTCATATATTCTTGCGTGGCATACTTAGCAAAACCATTCCCTGGCCAGCACAAGATTTGCCTGGATCCATACTCAAGCTATACACTCGTGAAGATATTAATATCTTCTATGTGCTCGATTCCGAACGAACGCGCATTCTTAAAATCACTAAAGAGGGATCACTGCAGACACAGCTCACTGCGCCAATACTAGAAAAAGCCACAGACCTCACCATGGATGCAAAAGGAGAAAACATCTATGTGCTTGCCGGAGACAAAATTTATCAGATACCAGTTGCCCAATAAATTATCCCAGAATACAAAAGTCCGTCCATAGGTGCCTATGGACGGACTTTTTCGAATACAGAAATTATTTCAAAGTAACTGTGGCGCCTGCATCTTCTAGTTTCTTCTTCATGGCTTCTGCGTCTTCTTTTTTAAGGCCCTCTTTTACAACCTTTGGAGCGGCATCCACTAAATCTTTGGCTTCTTTAAGCCCCAATTCAGTGACTTCGCGGACTACTTTGATAACCGCAATCTTGGTTGCGCCTGAGCTGGTAAGCTCAACGTCAAACGCTGACTTCTCTTCTTCGGCCTCTGCACCTGCTCCTGCTGCAGCGACACCAGACATCATCATAGGTGCGGCAGCTGACACGCCGAATTTTTCCTCAAGAATTTTGACTAATTCCGAAAGGTCGAGCACGGACATCTGCTCGATTTTTTCAACGAGATCCTTAAATTTTGCAGGAACCTCTATTGTTTTTACTTCTTCTTTGATTGCTTCTTCTGACATACTCGTATCTCCTTACTTATTTAGATTAATTGATTATAACTAATAATTTATGCTTTTGCGTCTTTGATCCCATTCAAAACATTCATGAACCCTCGTAGATTGCCGGCCAATACATTTACAAATCCTGAAATAGGCGCATTAATGGATCCAACCAGTTTTGCGTATAATTCTGGTTTCGACAAAAGCTTAGAAAGCGCCACTACGCCAGCTTCGTCAATAAACTTGCTTTCCAAAACACCGCCATAGAGCTTAAGTGAATCATTCTTTTTTTTGAATTCAGCAAGAATTTTTGCGGCTGACACTTCGTCTGAAAGCCCGAATGCAACAGCTAATCCAGTTCCCAAATTTTTAACATCAATAGCCAGCTTTGCCTCGGAAAGTACGCGATTGATAAGAGTCTTTTTGATAACTTGAAACTCTACCTGCTCCTGTTTGAGTTTTTTCCGAAGTTCTTGAACTTGCGCAACAGAAAGGCCATGATAGCCGACAAAAATCATTGATTTTGCGTCAGCAACATACTGTGTGGCTTCTGTAATAGCCTGTTCTTTTTGTTGTCGTGTTTTAGGCATACTATTTGTGCTTGCTTCTTAGGCGTTGTTAATAAAAAAATCTGCGGTTTTCCGCAGACAAACAATGCATATGAGTGGCCAGAAATAGCCACAATCATGAGCTTGTTCCTCGGCAGGTAATTAAGCTGGTTAAGCGCCTGCTGTCTGTGGAAAAATGAAGTATAGACCAATACTACTATACTAAAATAACTTAGTCAAGACCTAATTCAAATACTTGAATTTTGCAGCATTATGCTCTTCTAGGGTACGGCTAAAAATAGTTTTACCTTCTGGAGTTGATAGAAAATAAAAATAATCCGTATTTGCTGGGTATATGGCCGCCCGAATAGCAGAAATACCTGGATTTCCGATTGGTGTAGGAGGCAAGCCCTGGTATTTATAGGTATTATACTGGGAATTGATTTCAAGCTGTTCGCTCGTTAAAGAAGGTGAGCTTCCACCAATAATATAGTGGAGTGTGGCATCTGACTGCAGTGCGACACCGGATTCCAAACGAGACCAGAATATGTCTGATACAATTGCGCGGTCATCTTCGTGTGGAACTTCAGCTTCGATAATAGAAGCCATAATCAGCACATCGTAAAAATTCTTATGTTGTCTCGCAATCTCATCTCGCAGCTCAGGTGTTACTTTGCTATCAAAATTTGCGACCATCTTAGTTATAATGTCTTTAAGGCTTGCGTCTGCAAATACTTCATACGTATCTGGAAAAAGAAATCCCTCAAGCGGCGCGGCCGCAGTCCGATATACTAACGGCCTAAACTGCACCGCAAGCTCATTATAAAAATCATTATCAGACGAGCTAAAAATTCCAGGCAATCCCACAAGCTCAGTAATCTCTTCTTGCTGGAACATTCCTTGGTTTTCAAAATAAATGGCAATATTCCGAATGTCCCAACCTTCAAGAATTGTAATGGTAGCTACTTCTTTTCTAGCACTTCTCGTTAACAACTGAATCAACTCCCAAGAGGAAACGCGCTCAGGAATCAAAAAAGTGCCCGCCAAAAACTTGCTTTCTTTTCCACGAAGCCACACCAGCGTCCGAAACCAAAAATCATTTTTAATAACATTGCGCACAGAAAGATCTGCGCTTATATTCTTTACGGTTTCTCCCGGCGCCACTACTAATTCACGCGCATCATTGGCAACAGAAACGCTACCAAAAAATTGGTACCCAATATACAGAAAGGTTGCTATGGCAACTGCTGCGAACGCGGTAACAATAGGCACTGTCTTAATCATAGTTATAAATAGTTATTAGCAGATCGTTTTTTAAGCTCACCCACTATAGACTTAACTTCTTGGCTGCGCTTCTTATCAACTAAAAGAATAACATCCTTAGTTTCTACCATTACCATGCCGGAAACACCAAGCGCCGCGATAAGCTTACCAGACGAACTTAAGAAAAAATTATCCTCGCTATCTAATAAGACGGATTCACCAGCAACTACGTTACCATGTGTATCTTTTTTTGACATTAAAGCTACGCTGCGCCAATGGCCAATATCTGCCCACTCAATGTCCGTAGGAATGACGATCCGCTTTTGCGTCCGCTCTAAAATCCCAGTATCAATAGAAACTGAAGGAAGTTTTGGAAACTCTTTTTTAATAACCGCGGCAAGCGAAGACGGGGAAGCTTCTGCAATCCGCATAAGCGGAGCATAATGATCGGGTAAGTATTTTTTGTATAAACCAAGAAGCGCATCAACGCGCCACGCGAACCATCCAGGATTCCATACATAGGCTGGATCAGAAACAAATCTGGTCGCGCGGGAAAGCGACGGCTTCTCGATAAATCGTTTTACAGAATATACAGGATGTAATTTTTGCTGTACAACTTTTTTGTTCAGCTGAATATACCCATATCCTGTTTCTGGATACGTAGGCGCGACACCATACAGCAGCGTGTGATCTGGAAACTGTTTCAGTGTTTTTTCTGCCGCGCGAAGCAGAGACGCAAATTTTTTATTATTTCCAATCCATGCATCCGCGTGAACAGAAAGAAGAATTTCATTTGGATAGTGCGCATACACGCGTGCGGCCGCAAAGCCAATAGCTCCTGCTGAGTCTCTTCGAATCGGTTCAACCAAAACAGTACCCTTGGAGAGCTCGGGCAATTGCGCACGCACAAGAGCTGCCTGATTCACGCCAGTCACTACAAAAATATCAGATGCCTGAACAACACCTCGAAGGCGCTGGTATGTCCGCTGGAGAAGTGTTTCGTTACCAAGAATAGATTGTAGCTGTTTTGGGTAGCGCTCGCGCGAAAGAGGCCACAGACGCGTTCCAGTACCGCCAGCAAGAATTACAACTTTCATGAAAAAATTGTACCATCTCTTGACTTTATATTCAAGGTATGCTATACTGGTTATGTTAGTTTCCTCCTCCAGACCCGTGTTTGTTTAAAGCAACACGGGTTTTATGCTGCTATCTCTCATCTACAACATACTACTTACATTTCCAATTTGGAAACGTACACTGCCCAAGATAAGTGCCCTGATGATTACAGGGTGTCTTGCGTTTGCACCAACCACAGCCTTCGCAAGCCCAATTAATGCATCAGACCTTATTCAAATGACCAACGCTATGCGTGTTGAGCAGGGCTTACCTGAGCTTGTTCCAAATCATCTCCTTGCAGAAGCAGCCAAAGGCAAAGCCCAAGACCTTATTGACAAAGGGTACTTTAGTCACACAACACCAGAAGGAAAACCGTTCTATGAATGGATAGAAGAAACAGGCTACCATTATCTGTATGCGGGAGAAAATTTAGCCATTGATTTTTCTGAGTCAGAACCTACTATGGATGCGTGGATGGCAAGCCCTACGCACCGCGCTAATATACTGAATGAGCGCTATACAGACATTGGTATTGTGGCAGTGCGTGGAAATTGGGACGGACACGAAACCATAGTGGTAGCCCAGCTCTTTGGATCACTTCTAGAAGACTCCCCCACTGTGCTTGGACAAACGCTCGAAAATGTAAGCCACGATTTAGGATTACGAAGAGACTCTTTAAAAGCACTTGCTACAGATTTAGTAATGCTCCCAAGCCTCGCAGGAAGTCGCTACTTTGATATTATGCTAAAACCTGAGCAGGACACATTTCTTACTGCCTCTAATATTTCAGAAACAAGCATCACCCAAGCACCGTTCACAAAAGTTGCACAGGGTGATTCATATCAAACATTGCTCAAAGCTCGTTCTGAATGCTGCTCATCGGAAACTACATTCGCACTTACAGAAGAAAAAAACGGCATGCTCTTAAGCACACCAATCTCCTACCCCACACTTAGTTATGTAATCCAAAATATTTCTAATAAAACATCCAGATTTTCTTCATTCTCTCAAACCCTACATACAAACTTAGCGATTTCTGGCATTCTTGTGTTATTACTACTGATAGCTTTTGAAGCAGAAATCAGACGCGAACTTACGCCAACTGAAATTAAAAAAAATAAAGCAAGACTATAATGCCTCACCTGTTATGATGTACGGCCCGCCGAAAAAAAGAGGCCATACTGACGCACAAGGTACGCTGCGCATATTCCAATAATTGCTCCAACAATACTATCCCCTAAAAAATGAACCCCGGCCAACACGCGGCCGAGTGATACAAAAATAGCGAGTGCGTAAAAAAACCACCCGTTTTTTTTATCCAAAAAAATATATCCAGTGGCAAGCGCAAAAACCAAAGCTGCGTGGTCCGAAGGAAAAGATCCTGCAAGATGCGCAGTGTTAATGAAGGGCTCTACCCCAAAAGAAATAAACGGCCGAGGTCTGTACACTAACAAATGGATTACTGCGTTAATAAAGTAGGCGAGCACTCCTCCAGATAGAATTGTTAAAAGGTCGCGTGCAAACATCCTCCGCCTCCAGAGCATAATAAGCATACACAGACCAAGCGACCACACAAGGTATGAAGCTAAAAAAACAACAAAAACTTCGGGCAGGTGCTGTCCGAAGTTAAAAATCACGCTACTCATCCGTATATCAAAAATTTGAAATATCATATAAGTGGACGCGAGGACATGGATTCTGGCTTTTGGATTCCCAAGAACGCAAGAATAGTTGGAGCAACGTCGCTTAAAACACCGCTTATTTGCAACTCATGCAACATAATCTCCTTTTGCCTAGGTAATTCTCGCTTAAACATTTTGGAAGCAAAAATACACGGAACTGGATTAGTGCTGTGTTCTTTGGCAATGTGTCCATTCTCCCAGTTTACCATTTCTTCAGCATTACCATGATCTGATGTGACAATCATGATACCGTCTCTCTTGTCGACTTCTTTAAAAATAGCCGCAAGCGCAGTATCAATAATAGATAATCCTCGAATAGTTGCGGCAAGGTTGCCGGTATGCCCAACCATATCAGCGTTCGCAAAATTCATGATAATTACATCATGTGTTTTAGTAGAAAGCGCAGAAAGCACTCGTTTTGTAATTTCCTGAGTTCCCATCTCTGGAGCGTCTGCGTATGAAGCAACGCCTGAGGATGGAATAATAATATTTTCTTGACGCGGAAAAACAATATCCTTCCCACCATTAAAAAAGTAGGTTACGTGCGCATACTTTTCAGTTTCGCCTATATGTAACTGCGAAAGGTTTGATTCGCTCAACACGCGCCCAAGCGGATACTCTACCGGTTCTTTTCTAAACACGACGTGCGCTGGCAAATCCGGATCATACTCAGACATGGTAGCAAAATAAAAATTAGAAAGAAGCGTCCTTTGAAACTTATCAAACGCAGGAAGCACAAAAGCCTTGGTCAGCTCCCGTGCTCGATCTGGCCGATAGTTAGTAAAAAGAACCGAGTCCCCTGCTTGTATACGACTGCTGCCCTTATTTTTTTCTTGGGCGATAACTACTGGAACACATTCTTCATCGTAGACCTTATTCGCATAACTTGCTTTAAGCGCTTCCATAGGACTTGCAAATGATTCTTTGGATTCAGCTCGAACCATTGCTCGATACGCCTTTTCGATCCGATCCCATTGATTATCTCGATCCATAGCGTAAAACCGACCACTTATAGTGGCAATACATCCAACGCCCAGACGCTTGATCACTTTTTCAAGCTGCTTAAGATACTTTTCTCCGCTATCATAGGCAACATCCCTTCCATCTAAAATCACGTGCACAAAAACACGCTTTAAGCCTGCGCGCTTGGCTAGCTCTAAGGCTGCATATATATGATCCTGATGTCCATGCACGCCTCCCTCGCTCAATATTCCAATAATATGAAAACTGGAATTATGTTTTTTACAGTGGGAAATCGAACCAAGGAGCACTTCCTCTTCAAAAAAACTGCCAGTTTCAATAGCTTGATTGATACGCAACACATCTTGGTATACAATTTTTCCAGCACCAAGATTAAGATGACCAACCTCGGAATTTCCAGGCTCTCCCCAAGGCAGGCCTACGGCCTCGCCAGAAGCCGCCAGTGAAAAAACTTGGTAATTTTTAAGCAATTCACTATAGAACGGCACATGCGCCTCTGTAATGGCATTCCCCCGAGAAGGCGGAGCAATGCCCCAGCCATCCAGTATCGCAAGCACGAGCGGTAAATTATTCTGTTTGGCAGACATTAAATAAAAAATTATTTTTTAAATAGACTTTTGCCGGCCATCTCTTCCGGTTTTTGAATGCCGAACAACTCAAGAATCGTGGGCGCGACGTCCGCGAGAATCCCTTCTTGGCGCACCTCGGGCAGTGCCGGCCTACGAGGGACTTGCACGGGCCAGATCCAACACGGAACCTGGTTTTTTGAATGCTCAGTGTCTACCTGTCCACCGGACATATCTTTCATTTCTTCAATGTTGCCATGGTCCGCGGTTATGATAAGTATGCCTCCTTTTTTTGCAACTGCGGCGGAAATCGCGCCCAGGGCCGCATCAGTTGCCACAAGCGCGGATTGCGCCGCAATAAAATTGCCAGTGTGCGCCACCATATCCGTAGCCGCAATGTTCACCGCGACAAAATCATACCCGTCGTCAAGCGCAGACACGCACGCGTCAGCCAGCGCCGCGGTTGCCATGGCTGGCGCCTGGTCATATCGATCCACGCGTGGAGAAGGCGCCATGAGCCGCTGCTCTCCGCCAACCGGATTCGCGTACCCTCCGTTAAAAAAGTACGTCATGTGCGCATATTTTTCCGCTTCCGCGATGTATATCTGTTTCTTTTTTGAAAGCACCATAGGAAGGCTTAAATCCACGTCAATGCTCGGATACGCGGCGAGCGTCTCCCCTAGGTCTGGGCCAAAATCCGTAAGTGCGACAAAGCGCAGATTGTTAAGAATTTTTTTTGGCGTAAAGATGTTGGTATGTTCGCCGGCAAAATCTTTCTGCACGAATGGCTTCGTAAGCTGACGCGCGCGGTCGCTACGATGGTTAAAGAAAATAATAGAATCATTATCTTGAATAGTACCAATGGCCTTTTCATCCTTACACATAACCGTGGGTTCAATAAATTCGTCGGTTACGCCGTTTTTATAATTTTCATCAAACACTCCAAGCGGATCCTCTATGCACATGCCTTCCCCGAGCACCATGGCGTTGTATGCGCGCTCGGTTCTTCCCCATTCTTTTTTACGGTCCATGGCATAAAATCTACCTATGATGGTGGCAATCTGCTGACCCGGCCCAAGCCGGCGCAGTACGGACGCGCATAACTCGCGGCCCGCACGCGGTGAGGAATCCCGGCCGTCCGTAAATAAATGCACGTACACGCGCTCAACTTTTTCCTGCGCCATAAGTTTCAAAAGCGCGTACAAATGTTCCGGGGTCGCGTGCGCGCTCTGCCCGTCCGAGAGCATGCCCATCAGATGCATACTTGAATGGTTGCGTTTTACGTGCCCAATCGCCTCATGGAACGCCGGATTCTTAAAAAACGTGCCATCCTTGATTGCCTCGGAAACAACCACCGAATCCTGTTTCACCACCCTGCCTGCCCCCAAATTTAAGTGCCCGGCTTCGGAGTTGCCGTCCTGGTCTTTCGGCAACCCCACATACTGGCCATGCGCCCACAGCCGAGACGTGCGCGATTCAGATCGGATTCTTTCAAATACCGAAAGTGTGGTCCGAGTAACTGGGTTTGATTCTGAATCAGGCGCAATGCCCCAGCCATCAAGTATCATGAGAACAATAGGAAATTTTTGTGGTGTAGTGTTTGGCATAGCTATGAACCTCGTTGTTCAATTTCTAATAATCGATTGTATTTTGCGACGCGCTCGCCCCGAGAAGGCGCGCCAGCTTTAAGATATTCCGCTCCTACTGCTACTGCAAGATCGCTGATAAACGCGTCATTTGTTTCTCCGCTTCGGTGGGAAACAACTATTGTCATGTTATTTTTCTGCGCGAGCTTAATAACTTCCATGGTCTCACTCAAAGTGCCGATCTGGTTTAATTTTACCAAAATTGCGTTTGCGGCGTGCGTTTTAATGCCCTGCTGTAAACGCTTGATGTTGGTTACAAATAAATCATCCCCTATAACCATGATACCTTGTTTTTTGACACGGTTAGTAAACGCGCTCCACTCGTCCCAAGCGTCTTCGCCAAAAGGATCCTCAATGCTTGCGAGTTGGTATGCATCTATCCAGTGTTCGTAAAGTACGGAAAGTTCCGTAGGGCTATATGTCTTTTTTGGCGGAGCAACAGAATACTTCCCCTCAGCGTAAAATTCAGTGGCAGCGGCATCAATGCCAATCGTAATATCAATGCCAGGTGTGCGGCCGCTATCAATAATACTGGATCCAAGCAGGTGAAATACATCTTCCAAATCTTCCACATCCGGAGAGTACCCGCCCTCGTTGCCAACGTCCGTGTCAAGACCACGCTTAGTAAGTTCACGGCCAAGCACATGAAATACCTCGCTTCCTATTTGAATTTTTTCGGCAATTGTTTCCCCGCAAACCGGAATAATTTGGAACTCTTGAATGGTGATATTAGTATCACCATGCTTTCCGCCATTAATAAGATTCATGGCTGGCGTTGGCATTGTAATAGCGCGCTTAAATCCAAAAGTTTCCTGCAAAGAAGCGTACAAAGGAATGCCTCGCCCGACAGAAACCGCGCGACTGACTGCCAAAGATACGGACAAAATCGCGTTCGCGCCAAGTTTTGATTTGTTCTCTGTGCCATCAAGCCTGCGCATAATGCGATCAATGCGCTCTTGATCTTCTGCATCTTCTCCAATGAGAGCATCAGCGATTTTAACATTCACATTACTTGCTGCTTTAAGCACGCCGCGGCCTCCGTACCTATTCGGATTTTTATCCCGCAACTCAAGTGCTTCATGCGTGCCTGTTGAAGCGCCAGATGGAACCGCAGCAGCTGCTTTGGCCCCGCCAGAAAGCGTAACCGTAGCAACGACTGTTGGTTCGCCTCTTGAATCTAGAATCTCTCCTGCTTCAATATGTTGTATGTTAAATGCATTCATATCGTTATGCGACTGCGTCTAAGCCAGGCATCTCGCCTCCTGCCAAAAAAGTAAGCATAGCCCCTCCGCCGGTTGAAACAAAATCAAATTTTGAAACTAAATCGAGGCGCTCAAGCAACTCAATGGTTTCCCCGCCTCCTGCCAAGGCATTGGCTTTTTCGTTTCCAATAACAGCCTGCGCCACAGCATCTGTACCCGCGCTAAATGCGGCATCTTCAAACTTCCCCATAGGACCGTTCCACAAAATTGTTTTTGCCTCTTGAATGCAAGATACAAAATTTTTAATGGTTTCAGGGCCAATATCAAGCATTGCCTCATGTAATCCGATATTCGTAATAGAAACAACCTTCCCCCCGCTCACCACTGCATCAATTGGTAGATGAAACGACTGCCCCGAAAGCTCAGATGCCTTTTTGAACAGGGCACTTTCCATAAGCGATGCTCCCATGGAAATTCCTCTACTGGCAAGAATAGTATTAGCCAACGCGCCGCCAACAAGCACCTGATCCGCACGCTGACTCAGCAATGTTAAGAGTGGAAGCTTGGTTCCGATTTTCGCGCCTCCTACAATCGCAACAAATGGTTTTGCGGCGCGCTCTAAAAAACCGCCAAGCCTAGCAACCTCTTGCGCGAGTTCTGGCCCTGCAAACGCGTCTCGCATGGCTTGCGCAAGCAGTGTGACAGATGCATCACTCCGATGACTTGAACCGAATGCGTCGTTCACATACACCTCGCCCCATTGACCCAACGTTCGCGCAAACGCGGCATCTCCATTTTTTTCTCCCGGCCAAAAGCGTAGATTTTCTAGCATGACTAAATCTTGATCACGGTGATGTGTAGGATCCACTGAAATGTCTTCGATAAACGCAATTGGCTCATCCAACCCTTCGATGGCTGCAAGCTCTCTCAGGCGTTCGCACACCGGAGCAAGAGATAATCCTGGCTCTGGTTTTCCGTTGGGCCTGCCTCTGTGCCCGATAATAACCACTTGACGCGCGCCAAACGAAAAAAGCTCCACAAGCGTAGGCACTACCCGTTCGAGCCGTAAATCATGGTATTGATCAACTACTCCATCCGTATTCACGGCAACATCTAAATCGCAACGCAAAACCACTCGTTTTGATTGGATATCTTCTCTTGTATACTGTCGCAATTCCATGCGGTAAGTATACCAGAAACAAGCTAGGCGCTCAATTGGCGACATAGAGCGAGTGAAATGAAAAAGTACTCTTATTCATTTCCAAGCCGAGAAGCCAATATGTACTCATATTTTTTAACTTCCTCCACAAGCACGCTTGAGAACTGTTTCAGTTGGGCTTGTGTTGTGGACGCGCCAAAAGTCACCCGCAAGCTGCCTGAAGCTGTATGTTCGTCCAATCCACAGGCCAAAAGCACATGCGAGGGCTCCAAAGCGCCTGTGGTGCACGCAGAACCCGAAGAACAGTCAAATCCGCGCTCAGAAAGCCGCATCACCACATACTCCCCGGAAACACCAGAGAAACAAAATGATGCACTGTTTGGCAATCGCTCTTCCGGATGCCCCGTTAGTACTGCGCTCGGTATGCGGGAGGTGACTTCTTTAATAAGCCAATCACGCAATACTGAGAGCCGTGCTGATTCTTTCTCGCGCCTCTGTTCCGCGTGAACCAACGCAACTGCTGCGCCGACAATGCCCGGGATATTTTCCGTGCCTGATCTGCGGCCTCGCTCCTGTCCCCCGCCGCGCATCTGCGGCGCAATTAAGGTGCCACGCTTTGCGTACAAAATACCAACCCCTTTGGGCCCATAAAATTTATGCCCAGACAGCGACAACATATCAACATGCAGTTTTTTAACGGAGAGCGGTAATAATCCTGGCGCCTGCACTGCGTCTGTGTGCATGAGAATGCCTTTTTTCTGAACGAGATTTCCAATTTCCGAAATAGTCTGGATGGTGCCGATCTCATTGTTCGCATACATGATAGATACCAAAAATGTGTCCCCTGTAATTGCGTTTTTGACGTCCTCCGGATTCACGCGGCCGTACTCATCAACAGCAAGCATGGTGACAGAAACGCCGCGCCTCTCCAAATGCTTTAACGTTTCCAGTACGCTCGCATGCTCAACCGCACTGCTGATGATGTGCCCCTTAAAATTATGCGCCTCCGCAATACCGGCCAGAGCCAGATTGTTGGATTCGGTTCCCCCGGACGTAAAAATAATTTCATCGGGATTGCATCCCAAAACCCCTGCCACGCGCTTTCGCGCCCGCGCAACAGCATCACGCGTGGCAACGCCGCTCTGATGGATGGACGACGGGTTGGCAAAATGTTCCGAGCAATACGGCTGCATTGCCACAAACACCGCCAAGGCCTGGGGTGTTGTTGCGGCGTGGTCAAGATAGGCGTGCTCATACATAGACAAACGCCAACCTATTTCTCAATAGGTAAAAAATTAGACAATTCATACCCAAAATATATATCCTCTTTTTTTGCATAAAGACATTCGCGTATCATTTTTTTATGATTTACATCTATAGCTTTTATTCTTGCTGATGTATTTTTTCTACGACCCCCGTTTAAAAAACACATGTAACCCACGGCATAATAATTTTGTTTAATTTTTACAATATGAAAAAATTCAAAGGCACAATTTTCGCTCTTTAGTGTATCTATCGCACTAGACTGCAAATCATTGTTAATTAATGACAGCCAAGCCTTAAATTTTTCTAACTTACTTCTCCTGATACGACGAATCGTTATAACTGAATTCAGCATAAGTAATTTTTTATGTATAAAATATCACTAGTGGCGCGTTAAAAAATTTAATAAACTTGCTCGCAGTAAGCTGTGGGGAATTAACCCGAATAGAGATTAAAAAAATAGCCGGTTCAGGCAGGAAACATACCTGACTGAACCGACCATACTATGCTCCCGGGTGTCTCAGCCCGAAAACTAACCGTCTGGGTGCAACACAGACTATCAGCGGCGACACGAGAGCAGAGAGTGCTCGTCGACCGCGATCCGATCCTGAACGCACACGACAGGCATGCGATCCTGAACGCATACTACAGGAACTCGATCCGAGAGGCAGATCGCCTCTTCCGTCGCCCCCCAAAACTCAACGGGCGGCAGTCCGAAGTACATGTCGTAATCCGCCAGCGTGTTGGCGATGTATGCGGGCCGCAAATGCTCCCGCTCCAGATCTGTGACGGTTGGATTATGGTTCAGGTACAAACCATGTACCGCCTCGCAGAAACAGCGGTAGTCAGCGGTGAACAGGATGTGGGCATGCCACATCGGATCCACATGGAGGGTGATTGGTACCGGACGATCACCCTGGTTGAGGACGACCAAGGCGTGGAAGCGCTTGTACTCACGCTCCATCGCATCAAGATGCTCCATCGCAAAACCTTCAGTGGCCTCGAGATAGCGCTTCACTCGAGTGAGATCCCACGACGCCAGGATGCCCAGCACGGGATGGATGGACATCAGACGCTCATATGCACTGCGAAAGCACAGTATTTTCTTTTTCCTTTTTGTTGATGTCGTGATTATACAAAAAAACGCAACCTCTATTGGTATGGTGCATAAATTCGGCTTTTCAACCTCCTTTCCGCCGAAATTAAAATTAAAAGAACGCAATTATTTTTATATAATAACATACCACGCAATATAGATCAAGTATGGGGGCTTAAATGTCAACGGGGGGGGTGAAAACATAAGACCTATTGCAAAATAATCTACGCATGATCCCCTTTTACATCAATAGGAAGCGTAAAGGTGAACAGAGCGCCTTTTCCCTCGCCCTCTGATTCTGTCCAAATGCGACCAGCATGCGCTTCTATAATTTTTTTGGCGATAAAAAGCCCCAAGCCCGAACCGCCGGTGTGGATCCGGGTTACTGCCTCAGCGCGCGTGAACTTCTGGAACAACCTGTCCATTTCGATTGGATCAATGCCAATGCCTGAATCACGCACCTCAAACGTAATGAATGATTTAGAACGCGAAAGCCGCACATTGATCCATCCTTTTGGAGTGTACTTAATGGCGTTATCAACTAAATTCATCATCACATCATGAATTTTATCACGATCAATAAGTATTTCCGGCAATGGCTCATCTGGTTTTTGCACAGTTAGCTCAAGCTTTTTTGCTTTTGCCTGGTTCTGTAAATCACCTACCACCTCATCTATAATTTCCTCCAGTTTTACCGGAGATTTGGTAAGCTCAAGCCGCCCGGTTTCAATGCGCGACACATCCAAAAACACATCAATCAAGCGCGTCAGCCTATCCGAAGAACGAAACACGCGCTCCAGCTGTTCACGTTGTTCCTGAGTTATCGCACCAAAATCCCCCTCCAAAAACATGGATACATAGCCTTTGATGCCGGTTAACGGAGTCCGTAATTGGTGTGCGGCAATGGATAAAAATTCGGACTTGGACTGGTCCAACTGCTGAAGATGTTTGTTCGCAACTTGCAGTTCGCTGGTTGCTTTCTCTATCTCGCTCTTGAGCTTGATGTTGAACTGCTGGGCCTCATCGTAGAGTTTGGTGCGGGCAAGGGCAGTTGCAATTTGTGGAGCTACGACATCAAAAAGCTCAACCACTTCGCGGTCAAATACATCTTTGGAAAGTTTTGGCCCCAATGTGCTGATAGCCATAAGCTTGCCGCCCAACATCACCCTGCGCGCAAGCGCGATGTTGTATTGGTGCAATTCAGCAACCAACCCACCCAAACGAACAGATTCTTCTTGCGTAGATGTATCACCTTGAACAAGATCCAACTCTTCTGTTACTAGCGTACTGCGACTTTGTTCAAGAAATTTTACCAACGGCGATGCAAGATTAATGGACAACTCGTTGTTGTTGCGAACCTCAAAAACACCTCGACTCTCATTTAAAACCCAAATATGCGCATGCTCCACCTTAAGCTGGTCGCGCAACATAGTTGAGGCTGAATTTATTAATCCATCCTGACTCACTTCCTCCGCGATACTATGCCCGATTTCTTCTAAAAATTTCTGATAATCAGGCTGTCCTCGAAAAAAAATATTGTCCGTAACTTTTATAAAAAATCTACTAAAGAGATCATGTAGAAGAATCACGAGCACGGCAAGCAAGGCGCCCACAAGCCAAGCGCGTGGATGCAGTAGATTTCGCTCGAATGCTCCAAATAGATACAACGTTGCTTGAATGATTAGTAATGATGTCACAAAGGAAAAAGCATACTGCACGATTCTGCTTACCACAAGACGAATATTCATTAACTGGTATTGGATAATCGCATACATAAACGAACCAACCATAACCAGTGTAAAAATAGGGCCAACAAAAAAGTACGAGAAATCACCCGACAACGGAGAAAATAAATTAGTTATACTCGCAAGTATCGAAGTAACTGCAGTCCCATAAATCACATAGGCAATTTGCATTTTTGGAATACCAGATAATTGCCGATATTTTTTAAAGAGTATGTAAAACGAAACCGTCATATATGCAACAAAATGCACGACAAAAATCAAAGACCATTTTCCGAATATAATGATTCGTTGAGGAGAAACAACAACGGTGTCGATGATTGCATTAGTAAAAAAAAGCAGGAGCGCCACAACAGCACTTGGTGCCCAAAGCACTATGTACGCCCACCACTGAAGAGTCTTTTTTCCATGGAAGATGATTGAAAAAGGGAGAAAAAATGTTGCAATGAGCGATGCAAAAAAATAGATAAAACTTGTCCATAGTCGTATGCTTTCTATCTGTGCATCCACATAAAACATTGCTAACGAAAATGCCCAACCAGATACGGAAATCGCAATCAACGTAAAAAGTACATTGTAGACCCGTTTATGCCTGCGGCTAAAAATAATTGCCGCAAATATTACGTTTATAAACGCAACAACAAGTAAGGGTAATGCGAATTTAAGCATATTTCTCAATAAACATAATTATGTTGTCCCACTCTAACACGTTGTTCCATTTTTTAATCAACGAAGTAACACCATGCTGCTTTGCAAGTTTTTCTATTTTTTTAATATTCTCGGCCGTTACATGCCCCACACTAAAATCTTCAGATGTTCTTTGTGCAAGACTCAATAAAGCAGTTTCCGCCAAACACGCAAAACTTTCTTCATCATCTAAGCCAGTAATTTTACTCACCTGCAATCCAGGAAAATGCACCAGACCCCCTTGCATGACCAGTACATCATCTCTGCGTATCCAATCAGATTTTTTGAGATTTGAGGGTTGTGTAATATCGTACACTACTGTGCCTTCTACTACACCCGCGGAATGCAGCACAGTTTCATGATGACTGGTTGCAACAACAATGATATTCGCTGTTTCAGCATCTGCTACAGTTGTCGAAACAGTTAGCATTAGCCCTGGACTATGGCTTCTTAGTGTATCCGCAAGCACATCTAAGCTTTCTTTTTTTCGCGCGATAATAGAAAGCGAATCTACGTGACCTGCTATGGCATGCGACACTGCCTGCCCAATAGAGCCAGTAGCCCCGATAATAGCAACATTCGCCTTTTTGTTTTTCTTCTGTAGCATGCCTGCAATGCTCTGCACATCTTGAATAACCACTGCCGCAGTAAGTGCGTTGCCATTAGTAATTGCTATTAGTGATTCTGCTTGTATATCTAAACCACCTGAAACTGCGGGAGATGATAAAGATCCAAGACCAACTATATTTGCGCCATAGTTCTGAGCTAGTCTGATTGCAGAAAGAATTTTTTTCTTAATTTTCTCGTCCCGCTTAAGAAACTGAGCAGGCACATTAACGATTCCAACAAGAGCGCCACGGAGCGGGCGTCTCTCGTGTGTTAATACAATATCTCCAATGATCCGTGGTGAAAATAAATAGAGTAAAAAATTTGGGACAAACCAAAAAGGGGGAAACGAACGAACAAGTTCTTTCCTGCTTCTTGGATGCACGATAAACGCAAAATCATACTTTTTCATAATTTTATTATACTAAAAAACAGACCAAACAGCCAACTTTGAATCAACTATAAAATAAATGCTATAAATACTTTTCTAAAATCTTATTCCGCTTTAACTTCAACGTCGGCGTAAGTAAATCATTTTCCTGAGTAAACTCCTCGGCTATAAGACGGAAGTTATGGATCTGCTCAACTTCTGGAAAGTGGTTCAGCTGGGAATGAAGCTCATGCTCATATAGTTTTAGCACATCTTCGCGCTCCAGTATCGTGGAAACATGAAACTCAATCCCCTTTTCTTCGGCCCAGCGGCGCAATTCATCGAAATCCGGCACAATCAAACCACTGATATGCTTTTGATTATCTCCATACACAAGCGCTTGTGCAATAAACCTATTGGTCTCCATCTCTTGCTCAATGGGTACGGGCGCGACGTTCTTGCCAGTTGAGAGCACAATCATTTCCTTTTTGCGGCCCGTGATTGAGAGAAATCCATCTTTGTCTAGGGCACCAAGATCCCCGGTCGCAAACCAACCCTCGCTGCTTATAGCTTCTCGGGTTGCTTCATCATTCTCATAATACCCTTGCATAACGCAATGGCCGCGGACCAGAATTTCTCCATCACCCGCGATTTTGACTTCTACTCCGGGAATGGGCTTTCCTACGGTGCCAAATCTATAATCTTCTACGCCGTTGGTCGCAACAACTGGCGAAGTTTCGGTTAACCCATAACCCTCCACAATCAAAATACCGATGTCTTCAAAAAACTGCATAATGTCGGGAGAGAGCGCGGATCCGCCCGAAACCGTAAACTTGATTCTGCCGCCAAGTGAAGCGCGAATTTTTTTAAGCACCAATGCATCCAGTATATTGTATATGGTTTGCGACAATCCAGAAAGCTCTCCTTTGCGCTTTTTGGTACCGTAATCCAAGGCTTTATAAAATAGCCAACGCTTGAGGCCGCTTTCATGCGTTGCCTTGTCCTGCACTGCATCATATACCTTTTCAAACACACGTGGCACGGCAACGAGGATAGTGGGTCGCGCCTTGAGGATATCATCTTTCATGGTGCGCTTATCTTGGGCGTAGTAAATTGCGGCACCACTTAAAAGAGGTGTGTAATGTCCAGCTGTACGCTCCAATGAATGCGAGAGTGGCAAAAATGATAAGAACCTATCATCTGGATTCACCGGAATGTATTCAGTAGCACCTAAGGCATTACGTAATAAATTATGATGCGAAAGCATTACGCCCTTTGGCTTACCTGTGGTGCCTGAAGTATAAATAATGGTATGTATATCATCTTGTTTAACATCCACCTTTTGAATATCCCCATCAACAAATAAATCCTTGAGCGGCATTGCGGCATCACATTCATCAAGCTTAGTTTCGCTAGCATCAACCACAATAATCTTTTCAACTGAAAGTTCTTGAATATCTTTATGATATGCCTGATAAAATTCTTGGCTAATAATAAGCCACCGCGCGCCAGTGTGCTCGGTAATATAGGTAATATATTCCGGACCGTAGGTAGTATGGATAGGTACATCGGTAATACCTAACTGAGCGCATGCCAAATCTATCATCGCCCATTCTGGACTGTTTGGAACCATAAAGGCAAGCTTGTCACCTTGCGATAGCCCATGCTTATTAAATCCTGCGGCAAGTTGTTTAACTTTTTCCTCAAGCTCGGCATAGGTTATAGTCTGGTATGTGCCATCAACAAGCCAGCCCAGAGCCTCATTGTCGGGATATTTCTCAACTGACCCTTTAAATGCCTCAAAAATGGTGTTGTGTTTCATGATTTGAGTATACCTAAAAACAGCCAGAATAAAAAGGAGGAACAGACAAAATCACGAAAACAGCTCCTGCTTCAGTTTTTCGATATACGCAGGCGTCGTACCACAGCAACCGCCTATAATAGTCGCCCCGATTTGTCGCCATTCTTTTGCGTATTTGAGATACTCATCTGGACCCGCATCACCCCCAAACACCCAGCCTTGGTCCTCGTGTGGATGGCCTTCGCCATTTGCATAGATGCCGATCGGCAGTGTTGTGGATGCGGCCAATTTCTGCAGGGCTATTTTGGTAATGGGAAGTTGGATACAATTGATACAGAGTGCAAGCGGATTCAGCGGTTCGAACACACGAACGGCTTCGGCAAGTGTTTCGCCGCTTAACAAATTCCCATCCGACCCAGTCACAAAACTCACCATTGCCTCAAACCCAACATCACGTACCGCTTGGTATGCGGCCAATGCCTCGGCAATAGTATTAAACGTTTCCAGCATGATAAAATCAACCCCGCTTCCGACAAAATTCTCCGCCTGTTCTCGATGCTCCTTGTATGCGATATCAAGCGGCGGAACTAGTGACGGTTCATAACAATCCTCAAGCGGAGCAATGGATCCGCCCACAAGGACATTGCTATCAAGATTTAATTCCGAAACTGCATCGCGGGCAAGCTTACTCGCCAAACGCGTAAGTTCACGCGCTCGACCACCTATTCCTGCTTTCGCAAGCGCGCGACGAGTAGTTCGAAAGGTATTTGTGGTGATGATTTCGGCTCCCGCAGCTAAATAATCAAGGTGAATTTGTTTGACTACCTCTGGATGGGTAAGTAATGCGTGAGTAGACCACAACGGCAGTGGCGTGGGCACTCCTCGACGTTGAATTTCTGTGCCGCATGCTCCAGACAATAATACGCCCCCCTCTTTGCTAAAAAACTGACGTACCGCATGGTTCATATGTGTATATTAATTAAAATTAAAACAGCCCTCGCTGGTGCGAAGGCTTACTGAGTTGTTTACATTAGACAATCCAAATCAACAACCAGCCTTCGCGGAAGGGCTCATCATCATTCCCATCATCAAGGATGCTTGGTTGGTGTGTTGGTTGGTCATAAATAACTGATATGCCAAGTGTATAGCGACGCACGATTCCTGTCAAATAAAAAAGTGCCCGTTCAAAATTCTGAACAGGCACTACTATCAATGCGCTGGAAACGTTGTACCGACGCACTTTCCCTCAAGAATGGGAATAATCACCCACTTGGCGGCGTTTGCGATGTTGGCAGTGATGCCGGCTCGCTGCAGCTTATTTGCAACATTCACCTTTGAGCGCATGCCAGTAGGGCGGCCGTCGGGCTGGTCGCGAACCATGTTACGGATAGCACTATTCACCCGCCTGACAATCTGAACCGGTTCACTGATACACTTTCCTGAGTCGTCTATACGACATAAACCATCCACGTCTGTTAACAGGATCGCCCGCTCAGCCTTCAGAGCACGGGCAACACGAAATGCAAGCTGGTCGTTATCCCCTTTCTCATTGATATACGCTTTCATTTCCTCTGCGGAACGAGTGTCGTCTTCATTGATGATGGGCACACAGCCGCACTCCATATACCGCCGCAGAAATTCGACAGATGCAATGGCTGCTGCACCGCGCCCAAAATCCGCGTGCGTTCGCAATACCTGCCCGGCAATAATCCCACACTGAGCAAATGCCTCAATCCACGCCCGGACGACAATCGGCTGCCCGACAGACGCCGCTATCCGCTTGCGCAGAACTTCATCCTGTATGGATGCCAAGCCCGGCGCCTTGCGAAGCCCTGCAAGCGTTGCTCCGGAAGTAATCACCACCACTTGATACCCACGCGCTCGCGCCTTCACAATCTGCGCAACAATATACTTAAACATCTTACGACGCAGAGTCCCCTGTGGAAAAACGAGCGAAGTGGAACCGACTTTTATTATGAGTATTTTGGACATCACTACTATCTCCTTGTTTGTTGTAAATGAACGATTTTCGCACACACCAAAAAACCAGCCCGGAAGCTGGTGTGCGAGATATGTATGGATCAATTATGAAATACAAATTACGCCAACTTCCGGTCGGATGTGTGCGCTTGCGGCGGGGTTAGGGTAATTGCGTATTTCATAAGTATTGGCAGTATAGCAAAAAAAATACGGGTTTGGCAAGCGGATAAAAAAATGCCTGACCACGCGTACGATTGTGGCTAGGCATTTCAAACAAAGACACACAACCCCATGATCGGCGATGATTATTCTGACGCCCACCGCATCAATACATCCAAGTGCTCTTGTAGAACTTGATGGATGCGCTCGTTGACATGGCGATACTGTTCCTCGGCGGCACCTGCCCCACAATCTTCAATACCCTCTGCCGTACCCTCCAATTCAAGAAACAGGTGCATCTTGTGCTGGTGGGAAGGAAACTGCATAACGAGACATGCTGGACCATACTCTGGTGCGTCAAACACCTTGCGGTCCATAACCAAGATGACTGCCGCACATTCCACATCATTATGACTAATAGGCGTACATGCGTGTGCTGAGATGTCTATTCCAATGGTCTCCAGCGACGGCTTATTGCGCTCCCAGTCCTGGGGATAGTCCTGTAAATTACGCTCCGCCAATGTCCTCATTCCGGCAGTCCCCCTAATACCCCGCGAGATAGCGACATACCGACCGCCAAAACCGCGCTCCTTGAGCAACTTATTGATACACGCTTCGGCAACTACTGACCGGTGTATATTGCCCTTGCATACCGCCATAATGATCTTGCGCTCCACGGATCCCTCCTTAGATTATAATGAACAACTGTTGCGCTGACCACTGTAACTATTTTAATCAACTGCGTCTATTTCTGTCTATAAATAAAATTACCCCGTCCGACAAGTGCCGGACGGGGCTCGTAAGATGTGTTCAGAAAAACACGTTCCTACGTGTACGTCAGCCAGTGTTGGAACTTGGTGTCCCTACCGTGAACGCATTCCTCGAACATCTGCATGAGCATAGCCGTGATTCGGCCAACGGCTCCGCTGCCAACAACTTCCTGTCCGATGCCGGCAACAGGCGTAACCTCCGCCGCGGTACCGGTGATGAACAGCTCATCGGCCCACATCAGCTCGTCCAAAGACACTGTACGTGCGTGCGCGGGAATGCCTAGTTCGGAAGCAAGCTCCAGAACCGTTGCCCGTGTGATGCCTGGGAGTATGGACCCAGTCTGGGGCGTGTAGATGCCGCCGCTCTTCACCCCGAAGATGTTCGCTACCGGAGTTTCGGCGACATTCCCTTGTCCATCAAGCAAAAGCGCTCCGCCATATCCCGGCTGTTTCGCCGACGTGGCCGCCATGTACGAATTGACGTAGTGTCCCGCCACCTTTGCCTCGTGGACGATGCTTACCGGGCTGGGCTTGGTAAAGCGCGAAACCTCGAGACGAACCGGGTCTTTCCCTTTGTGGACGGGCCATGGGAGCAGAAAAATGGCAACGCGCACCTTGAGGTCGTCCCGGATGAGGCTGATGCCCTCACCAAAGAACGCGATCGCCCGAATGTATCCCGCAGCCAACCCATTCCTTGTGATCAACTCGCACGTGACCTGCTTGAGACCTTCCATGTCATATGGAAGTACCATCCCAAGCACGTCGGCAGACGCGAAAAAGCGCCTGAAGTGATCGTCGAGACGGAACACCGCCGGCCCGCGCTCTGTCTCGTAGAACCTGATCCCCTCGAAGACCGCCGTCCCGTAATGCAGGCTGTGGGTAGTGATGGGGATGTTCGCGTCACCGATTGGTAGATACTCACCATCCATCCAGACACACGGCGCCGCCGTAGGGAGTGTCGTGTGTGCATCATTCTGCCTGTCGACAGGCATACTCACCTCCTCGTGTTGAACATCGGTTTGGAGATAATGACAGTTCCCAGTTCTGTGTATATTACCGCTTATTGCCTATAACCAAGAAAGTTGTTGTATTGAAAGGATCGTGATGCATACCATACTCCAAAATGTTCATTTTGTAAAGCCCTGCCGCAACCTGCGAAGCGAGCGTAGCAGTGGTTCGCGGAAGTTCGCCGTCAGCGATCCTTTTGACGCATAGCGCAGTATCATCACTGTCTTCTCCATACCGCAGCGCAATGCGCGGATATTTTTCTTCAAACGTACGTTTGCACTGGCTCACCGCCTGCGGATGCCCGAATACTTCCGTTATGTCCTCAATTGACGTAACAGACGGGTGCGCGATAAGGCACTGCAAAATCTCCATGCCATATACCGCCAGCACATCAAACGTCTGTTCGGCCATGGCATGCATGCTGGATACGTATGCGCCAGAACCAGAATTTGCCATTGCAAAGACGCCACGGTCAACGTCCCCGCGCACCACGGCACCAATGACCTTGTCCGCCTCAACGAGGTAGTGTACATCAAGCTTCTCAACCGGAACATCCAACTCTTCAGCGAGCCTCAAAACTGACTCATGTGTAAAACTACCCGCGATGCCATGAACGCCGACAGAAACAGTGCCTTTGTGTGTCGGAAAAACGATTTTCGCATCAGCACATTCCTGCAGTACTAATTTGGGCTTGATGGATTTGCTCTGGTGGAACGCAAATATTTTCTGAACCGAATCAACAAACCAACGTTCAATCCACTGCCGCACCCGTTTTCGTTCCGCCTGTGGCAGCGACTCCACAAACTCCCGCTGCACAGTAAGCCGCTGTTCAATGTCGGAGGCCTCAAGATGAGCAAGGCGGGATGACGCCGCGCGCGCGCTCGCGAGCAAATCAGCATGGGCCCCCATAATCAAGTCCTTCCGCAGCCAGTCAGCGGAACTGTTGATAGAATGAATATAGTAACCGAACAACACATTTGATGCGGGAACAGCCCATTCCATAAGCTTTGCCATACTAGGAGTTGCCCTACCTGCATCTTTGGAATATTGATCTATAAGCGTATCTAAAAATACGGTTGACATCTCCGGTAGGCTCAATGTGAGCCCAATCATAAAATCGTGCTCTTCCTCTGATTCGGCATGCAAGAAACTAATACCCTGCTCTTTAAGAAATGCCAAAAGACTCTGCACCCGCGGATGCGTGTCTGTTCCTGTACTGGTTTTGATGTGTGCCCATTTTTGCCCATTCAGAGGAACAAACGGACCGTGCAATTGATGGAGGGACAGGTGCGTGGCACCGGTTTTTTGAATAACTGCCGAGAGATTTCTCTTAATGGAACATATGTCAACAATCACCTGCTCAGGAGCGAATGTTTTGCTGTCCAGCAGCTGTGGAACGGCATCCCGAGGGACCGAAAGCCAGATATAATCCGCCTGCCATGCCCGATCCCACACATCCTGCGGATCTCCACGGTTAACTTCAACCACATCTCCATGGTGTTTTAACAAAGGGGAGAGTAAATTTTTACCCATGTCGCCACGGGCACCAATAATGGCATGCGTCATAAACACTACAAAGTAGTATAGAAAAAAGAAGGGTCAGACGCAAATCAATTGCGCCTGACCCTCGTCGTCGCACCTACGGTCACACCAACGACCCCTCCTGTCGCCATGAGGACGCCACAGCCTTGAGGTTAGCGTAGGCATTGCGAACCACGTCGATGCTTGGGCCCGCAGTACCGTAGAAGAACACCATGGGCGGGCTACCAAACGAGTGTAACTTCGTCAGACCACGGGACTTACGAGCAGATTCCGTGGTGATACACAGCTCCACGATTCCCTGCGCACACTGGTCAGCGGCCTGGGCGTTGCTGTTCACCAGCACCACCTTGCACTCTAGGCTCCTCACCAACGGCGCTGGAGAAGGATGGGATGCGACCCGCCAAGCACTCGGCACGGACCCGTTCATGGATGTCGCACGCGACGGCAACGCCGCAAGCTGCATCTCGTCCAGGAACATAATCTCCGTAGCGAAAAACGGGAGCGTGGCCGGATTCTGGAAGAAAAGCTTGTTGAGCGCGAAGTACACTGCGCACGTTCCAAACAGACCAATAACACCCGCCTCGTCTACGGCCTGAGCCTGCTCCAGGCTCGTCTCCGGTGTCTCGCACAGACTGATCTCAGTCTTGCCCGAAACGCCCATTCGTTCAGCCCACCGGGCCGCTGCTTGAGAGATGTTGGTCCCCTCGGGTCCGAGCGCGTAACACTGAATACGCATAATGTCCGGAGACCTCATAGTGGCTCCCATCTCTTCGTCTGATTCGGGCAGCCCGACGACCCGCGGAAACGCTTCCAGTACATCCAACGAAACTGCCTGCATGGCAACAACCTCCTGTTAATAGTATGAACAGCGAACAAAGAGCGGCTAGATAAAAAAAGAACGCGTATATACAAACAAAATAGCTGATCCTGAGATCAGCTACGTGGAATATGGGAACAACACACAGCAACCGATCTCTGATCAGACTACAAAAAAGTAGAGATAATAAGCTGTTCGGTGCGCAATTGCTTCCATATGTCAATATAATAACCCCTTCCCAAAACCATGTCAAGCGCGTACATCGAGGTGTGATAAATCTAACTGCAAGGCAAGATGCCTTTGTTGATCCATGTTGAGAAATGGCATCAACTGTTTAGCAATAACTTCAGTAATAAGCCCTTGCCCGGCCATGCGCGCCGTTTTCTGAATAATAATTCGCGCTTGAAAATCATCTATAGTAGCCGAAACCATCGTAAGTAAATGTTTAGCTGTACTGCTGTGTAACTGGCGCTCCCTCCAAATAATATGGTTCCTGACGGTTTTTACATCCTCATCGTTGACTAATTCAGGTGCAATCACGCCAGTATGCACCAACTTCCAAGTGTGCCGAACAAGACCGAGAATGCCGGATTTTTCCAATACGTCCGCATCGTGAACAATTTCCGCCTCATGAGTGCGGGGAGGAACCACACCTTCGTGCGACGCAATGCACTCGGCTATAGCCTCCCTCTCGTTTGGTGTAATCTCAAATTGGTGCAACACATGCTGTGCATGCTTTTTACTGACGTCGTAATTATAATCATCTCCTGTTGGTAATGACAAGTCATGCAGCCAGGCTCCGGCTGTCACCACTCCGAGATCAGCACCTTCAGCCTCAGCAAGATATTGTGCAATACGAACCACCCGTTCAAGATGTCGGTTGCCTTTTGACGCACCTTGGAATGCGTTGTCCCAGTCAGCGCTCAAAGCGCAAACTTTTATTTCTTTAAGAGTGTGATTGTCAATCATATATGCAATATGCACCGAGCATACCAAAATGCGCGCGGAATATCAAATTTTTTAAAAAAACTGGTTGTAGCATCAGCACGATGCCACAACCAGTACTCTCCTGACTACACGCGTTTGACACAACGTATGCCGAAATAAGAACAAATGTTGGAGAAATGAGACGAGGGAGACGGAACCTTCTCAAACTGCACCTCAGTAATCCTCCTTCCAAAACGAGCACACAGTTCAAGTATTGCTTCCTGGAACTGCACCAACTTTATCTCGCTACCAAGTACTACGCTTAGTATCTGCGTATCAGAGGAACTAAGCAGTTGGACCAGAATATCAACATCTTCTTCTGTGTTGACTACAACTGGCAACACGCCCACTACGCTATTTGCATTACCCTTTTCAGCAGAACAAGGGAGAAGCTCCATCTGCAAGAGTGTAATATACGTATTCTGCACCCACTCTACTTGCACTCCCTCAAACACCTCGGATAATTGTTCTAGCACGGAAATCACTTCAACAACTTCTTGCCGAGCATGGCGAGTGTCTTCTAAACGGCCCGCCCACTCATGCAGCACTTCTTTTCCAGATGTGACATCCTCTGCAGATACCCCTACTGAAACCGCATACCTACCCTCAACGCGGCCATTGATGTACGATCCACCTCCTCCTTGGTGGTCAAAATACGGTTGCAGCAACATTGAAAATAAAGGTAAGTCCCCTGCCCCGATAACGGATCGAAACGTGACCGCGCGTCTACTGTAATACGAGGCAATGCAGGTGATAGCCGCGCCAACACACGCATCGCGCCGTACGCGCAATTCCGTACCGTACACACCCCGCGCCTCCCCTTCTTCTTGAGCGGACGAACGAACCGCCCATTGTTGCGCATTGGGATACCTACGCAACCCACGCTCAACTATTTGCCTAAACCATTCAGGAACCAGACACTCTGTAATGGCATTCCGTACGTCCACAGAGAAGAGAATTTTCCGCCCCAAATTCTCTTCCTGATCCAATTGTTGGACATAGTTCCAAAGACGCTCATCTGACTTGAGCAACCGCTCAACAGCCCCACTTGCAATCGGAATGCCACCCGCAACATCCCTTGCCCCGATGACATGTGTGGCAATCGACAACCCGAATGTTTTTCCACCAACAAGACTGAATGGATACAGGCTCTGAGTGGGGCAAGCGAGGTCGTCACTTGATTCGAAGCCTGTAACAGAACGGGTCACCGCATCCTGCCAACAGTCGTCGAGTCCACCAAAATATGCATCCCGTATCCGACGCTCCTCAAGAATCAACTGCAAAAGAAGTCGCCCTTTGGCAGACTGGGCATCAAGATGTTGAAGCTGAGGAGCAATGACACTCATGAATACTTCGGTAAACTCAGGTCTCCAGACGCCTGGATTATCATAGAGCGTCTGGAATAATTGAGATGCTGTGTCGCACACCGAAGAGTACGTCCACTGCTGTCCTGCGAAGTTCTCATCCCCTTCTATGAGCGGAAGCCAGTTCATGAATCGAATGAGAGCATTCGTCTCCGCAAGCACAGAAACAACATTGCCATGACAAGTTTCGGCCTTGGCAAGCACTGTGCTCAATTGAATCAATTCATGACGCGAAACAACTTCGTCGCGCTTCTTGCCGCCTCCACGCATTGGAATCCACTCAAGCGCGTTGGCAGCAAACAATACATGGTGCGGCGGCGCACCAGTAAGACGGGCAAGGTTGATTAGAATCTTTTTCCGTACGGGGTCAGAAGAAAAAATATCACGCGTCTGCCCCTTGAGCGCACTCCACGAGAGCCCGTTCCAGTTGAGTTCTTCCGCAAACACGAAGTCGCGAAATACTGCAGGAAGCAGCAACGCTGCCGCATCCAGCCGACCCGCCAGACCCGCTGCATCCTCCTGGAATTCAGTCCCACATAACCACACAGGATTATCGACAAGAACTTCCAGATGATAGAAGGGGTTCATCAGCCCAAACGCAAGGTAAAGTCGATTTACCAGTTGCGTAATGCGTTGTGGTAGATCATCAGAAAGCGACTCAGCGGCATAACGCCTTGCCAACTGCTGATCCGTAATCCATGAGTACAGTCGCGCACGCTCCAAGCTTCGGGCCAATCGTTCTGGTTTGCAAACGCAACGATCCTGCCATCTCCGCATAATTCCCCGCGCTTCTTGCACACGGGAAACGATGTTTTGATCGCCGTCTTTTTCCATTGCAGTTAATGCAGCATCAAAGCCAATGCTAGGTGAGCGGCGAATAACTTCGGGCCACAGTCCGACAAGCAGATCTATGCGGCTGGCATCAAGAAACGGAATGACAGGCACCGCCCAAACCTTAAAGATCCCCTGCGGCTCTCCATCTTCACGTTCAATCACAAATTCGTCACTCTTGTTCGTATGGTATGCATATGTCCGACCTACCATACCACGCAACGCCGTTGCCTCTTCGATCGTCCACATGTCCTCTCCTCCCAAAGTTATAAGAATGCGAAAGCTATATTGTCAAAGATCTAAAAACTGACCCGTATGAGGTCAGTTTTATATGTGTGCTATGATTGCAGCAATCTCAAAAACTAACCTCTGTACACTTCGTACCGTAGGTATATCCGCCAAAAATAAAAATTTCCTGTTCGCCACATTGCATCATAGTTACTATTAGTCTAACATAAAATTAAAATAAGTCAAACGAGGTTGCTACTACCATCTTGACAAACAAAGTGTCGGCGGTATAGTTAGTCATAATAAGAAAAAATATATGAACATTAACAATATAACCACCAGGAGGGTATAAGTACTATGAATGCACTCTCTGTATTGAAAGAGCGTGGCTTTGTTCAACAATGCTCAAATGAAGACGCCATACACAAAGCGCTGGCAGAACCAGGGGTTGTCTTCTATGCAGGATTTGACCCCACTGCCGACAGTCTGCACATCGGCAGCCTTGTTCCTATCATGGCTATGGCACATCTGCAACGCGCTGGACATATTCCAATCGGCCTTATCGGCGGCGGCACAACGCTCATCGGGGACCCGAGTGGCAAAACAGAAATGCGCAAACTGATTTCTCCTGAAGAAATTGAGCGGAACGGCCACGGGATACTGAGCCAGCTCAAGCGGTACCTCAAGCTTGACGAGGGTGACGGCATGTTCGTGAATAATGCGGACTGGCTCACTGGACTGAACTACATCCAATTCCTCCGCGACATCGGCCGCCACTTCAAAGTCAACGAGATGATACGGGTCGAAGCATACCGACAGCGGCTTGAACGCGCGGAAGGCCTCTCGTTCATCGAATTCAACTACCAACTCCTCCAGGCATACGACTACTTGGTGCTGCATGATAGACACGCCTGTCGCCTGCAGATCGGAGGAGATGACCAATGGGGCAACATCCTCGCAGGAAAAGACCTAATCCGACGCATGCGGAGTGAAGACGTGCATGCATTGACGTTTCCGCTCATCACCACGGCACGTGGACAGAAGATGGGAAAGACCGAAGCCGGGGCAATCTGGCTTGACGCTTCCAGAACCTCGCCCTACGAGTTCTATCAGTACTGGATCAATGTGGACGATCGCGATGTGGCACGGTTCCTGGCGCTGTTCACCTTTCTGGAAATGGAAGAAGTGAGCCAACTCGGCAATCGAACGGGCGCTGAACTCCGTGAGTCGAAATCCATACTTGCGTTCGAAACTACGACTTTGGCGCACGGAAAAGAAGAAGCGCAAGCAGCACAAAATCAATCCCGCATTCTCTTCACGCAAAGCGATGGCGCAACAATTGATACACCGAGCACAGTTATGTCTCGGGATATATTTGTCCCTGGAATCAACGCGGCAGATTTACTACACAAAGTCGGCCTCGCAAGTTCAAAAGGCGAGGCGCGCAGACTCATTCGAGATGGAGGTGCATACTGCAATAACCAGAGAATCACCTCGATCGATACTCTCATCACACTGGAGAATTTTACAGACGAGAGACTGACGCTTCGTAAAGGCAAAAAAAACCACCGCACCATCACCATCACCTAGACAACTACAAGGAAAGGTGCCATGGACGCAACTGAAAAATTAAAAGTTGGGTATCTCGGGGCCGCTACCGATAGCGGCCCGGATACCACCACGTTCGGATTCATGGCAGCGAAGCAGTTTTTTGCCGCCACCGAAGACGAAGTGAATTTTGTCAACCTGCCTTCGCATGGAAACATCTGCAAGGCAGTCGGCAAGCAGGAAATCCGGTTCGGGGTAGTGGCCGTTGAAAATGTCATAGACGGGATGGTGAACGAGACGGTCCGCGCGATAGAAGCAGCACATGGGCATTGGGGAGTGCATATCACTGGCGAAACCGTCATCCCCATCGAGCTCTTCTATTTGAGCAAGGACGGCAACCCGCAACCCACAGTGGTCTCCCACGAAAAAGCGTCGGGCCAGTGCAGTCGGTTCGTCAATCAGCTCAAGGATGAGGGTATCGCGGTCGAAACCAGAAACTCGACCGGAGAAGCGGCATATGCGGCAAGCCAGAACGGTGAGCTCGCATGTATCGCTTCCAGCCGCGCAGAGCAGGTGTACGGCCTCAACCGTATCAACAATACCGGTAACATTGTCGACAACCCCAACAGTATGACCCGCTTCTGGATTATCAGCAAGGAGCACGGCAACCGCACCGGCCACGACAAGTCGTGCTTCCTCATCAACCTGGAGCAGGCAGCGGTCGGCGCACTCTACCGGACGCTGGAGTGCTTCGCACGGCATAGGTGCAACCTGCTGATCGCGTACCCTATCTCCATACCGGGGAAGCTCTGGGAATACACGTTCCTGCTGGAGTTCGAGGGGCACATCAACGATGATTCCATCGACGGCACCTGGGAGGAGCTGCGCAATAGTGGACTCTGCCTCAACCCCCCGACCTTTCTGGGCTCGTATCCCTCAGTAACAACGAACATTACCGTTCCTGCCTAAAAAGGAGAAGGCAACGAACAAAAAAGATCAAATGCTGGCTATCTAAACTATCGATAGCCAGCATTTTTTATATAAATAAAAAGTGTCTATCGCAACATACGATAGACACCATTGATCAACGGGTACACTTTCGCCTACCGGCTGATGATGCTCACTTACCCATTTCTTCATTGAGATGGCGAAGAAGATAGCCGAGCGTGCCAATAGGAACCACGGGCGATGCCGAATAAAGATAGGTCCCTACCAGACGCTTACTTTCACGCCGCCAGGACCGGATACTCGCAAAAGTCTTTCTCATTTCAAGATAGGCATACCCAGGAGACAGCTGCATATCCATTCGTACCAGGTGTGGGATATCCGCCGTGGCAAGTTGAGTAACCATCTCTGTCGTAGCGGGCACCATGACATGCCCATATGCATTACCGCGAGTCTCGTGTCGCGCAATATGTCCCGTCTGGTCTGAACCAATAAACCAACCAGGAGAACGAGCCTCTTGCACTCCACGCACAACTACATCGAGATTCCACGGCTTCACCTCCAAAGCGAACGGCATTACAAGCCCGCTAGCAAACCCTTCATATACACTGTCGCCATCCTCGTCTTCCAACAACATCTCCCCATCTGCCAGCGCCCAACTCAACATGTCCTCGGTGTAGGTCAGTATATAGGGACTACGAATATTCATCCCCATCGGGACATGAAACGCGTTACCCTCCCGCAAGAGCTCGCGGGACAGATACATGTCACACACTGAGCAAAAAGCCTGGAGGACAACGTACAAATTACTTGCCTCACGTTGAAACGTATGCAGTGCCTGCGAAAGCACGGCTACTGCCTCGACATCTCTGACTGCCTGCATCGCAACAACCACAAGCAAACGATCGTCCTTCCTGTTCACGATGTCGCCTACTACTCCCCTGTATTCGACAACAGACCGTTCGGTCAACTCGTCACAGGGAATCTTCAGCTTCACCACCGCAGGAGAGTCAATCACTTCTGTTGTCGGACTATCCACTCCAATGAACTTTCGCATCATCGCCTCCTTGGCGTTTTGAGTTGTGGATCCTATTGATAAAAAGACCAATCAAACGAATCTACCATAACAAACCAACGCCTTTCTGTCAATGGAACGGTGTAACGTTGTCAACGGGAAATAGAAATGTCACCTTTTGCGGGATTTAGAAATGTCACCCCTTGACGAGTTGGCGTGCTAATACATCTGCGTGAAATCAAGTAATCCCCTACTCCAAAATTGAACAAAAAAACCGTCCCGTCCGATAGTGCCGGACGGGACGTAGTTGCAAGAGGCAAAACTTAACCTCTTCGAGGAACAGTTCCCCAACCTGGAGCCCTGGTCTTGCGCGGCTCAAAGGTGGGACGGATCATTTCGCCTTGCGAATGCACACCGCTTATGATGAGTCCGATACCGCCATTTTGGGGTTGAATCGGCAAATCGCGCATATAGCATCCGAACGAATCCTCCTCGTAGCGTTCAAGCACATCGCCACACGAGCAGCACACTACCTCCTTGATCGCGCCCCAGCCGATCAGCTGAGTTTCAATGCGAGTACTCACATGCTGGCAGTCTGACATTATACTTACCCCTCCTTTTGATTTACACGATGGGTGCTAAGATAAATACTTCAGATCCAATTGACGATTCTTCTACATATCCGTCACAATCAATGCATACTCCGTGCTTAATACGGCCAAGGTATCGGACCGTGTACCCGTTTCCGTCTGTGTGTTCAATACGAGAATTAGCCGGATACGTTCCGGACAATTTAACATGCCGGTGGATACACAATTCCTGACGTTCTTCTCGCTGCTTCTCAAGTGCGCGGTCTCTCGCATAGGAAAGTGCATAGGCCCAGTGCATGACTATTCTCCTTTGCTAAAAATTGTTAAAAGAACCAGTGCGAATAACAAAAATCCCGCCCCCAACGCACAACAAATAATTGTGCATCAAGGGCGAGATTCTTACGTCTCGCGGTACCACCTTGGTTGCCTAAACGTTTCTAACGAATTTTATAATGCAGCTTATTGATAGAGGCCGTATATATTAAATAGTGACCTTCAAAAGCTACAAAAAAATCCGTCAGTAAAACGGATTAAGGCCACTTTACCGACTCTGACCTACCTTTCGGTAGCGACATCAGCTAGACCATGATTACGGAGTCTGCCGAATTCGTACTATCGCACGAACCTCCTCACTCTGCCCAACCCCCAGCATATCACCCTTAAAATTCTTACAAATTTTTAGGGAACCCGACATTGCCAGGGACAGAGATCAACGGATTTGTAATTGTTAATGCGTGCATTATAGCACGCTCGCAGGATTTGTCAAATAATTGCCTTGTTTAAATACCAAATCACCCCGTTCAAAATTACCGCAAACGAAACCCACAAAAGATACACAAGCATTAAGACTCCCGCAGCGCGGCGCACATACCAAAACGCAATAGTAGTGGCAAGAATCATAAGCCACAATGCTTGAATTTCAACAAACGCATACCCAATTTCGTGTGCTCCAAAAAATACAAATGACCACACAACATTCAACGCAAGTTGGGCGCCAAACAGCGTAAGTGCTAAACGCTGGTGTTCCCCTCGCCCGTGCTGCCACACTAGGTACAAAGCAACGCCCATAAATAAAAACAAAAAAGTCCACACTGGGCCAAATACCCAATTGGGCGGATTTATCGCAGGTTTAATAATAGCGCTATACCACGGCTCCCTATTTGACATGGTGGCAATGGATCCAATAAACCCTGCTGCTTGGGGAATAGCCAAGGCAATAATTAATTTTTTGATGTTTATTCGTGACATAGAGCGAGCGAAGTGCTCAAGGCCGAAAGCTTTGAGCACTTCCGAGCCGAAGAGCGAACATACGCCTATATTTTTTTCTTATATACATAGTATACCACATAGCTTGACTAAATGGTATACTATGATATACCAATTAGTGCCAAAGCAGAACGGCATCCTGCGGAGGCAATCGTACCTTGTTCTCGGCAACACACCCGCAACCACAGGAGTCGCCTATACGCACAAACGCACAACCCGCCGAAGCTCCGCCGTTTTCTCGTGGAGCGTGTCGACGGAAGAAGAAGCAGAACGGAGCCTGGCAAGGACTCACGTTTGCGAAATAGAATCCTGCCGCAACGCTTGTAAACGTGCGGCAGGTATTTTTTTACTTCAAAAGCTTAAAAAACCCCTCCCGCAGCTTCTGAACTTTTGGATTGATGATTGCCTGGCAATACGCTTGGTCTGGATTTTTTTTAAAATAATCGTGGTGATCTTCCTCGGCTTCGTAAAACTTTTCCAAGGGAGACACTTCTGTAATAATAGGGCTGTTAAATATTTTTGCATGCTCAAGCTCGCGGATAAAACGTTCAATTCCCTGGCGCTGGTCGTAGGTAGGGTTCTCAACTGTACCACCTGCATACCCGAGTATGTAATCCCCCATTTATTAATAGCAGCTTGCACAATGTACGGCAATGCGTGAAAGTTGCTGGGTCAAAGATAAGAATAATTCCATAGTTTTATTTAATTATCATACCACAAGTATCTTTGCATTGCCCAATTATATTTTCTAATAAAAAAGAATCCCCGCCAGACTATAGTGTCCGGCGGAGATTGGGTACAACAGGCGCAGGATTCAGCCAGCCATTACTACTTCCTGCTCTTCCGGTATTTTGAACCATAGGTTCACCGGTGTCTCGTCGAACGGAACAATTGCTTCGGAGTGATAGCCATCATGCTCCGATAAAAGCGTAAACACCAACTCGCCTCCAGCGGGCTCCTCGACCCTGAACCGATAGAGCACGTAGAGTGTACAACGCTGCGCCACCAGGTGCGCGAAACAGTACTGAGCGAGGTGCGGCGTGTATGCCGTGGGGTGGGCCAGGAGCGCGTCAAGCGACAGACCTTCGCGATCTTTGTTGAAACGCACCGACATTGGACTCTGCATGTCCACACACACAGGGTACGGGCCACCAAACCGAACTAGAACACGTGGTACCAGCTGACACATCCTGATCAGATGCCCAGAGAATGCCAGCTCAAAGGTGAGGTTGATGCACGGCCTCACCCCTTCCCACACAATGGACTCATCCGGAATCAGCGCCGGCTCGTCGACACGACTAATCCAGTCAACGAGCCTGACGCCTCGCGAAACTCCCATAACAACCTCCTTCTCGTTGCGAGCGTTGTGTGAAACGCGTACGTAAGGAATGAAAAATCAGCCTATCGTGTAACTGCAGGATTGTCAAGGTGCGCAGCAACTACGCTTGAATCTTTTTCTGCCCGCCCATGTAGCCTCGCAGAACTTTCGGAATCTCAATACTGCCATCTTTCTGCTGGTAGTTTTCCATGATGGCAATCATAGTGCGGCCCATGGCACACACAGTGTTGTTGAGCGTATGGACGAACTTTGACTGGTCGCCATCCTTGTATTTGATGTTCAAGCGGCGTGATTGGAAATCTGTATCATGACTGCAGGAGGCAAGTTCGCGATAGGTGTTTTGCGCGGGAAACCAACCTTCAATGTCGTACTTCTTGGCGTTTGGCGCGCCAATATCTCCTGAGCACATGAGAAGCACATGGTATGGAATCTTAAGAGACTGCCAAAACTCTTCGCTTATGGCGAGCATGTCCTCATGCATCTCCCAAGACTGTTCCTGGTTACAAAACACAAACATTTCAATCTTATCAAACTGATGACCGCGGATAATACCGGTCGTATCCTTGCCATAGGTGCCGGCCTCTCTGCGGAAACAGGAGGAGAACGCAAAATATTTAAGTGGCTCTTTCATAATATCAATGGTTTCATCCGAATGGTACGAAGCAAGCGGCACTTCCGCGGTACCGATTAGATATAAATCATCCTCGTCCGCGTTCACTTTGTAAATTTCGTTCTTATCGGCCGGGAAAAACCCTGTGCCAAACATTGCCGGCTCGCGCACGAGCATGGGCGGGAGCATGGGAGTAAAGCCTTTGTCGCGCATAAAAGTTGCCGCGTACTGCATGAGCGCGAACTCAAGCATCACTAAATCATTTTTTAAATACCAAAACCGGGAACCGGAAACCTTTGCGCCGCGCTCTGTGTCAATAAGATCCAAAGACGCGCCAAGTTCGGCATGATCCTTAATATCAAAATTAAACGCCGGCTTTTTGCCCCATGTTTTGATTTCTTGATTTCCGGATTCGTCCACACCTTCCGGAACAGACTCATGCGTCATATTGGGAAGCTGGATCAATAACTCACGCAATTCGCTTTCAACCGGAACCAGCGCTTCTTCCAGTTTCTTTATCTCACCTCCAAGCGCTTTTAATTCTTTAATTGCGTCGGGTGAGGGCTTGGATTTTGACCCGGCTTTAAGCTCGGCGCGCTTTTCATCTGCCTGTGAAATAAGTGCCCGGCGCTTTTCGTCCAATTTCAAAATTTCATCCACCGAAACATGGCATTTGCGGATTTTGTTATTTTCTTTTACCTTATCCGGATTTTCCCGGATGAATTGGATATCTAGCATATAATCCACGTCGTCATCCTGAGCCCATTCGGCTTCGCTCAGGGCAGGCTTCGTCGAAGGATATAAGTTGGCTTGACGCTATATCTTTCGACTCCACTTCGTTCCGCTCAAGATGACGAAATATTATAATTCTTTTATTGAAACAATCTTGATTTCCTTTTCGGCACGCTTTTTGACCTCAATCTTATCCCCAGTCTTCGGGCTAATAACAAGACGAGTCGGAATACCGATTAAATCCGCATCTCCAAGTTTTTCTCCGTTAGAAGCCTCTCTACGGTCGTCCCACAAAACCTCTTTGCCGGATTTGGTGAGTTGTTCATACACTTCTTCGGACTGCTTGTAAACGGCATCATTATCACCCAAACTTACAAGATGATACTCGTATGGCGCCACTTCCTCGGGCCATATCATGCCAGCCTCATCATTATGCACTTCCACAATCGCGCCCATCAAACGGGAAATGCCGATGCCGTAACAGCCGATAATAACTTCTTTTGAAGTTCCATCTTCATCGGTAAATTTGAGATCAAAATCTTTGGAAAACTTGGTGCCTAAATCAAAAATGTTTCCCACTTCAATGGATTTCACGGCTTTAATTTTTTCTTTACCGCAGCGTGGGCACCTATCCCCTTCGCCAACCTTCGCAATTTCCTTATTCTGGCTGAATCCACAAGCGCACGTAAAAATTAAATCCTCGCCATTCTCGGTTGCAACCTGGAACTCGTGCGAGAACTCCTTGGTAAACGAGCCGCCAGATGCTTCGGTGATAATGGCATCCAAACCGCAACGCGTAAATACATTCGTATATGCTTGTTTTGATTTTTCGTAGTACGCTTGTAAGTCTTCGCGAGTGGCGTGAAAACTATATAAATCTTTCATCAAAAATTCGCGCCCACGGAGTAATCCCGCTTTGGCGCGCAATTCATCTCGAAACTTGGTTTGAATTTGGTACCATGCTTTTGGCAAATCGCGGTAGGAATTAATATGCTTTTTTGCCAAGGGGACAATTACTTCTTCGTGAGTTGGCCCAAGGCTGTATTCGGAATCGCTCTGGGATTTAATTTTAAATAATACATCCATGCTTTCCCATCTGCCGGTTTTTACCCAATTCTCTTTGGGGTGCAATGCCGGTAAAAAAATTTCCTGGCCTGCGATTGCATCCATTTCCTCGCGCACAATATCGCTGATCTTATGTAACACGCGCCACCCCAACGGCAGGTAGGAATATACTCCTGCCATGAGCTGATCTACAAACCCGGCGCGCACCAAAAAATCATGATTTACGCTTGTGGCGTCTGCTTCGCTTGTTTTGCTAGTTTTGCTAAAAAGCTGGGATTGCTTCATATGTCCGTATTCTACCACGAACCACCTAAAAATCAATTGATGCCGAGCAAATCGCGGATCCCTTTGTGGTTTAGCATATCTCGATACCCCATGGCATAGGTTTTTTGTATGCTTTTTTTTGTACTCTGGATCGTGCTTACCGGAGTTCCATTTTTTGGCTCAAGCAATTCAACACGCACTCCCGCAGGAACGCGATACTCTGTTAATTCTTTCCATTGCTCCTTATATCTGCTCCGGAACGTTTTTGGCCGAAACCTATTCCATACTGCCATTGCCGTACTACTCTCAATCCTTGGAACCACATTGTTGATGGCAATAATTTTTGTTGCCCCGCGCCGCACTGCCTCCCGAATGTGCATGCGCAAACTTGCAGAAAGCTCGGTATCGCAGTATCGATGGCCGTCAATAGATATAAACTTATTAAACGCAACCGGCATTGCCTTGCTCGCGCGCAACAGCTCAAAAATTTCTTCCTGATCTTCCCGGTCTTTGTCTGAAAAATATACAAGATCGCCACTGTCCGCATCTGTTGCCGCAATCAAAAGCTCGGAAGGCGATTCCTGCACAAGCCGCATGTCCACGGCATTATCCCGCTTCATAATAACATCAATCAAGTAATCTATATCAAGAATCCTCCAAAATCGGAATCGATTTAAAAATTTACTGGTAAAAACTGTATCAGTCCAAACTCGAGTAATTGCATCGTACTGTTTTGCCGCGTAATACGCGAATGTGCCAGTTGAGCCTGACCCTGCAATCAAAAAATCCGGTTCAGTAAACCGGTATTCTGTTGCGAGCGCGACCATGGCGCCTGCCGCATAACTGCAGGACATGCCGCCCCCTGAGCCTACCACTGCAACGATATCTTTCCGAGAATTTTTTTTTGCCATAACTTAAAAAAACACCAATATACCGGATCAAACCCGGAAGGCTAGATGGTCAAATGAGAAACCATTTCCACGAAGCGGTTTGCGTAGCCCCACTCGTTATCGTACCAGGCAAGCACTTTAAGCAGATTTCCGCCTACCACGCGCGTAAACTCAAGATCTACAATAGCAGAATGAGGATTACCGATAATGTCCGAAGACACTAATGGCTCATCAGTAACCGCGACAATATGTTTGTAGGGATACTTTTCCGACTGTTCACGAAATAGCTTGTTGACCTCCTCTACGCTCGTGTCTTTTTTAAGGACAAACGTAAAGTCCGAAAGCGACCCATCGATAGTGGGCACGCGGAGCGCTATGGCATCGAATTTTCCAGAAAGGCTGGGAATAGTTTTAGTAGTCGCAATTGCCGCCCCAGTTGAAGTAGGAATAATATTGTATGCGGCCGCGCGCGCCCTGCGAAAATCCTTGCTTGGGCCATCCACTAAATTCTGCGTGGATGTATACGAATGGATGGTGGTAATCATCCCCTTTTCGATTCCAAACGCATCTTGAATAATTTTCGTAACAGGTGCGATGCAATTTGTAGTACAGGATGCGTTGGAAACAATTTTGTGCGCAACTCCATCGAGCGTATTTACACTGATCACGTTTGTGGCGGTCTCCTCGTCTTTGGCGGGAGCGCTTATGATGACGCGCTTTGCTCCGGCTTTGAGGTGGGCATTTGCTTTTTCTGTGGTTGTAAAAAATCCAGTTGATTCAAGAACCACATCAACCTTAAGTTCCTTCCAGGGAAGTTTTTCGGGGTCTTTTTGCGCGAGTATAGGAATCACGGCATCACCAATACGCAAACTACCTTTGCAGTCGCTTGATTTTAGAGGTTTTTTATCGGAAGCTGAAATTTCTTTTTTGTACGTACCATATACCGTGTCGTACTTCAAAAGATACGCGAGCATCTTTGGATCAACCAAATCGTTTATGGCAACCAGTTCAATGTCGTTCTTTTCAAGCGCGATTTTTGCCGCAGCCCTGCCGATTCTGCCGAATCCATTAATGGCTACTCTGCGTTTTATTTTTTCTTTTTTGTGTTCCATATCGCAAGTATATCACAGTTTGTGCTATTTGACGATAGTTCCAATTGTCTCGCCCGCAACAATTTTGGCAAGCGCTCCGGGCTTGTACTTAAAAATAATGATAGGAAGCTTGTTATCCATGCACAAGCTGAACGCAGTTGAATCCATTACTTTGATACGCTTGGTAAGTGCGCCATGGAAAGTTATCTGTTGAAGTTTTTTAGGTTTTTTCTTTCCTTTTGTATTTGGATCAGAGGTGTACACGCCATCAACAGAGGTAGTTGCTTTAAGCAGCACTTCAGCGCCAACCTCCAAAGCGCGGAGCGCGGCTGCCGTATCAGTCGTAAAGTATGGATTGCCCGTGCCTGCCGCAAAAATCACAATTTTCCCGTCTTTAAGGTGCGACTTTGCCTGACGGCGAATGTAATCTTCTGCAACTTCTTTCATGGAGATCGCAGTTAAAACTCTGCAATGCGCCCCACACTGTTCTATCTCAGCCTGCAAGGCAATCGCGTTCATGATGGTAGCGGTCATGCCCATGTAATCTGCTGTGGCGCGATCAATGGAATCTTTAGGAATATTTCTACCGCGAAAAATATTGCCTCCGCCGATTACCACGCCAAGTTCAATACCGCTCTTTGCAATCAAAGCAAGGTCAGTCGCAACCGCTCGGGTAATGTTAAAATCGATTCCAAACCCCTGTTTGCCCGAAAGCGCTTCTCCAGAAAGTTTTAGTAAAATTCTCTTGTACCTTGGTTTTTTCATGAATGTATGGTTTTTAAAAAGCCCCGCTACGTACGGGGCTTTTTAATTATATATCTAATCGGGAAAATCCCGTAATTTCAATTTTCTCTCCAATCTTTGCGGTTGCCGCTTCAACAAGATCAGCAATGGTCTTTGAACTATCTTTGATGAATGGCTGGTTCAAAAGAATCGCATCAGGGTTGCTATCGCCTTTTTGATCTACCGGTACATCTGCCTCGCTTACATACTCTGGGCCAGTTGCCACAACCTGCATGGCAATATCGTGCGCGAGTTCCTGAAACTCAGGATTGCGCGCCACAAAGTCAGTTTCGCAAGCAAGTTTTACCAAGGAGGCTACTTTGCCGTTCGCGTGGACATACGATCCAATCCAACCTTCGCCAGCTTCTCGGCCCGCGCGTTTGGCTGCAATGGCTTTGCCTTTTTTTTGCAATTCTTTAAGCGCAGCCTGCTCATCACCGCCTGCTGCATCCAGCGCTTCTTTAATATCCATGATCCCCGCGCCAGTTTGGTTTCTAATTTTGAGAATAAGTTCTTTCATAGTAGTTTACTCTGATTTAGTTTTACCCTTGCCCGCGAGTACTGCATCGGCAATCACATTGGTAATCAGTTCAACAGACTTGAGCGAATCATCATTCGCAGGAATAGGATAGGTGATTTTAGAAGGGTCAACATTGCTGTCGGCGAGCGCAATAACCGGAACTTTGAGCTTGCGCGCTTCTGCAAGCGCTGTTTTATCATACTTACTATCAACAATAAACACCGCGCCCGGCGTGCCAGAAGTTAAGCTGCGAATACCGCCGATATCTTTATTTAGTTTATCATACTCTTCGGTAAATTCTAATTGCTCGCGCTTGGTGTATTTTGCAAGACGTCTTGAAGCGGTATCATCTTCAAATTTTTTCATGCGCTTCTGCATATTGGAAATAGCGGCCCAGTTCGTAAGCATGCCACCGATCCATCGGTTCACCACATAGGGGCTTTGAGCGCGCTCTGCGGCAGCGACAACAATTTTGCGCGCCAACGGCTTAACTCCCACAAACAAAATTGGCTTTCCCTCGGCAGCAATCTTAGAAACAAATGTTGCTATGCGCGTAAGCGCATCGCGGGTCTTTGCCACGTCAATCACATGGATTTCGCCACGCTTACCAAACAAAAAAGGCTTGGCCTTAGGATGCCAACGCTGAGTGGTGTGTCCATAGTGCGCTCCTGCTTCCAAAAGCGCCTCAATGGAGGGAATCGTAACTTGATCTGACATATATATGTTCCTTTTAACTACTACTGCGCCTCATAAGCACGCCAACCCTATACAAGGGAGGAAAACGCGCCTCTTCGCAGTATGATTAATAAAATTGATGACAAGACACACTATAGCACAAGATTTGGAATGATGCAAGTATGGAAAAAAAGGCTCGCACTACCGAAGTAGTACGAGCCTCATAGAACACAGCACGTTACTCCTAGAGCATTGCAGTCTCTAGGGCAACCTGGCGATCGCTCTGACAGCGCATTGCATCCGGAAGCCCAACCGGCAAGCGCGGCCTGCGAACCAATGTGCTGCCGCTGGACACTGGTGGCATGCGCGAAGCTCTGAAGATACTTCTAACAGCATCAGCGCTTATGATCAAAAAAGATGTGCCACGAGCCATGCAAACCTTGAACTCAAGCCCCGCACGGGCGTTTGCATGGAACTGAATCTTCTGGCGAACGGGTCGCGCGCCGTTGTCATACGCGACACTAATCAGATGATACAGTTGGCGCGCTACAAAGGATCCATGAAGGCTGAATTCAATCCACCCCCTGTCTGGATCTGTCGCCTGTTCCGCATTGACCCACCTCCAGAAAATAGCGGCGATTGCATCACCTTGTTGCAGCTCCACCCCCTCGGCAACCGACAGTGTACTGCCGCACAACTGCGTATCCATGGTACGGCCCCTTTCTTGTGTAGTATGAATGAACGAATGGATTGTCAAAATTAAAAGAACCTCCCGAGCGGGAGGCCTTCTGTGATTCCAATGTGGTATCAAAATTAAAGGCTTCCGCTCGGTGCGGGTGTAATAATACCGATAATAATAATACCTTTTGCGGAATTCATGTTATCCACATTTTAGCAAATCCAAAAAATTTGTCAAAAAGAAAACAGCCACCACATCCTGTGATGGCTGCTCGACTGATTGCATGAACAATAGACCGCTCGTTTAGGACGAAAAGTCGAAGTGTGCGATTCCCTGCAGAAACAGCTTTTGGTTCCGTTCGCCAGGAAATCGCTCTAAGGCATAGTTTGCCTTCACCGTAAGCCCATCAACCAGAAACAGCGCACAGCCGAGTACATACCGCTGGCCATAGCGAAGTTCTTCGAACCTAGCAACCAGCCGAATGTTGCCTCCTTGTTTGGGCGTCTGATGCCTGATGTCGCGCTCCGCGAGCACATACCACTGGCTCGCGTAATCCCTGTCATCACCATCATCCTCACGTAACAGCTCGAACGCATACAAGCTTTGCTCGGATTCACGTGTGAGCTCCAAGGCCCATGGCGTGCGATCGCGCGTGGTAAAGCGGTAGCTTGCTCCTGCAACAAACCCATACACAACAGGCCTGCGCGTTTGAAAGTAAAAATGCCGATGCGTATTATCCTGCCATTCTCCAGTGTACCCGCCCTTGCGGTCTGCTGCGAACATGGCAACAGTCACGGAAAATTGACGCAAAGGCACCAATTTGAGCTGAACTCCGTTGTCACGCGCCACCAGTGAATCAGAAATACCAGAGTACTTGACTGTGCCCACTTGGAACGGATTCAAGACTGACCATTCCCGGGCAAACGGCGGAACAAAGTATCCGCCGGTAAACTCCAAAAGCCATGGCGCGAGCCAGTGCATCTTCTGCTTGGGCTTCCAATGGAAACGGAAGTCGCGCAAACGCACAACTTTATCCTGGTCATCTGTCGCGAACACTCCCACGAGATGCGTGCGACTATTGATACGACAATCAATAATGGACCAGGCAGTAAGCGGCTGCAAATCCCCGAACTCACTCTCTTCTCCATAGGTGTCCTCATTGACCCAGGAACCAAACATACTCACGGACGTGGTGCGTTCCGCAGCCCAAACCGGGATTGCGAGCGCACAACACAAAAGCAATCCTGCAAGCATCCTCATACGTGTTGCCCTCGCTTTCCTGATGACAATACATTTTTTGCAAAGATCGCAACCTACGTCGTTAAGGTTGATTAAAAATCATACCAACCGCCCAATTACTTGTAAAGCCGCTTTTTGGGGGATACTTGCATTATTTTATACTTTCTGGTACACTACTCCAGTATATGAAACAAGATATCCATCCAACCTACTTTCCAGAGGCAAAAGCCACCTGTGCATGCGGCAACACGCTTACTGCTGGCGGAACGCTTAAGGAAATCCACACAGAAATCTGCTCCAACTGCCACCCTTTTTATACGGGCAAACAAAACTTGATTGATACTGCAGGCCGCGTGGAACGATTCCAGACAATGGTTAAAAAAACCGCTGACTTAAAAGTGCGTGGAAAGAAAAAGAAAACAGACACAAAAACAGATGAATCCCCTCTTGATAACCAGAAAAAATTGGAAAAAATCAAAGCCAACTTGGACGCAAAATAACTTTTTATACAACGACCGCCTCATTTATTAATGGGCGGTTTTTGCCTGTCCTGAGCGAAGCGAAGGATCCCTTAATACCACTATGATTGAACAAATCAAACAAATCAAAACACGGCTTAAAGAATTGGAACAAGAACTCCAGTCTGTTGCTGTTGCTCAACATACGGGAAAACTAAAAGCAATCTCACAAGAATACAGTGAGCTCAAAGAAAAGGCTGAACTCGGCGCAACCTATGAATCAACGCTTATCTCTTTAGAAGAAGCGCACCAAACAAAAAAAGAATCCAATGATCCAGAAATGATCCAGCTTGCAGATGAAGAAATTCAACATTTGACAAAGCAGAAATCCAAGCTTGAACAACAATTACAGGTCGCACTCTTGCCCCAGGACCCAAACGATAAAAAAAACATTATTGTGGAAATCCGCGCGGCAGCAGGCGGAGATGAATCTGCGCTCTTTGCGGCAGAGCTCTTCCGCATGTACTCACGCTACGCAGAACAGCAAGGCTGGAAAACCAGCATGATCTCGGAAAGCAGAATTGGCATCGGTGGGTTTAAAGAAGCTATTTTTGAAATTAAAGGACAGGGAGCATACTCGCACCTTAAATTCGAGAGCGGCGTGCATCGTGTGCAACGGGTACCAGAAACCGAAAAAAGTGGGCGCGTGCATACCTCAACCGTCACTGTTGCAGTACTGCCAGAAGCCGAAGAAATTGATGTGGAGCTCGCCCCAAAGGATTTAAAAATCGAAACATCCACCGCGCAGGGGAACGGTGGACAATCGGTAAACACCACCTATTCGGCAATCCGTATGACCCACCTGCCAACAGGCATTACGGTCTCCATGCAGGACGAAAAATCCCAGCAGCAAAACCGGTTAAAAGCCATGATGGTTATGCGGACGCGAGTTGCGGCGCACTACGAAGCTCTGCGAGCCAAAAAAGAGCGCGACACGCGCACCAGCCAAATTGGAAGCGGCGACCGAAGCGAAAAAATAAGAACCTACAACGTTCCACAGGATAGAGTGACCGACCACAGGCTCAAGGAAAACTGGCATGGCATTCCACATGTACTGGACGGCGGCATTGGAGAAATTATTGAAGCGTTGCAGGCGCAAGACATGAAGCAAAAAATGACCGCATGACCATACAGGAATTGCTCTGCCACGCATATAAAGAACTTGCGCACTTAGAAACCCCACATCTCGACGCTGAAATTATCTTGGCGCATGTGTTAAAAAAACCGCGTGAATATGTGCTCGCACACTCCGAGGAATCCTTATCTGATGCAGAAGCGCACAGATGCAACAGCCTTATCGCTCGCCGGAGCAACCGCGAACCAGTTGCCTACCTCACGAACCATAAAGCGTTTTGTGGGCGCGATTTTTACGTTGACCAACGCGTGCATATCCCTAAGCCTGCAACCGAAGACATGATTGATGCGATACAGCGTGAAGTGCCGAACGATTTTACAGGAACCATAGCAGATATTGGCACTGGCTCGGGCTGTATTGCGGTGACACTGGCCTTGCAATTTCCAAAGGCCGCAATTTTTGCTACTGATATCTCGGATGACGCGCTTGCGGTTGCCGTACAGAACGCAAAACAATATGACGCGCATATTACATTTTTAAAAGGCTCACTCGGAGAACCACTAAAAAAACCAATGGATATAGTTGCCGCAAACCTCCCCTATGGATGGCATAACGGATGGACCGACGATGCAGAAGTATTTTTTCAACCTGAAATTTCCTACATAAGCGGCAGTGATGGCCTCTCTGCTCTATATGAACTGATTAAAAAACTCCCCCGCATGTTATCAAAAAGCGGACGCGCATACCTAGAATTTGACCCGCGCCAAATGCAAACCATTACAGAATTTTTGGCTAAAACTAACTATACATACACCCTATTAAAAGACACGGCCGGTTTTGACCGCATCCTACGATTAACAAAATAAAAAATCCCCCTACCAAGCGTACTTCCTACTCGTACGTGACGCTCCGCGCCCCAGGCACTACCTCAACCCATGTCTGGCCCTGGGCAAGCACAGCCACCTCTCCGCTTTCCAAAAACCATTGCGTTTGGCTATCACGCGTTTCTTTTTTCCATGTGCCAGCAATCACGCGACCATGCTGGAACAACAGCATCTCACCCTCCCCTTCCATGTCAAGGGAAATACGGTCGTACCCGCTTGGATAATAGCCTTCAGCTGGAACTTTTTGAACAATAATATTTGCAGGCGCGATGTGCGCATTGCTTGCGTTGTCGCGGTGCGCAACGCCGCCCAAAAATCGCGTGTATGAATCGGTTTTTGCATCATACTCATAGGAAGCATCAAACCCAATACCCGGAGAAAAATCAATATAGATAGTCGAGGCCGGTGGCGCATTCAAATCATGAGCATCCCCTGTGTTTGTGTCCTCCCACTGCCAGATAAGCTTTTCTTGTGGCAATGACGTTAATTCAAAATCCTGAATGCCAAGTTTTATCAGCTCGCCAGACGTAAACAAATTATGCGGCCGGGGAATATTGTTGTCGCGCCAAAAGTATCGAACACCTAAGCCGGAAATCTCGTTGAGATCAACAACATCAGTTTTTGGAATCAGCGTCAATGCCTCTGGACTGCCGCCGCCATGCCACAAAAATGCGCTCCAGCCGCTTGCGATTTCAACGATATACGGCCGCACGCTCCGAATGGGGCCTATTTTGTCCGCGCCTTCGGGCGCTCCCGCAAATAGAGCCACAAACCGAGTTGATCCGCCTTCTGCAAGCACTTCATACACAACAAGCGCGCGAGAAAGGCCAACTTGATAAGGAACCGCATCCGGATGATTATCAATCATAATTATTACCGGATAATCAAACGCATCCGCAAATACAGGCTCACTCGGTTGCCTGCCCTCGTCTGCTCCTAAGGACGAAAAAATAGTGTCCCCGGAAGAAGCACGGTTTCTGCCCACGACCTTAAAACTAATCACCCACATGAGCACGATGATTAACAAAAAAACACCAATACGTAGGTGTCGTTTTTTGATACTACTAATACTACTAGTATATTTTTGTTTTTGCATACCTTCATCAAAACTTCGTTAACCAAAAAAGATAGCTAAAACAAACTACTCTTTTTTGGACTCAGCTTCTTTGCCGGAATTAATTGCTTCGGCTCCCTCGCCTTCTTCTTTCTTCTTTTCGGTTAAGACTTCTGGATCTTTGGTGGTAACCTCAGTGGAAAGATCAGCATTTAATTCTTCCTCGGATCGAGGCTCAGAAACTGCAGCAATAATCTCATCTCCCGGAAGGTCGGTAACAACACCAGTAGGCAGTGCCAAATCTCGCACGCGAATAACATCTTCAAATGTTTTAAGTGATTCGATGGAGACTTCAAAATGATTTACTAAATCAGCAGGCAAACATTCAATAGGCAGAACATCGTGCTGTTTTACTAAAATACCGGCAAGATCTTTTACGGCAATTGATTCGCCGATAAAATCCAAATGCATTTCAGTATGCAACTTTCTATCCATGCGCACCTGATACAAATCAATATGTTCGTACATGCCGGAAACCGCATCGCGCTCTACGTGCTGAATAATCGCTTTTACCGCATCCTTTTCTCCCGCAACTTGCACATCAATCAACCCAGAGGATCCGCCAGCGCGGTATAGTGTTGGGATTTGATTCGCAGCAATCGCAAAATGACGGCTTTCAATGTGATCGCCGTACAAAACACCGGGCACTAATGACTGCTTGCGCAACGCGCGAGCAGATACTTTTCCACCGGGAGTTCTTTGTTCTAATGCAATAGCTGCTGTCATACAAATTATGAATCAAGAAGTTTAATTAAATTAGGACGCTGTCTGATGAGCTCATATGCCTCAATCACGTCGTCGGAGCTGATAGGTGATGCATTTTTGAAATGTATCACATCATCCCCTGTTAAATCCGTAATCAACCCAACGCTCGAAACGCCAATACCGCCAGTCATAATCACGGCTACTATTGAGCTTTCGCACGTGCCGCAGGTGATATGAATCAAATGCGCGCCATTTTTCTCCTCAAGCACAGAGGCCTCGCTCGGATTGTAGTGCGTGCTGCACAAAGGACAATACGAAATTAATCGAAGATTTTCTAGTGATGAGGAAGAGTGTTGATACTGTGGATTTTGAGGCATACGCTTTGTATTTTAGAATATGAACAGTATAGCCTAAAAGAAGATGGGAGTCAAGACTTCTTAGATCGTGCGGCAAGTGCGATCCCAAGGCCTGCAAAACTTGTTACCAGCGAGCTTCCTCCGTAGCTCACAAAGGGCAATGTAACGCCAGTAACCGGAAACAATCCCATATTCATGCCAACATTAATAACAGCCTGGGAAAACAGCATCACTAAAACGCCGAGTATCAAAAAATGCCCAAACATACTATCGCACGCGCACAGCGCGCGGTAGAGGCGCCAGAGTAAAAATAGATACACGAACAGCAACAACGATGCCCCCAAAAATCCAAGCTCTTCCGCAATTGAGGCAAAAATAAAGTCTGTTTCTTGCTCCGGTAAAAAATTAAGCTGGCTCTGGGTTCCCAGCCCAAGTCCGCGGCCGAATATGCCGCCCGAGCCAATGGCAACAATGGATTGGGTTACATTGTATCCCGCGCCCAATGGATCAGATTGCGGATTCAAAAAGGTAAGCAAGCGTTCTTTTTGGTAATCATGGAGCATAAAAAACCAACCAACACTTACTGTTATCATTCCGACAAGCACGAGTAGTGCAAGTTTTTTCCGATCAAGTCCAGTTGCAAGCACCATACCGCCACTGGTGAGGAGCAGAATAAACGCGCTTCCCATATCTGGCTGCAGAATGATCAAGAGTACTGGAATGCCAATAATAATTAAAACCGCCAACACATCGGAAAGGCGGGCAATATCAAAACGAATTCGTTCGAGCGTGGTCGCCAAAAATAGAATCACCGCGAGTTTTGCGAATTCAGCGGGCTGTATGCCAAAAGAACCAATAGAAATCCAACCACGCGTGCCACGGGTTGTCTCGCCAAAAAAAAGCAATCCTAAAAGTACGACAACAGACAGAACCCAGAGAATAATGGAAGCATTGCGCCAAAGATGCGCATCCAAAAACTGCGTTCCGAAAAAAATCGCAAGCCCAAGCGCCAAAAACACCATTTGTTTAACAAGACGCGTATCCTCAGGCCAGGTTAAGCTATGGATTAAAAGCAATCCAACTCCAGAAAGCGCAACTCCCGCAGAAAGCGCCCACCAATCAATTCGACGCACTGCGTCCTGGATATTTAATCGCATACGCAAAGCAATTAGAAAGGAGTTACTCCACTGCCGCGCAATTCATAGGTGCTTTCGTTGAACGCATCAATAGTGAGATACGCGCTCACCATATGCACGCCCGAAATCGTGTGCAAAAATCTGCGCTGGATTGTGATTGAGCTTCCTGATTCAATAGCATCGGGCTTTTGTGTCCACACGGCGGCAACTTCTCCATTTGCATAGGTTGCAACCAACACTAAGGATGGAGTAACAATAGTATACCTACTTGCGTTGCCAACTACTACGCTTATATCCGTAATGCCACTACGAGACTGGGACTCAAACGTTTGAACAGAAATCCCAGACAATGCATCCTGCGGACGAACCAATATGCTTTGATCTTTTACCCGTTCCCACGCAATATCAGCAACAAGCTCGGCGCTACTCGGCAATCCTGAAACCGGAAATCCAATAGCAACAAGATAGGTTTCTTCTCCTGGCAAAAGGATCCATTGCTCTGGCATTGTTTCTCCTCCTTGCCACTGAAACGTGTAGGTAATATTCATAATCCAATCGTGGTTTGTATTTTTGACGGCCGCAACAAAATCCGCGCGAGAAACGGCGGCTTGGGTTGTGGCTGCATCCGAAGCGCTCGAAAGAACCGAAAGCTCCCGTATGGCTAATGGTTCAGGAGCTGTGGCAGTGTGCACCGCAAGAACATCTGAAAGCGGAGCAACAAGTTCCTCGGTCCGCGCTTCGCTGTTGTTCACATCAATCACGATCATAGAAACACCGTAGAATGTGTACGCCCAAAAGAGCACGTTAATAGAAATAAGCGTGCCTACTAAAATTTTCGCCAGCATCATCTTGTGCTCTTGATACCAAAAGCCAATCTTTAGCCAACGATTAACAGAAGGATCTTGGTACTGCTGTATCACCATAACTTTTTTCACTATACCATATTTTCTTAAAACAGACTATTATGGTATACTTAACGCACTATCATAAAAATAAATACTATGTTTGAACTACAAACAACACAAGACCTATTTTATCTCGCGGCCAGTATTGTAATTCTAGTTGTGGGTTTTTTCCTTGCATGGTCATTATACTACCTAGCACTCTCTCTGCGCGACGCCCGCAGTGTAACCCGGGATATCCGAGCGCGCGTTACCGCGCTCTGGGAAGTTATTGAGCTTGCGCGCGAAAAACTGCAAGTAGGAAGCGCGGTGTTTAAGCTTGCGGCAACCGGCATTAAAGAGCTCGCTGAGTACATGCGCGCGTACACTGCAGGTGAAACAAAAACCAAAAAAAAGAAAAAAGCCGACCAAGATGAATAGCGTGCAGATATGGTAATGACGCTGCAGTATAAAAAAATTTAGGCACCCACAGAGAGACAATTGCGCTCAATAGACGCGACAACCGAGATCTGGTAAGATGAGTACTGCTCTATGCCATTTGTTCACCTCCACTGCCATTCTCATTATTCCCTTTTAGACGGGCTTCCAAAGATTGATGCGATGATTGCTCGCGCCCTCGAACTTGGTTCGCCTGCTTTGGCGTTGACTGATCATGGGGTGATGTATGGAGCAATTGAGTTTTACGAAAAAGCCATCAAAGCAGGTATCAAGCCCATCATTGGCATAGAAGGATACCTTGCCCCACACTCACGCAAAGATAGGAAACAAGGTGAAAAACCATTCCACCAAATTTTGTATGCAAAAAATTTAACGGGATACAAAAATCTTTTAAAACTTTCAAGCCGCAGCCATTTAGAAGGCTTCTACTACAAACCACGGTTTGATAAAGAACTGCTCGAACAGTACAAGGAAGGATTAATTGCCACCTCAAGCTGCCTGCAGGGCGAAATTCCACAGCTTATTCTCAATGGCAACGAAAACAAAGTCGCGGAAATGATTATTGAATGGCAAACCTTGCTTGGTAAGGATAATTTTTATTTGGAGGTCCAGCCTCACCCTGAAATTCCAGAACAAGTGCGCGTAAACAAGGTGCTGCTTGCTATGGCCAAGGAATACTCAATTCCTACCATTGCAACCAATGACTCTCATTACATTAAAAAAACCGATGCCGAAGCGCAGGATATTCTCGTGTGCGTACAAACAGGAAAAACCATACAAGATACAAACAGGCTCAACATGACAAATGTGGATCTTTCCATGAAAAGCCAGGAAGAAATGGCAGCTGAATTCCCCGATAACCCGGAAGTGCTTGAGGAAACCGGCCGCTTGGCGGATAAATGCAACGTTACACTGGAATTAGACAGCTTTCATTTTCCAAAGTTTGATCCTCCAGAAGGACTCTCTTCGGATGAATACCTTAAACAACTCGCCTACCAAGGGCTCGAAAAAAAATACGGAACAACTCCGCCCGATGGACACCAAAAACGCGTTGACTATGAGCTTGATGTCATTAAAACAAAAGGGTATGCAACCTACTTTTTGATTTTTGCAGATTTCTCCAACTGGGCTCGTTCGAACGGAATTATTGCAACCGTCCGAGGATCTGCAGCAGGATCGCTCGTCTCGTATGTCATTGGCATCACTACGGTTGACCCCATGGTATTCCGCCTTCCGTTTGAACGATTCTTAAACCCCTATCGCCCAAGCGCGCCTGATATTGATATGGACTTCGCGGATAACCGCAGAAGCGAAGTTTTTGAGTATGTGCGCCAAAAGTATGGCGCGGACAAAGTGGCGCAGATTTGTACCTTTGGAACCATGATGGCACGCGGCGCAATTCGAGACGTGGGCCGAGCACTCGCCTACCCCTATGCATTCTGCGACCGGCTCTCCAAAATGATTCCCCTGGGCAAACAAGGATTTGCCATGACCATTGATCGCGCAATTAAAGAATCTCCGGAATTTGGATTAGCCTACCAAAATGAGCCAGATGCAAAGCGCTTGATTGATTTTGCAAAACAAATAGAAGGATGCGCGCGCCACCCTTCGGTGCACGCAGCTGGCGTGGTGATCTCCCCTACTGAACTGACTGATTTTACTCCACTACAAAAAGAAACTGGCGGCGACAACGTGATTACGCAGTACGAAATGCATGCCGTGGAAAAAGCAGGCTTGGTTAAAATGGACTTTTTGGGCATCCGGAACCTTTCTATTTTGGGTAACGCCATCAAACTGGTAAAAAAGACAAAAAATATCGAAATCAAGCTAGAAACAATTCCCTTTGATGACGCTAAAACATTCCAACTCTTGGCGCGTGGACGAACCATGGGCATGTTCCAGCTTGGCGGTGGCGGCATGACGCGCTATTTAGTTGAGCTTAAGCCATCCAAAATCACCGACATCATGGCAATGGTCGCGCTGTTTAGGCCTGGGCCTATGGAATCCATTCCCGCGTTCATTGAGCGCAAACATAATCCAGCGCTCATCACGCATCTTGATCCACGCCTTGAAACCATTCTCAAAGACTCCTATGGCATTATTACCTACCAGGACGACGTGCTCTACATTGCCATCCAAATCGCAGGATACAACTGGGAAGAAGCAGACAAGCTGCGCAAAGCAATGGGTAAAAAAATTCCCGAGGAAATGGCAGCGCAAAAAGAAAAATTCATTCAAGGCGCAATAGCACACGGACAACTTTCAGATGAAACAAGCCACGGCCTATGGAAGCTGATTGAGCCGTTTGCTGCCTATGGATTTAATAAAGCGCACGCCTGCTCCTACGGAGTCGTTGCCTACCAAACCGCCTACATGAAAGCGCAATTCCCCGCGGAATTCATGGCAGCGCTCATGACTGCGGAATCCGATGATATTGAAAAAGTTGCGCTTGCCATTGAAGAATGCAAAGCAATGAACATTACTGTTCTGCCTCCGGATGTAAACCAAAGTTTTGCTGACTTTACGGTGATTGACGACAAAACAATTCGGTTTGGCTTGTCTGCCATTAAAAACATCGGCAGCCACATTGTGGAGGTGATTATCGCTGAACGAAAAAAGAGCGGAACATTTTTGGGCATTGAAAATTTTTTGGAGCGCGTAGTGGATCGCGACTTAAATCGAAAATCGCTCGAGAGCTTTATTAAAACAGGCGCGCTTGATAGCTTTGGCACACGCGCCACTCTTTTTGCGAATATTGATATGCTGCTCGACTATGCGCACGGTGCGCACGAAGCCGCAAACCGAAACCAAGAAAGCCTCTTTGGTGGTGGCGCGCAAACAACAGAGCAGAGCTTTGCGCTCACGCTTGTCTATGCCGAACCAAACCAAGATAGTGAACTTGTATGGGAAAAAGAACTGCTTGGACTGTACCTCACCAGCCATCCACTCGAAAAATACAAAGCGCTCCTTGCAAAAAGCCCTGTACAAATTGTGAATATTAGTCCTGACATCAAACAAACAATTACGTTTTTCGGCTACACAAATACCATAAAAGAAATCACCACCAAAAAAGGAGATCCAATGGCCTTTGCAACAGTGAATGATTTAACTGGAATTATTGAGCTTATTGTATTCCCAAAAACGTACGAACGGTACAAAGCGATCCTTGCTCCGGATCAATTAGTAATGGTGACCGGAAAAGTTGAAAACCGCCAAGGCAAACTTCAAATCATCTGCGACAAAATCGGGCTACTCACCGAAAAAATCGCCGCAAAAAGCACTCCGGAGCCAGTACGTAAAGCATATATGCACATACGCCTCACTGAGCCAGTTGATCCAGGGCAGCTTGATCAAATTAAAAAAATATTGTACCGTGAAAGTGGAACAACACCTGTCATACTCCATATTAATGGTGGCACAAAACTGAAACTTCCCGCAGGTGTTGATATCTCAAATGGCGCAACCCAAGAACTGAAAGCGCTTATCGGGGAAGACCAGGTGACAATTGGATAAACTCAAAGGAAATACTATGGCAATGGACATTGTTAAACAAACCAAAAAAAAGGTAGAGGCCTCCAAAAAAAAGCTCATAAAAACCATTGAGCTCAAATCCTACCGCAAGCTCGCAATAAATTTTTTGATTTTGACAGTAAACCTCATTATTATCATTCTTTATTTTTCTCTTTCGCAGGCAAAGGTGGTGGTAGTGCCGGCAAAAGAAGAATTCTCGCACTCAACATCAATAGCGATTTCTGAAAATCCAGAATCCGGCGAGGCTGGACTTGCTATTGAAGGATCAACCACCAAAGCAGAGGTTTCGCATACGCAAACCTTTACCATTGACCCAACAACATCAGAAAACGCAAACGCAGAAGGTGTGGTTACTATTTCCAATAAAACAGCCGACCGAAGCCAAACATTTGTAGCCAATACCCGGTTCCAGAATGAAGCCGGAGTAGAAATTAAAATTAAAAAACAAGTACAATTAACTCCCGGCGCTACCGCGCAAGTGGAAGCATACGCTTCTAACCCCGGAAAAGCAGGAGAACTTGGAAAGGAATCCGGACGGTTCCAAGTGGTAAAGCTTCCCTACTTACAAGACAAAATCTATGCAGAAGTAAGCACGCCATTTACCGGCGGAATAGTGCCGGTCCGATCGCTCACTGATGCAGCGTTCGCAAAAGCGAAAACAGAAGTTGAAACGGTATTGCGCGAAAAAGGATGGAACCTGCTTTCGCAAACCAACGAAGTAGACGTGGATAAAGATGCGCTTGCCATGGAGGTAACTAATGTCTCCTCAACCGCGAACCCTGGAGATAAAAATGTAGCATCATTTTCAATCACATCCAAAGGCACGGTGAGTGCATTTACGTACGATAAAGCTCGCGCAAAAGAAATAATCAAGCAAGAACTTATCAAACAAATATCTCCGGACAAAACACTGATTTCGTTTGATGATAACTCCTTTAGCGCCACGCTGAACGAAGGAGGGACCTCGGTAACCGCAAAAATTACTGCGCTACTTGCCACAAAAATTCCCGCTGTTGCATTAAATCAAGAAGACATCATTGGCATGAACCAAGAAGAAGTCCGGGTGCATTTCACTAAAATCACTGGCATCCGCGATGTGCAAATTAAGTTCTGGCCGTTCTGGGTGCGTAGTGTCCCCAATCTAAAAGATCATATTGATATTGAAATAAAACGGTAACCCATGGACACATCCCTTGAAACGATCCGCCATAGCGCGGCCCACCTTATGGCCGCTGCAATCCTAAAGCTCTATCCCGATGCCACATTTGGCGTTGGGCCGGCTGTTGCGGACGGCTTTTATTATGATATAGAGCTCAAAGACCAGCTTGCTCCAGAAGATCTAAAGCAGATCGAAAAGCAGATGAAAAAACTCAGCTCTAAAAACCTTGCCTACACGCGCGAGGAAATGGATATTGATGAGGCAATTGATCTTTTTGAAAAACGCGGACAACCATATAAAGTGGAACTGCTCAATGATTTAAAAAAACATGGTACTACGTCTGCCTCGGAAATGTATGGAGACGAAACAGCAACTAAACAAACAGAAGCTCCAAAAAAAGTATCAGTGTACACAACTGGTGATTTTGTAGATCTCTGCCGCGGGCCGCACGTAGCATCCACCAAGGAAATCGGCGCGTTCAAGCTTACTAAACTGGCGGGCGCATACTGGCGCGGAGACGAAAAAAATAGCATGCTCCAGCGCGTGTATGGAACCGCGTTTGCAACAGAACAAGAACTGTCTGAATATTTGGCAATGCTTGAGGAAGCAAAAAAGCGCGACCACAAAGTACTCGGCCCTAAGCTTGATTTATTTACCTTCTCGGATCTGGTGGGCCCAGGCTTGCCTTTGTGGACCCCTAAAGGCACCATCCTGCGCGACGTGCTGGATGATTTTGTGTGGGAGCTCCGGCACACACGCGGCTACAGCCGTGTTGAAATTCCGCACATCACCAAAAAAGATTTGTACGAAAAAAGCGGGCACTGGGATAAATTCAAAGATGAGCTATTCCGCGTTACTACGCGCGAAGGCCATGAGTTTGCCATCAAGCCCATGAACTGCCCGCATCACACGCAGCTATTTTCCCGCAAGCCGCATTCCTACCGCGAACTTCCCCAGCGCTACTGCACTACCACTATGTGCTACCGCGACGAACAGTCCGGGGAGCTCTCCGGCCTCTCCCGCGTGCGCTGCATAACACAGGATGATTCGCATGTCTTTTGCCGCCGCGAACAGATTAAGGACGAGATATTCGCTATCTGGGATATGGTAGACGAATTCTACAGCGCGTTCGGATTCTCTCTTGCTCCGCGCCTCTCGCTTTCCGATCCGGAGCATATGGATGCCTACTTAGGCGACCGGAAAAATTGGGAGTTCGCGGAAGAATCACTGCGCAATATTGCCAAAGAACGAGGCGTAGAACCCATTGAACAAATCGGCGAAGCAGCGTTCTATGGACCTAAGCTCGATTTTATCGCCAAAGATTCCCTTGGCCGCGAATGGCAAGTTGCCACCATCCAACTAGACTTTAATATGCCCGAACGGTTTGAGCTCAACTACACCAATGAAAAAGGTGAGGACGAACGCGTGGTCATGATCCACTGCGCCATTATGGGCTCCCTAGAGCGGTTCCTCTCTATTTTAATCGAGCACACAGCCGGTGCATTTCCAGCATGGCTCTCCCCCATCCACATTGCGCTTTTGCCGGTATCATCCGAAAAGCATTTGGAGTACTCACAAAAACTCGCCGATGAATTAACAGCTTCCGGAGCACGTGTCTGGGTTGATGATTCAGATGAATCCGTCGGCAAAAAAGTGCGCGTTAGCGAACAGCAAAAAATCCCCTACATTCTGGTTATCGGCGACAAAGAAATGGGCGGAAAAAAACTCGCCGTCCGCAAGCGCGGAGAACAAGAGACAGAAGAGATGACTGTAGATGATTTGGTAGAAAAATTGAAGCGATAAATTCAATGGCTCAACCGGTTGAGCCATTGAATTTAGAGCGGGCTTTTAATGGCGCGCAAGGCGGTTCCCGCTACTTTTGTATATATCTGCGTGGTTCCCAAGCGCGCGTGCCCCAACAGCTCCTGGATGTACCGGATATCCGTGCCAGCCTCCAATAGGTGTGTTGCAAACGAATGCCGCAGTGAGTGACAGGTCGCTTGTTTTTTAATACCCGCCTCACACAACGCATCTGCAAACATTTTCTGAACTGAGCGTTCGGTGAGCTTTCCTCCCCTATTACTCTCAAACACAAAATGGCGCGCATCTTTTGTGGCTACATATTTTCTAAGCGGAACCATCACTTTTTCCGAAAAAAGTGTTACCCGATCTTTGGATCCTTTACCTGCTCGGACCGTTATCAATCCCATATCAAAATCCAAATCCCCCACTTTCAAATGTACAACTTCGGAAACACGCAAACCCGCGGAATACATAACCCCAAGCAGTAATTTGTGTTTGACGTTTTTAATGGCGCCAAGCAATGCTTTGACTTCCCCTTTTGAAAGCACAATAGGAAGTTTTTTTGCGGATTTAGAGCGAGGAATGGATATAAAAAATCTCCGCTTGAGCACGGAGCCGAAGTAAAATTTGAGTGCACTGTACACCGTATTAAGGGTTGATGCCGACTTCCCGGCATCTGCGAGCGCTTCCAGATAGGTACGAACATCAGCTGTGGTAATCGATTTTGGGCCCTTATCCGCAAATCGCAAAAAACCTTTAACGCTTGTTATATACGAACTGATAGTCCTCCGGCTGAATCCCCGAAGCTTCATTTCCTGCATGAATTTCTCAAAACCTGCATCCTCCTTGCTTTGTTTCATACGTGGTGTATGATTGATATTAGATGCCTTAATTATAGCTAACGTTGCCTATTAAAACAACTAGTTCGTATATAACTAGTTGCGACGAAATAATTTTTTTTATAAGTTTTTCTCAATCGGTTTTTTAAGCCAAGGAATAAAATAAGTTTTTTAAGAATTAGGATTTTAGGAGGGGTAATACCATGGAGTTTTCTTCGCTCTTGGAGGTCGCTCGAAAAATTCTTTATTTAAAATTTTTATGCTTGATCAATTTCAGTCACTCAATTCATTGAAAAAAGATGGTTTCTTAGGTTTTAAAAAAATCGGTGATCTTTTTAAAAATTGCTCAAATATTCCTCAAGAAAGAGGAATTTATTTAGTACTTTACACGGAGAAACACTATCCTAAATTTATTGACCCAGGTAAAGGCGGTTTCTATAAAGGCAAAAATCCGAACGTACTAACGTCTAAGCTCGAATCAAATTGGATAGATGATGCAAAAGTTATCTATATTGGCCAAGCTGGCGGTAAAACCAAAAAAGGTAAATGGAGCAACCAAACACTCTACGGCCGAATTGCAATGTATATGAAATTTGGGAAACGATGCCCTGTCGCCCATTGGGGCGGAAGATATATTTGGCAGATTAAAAATTACAAAAACCTTACTATTTGCTGGAAGTCATTACCCAATAAAATTAAGGACCCCAGACGAGTCGAAAAAGAAATGATTCGTGATTTTAAGGGTATTTACAACGACAAAAGACCGTTTGCCAACCTCCAAAATTAAACTATTGATTGCTAGGTGCGGATGTAACTATGCCCGAAAATGATAAAATTTTAGATCAATATCGGGGTTGTCTGATTGGTCTTGCTTTAGGTGACGCCTTGGGCGTCCCTTTTGAATTTTGGAAAAAAGAAAATGTAATAAAATATTTTGATAATCACGACCTCGAAATTAAAGATTTTTCTCGTGGTGACATAAACTTTCCGGCGGGATTCTACAGTGATGATACGGCTATGATGATTTGCCTGGCGGAAAGTTTACTAGAAAAAAATTTTGATTTAGATGATCAATTTGATCGTTATCAAAAATGGTATTTAACAGGATACGCCACGCCGTTTGATGACCGTAGTTATGGCATAGGGCAACAAACATTAAAATCATTGATGAATAAAATAGATTTTAATACAATGGATGGTTCTGATGAACGGGCTGGCGGTAACGGCAGTTTGATGCGTTGCGCGCCTATTGGGCTATATTATCAAAACCAACATGAAGAGATTAAAAACAAAAGCCTACTGGCAAGCTATCTAACCCATAATTACCATATATCTGGTTGGACTTGTACTATCTTAAACACAATCATATCCTTTATTATCAATGGCTATAATAAAAAACAAATTATTTCAGAAACAAAAAATATTTATAAAAACACCGCCCCTAATGAAATCATAGCATTATTGGAAATTGACTATGGTTCAATGGGTGAATTTAGCCATAATATCAGTGGCTACTCAATAGATACCCTTAAAATAGCGCTTTGGTCTTGGCTGACATCAGAAAATTATCTAGAAAGCATTAAAAAGGTTATACTACTTGGAAATGACACTGATACTTTTGCAGCTGTGACCGGCGCTATAGCTGGATGTTATTGGGGGTATGATTCAATCCCAGTCGAATATAAATTACCTATCAAGAAACATGATTATATAGTAAATTTAGCTGAAAAATTATGACAGAAGAATTAAATACTAATATAACTCCACCAGCCGTGGACGCGCCCGTGGCTCCAGTCGAGGCGCCGATTGAAATACCAGCCGCTCCCTCTCCTGCTCCGCCAACTGAACCCACACCAGAGCCAATCACGCCAGTTAAACCAGCACCCGCCCCTGTATCCCCTGCTCCGGCTCCGACACCTACACCTCCAGTGCCAACGCCACCCCCTGCCCCCGCGCCAGTGGCCGATAATACAATCCAACGGCTCCTAGCCAAAGCCAAAGAGAAAATTCAGTTCCGCAAGCAAGCCAAGCTGGAGAAAATCATGGTCTTCGCCAAGGCGCAAGGCAGTGTTACCAATGACCAGGCGCAAAAACTCCTGCGCGTCTCGGATGCCACAGCCACCCGCTACCTAGCCCAGTTAGTCAAAACCGGCCGTCTGCGCCCGGTCAAAGCCGTCGGCCGGGGCGCTCGCTATACTCCAGCGCAGTAAACGGCTCAAATGGTGGAAATGAGCCGTTTAGCCCTAGTGGCTTTTGGCCGACTTGAGCCGTTTTTGGCTTGATTTTTGGGGCGAAAAAGGGTAAAGTTGGGGGTATACAAAGCCTTTTTGAGAAATATATTCAATCCATCGTCGCCAAGTTCTCCCACCATGAGACCAGCGAAATGGGTTATCGGGCTGATTTTGAGATTTTACTCAAAAGAATTTTTGCGTCCATTAAAGTTGAGCGGATAGACCATGATGCCAAAGCCAAAGAAGGCAACAAGCCGGATTTTGTGGTGATAAAGCACAGCGTGCCAATTGTCTATATTGAAGCCAAAGATATTGGCGTGTCTTTGGATAAAGTCGAAAAGTCCGAACAGATGGCGCGGTATTATGGCTACGCCAATCTGGCACTGACGGATTATGTGGAATTTTGTTTTTACAGAAACGGCGTTCGCTATCAAGAGCCAATAAAAATAGGAAGTTATGATTTAAAAAGCCGGATAATTACCGCCAATCCTGAACAGTATGAGCATGTGGCTAAAACACTGCTTGATTTTACCCAATCACATAAAGAGCCGATTGGTTCCGGCGCGCACTTGGCCAAGATTATGGGCGGCAAAGCACGGAGAATTAGAGATACTGTCCGACGGTTTCTGGCTGTATCGTCGGACAAAAATGTCGAGCTTGTTCGCGTTTATGAAACGATCAGAAAACTTTTAGTCCATGATCTTACACCTGAAGCCTTTGCCGACATGTATGCCCAAACCCTTGTCTATGGTCTTTTTGTGGCGCGGTATCATGACAAAACGAAAAAAGATTTTACCCGCCAGGAAGCCCTCGACTTAATACCAAAATCAAACCCGCTCCTACGGCGTTTTTTTGACCACATTTTGGGATCAGATTTTGATAAACGACTTGAATATATTGTCAATGAGCTATGTGAAGTCTTTTCTCATGCAAATGTTGAAGAACTAATGCAAGAGTATTTTAGGGAAGATTTGTGGGGTAAAATTCATAAAGGCTTTGACCCGGTAGTTCATTTTTATGAGGATTTTTTGAAAGAATACGATGATGCTTTGCGCAAAAAAATGGGCGCTTACTACACGCCTTTGCCGATTGTTCAATTTATTGTGCGTTCGGTTGATTATTTACTCCAAAAAGAGTTCGGCCTAGCCGCTGGTTTGGCTGACACCGCCAAGACCACAGCCAATATCCACCGCGTCCAAATTCTTGATCCAGCCGTGGGCACCGGCACGTTCATCAGCGATGTTATCGGGAAAATTTACGCACGGATACTGAAAAAAGGTCAAAAAGGTACCTGGCCTTCTTATGTACACCACGACTTTTGCTTGTTCCCATATGTAAAAGCGGCGGCCGCGGCTGAGGTGGCAGTGTGGCGGGGCTTCCAATTCGCTCGCAGGCAAAAAGTGGAGGGGTTGGGGGGAGGAAACTTTTTGCCTGCTCGTCGAAGAATGACGAAAAAATTAGGCTCTTTTATTGACTTATTTAGAGCGACTTAATAGAGTACATGTAAATGCAACTTTTCCTACTTGTAGGAAATACTAAAATCAATTATAATACCAATATGACAAAAAAGAACGGCGAACAATTTTACGGAACCGCTACTATCGGCGAAAAAGGTCAAGTGGTCATCCCGAGCGAGGCTCGCGAGGCAATGGGTCTCAAAAAAGGAGATAAACTCCTCGTATTTGGTATGGGGTGTGACATGGTCGCGTTCTCTAAATTATCAAAGATTGAACAATTCGCGTCGCATCTTTCTGGTCGGTTAGATGTAATTCGCGAAGTTATTAAAAAGAGTAAATAATAAACAAGCATATGAAAGCAATACAAATTAATGGCTATGGCGACAATAGCGTTGTCGCGCTAAATGAGAAAGCCGATAGGCCGAGAGTTTCTGCTGGTAAGGTTTTAGTGGAAGTCCATGCGGCGGGCGTCAATCCGGTAGACTGGAAAATTCGTGAGGGATATCTGAAAGGGATGATGCCACTTGTATTTCCGGCAACACTCGGCTCTGACTTTTCCGGCGTAGTGGTTGAAGTCGGGGAAGGCGTTACTAACGTAAAACAAGGAGATGAAGTTTATGGCATGGCTAATGCTATGGCGGGTGGTTCGTTTGCCGAATTCACAGTCGTTGATGCCACGTCTCTCTCACCGAAGCCCACAAAGGCTACTCATGCCGAGGCGGCTTCACTGCCCTTGGTAGGTTTGAGTACTTGGCAAGCCATCGTCGAGCAAATGCGCTTGCAGAAAGGGCAGAAAATTCTTATTCACGGTGGCGCCGGTGGCATCGGCACTATCGCAATTCAGCTTGCCAAACACCTGGGGGCTTATGTCGTGGCGACAGCCAGCCAAGCAGACGTTGATTATGTTAAAGGTCTTGGAGCGGACGAAGTGATAGATTATCAGAGCGAAAAGTTTGAAGAAAAGATTAAAGACTACGATGCGGTCTTTGATACCGCAGGTGGCGATGCCTATCAAAAATCATTCCGGGTCGTGAAAGAGGGTGGGATTATTGTTTCTATGGTTGAGCAACCGAATGAGGAGTTACTGGCAAAGTACAAAATTACCGCTAAAGCGCAGTTCACCCAGCCAAATGCCGATCAACTTGTAAAACTGGCATCTCTTGTAGATGACGGCGTTATCAAGCCACATGTTGATAAGTCATTTTCAATGGAACAAGCCAAAGAAGCATTTGCCTACCAGCAGACCGGCAGTCCGCAGGGTAAGGTAGTCATCACTGTTAAATAACCACAATCATTATGGAATTCAAACAAATAACTCGCGAGGAGCTGAAGAAAAAGATGGACGAGCAGGAAGATTTCGCGCTTATTGATACGCTTGGCGAGGGATCATACCAAAACATTCATCTTCCCGGCGCTTTGATGATAGATGCTCACAAAGAAGATTTTGTCCAAAGAGTTCTAGAAACGGTTCCGGATAAATCGAAAGAAGTTATTGTGTATTGCGCAAGCTTTTCTTGTCAGCTTTCTCCAAAAGCGGCCCGTATGCTTGCTGATGCGGGTTATGCCAGCGTTTTTGATTTCAAGGGCGGTCTGAAAGATTGGGCACAAGCCGGTTATCCTTTTGAAGGAGAAAAGGTCGAAGAAACAAAGGAACGCCTTATGCAGGCGGAAAATAAAAAATAAATAAACTATGGAATTTTTTGCCAATTTATATCAATTCGGTGATTGGGGTCTTCTCGCGCTTCGCGTCGCGGTCGGAGCAATATTTCTCGTTCACGGCTCGCAGAAATGGGCAATGTGGAAAATGCAGCCTTCGGAGCAGATGCCGACGGGAATGATATCTCTCATGAAATTTCTTTCGATTGTTGAGCCCTTGGGAGGACTCGCGGTTCTTGCCGGGTTCCTCACCCAGCTTGCCGCGGCTGGCTTGGGAATCATCATGGTCGGCGCAATCTTGTTGAAAATGAGCATGATGAAAGTTCCCTTTACCGCCAACGACAAAACGGGCTGGGAATCTGATTTTGTCATTCTTGCGGCTTGTATCGCGCTTTTTATCTTTGGCGCGGGAACAATAGGGTTTGACAAAGCAATTTTCGGCCTTTAACATCTTACATCTATGGATACAATAAAAATTAAGGTCATTGTCGGTAGTACGAGGCAGAGTCGTTTCAGCGAAAAGCCGGCGCAGTGGATTTTTGAGGAAGCGAAGAAGCTGGAAGGCGTAGAAGCCGAGCTTTTGGATTTACGCGACTATCCGATGCCGTTTTTCGACGACCCGATGTCGCCCTCAAGGGCGAAAGGTCAATACGCGAATGAAGTGGTAAAAAAGTGGGCGGCGAAAATAAACGATGGGGACGCTTTTATCATTGTGACGCCGGAATATAATCATGGCTATTCCGCCGTGCTTAAAAACGCTCTGGATGTAATTTACCCCGAGTGGAACAGAAAACCGGTTGGTTTTGTAAGTTACGGAAGCGCGCTCGGCGCGCGGGCGGTGGAACAGCTTCGCCAAGTCGCGGTTGAGCTTCAAATGGCGCCGATCAGAAATGCTATTCATATTCCCGTTGATATATTTTTCGCGGCGATGATGGGCAAGGGACCGACAGGCCCCGAAATGTTCAAGCCGATCCGAGAAGGCATGATGGGAGATCGCGTGCAGATATTCTTTGACGACCTTCTCTGGTGGGCGCGAGCGCTAAAAGCCGCGAGGAAACAAGATATTAAATAATCACGACAATATGAATGACAAAAACATAAGCAGCCAAGCCCCGCAATTTCAACTAAATGATGTTAATGGCAATCAAGTAAATCTCGCTTCGTTCAAGGGGAAATGGGTTGTACTTGTATTTTATCGCGGAAGTTGGTGTCCGATGTGCAATATGCAGATTGCCTCTTTGGCAAAAGATTACCCTGAGTTTCAAAGGCGCAACACGGAGATTATCGCTATCAGCACCGATACGCCTGAAGGCGCGCGGAAAACACAAGAAAAGACACACGCGCCTTTTCCGATTTTAATAGATGAGAATAATAAAGTTATTCAACTCTACAAAGTAGTAGTTGAGAAAAGAGAACTAAAGGATATTGTGGCGCTTATGCATCGGAAAAAAGCCGGCGCCTACGCCATGCCATCAGTATTTATTATTGATACTGATGGAGTCGTCCGTTATTCCTATATCGGAAAAAGCTATACCGACAGACCGTCTAACGAAGACTTACTAAGTAGATTGTCGGAGCTTCAGTCGTAAATAGGAGGCTGCTATTCAATGATCAAACTATGAAAATTGCAATTTTTGGAGCCACGGGAGGAACGGGGCAAGAACTTATCAAGCAAGCCCTAGAACAAGGTCATGAAATCACCGCTCTTGTGCGCGATCCTCAAAAACTTTCTTTCAGCGATCAAAGAATAAATATCCTCAAAGGCGATGTATTAAATAAGGACGATGTATTAAAGACGATTCAAGGCAACGATGCGGTGCTCGTGGCATTGGGCGTCAAACCGCCGTCAAAAGAAAAAGTGGTGGGGCCGGGCACGAAAAATATTATTGATGCCATGAAAGCGCACAATGTAAAACGGTTGATAGTGGAATCGGCAATGTTTATGGATGACGCGGTGAGAAAAAATAGTTTTCTCATTTCTCTTTTAACGAAAACCTTTATGAAGGGGCTCTATGCGGATAAATTGGTTCAAGAATCGGCCGTCAGAGAAAGCGGCCTGGAATGGGTTATTGTCCGACCCGT